>Ga0209382_10008859_pt1 | contig 12641 bp, 7 predicted proteins | sample SoiMetdeltSBSDD5_FD_187599 | JGI IMG/M metagenome (GOLD analysis project Ga0209382, IMG submission 187599) | Bulk soil microbial communities from a Populus tree surrounding site in Tennessee, USA - Soil MetaG P. deltoides SBSDD5 (SPAdes) (version 2) | ecosystem: Environmental > Terrestrial >... | reverse complement strand
TCCCGTGGACTGCCGCCCACGCCGCTGTCCACCGTGAGCGCCAGCAGCGCGGCGCAGCGCTCCTCCACCGCCCGGGCCCATGGTCGCTGGGTGGTCGCCACGATGCCGTTCAGCCGGTCCAGCAGGTCCTGGGCGTCCGCGATGCGCCCACACCCCAGGTACGCCTCGATGGCGTCGCCGTGCCACCACAGGAACCCCGGCTCGCCGATCTGCGCCGCCAGTGCGGCGACCTGGTCGAAGTGGGCGGCCGCGTCCGCGTGCCGGCCCGCCCCGAGGTCCAGCAGGCCCAGCCCGCTGTGCGCCCAGGCGGTCAGGTGGTGGATCCCCAGCGGCATCGAGGCCTCCAAGGTCTCGGCCGCGTAGCGGCGGCAGGCCTCGTCGTGGCCCAAGCCCGCCTCCAGCCGGGTCAGCACGGCGGAGGTGAAGGCCCGCGACACCGGGTGGTTGTTGGTCGACTGCAGCAGCGACCGCAGGTGGCTGAGCTGCGCCAGGCTCTCCGCCCAGCGGCCCCGCCGCCACAGCGCCTCGGCCCGCACCATCCGGGCCACCACCGAGCGACCCAGCATGCCGCTGGCGTCGCTGTGCTCGATGACCATCGACATCAGGTCGAGTGCCCGGTCGACGTCACCGCACGCCATGTACGCGTAGGCGCAGAGCTGGACGATGGTGGCGACGCCCTGGTCGTCCTTGTCGTCGAGGTTGGCCGCGGCCACCTGGCCGATGGGCTCTATGGCCACCTCGGAGGCCGGCCCGCCACCGGCGAAGAACCCCGCGAGCGCCCGCACCGCGTAGGCCCCGAACAACACGTGCGGCTCCGTGGCCTGCTCGGCGGTCGAGGCGGCCCGCCCCGCGGCCTCCAGGCTGCCCACCATGTCCAGCGTCATGAGCCGGGCCATGGTGGCGTGCAGCATGAGCACGGCGGAGAGCTCGGGTGCAGTGTCCTGCGTGGCCCGGGCATGGGTCTCGAACAGCTCGATGGCGGCCGGTGCACCCGAGAGCCACGTGTCGGCCTGCCCCAGGATCACGGCCATCCGCCCCCGGGTCACCGGATCGTCGGCCCGCTCGATGGCCGGGCGCAGCATGGCGGTCGTCCGTTCGAAGTCGCCCATGGCCCAGCGCACGTCGGCCGCACCGAGCACATAGCTGTCCCGATCCCGCCCGGCCGGGGCCAGGCGCGCGGCCTGCTCGTACGCCTCGGCCGCGGCGACGACCGCTCCCCGCCGGTAGGCCACGGCCGCGGCGTCGGCGAGCCGCTCGGCCACGTCGGCATCCGGCCCGGCCACGCTCTGGGACAGGTGCCAGACGGCCCGGTCGTCCTGGCCGGCGGCGGCGGTGGCGCGGGCCAGAGCCTGGTGGATGTCCCGGCGCTCAACGGCGTCGAGCACCTGGTGGGCCGCGCACCGCAGCAGCGGGTGGCGCCACTCCACCCGGCCCTGCCCCATCGTCACCACCTGATGGGTCTCGGCGGGCGCCAGGTCGTCAAGGGTTCCGCCGAGGTCGGCCAGCGCCGAGCCGATGATGTCGAGGTCGCCTTCCGAGGCCAGCGCGGCGACCCCGAGAGCCCGGAGGGACGCGGGCCCCAGCACGGCCAGCTTCATGCGGAAGTCGTCCAGCAGCCGATCGTCCACCGGCAACACGGTGGGCAGCGGCGCCTCGCCCGCCCGCTGCGCCGGCGACAGGCCCCGGATGCCCTCGATCAGCGCCAGGGGGTTGCCATGCGTGAGCCGCCAGCAGCGTTGGGCCACGACGGGCACCACACCCAGGCGCCCCACCAGCTCGGTAGCCGCGCCCTCGCTCAGGCCCGGCAACTCCAGGCGGGTGAAGCGGGTCTGGTCGAGCAGGCACTGCGTGCCCGTGCGGTGGGCGAACACGAAGCCCACCCGGTCGGCGTCACAGCGGTGGGCCGCGAACACCAGCGCTTCCAGGCTGGCCCGGTCGATCCACTGGGCGTCGTCCACCACGACCACCACCGGGTCGACCAGCGCCGCCTGCGAGAGCAGCGACAGGGTGGCCCCGTACACCGTGAGTGCGGGCCCGTCGGAGGGGGCGAGGCCCAGCGCGCCCTGCAGCGCCTGCGCCTGGAGGTCGGTCAGTTCCTCGATGTGATCGAGCAATGGGCGAAGCAAGGCGGTGAGACCGCTGAACGCGAGCTCGCTCTCGAACTCCACACCGGTCGCGGCCAGCACGTTGAAGCCGCGCTCGAGGGCGGCGGCCGTCACCCACTCGACGAGGGAGGTCTTGCCCTGGCCGGCCTCGCCGCCGAGCACCAACGCCGAGGCATGCCCCGCGCCGGCGTCGTCGAGGAGGCGGCGCAGAACCCGCAGTTCTGCGTCGCGGCCCAAGGGCGCGCTGCGCGAATTTCCGCCGTGGTCGGGCATCCCTGCTCCCGGACTCTTCAGCCCTTCCCGCCCATGATGTTAGGGCACGCCACGTGCCGTTCACGCACAGACCCCGCACGGATCCTGGGAATTCCCCTGGGGACTCGGCCGATCGCACCCGCGCACCATCGGCAGGTGCTCACCACGTCGGGGAAGGTCGTTGCCGCGGCTGCCGTGCTGTTCCTGCTCGCCGGCTCCCTGGCCCACTATCCCGAGCTGGTCGCGGTGGGCCTGGCGTGCGTGCTGGCGCTGCTCACGGGGCTGTGGTGGATGCTGCTCCGCCCCGACATGGTGGCCACGCGCGAGGTCGCGCCCGCCCGCGTCGCGGAAGGTGAGCCGGCCCGCGGCATCCTCACCCTGACCAACGCGGCGGCCCGTCGCAGCCCACCGTTGCTGGCGGTGGAGACCGTCGGCGCGCGGAAAGTTGCGGTGCCGCTGCCCAGCTTGGCGCCCGGGGCCTCCTACGTGACCCGTTACGCCCTGCCCACCGATCGCCGTGGCGTCTACCAGGTGGGCCCGCTCACCATGGCGCGCTCAGATCCGTTGCGCCTGGTGATGCTCGCCCAGGACCACGCCTCGCACTCGACCCTGGCGGTCCACCCGCGCGTCCATGTGGTCGATCCTGTGCCCACCGGCCGCGCCCGGGACATGGACGGACCCACTACCAGCACGTCCCCCCAGGGCGGTATCGCCTTCCACAGCCTGCGCGAGTACGTGCCGGGCGACGACCTGCGGCTCATCCACTGGCGGTCGACGGCCCGGATGGGAACGCTGATGGTCCGGCACAACGTCGTCCCCAACGAGCCCCGCCTGATGGTGGTGCTCGACACCAGCGCGGCCCCCTACAGCGAGGAGTCGTTCGAGGATGCCGTGCGGGTCGCCGCCTCGTTGTGCGTAGCTGCCTGCGAGGGCGGCTACCCGCTGTCGTTCCGCACGACCGGCGGGGCGGTCACCGCGGCCGACCGATCGGGTGACGGGCGGGCGGTCGTCCTGGACCTCCTGGCCGGCATCGAGCGTTCGGAGGAAGACCCCGGCCTCGTGGAGCTGGCCCGCATGGTCCCCGACGAGGCGGGGGTGTCGCTGGGCGTGGTGACCGGGCAGGCGCAGGCGGAGCAGGTGGCGAGCATCTCGGCTGTACGGGACCGCTTCGACATGGTCAGCCTCGTGATGGTGGGCGAACTCTACGACCGCCCACCACCTGCCGTCTCCGGGGCCTACGTCGTGAACTGCCGGACCAGCGACCAGTTCGCGGTGACATGGAACGCGCGGGCGGGACGATGACCCTCGATGCCCCCGCCGTCCGCCAGGGCCGGCGGGGCTTGGGGGTCGAGATCCTCCTGTGCGGACTCGTCGCCGGGCTGAGCGGACTGGTCTACACGGGTTTCTACTCGGGTTGGCGGTTCGCGCCGGCCGTGCTCGGTGCGGCTGCCGTTCCGGCGCTGCTGGCGCTCGTCGCGGATCGGTGGGGGTGGTCGCCCTCCCGGGCCGGAGTGCTCGCCGCCGTCGGCCTGCCGCTGTACGCGGTGCTGGTCGTGTACTGGGCCAAGACCAGTGGCGGTCTACCGGGCCCCGCGGCGTGGTCAGCGCTCGGCCATGGGGTGGTCGACGGCTGGGCCCAGATGCTGTCGGTCGGGCTGCCGGCCGATGCCCGGGGCGACCTGCTGATCACCCCGGTGGCCCTCACCTGGGCCGCGAGCGCGCTCGGTGCCGTGCTGGCGATGCGGACAGCATCGCCGTTGCTGCCGCTGGCGCCCGCCACAGTCAGCTTCACGGTAGGCCTGGCCCTGGTGGCGGCGGGAGGCCGTGCCCACTTGGGCGTGACGGCGGCGGTGCTGGCGGCGGCGCTCCTGCTCGTGTTCGTGCGCGCCGGCCGGCTGGCGGCTGCGGGGGTGGAACGTGTCCGGGAAGCCGCGGGCGACCGCGAAGCCGGCGACGAGCCCGTCGAGCTGGGACAGTCGCCCCTGCCCGGCGACGTGGACGACGACGTGGGCTCGCCCGCCGGGGGGCAGCGCCGGCTCGGCGCCGGTCAGCTCGCGTTCGGGGTGCCGGTGGTCGTGGCGCTCGCTGTCGCCGGTCCGCTGGCCGCCGCAGGGCTCTCGTTGGGTGAGGGCGACCGGTTCGACCCGCGCGACTTCCGCGACGAGCGGCTCGACATCGACGATGCGCTCAGCCCCCTCGTCGAGCTCAAGTCGCAGCTGAGCGCCCCGTCCCCGGACGAGATGTTCACGCTCGACGTCGACGGCCTCCCCGACGGCGTGGACCGCATCCGCGTGGCGGCGCTCGACGCCTACGACGGCGCCCACTGGACGGCGACGGGCGAGTACCGGTTGGCGGGGGACGAGCTGCCGGCAGACCCGCTCCTGGTCGGCGATGCCCAGCCGGTGTACATCGTGCACGAGCGGGTCACGCTTTCCGGCCTGGACGGGCCCTTCCTGCCCGTGATCGGCCGGCCGGTGTCGGTCGACGCCGGCGGCGAGCAGGTCGGCTTCGACCCCGCGTCCGGCACGCTCGTGCGCACGTCGTCTTCGCCGCGGGCGACCAGCTATGACGTGGTGAGCGAGGTCGGCGCGCTCAGCATGGTGTCGGACGCGGACGACCTGCCCGGCCTCCGGGCGGCGGCAACCCCTGTCCTCGACCCCTACCGCACACTGCCGCCAGATGTCCCGCCGCAGCTGGAGAACCTGGCACTGCTGTGGGCCGACCTGGCCGACTCGCACCCCGCCGAGCTGCTGGCGCTGCGGGACCAGTTGCTCCAGGTGCGCTACGACGACTCGCCCGACGCTCCTCCCGGGCATTCGTACGGCGCGTTGTTGCGCATGCTGACCGGCGAGCCCCGGGACCAGGAGGGATACGCGGAGCAGTTCGCCTCCGCGTTCGCGCTGCTGGCCCGCGAGCGTGGCTTCGCCACCCGGGTGGCGGTCGGCTACCTGCTGCCCCAGCCCGAGGCGGACGGCAGCTACGTGATCACCGAGGCCCAGGCCCACGCCTGGCCCGAGGTGAACCTGGTGGGCCGGGGCTGGGTGGCGGTCGAGCCCACCGACCTGACGCAGATCGGCGCGGCGCACGACCCGGCCGACGACGTGTCCGACGCGCCGGACGAGACCGAGGGGCCTGAGGGCGATCAGGTCGACGAGCCGGTCGAGCCGCGGGTGGTCGTCCCGGACGCCCGCAACTCGACAGGCGCGGGGACCAGGCTGCGCGAGGGCGCGGCCGTGGGCGGCCTCGTGTTGTTGCTGGCCCTCGCGGCGTTGCCGATCGTCTCGGTGGTGGTGAAGTCCAACCGGCGCTGGCGGCGCCGCACCGGCGGCGGGGCGGCCGACCGGGTGGTGGGGGCGTGGCAGGAGACGCTGGACCGGCTCACCGAGCACGGTGTGGACGTCCGCGCCTCCGACACATCGGTCGAGGTGGCGGCGCACACGACCGCCAGGTTCAACGGATCGGTCACGTCTGTCCGCCCCTTGGCGATGCTGGTGGCGGTCGCTGTATACGCCCCCACCGAGCCGCCTGAGGACGCTGCCCGCCAGGCCTGGGAGCTCGAGCGCCAGGCACGCGCCGAGCTGGACGCGGTGGGCGGGCTCCGCCGGCGCGTCACTTCGCGCATCGACCCCCGTCCCCTCGTGCGCCGGTGGCGGCGACGATGAGCGCGGCACACGATGCCCTGATCGCGGCAGGCGGGCGGCGGCGGCGACCTAACCCCTCGCCGCAGCGCATCCCTGGGCGTGTGGCACCCGGCCCCTGGGTGCCCGCCTCGGGACCGCCGCCCGCCCCCGCCCCGCACCTGGCCGGGACGCCCGGCCTCAGCCGGCCCCCCGAGGTGATCGATGCGCCCGAGTAGTCGACGACCGACGAACCGAACCCTCAGGCGTGTGGCCGCGGTCGTCACCACCGTCGCCGCATCGCTCGCGGTGGTGGCGGTGGCCGCGGCGGGGGAGGGATCGCCCGCGGCCCGGGTGGACCTGCGGTCGGGCGGCGCGTGGGTCGGCTCCAGCGTGGGCCTCATGACCCTCATCGACGGCGACTCCGGCGAGGTGGTCGCGCGCGTCGACGTGGGCGACGAGTCCCCCGCCCTGGTGTCCACCCAGCACGGCACGGTTGGCTATGCGGTCGACGGCACCAAGGGCTCGGTGGTGCGGGTCGATCCCCGCACGTTCGTCGTCTCGTCCCCGGTGAGGATCCTGGAGAGGCCTTCGGGGCAGGTGTCGGCGTACGCCGGTGGCCGCGCCGTGTACATCCTCGACGAGCAGCAGGGCCGCGTGGCCGTCGCCGATCCCGACGACATGTCCCGCCTGGGCGCCGAGGGCCAGTCGCTGGCCGAGCCGGTGGCGTCCAGCGTCGTCGACGACGAGGGCCGCCTGTGGCTGCTCGGAGCATCCAGCGGCGACCTCGCATGGTTCGACGGCGACCGGCGGCAGGACCGCCCCGGTCTCCTGCAGCGCCCCGAGGGCGCAGTGCTGGTGCTGGCGGGCGGCTCGCCCGTGGTGGTCGACCCCCGCGGTCGCACGGTGCATCGCCTCGACCGCGACGGCCGCTTGGGCCGAGAGGTGTGCCTCGACGTCGCCCCGGGCGACGAAACCGCTCGCTTCGGCGGCGCTCAGGAGCACCCGTGGGTCTACGTCATCTCTGGCCGGCAGGGCGTGCTCCGGGTCAGCGACCTGGGCTCGGGCGCCTGCAAGGACGTGGCCGTGCCGGTCTTCCCCGGCGGCAGCGACCTGGGAGAGCCCCTCGAGTCCCAGGGTCGGGTGTTCGTGCCCAACTACACGGACGGCACGGTGGCCGTGGTCGACGTGGAGGACGGCGACGTGGTGGTGACCCCGGAGCCGGTGGCGGAGGGCGAGTTCGAGCTGTTCGACGAGGACGGCATCGTGTTCTACAACGATCCCGACAGCGAGCAGGCCGGCGTCATCCATCTCGACGGCACGATCACCGAGGTGGCCAAGTACAACCCGGCCGACCCGTCCGAAGGCGTCGACAACCGACCGCCCGCCGACGAGCCGGAGCCGGCCCCGGCGCCCGACGCCCCGGCGTTGCCGGACACGACCGACACGTCGGGGCCCCCGCCTCCGCCCACCACCACCCCTCCGCCCCAGCCGGTGGACACCCGACCGGCGCGCCCCGACGAGCACCCACCTCCTACACCGCCTCCCACCACACCCAGCACCGCGGCGCCTCCCGACACGACCCCGACCACACCCGCGCCGAGCCCGACCCCGAGCCCGTCGCCAACGCCCACACCGACACCTACACCGACGCCGACCCCCACTCCGACGCCGACACCCACTCCGACGCCGACGCCCACACCGACTCCAACCCCGACGCCACCGCCGAACACGCCACCCAGCGTCCGGGTGACGCTCGCTGAGCTGGTGTATCCGGTGATCAGCATGTCGGCCGACGCCACGGACGCCGAGACGTCGGTGCGTGAGGTCAGCCTGTACCTCGACGTGAGCTACGACTGCGTCGACGTCAACGGCGTCCTGCTGCGCCGGGTGGACTTCAACCGCTTCATCGACAGCCAGGGAGGCGGAAGTGCCAGCGCCGAGTACAGCATCTGGAGCGACTGCTCCGACGGCCACGCCGAAAACTTCTCCGGGAGGGTGCGGGCGTCCTCGATGGACAGCCAGGGCGCGGTCGGCTGGTCGTCGTGGGTGACCGTGTTCGAGTCGCCCTTCTGAGGCCCGATGACCGAGAGCCGGCGCAGACGGATGACCGGATCGTCGGCCCGGCGCCTCGCGGCCGCGGGTATCGCCCTGGTGGCGTCCGTCGGCGTGGCCTCGGTGGCGCGGGCGGGCGAGGGCACGCCGCCCGCCCGGGTCGACCTGCGGTCCGACAGTGCCTGGGTGGGCTCGTCGGTGGGGCTCATGACGCTGATCGACGGCGACTCGGGCGAGGTGGAGGCCCGGGTCGACATCGGGGCTGCGTCGGCGTCGTTGGTCACCACCCAGTACGGCGCTGTCGGCTACGCCGTCAACGGCGACACGGGTGCAGTGGTGCGCGTCGACCCTCGCACCTTCGTGCCATCCCCGCCGGTCCAGGTGCTGGACCGCGCTTCCGGCCACGTATCGGCCCGCGCCACCGGCAGTGCCGTGTACGTCTTGGACGAGGCGCGGGGTCAGGTCGCCATCGCCAATCCCCGCGACACCGCTCATCGGTAAGAGCGCGTCCAGTCGCTGGCCGAACCGGTGGCATCGAGCATGGTCGACAACGACGGCCGGTTGTGGCTGCTCGGCTCGTCCAGTGGCGACCTGGCCTGGTTCGACGGGGCCGAGCAGCACGACCGGGCCGCGGCCGTCGCCCATCCCGAGGGAGCCGTCCTGGTGGCGGCGGGTGGCTCCCCGGTGGTGGTGGACCCGGGCACGCGCACCGTGTGGCGCCTCACCGACACCGGCGGCTCCGGTCGCGTGGTGTGCCTGGACATCGCCCCCGGCGACGCCACGGTCCACTTCGGCGGATCAGCCGCCCGGCGGCGGGTGTACTCGGTCTCCGGTGACCAGGGCGTGCTTCGGGTCAGTGACCTCGACTCCGGGGCCTGCAAGGAGGTCGCCATCTCCGTGTTCCCGGGAGGCAACGACCTGGGTGACCCGTGGGAGTCTCAGGGCCGGGTGTTCGTGCCCAACTTCACCACGGGCACCGTGGCGGTCGTCGACGTCGCGGAGGGCCGCGTGGTCGAGACGCCCGAGGCCATCGCCGGCGGCCACTTCGAGCTCTTCGATCACGACGGCATCGTCTTCTACAACGATCCCGACAGCGACAAGGCGGGCGTGATCCAGCTGGACGGCACGGTTACCCCGGTCGCCAAGTACAACCCGGACGATCCGTCCGAGGACGTGATCAACGCCCCCCACCGCCCCAACGCGAATGAGCTGGCCAGCCCGGCCGAGCCGGGCGCGGGCAGCCCACCAGCGGCGCCTGGCCCCACCGACCCGGCGCCGTCGCCATCCCCGCCGCCGCCGCCACCCCCGGTCCCCGGCGATCCGCGCGGGCCCCGACGCACCGCCGACCACCGTGGACAACACCCGGCCCGCGCTCCCCGGCGACAGGTGCCCGACACGCGCCCGCCCCCCGGACCGACCTCCACCACGAGCACGACCGATTCCACCGGCCCGTCGGCCAGCGCTTCGTCCAGCACGTCGACGAGCTCGTCGACGACCGACAACCCCGGACCGCTGCCGCCACCGGATCCCGGGCCTTCCCTGCCACCACCGGATCCCGGACCGCCGCCGGATCCCGGGCCGCCCCCGCCGCCACCGGATCCCGGACCGCCGCCCCCACCGCCGGACACCGATGGGCCGCAGTTGGCCGTCAGGGGCGAACGGTCCGGCCCGGACTTCGATCTCGTGGCGGTCACGCTCTCCGACTACAGCGATCCCAGTGGGGTCCTGAGCGTGCGCCTCCACATCGTCTTCCGTTGGTTCTGCCCGGCCGGGGGCGAGGTCACCGGGTCGGAGCAGCAGACCGGGGACACAGATCCGTTCATCGCCAACGCGTTCGGCTGGGGCTTCCAGTCCTTCGCCTCGTGCCTCAACGGCGATGTGCCCAGCATCAATGGGGCAACGGTCTGGGCCACCGGCATCGACACGCTCGGCAACGGCGCGGAGAGCCCGCACATCGACGTGCCCTGACGAACCCTGTCGGCGCGGGGCCGGGGGCGGCCTATCCTCCCGCCCGTGCCTGCCCCGTTCCCACCGCCGTGGCCCGCGTCGGGCGGCGGGCTGGTGCTCGGCGGGCAGCGGATCGACCTGCGCACCCGCGTCCTGGTGGCGGGCATTGTGCCCCCGCCCCGCTTCGGGCGCGAGGGCGAGGTGCTCGCCACCGCCGCCACCGTGAGATCGGCAGGGGCCGACCTCGTGGACGTCTCGCTGCCTCCCCGCCTCGCGGGGCCGGTGGCCCGAGCGGGCACCATGCCGGTGGCCGTGCGGGCCGCCACGGCCGCCGAGGTCGCGGCGGCGCGCCGGGTGGGAGCCGACGTGGTGATGGTCCCTCCCGAGGTTGCGGACGACGCCGCGGGGGAGGCAAGCGCCGTCGCCGTGGTGGTCGACGATCTGGCCGCGGTGAGCGCCGCCCGGGACGTGGCCCGCCGGCTGGGTGCACCGCTGGCCATCGATGCCAGCCGCTGGAGCGGGCCCGAGGCGGTCGGCCGGGAGGCGGCGGCGGTCTCGCTGGGCTGCCGCCTGATCCGAACGGCCGACGTGCGCCGCAGCCGCCGGGTGGCGGAGGTCATGGCGGCCCTGCTGGCCGCTCGCCGTGAAGGCGGGGACAGGTGACCGACGTGCGGCCCGAGGCGCCCGTGCACCTGGTCCGGGGCGACGACGAGGTGATCCTGCGCGACGCCGCCCGAGACCTGGTCCACGCGCTGCTGGGCGACCTGGATCCCGCCCTCGCGGTGGAGGACGTGGGCGCCGAGCGCTTCCGGCCGGCCGACAACGTCGACGCCAGCATCGCCCCGCTGGTGGAGGCAGCTCAGACGCCGCCGTTCCTCACCGACCGCCGCATTGTGGTCGGCCGTGACCTCGACGCCTTCACCCGCGCCGAGCAGGTCGCACCTCTGGTCGCCTACCTGGGCGACCCGCTGCCGACCACGTCCCTCGTGCTCGTATGGGGGGCCGGGCGCATCCCCAAGTCCGTCCTCGACGCGGTCAAGGCGAGCGGTGGCCAGGTCCATGACACAGCGCCCGGTCGCAAGCTGGCGGCCTGGGTGGACGAGCAGGTGGCGGCGGCCGGGCTACGGCTCGACCGGGCGGCTACCGAGCGGCTGGTCGCCTGGCTCGGCGACGACCCGCCCCGCCTGGTGGGCGTGCTCGGCACCCTGGTGGGAACCTTCGGGCCCGGCGCGCGGCTCGGCCCCGAGGACCTGGAGCCGTTCCTGGGCGAGCCCGGCGGCGTGCCCCCCTGGGAGCTGACCGACGCCCTCGACCGGGGCGACATCAGCGATGCGCTGGCCAAGCTCCACCGGATGGTGGGCGGCGGCGGCCGCCACCCGCTCCAGGTCATGGCGACGCTGCACGGCCACTACGCCCGCATGCTCCAGCTCGACGGCGCGGACGTGACCGGTGAGAAGGACGCCGCCCAGCTGCTCGGGATCCGCGGCTCGACCTTCCCGGCCCGCAAGGCCCTCAGCCAGACCCGACGCCTGGGCCACGACCGGGTGGTCGAGGCCATCGACCTCCTGGCCGGCGCCGACATCGACCTACGAGGCGGCAAGGCGTGGCCGGACGATCTGGTCCTCGAAGTCCTGGTGGCCCGCCTCGCCCGCCTGGCCCGCTAGCTCCCGGCGTCGGCACGGGTGAGGGTGGTCCCTAATCGGCCGTGTCGGCCTGCTGGCCCGCTTGGCCAGCTAGCTCCCCGCGTCGGCGGGGGAGAAGGTCAGCTGTCGGCCGTGTCGGCCGGCTGGACCCGGGTCATCAGCCGTGACTTGCGCCGCGCCGCGGCGTTGCGGTGGATCACGCCCTTGGCCGCGGCCGAGTCGATGCGCTTGATGGCGGCGCGCAGGCGCTCGTCGGCGTCGTCGGCGCCCGTGTCGGCGGCGGTCACGGCCGAGCGGGTGCGGGTCTTGAGCTCCGAGCGCACAGCCTTGTTGCGCTCGTGGTGCACGAGGTTCTGGCGGTTGCGCTTGATCTGGCTCTTGATGTTCGCCACGGGGGCACCTGCTCCTTCAGAACGAATAGCCGAGCCAGGCTAGCGGCCGATCCGGCGCGATGTCACCTTCAGGGAGAAAGACCACCCCCCGCTACGCTCGCGCGGCCCCCCTATGGATCTCGACCGCATCCGCAACGTCTCGATCATCGCCCACATCGACCACGGCAAGTCGACCCTGGCCGACCGCCTGCTCGAGCTCTGTGGCGCCGTCGACCCCCGGGACATGCGTGACCAGTACCTCGACTCCATGGACCTCGAACGCGAACGGGGCATCACCATCAAGCTCCAGTCCGTCCGGCTCGACTACCAGGGCCACGTGATCGACCTGATCGACACGCCGGGCCACGTGGACTTCGGCTACGAGGTGTCGCGCTCGCTGGCCGCCTGTGAGGGCGTCATCCTGCTGGTGGACGCGGCCCAGGGCATCGAGGCCCAGACCCTGGCCAACAGCTACCAGGCGCTGGAGCACGACCTGGAGATCGTGGCCGCCCTCAACAAGATCGACCTGCCCGCCGCCGACCCCGACCGCTACGCGGCCGAGATCGAGAAGGTGCTGGGCATCCCGGCCGACCAGATCCTGAGGATCAGCGCCAAGACCGGCGAGGGCGTGCCCGAGCTGCTCGACGCGGT
>Ga0209382_10008858_pt1 | contig 12643 bp, 7 predicted proteins | sample SoiMetdeltSBSDD5_FD_187599 | JGI IMG/M metagenome (GOLD analysis project Ga0209382, IMG submission 187599) | Bulk soil microbial communities from a Populus tree surrounding site in Tennessee, USA - Soil MetaG P. deltoides SBSDD5 (SPAdes) (version 2) | ecosystem: Environmental > Terrestrial >... | reverse complement strand
GGACAAGGCCCTGATGAAGGTGGTGTTCTCAGCGCGCGGCCTGCCGGTCTGTGATTATCGCGTCGTGCTGCGGCACAACTGGGACCGGCGGCGCGAGCACATCCTGTCGGAGCTCGAATCGGCCCTGCACTACCCGATGTTCGTCAAACCGGCGAACCTGGGATCGTCCGTCGGAATCTCCAAAGCCAAGGATCGGGCCGGGTTGGCCGACGCGATTGACCTTGCCGGGTCGTTCGACCGAAAGATCGTCGTGGAGGCTGCCGTTCCCGACGCGCGCGAAATCGAGTGTGCCGTGCTCGGAAACGAGGACCCGGCAGCGTCCGTGCCTGGTGAGGTGATTCCGTCGAGAGAGTTCTACGACTATGAAGCCAAGTACATCGACGACGGCTCGAAGATCGTGATTCCGGCGGATCTGCCGCCGGCGACCGTCGCCGAGGTGCAGAAACTCTCGATCGAGGCGTTCGAGGCGATCGACTGCGCAGGCATGGCCCGGGTGGACTTCCTGCTCGAGAAGTCCTCCAATCGGCTGTTCCTCAACGAGGTCAACACGATTCCCGGTTTCACGACCATCAGCATGTATTCGAAGCTCTGGGCCGCATCGGGCGTAGGCTACGCAACGCTGCTCGACCGGCTGATCGCGCTGGCCATCGAGCGCCACGCCGGGAAACAGCTCCTGCGAACCAGCGTGACATGAGGCGCGTGTGGTGCGCGCTCGCGGCCTTTGCGCTGACGGCACAGGCCGTTCACATCGCTGCACACCATCAACCTCCCTTCCCCCCGGTCCGGAACGCCGCACCACTTCACGGAGAGGAAGAGCTCGGGCGAGTCTACGACTCGATCCTCGAAGCGCGGTTCGATCAGGTCGACGCGGAGCTGCGCCGGGCGTGTGGACCGGCGCCGGCAGTGGCCTGTGACGTCCTTGCAGCGACCGCCCTCTGGTGGCGCATCCTGCTCGACCCTGAGAGTCGCGAGCTCGACGACGAATTCTCGGCCGCCGCCGAGCGCGCCATTCGGACGAGCGAGGAGTGGACGAGACGGTCGCCGGACGACGCGGAGGCCTGGTTCTATCTGGGGGGCGCCTACGCGGCGCGAGTGCAGTGGCGCGTGCTGCGGGGCGCCAAGCTCGCGGCGGCGCGTGACGGCAAGCGCATCAAGGAAGCGCTCGAGCACGCCACCGAGCTCGCGCCCGACCTCGAGGATGCATACTTTGGCATCGGCCTCTATCAGTACTACGCTGACGTAGCGCCGGCCGCCGCCAAGTTCCTCCGTTTTCTGTTGCTCCTGCCGGGTGGCGACCGCGAGGCGGGTCTCACACAGATGCTGCGCGCGCGAAACCGCGGACGGCTCGTCCGCGGTGAAGCGGACTATCAGCTTCATGTCATCTATCTCTGGTACGAGGAGTCGGCCGATCGAGCTCTCGAGCTCCTCCGCGGCCTGGAGAAGGAGTACCCGGCCAATCCGCTCTTTCCGATGAGCATCGCCGAGATTCAGGACACGTATCTACACGACACGACGGCCAGCCTGGCGACATGGCGGACGATCCTCGACATGGCGCGCGATCGGCGCGTGAATGCGGCCGGGCTCGCTGAGGTACGCGCGCGGCTCGGTCTTGCCAAACAGCTGGAGGCCCTGCACCAGACCGATAGGGCGATCGAACAACTCCAGACCGTCGTCGCCGCCAAGCCCGACGCGCCGTTCTCATCCCTGTCGTTTGCCTACCTCCGACTGGGTCAGGCGCAGGATCGCATGGGGAATCGCACACACGCGATGAACGCCTACCGCAGCGCCGCCGCGACAGCCCCGCGCGATGGCCTCTACAACATCGCAGAGGAGTCTGCCCGCCGCCTGAAGAACGTGCCTGATCCGAAGAAGAGCGAAGCCTACCGGCTCTCACTCGAGGGCTTGCGCAAGCTGGAAAAAGACGACCTGACCGGCGCACGCCAGGCGCTCGAGCGATCGGTGTCTCTCAATCCACGCGATCCGGTGACGCGCTACCGCTACGGACGCCTCATGCAGGCACGCCGGGAGGACGTGGGGGCGCTGCAACAGTTCGAGCTGACGGTCTCCGAGGCGGACGACTGTCCGCCGCCAGTGCTGGCGACTGCGTATCTGGAGGGCGCTCGTCTCTACGAGCGCAGCGGACACCGCGATCGTGCGCTCTCGTGGTATCGCATCGCGTCCACGCTCTTCGGCGCGGCGCAGGAAACGCGCGCCGCGGCCTCGCGCGCGCTCGAGCGACTGCAGAAACAGCGATGACGGTCATGCGATCGCCCATGCGATCGATGACAATCGAGCGCGATTGAGAGCGATCGACGCGAACGCGATCGCATCGTGACGTCTATTGCTTCGTCACCGAGCGACCGACAAGAAAACTGTGTGCAGTTTTTTGACTTTTGCTGCAGTTTGTGCTTGACAGTTGATTTTTCTCATCCATAATCTACATCTTGTATGAGGGTGGACCGCTCAGCCCACCTGTTGTAACCCTCGGTAACCGGTAACCAAGCTGAGCTGCCACATTCCAAGGAGGAATAATGGCGAAGAAGACTGCGAAGGGCGGCAAGAAAAAGGGCGGGAAGAAGCGCTAGATCGGCCGCCTACCGGTCCGGGGGTGTCGAGAGATGACACCCCCACTTTTTTGGTTGCTCACCTCCCGCCGTCGCGGGAGTTTTGCAAAGAGGCGAGGGCGCTGACAGAAGCGGGCTGGCGTGCCGGTGAGGCATCGGCGCTGCAACTGCAGTAGAGCCCGTCGCAAAGAACCCACGAGTGAAGGGGGGGATAAGCGTAATGGCAAAGAAGACGGCCAAGGGCGGCAAGAAAAAGGGCGGCAAGAAACGGTAAGCCATCCTACCGCCAATAAAAAAAGGGGGCGGCCGTCGCCCCCTTTTTGCTGTACGTCAGATCCTCATCACGTCAGCTACTGATCGAGCACCGAGCACCGACCCTCGTTAGTCAGTCCCACGACTGCCCATCCCACACGCGCACGCGCTCGATGACATCCCCTGGGCGTATGCGGTCGACCGCGTCCATCCCGCTCACGACGTGACCGAACACGGTATATCGGGCGTCGAGGTGCGGCTGGGGTGAATGCGTGATGAAGAACTGACTGCCTCCCGTGTCGCGCCAGTCGAGTGCCATCCCCACCGCGCCGCGAAGATAGGGACGATCGTTCAGCTCGTCGCGAATCGTGTAGCCAGGCCCGCCCTGGCCATCACCTCGCGGATCGCCATCCTGGACCACGAAGTTCGGGACGACCCGATGCACTTCGATCCCGTTGAAGAATCCCTTTTTGACGAGCGCAATGAAATTGCGGGTAGTCTGCGGAGCGTCGAGCACGGCCAGCTCGAACTCGATGGTGCCATGTGGCGTGTCCACGAAGACGTGCGGCGAGTAGGTCGGCGACAGCAGCGAAGGATCGTCGTACGGCGTGATGGGTGTCCCTGGCGCGGGCCGAATCGTATTCTGATGGTCGCCTTGCGGATCGATCTTCGCCAGGAGCTCGGCCGCGCGGACGCGAATCGCCCAGTCCTTATCCGACAAGGCCGCCTTCAGGGTTTCGCTGGCCTCCGCTGGACCGTACTCCACGAGCGCGGCGAGCGCGGCGCCGCGCGCGGTGTAAGCGGCGTCAGGCAATGCGGCTTTATACGCCTCGCGCAACGCATCAGCGCCGCCAGCCGGCTTCAGCTTGCCGAGATGTTCGGTAGCTGAGGCGCGAACGACGAAGTCGGGATCCTTGATGCGCTCCAGCAGCACCTTCTCGAGCTCAGGCGCCCGCTGTCGCGCCATCGCGTCGAGCACGCTCGGAATCACCCGCTTGTCCTCGTCGTCCAACATCACCCGCAATCGACCCAGCGCGATCTCGGCGGGCAGATCGGCAAGAATCCTCGCGAGCGCCGCCCTCACCCTCCAGCTGCGGTCCGGCTCCATGCCGGCGAGGACGAAGACGAAGCTTTCCTGATCGATCGAGGCGACGGCTTGAAGGGCCGCGATGCGCAAGGGAACCCACTGATCGGACAGGAGATTCTGGGCGAGCTCGAGGCCCTCGCTCGATCGAATGGCGCCGAGCGCGGCGACCGCTTCAAGCCTCACATTCGCATGCGTGGCCGAATCGCCGGCAAGTCGCGAGAGCGTTGGAACAGCCTCAGGGGCGCCGAGCTGACCCAGCGCCCGAATCGCCGATACGGCCAGCTCCAGCCCCGCCTTGGCTTCCGGTGCGAGGAGGGCAACGAGCGGCTTCACGGCGCTCTGATCGCGTAGCGTTCCCAGACCTCTGGCGGCAAAGGCGCGCGTGTAGCGCCCGGGGCCGCTCAAGAGCGACTGCAGCGCCGGCGCTGCCCTCGGATCCTCGCTCCTCTGGAGCGCGTAGGCGATCGGCCACCAGGACGACACGGGACGGTCGCCGTCGAGCACGGCCGCGGCGATCGGATCGTAAGCACGGAGCCGCACCAGCGCGAACAGACCAAGTTTGAACGCCTCAGCCTCCGGCGCCGCCGGCGCCGACTCATCGTCCGGCTGCATCGACACGACCGCAGGGGCGCGAGCATATTCGGCGACCATGGTGCCGATCGCCGTTGCAGCGCCCTTGGCGCCGATCTGGCCCAATGCTTCGGCGGCGCGCCCGCGCACGATCGGCAGCGGGTCGGTGAGCAGCGGGACCAACGCCGCTTCCGACGATGGATCGCCGAGCAGCCCGATTGCGAAGGCTGCCGTGGATCGAACGTCCACGTCCGTGTCGGCGAGCGTCGCGACAAGCGCCTTGAGGCCCTCCGGCAGCCGCACGCGGCCCAGGGCGAGCGCGGCGCGGCGGCGAACGCGGGAATCCTGATCCTTCACCAGCACGGTCAAATCCGGCGACGACGACGGCGGCGGCGTAATGATGAGGGGCGGCCGCCCGCGCTTCTTCTCCTCAGGTGCCGGCGCGGGAGGTGGCGGTTCGGGCAGCCGGAGCAGACGCTGATCCTCCAGCTGAAACACCCACGCCATTTTCTGTTCGTAGCTGACGACAGGCGCCTTCGGCGGAGGAGGGACCGTCTTGCACGCGACCATCAGGAAAAAGGCGGGCAGTGCTACTGCGCCGCAGGCAAGCGAGAGCCATCGAGAAACTCGAGTCATCCGGGTGTTCACCCCTGTTGCTGGTTCACGCGCGCAGCTCGGCGCGTTCCTGCGTCGCCGCGGCCACGCGATCGGACACGACGTGCACGCCGATTCCGGCACCACCGGGGACCGCGATGGTGCCATCCGGGGCGACGGTGATCTCAGGATCGATCAGATCCGGCGCGAAATATCTCCGGCTCGCGGCGACGTCACCCGGCAACGAAAAGTTCGGCAGCGTCGACAGGTGAATGTTGTGGGCCCGCCCGATCCCGCTCTCGAGCATGCCGCCGTGCCAGACCGGAATTTCGTGCCTGGCAGCCAGATCGTGCAAGCGAATCGACTCGCGATGCCCGCCGACCCGGCCCGGCTTGATGTTGATGATCCGGCAGGCGCCTGCCTCGATCGCCTCCTGGGCCGCGTGCACCGTGTGGATCGATTCGTCCAGGCAGATGGGCGTCTGCAGCCGCTGCTGCAATCGCGCGTGGTCCCTGATGTCGTCGTAGTCGAGCGGCTGCTCGATCATCATCAGCCCGAACGCATCGAGCTCGGCCAGATGGTCCGCATCTTTCAGGGAATAGGCCGCGTTGGCGTCGACCATCAGCGGAATGTCGCCGAACCGCTGACGCACGCGTCCGGCGGCCTCGACGTCCCATCCGGGCTTGACCTTGATTTTGATACGCCGGTAGCCGGCGGCGAGCTCAATCTCGATACGCTCGAGCAGCTCGTCGAAGGTGTCCTGGATGCCGATGGACACGCCGGACTCGATCCGGTCGCGGGTGCCGCCCAGCAGCTTCGCCAGCGGCACGTTCTGCTGCCTCGCATACAGATCCCAGGCTGCCATTTCCAGCGCCGCCTTGGCCATGTTGTGGCCGCGAATCACGGCGAGCGCGTCGAACACCTCGCTGGGATGTGTGAAGGTACGGCCGAGCACGAGCGGCGCGATGAAGTCATGCAGGATGTGCCATGACGTGCGCGTCGTTTCGGAACTGTAGTACGGATGGTCGTCCGCGACACACTCTCCCATGCCGGTCGCACCGTCGCCATCGATCGTGACCAGCACGAACGCCCGGTCGTGAATCCGTCCAAAACTCGTTTCGAAATACCGGACCAGTGGCAGGCGGAGCAGACGCAGCTCCATACGCTCGATTCGCACGGGACAATGCTATCGCAATCAGACGGGCCACACGCCGGGTGAATACAGGGCGCGCTGCACGGGACTGCTATACTTCGCACCTTGGACTTCCGCTACATCGCCATCGAGGGACCAGCGGGGGTCGGCAAGTCGCTGCTCGCGGATCGGCTGGGCGCACGGCTCGACGCGACGGTCGTGCTGGACGACACCGACAACCCGTTTCTCGCCGACTTCCATGCAGGTCGGCCGGGGGCGGCGTTTCAAACGCAGCTGTTCTACACGCTCCAGCGTCATCGGCAGCAGACATCGCTCCGGCAGTCGGATCTCTTCAGCCAGCTGACGATCTGCGACTACCTCTTCGAGCGCGACAAGATCTACGCGTATCTGAATCTCGACGACAACGAGCTCTTTATCTATCAGCGCCTGTACGAGCTGCTGACACCGGACCTCCCCTCGCCCGATCTCGTGATCTACCTGCAGACGCCGACCGACGTGCTGCGCAAGCGCCAGCGCGAGCGCGCCCGCACGCAGGAAGATGCCCCGCCGGTCGACGACCGTTACGTCAAGGAGATCAACGAGGCGTACACCCACTTCTTCTTTCACTACAGCGCCACGCCCCTCCTGGTGATCGAAACTTCACAGTTTGACCTGACGTGGGGCGAAGATGCGCTGGCCGATCTCGAGCGCCAGATCAGGACGATGGGCAAGGGGACCAGGTATTACGTACCACGGAAGTGACCTATAATTCTGGTTGAATGGCCTGGTTCAAGAAGGTCCGAAAGCCCATCGAGCCCCCTGACAAGCAGAGTCGAGTGCCCGAGGGCATGTGGGTCAAGTGTCCTTCCTGCGGCCAAATCATCTACAACAAGGACCTGGTCGTCAGCCTGAGCGTCTGCACCAAGTGCGGCCATCACTTCCGGCTGTCGGCGAGCGACCGTCTCAAGAGCCTCTTCGACGGCGAGTGGGAAGAGCACGATCGCGGCCTCACCTCCACGGACCCGCTGCGGTTCACTGACACCAAACCGTATCGGAAGCGACTCGAGAGCAGCATTGCGGCAACCGGCCTGAAAGATGCGGTCATCACCGCTTCAGGGGATATCGCCGGCATCCACACGTATGTCGCGGCGATGGAGTACGGGTTCATCGGCGGCAGCATGGGCGTGGTCGTCGGCGAGAAGATCACGCGCGCGATCGAGCGGGCGATCGACGGCCGTGCGCCGGTGATCATCGTGTCGTGCTCGGGTGGCGCGCGGATGATGGAGGGGACGCTCTCGCTGATGCAGATGGCGAAGATCAGCGGCGCGCTCGCCCGGCTGGACCGCGCGCGGCTTCCCTACGTGTCCGTGCTGACCGACCCGACGACCGGCGGCGTCACCGCCAGTTTCGCCATGCTCGGCGACCTCAACATCGCCGAACCGAAGGCGCTCATCGGCTTTGCCGGTCCGCGCGTCATCGAGCAGACGATCCGCCAGAAGCTCCCTGAAGGCTTCCAGCGCAGCGAGTTCCTGCTCGAACACGGCATGCTCGACATGGTGCTCGATCGCCGCGAGATGAAGGACGTCATCGCCCGGTCTCAGATTCGGCGCCCCGCCGAAGCGCGAGGCCGTTCCCGTCGACCCACCCGTCCTCGCCGAATCCACGACGCTGTAGGCGTGGACCCCCTAGCTTTCCTGCTCGGCCTCGAACGTCTCGGAATGAAGTTCGGCCTCGAGAACATGACGAGGCTGTGCGCCGCGCTCGGCAATCCGGAACGGTCGTTCAAGTCGGTCATCATCGCGGGCACCAACGGCAAGGGATCGGTTTCGGCGATGGTCAGTGCCTCGTTGCGCGCAGCCGGACATCGGACGGGGCGATACACGTCTCCGCACCTGGAACGGCTCGAGGAGCGATTCGTGATCGACGAGGAGGAGGTCACGACGGAAATCCTCAGATCGGCAGCCACTGTGGTGCAGGCGGCGGTCGAGACGCTCATGTCGTCGGGCAGCCTCGAGACCCACCCGACCTTCTTCGAGTGCGCGACCGCCATCGCGTTCGAGCTGTTCCGCCGTGCAGAAATCGAAATTGCCGTGCTCGAGGTCGGGCTCGGCGGCCGGCTCGATGCCACAAACGTCGTCATGCCGCTGGCCGCGGCGATCACCTCGATCGGGCTCGATCACGAGGCGCAGCTTGGCGGAACCCTGGCGTCGGTGGCACGCGAGAAGGCGGGGGTCATCAAGTCGGGAATTCCCGTCGTGTGCGGACCATTGCCGCCGGAGGCGGACCGCGTGATTGAGGACACGTGCCGTGAGCGCAACGCGCGGATGATCCGCACGATCGATCGCGTGACGGCCAGTGTCGATTTGAGCGATCGCAGCACCGTCGTCACCCTCGACACACCGCATCACCGGCTCGAACGGGTGACCCTCGCCCTGAACGGGCGTCATCAGGTGCTCAACGCGGCGACGTCGGTCACGCTGCTCGAAGAACTGGACGCGATGGGAATCGAGGTGGATGGCGGCGCGATCGTGGCCGGGCTGAGAACTCCGAAGTGGCCGGGACGCCTGGAACGGTTTCGATGGGTCACATCAGAGGTGCTGCTCGATGCCGCCCACAACCCCGCCGGTACGGCAGCGCTTGCGGCCCATCTTCGGGAGATCGGCTGGTCCGATGCGACGCTGGTCTTCGGCGCGATGCGCGACAAGGATCTCGGGGGAATGCTGGCGCCGCTCGGCCCCGTAGTCCAACGTCTGATTTGCACCACTGCTCCAGGCGCTCGTGCCGCGTCAGCGTCTGAGCTGGCCAACGTCGCGCGCGCGATTCCTGGCTGCCCCGCGCCCCTCGCGATCGATGTGCCGGAGGAAGCTCTACGCCTCGCATGTGCTGATGCGGCTCACGTTGTGGTCACCGGCTCCATCTTTCTCATCGGCCCCCTGCGTGGTATTCTCCGTTGATTCCGGCGGAGTGCCTGCCTTCGGAATCGTGAAAACAAAAGCCTGGGAGCAGACCCGGCCGTACTCGATTGCCGGTCGTCCCAGGCGTATGTGCATGCCTCGAGTACTCACAGCCGTCCTTCTCTTCAGCTTCGCGGCAACAGCCTCGCCAGCTCGTGCGCAGTCGGCCCAATCGACGATGATTGGCGGCTGCCGGGTGGCGGAGCTTTCGAGCGTCGAACAACAATCCGACAAGGTGAAAACGCCGGAGGGCGTCGAAGAGAACGTGTCGACGGCCATTCGTTCGGTCCGCGTCGACTGTGACGGCATGCAGTTCTTTGCAGAACGCATGCAGCTCTTTCACGATCGCGGGCGGGTCGTCGCCAGCGGCAACGTGCTGTTCATTTCGGGCGGCCACCGGATCTCGGCCGATCGCATGGACTTCGACACGAAGACGCGGACCGGATCGTTTTTCGAGGCGCACGGGGTCGTGTCGCTCGGGGATCGTGGCGACCGGAGCCTGTTCGGCACGCAGGAGCCGGACGCCACGTTCTGGGGCAAAGAGGTCCAGAAGCTCGGGCCGGAAAAATACCGCATCATCGACGGCGGATTCACGACGTGCGCCCAGCCGACACCGCGCTGGGACGTCGCCTCAGGCAGCGTGACGCTGAACCTCGACGACTATGCGCTGCTCGTGAACTCGGTGTTCCGGGTGAAGGGTGTCCCGATCCTCTACCTGCCGGTTTTCTACTATCCGATTCAGGAAGACGATCGGGCGACCGGGTTCCTGATTCCAACCTACGGCACCTCGACGGTTCGCGGCCAGACCCTCAGCAACGCATTCTTCTGGGCCATGGGCCGGAGCCACGACGCGACGTTTCTGCACGACTGGTTCTCGAAGACCGGGCAGGGGTACGGCGGCGAATACCGGTACGAGCTCGGCGGCGGGTCGCAGGGGAATACCCGTGTCTATGTGATCAACGAGAAAGAAACGACGTTCGTGGATAGTGCGGGGCAGGAGGGAACGCAGCCCGCCAAGCAGTCGTACCAGGTCACGGGCGGCCTGACGCAGGCGCTCGGCGGTGGCTTCCGTGCCCGCGCCAACGCCGACTACTTCTCCGACATCGTCACCCAGCAGCGCTATCAGCAGAACATCTACCAGGCGACGAACAGCCGGCGCGGATTCGGCGGCAACATCACCGGCAACTGGGCCGGATACGTGTTGAGCGGAACGCTCGATCGTACGGACTATTTCTACCCGGACAACACGGTGACGACGCAAGGGGGTCTGCCGCGGATCACGGTGAGCCGCGGCGAGAAACCGATCGGGCGTTCGCGCTTGTATTTCGGCGCCAACGGGGAATACGTGACGTTCCTGCGCAGCACGGAACGCGACGATGTGACCACGAACGATCAGGGCTTGACGCGACTGGATTTCAATCCGACAGTGCGGATTCCTTTCACGCGATGGCCGTTCCTCACGGCGAACTCGGCCGTCGCCTGGCGCGGAACGTACTGGACCGAGAGCAAGAATCCACTGACGAACCTGAACGTGCCCGAAGGAATCGGCCGGCAGTACTTCGACTTCTCCACGCGCATCACCGGTCCGGTGTTCCACAGGATCTTCGATCGTCCCGGCGGCGACTACGCCGAGAAGTTCAAGCACATCGTCGAGCCGACACTCTCCCTTCAGCGGACCACCGCGATCGACGAGTTCAACCGGATCGTCCAGCTCGAAGGCAGCGACTATGCCGTCGGGAACGTGACGCGCGTCAGCTACGGTCTGAACAACCGGCTGTATGCGAAGAAGGGTCTCTCGCGCGAGATCCTCAGCCTGATCCTGGGACAGACCTATTACACGGACCCGACTGCCGCGCAGTTCGATCAGAACTACCAGAGCAGCTTCAGCGGCGTGCGTGCGTCGAAGTTCTCTCCGATGTCGGTGCTCGTGCGCACGTCGCCCACCGATCGGATCCAGGGAGAGTTCAGGACGGAGTACGACTTCTTCGTCGACGCATTCAGGACGTACGCGGCGACCGGCAGCGTGAATGGCTCGAAGGTCCAGGTGTCCGCTGGCTGGAGCCGCCGGCGCTTCATTCCCAACCTGCAGGGTTTCAACGATCCCAATCTGGCCAACCACTATCTGAACGCTTCGGCGTCGGTGCGCGGCGCGGGCAACAGGCTTGGCGCGCAGTACGCCTTCAACTACGATCTCCGTTTGGACACGTTCCTCCAGCAGCGGTTCATGGCGTATTACAATGCGCAGTGCTGCGGCATCTCCGTGGAGTATCAGAACTTCAACTTCAATAACGGGTTCGCCGGCGTTCAGGTGCCGGAAGACCGCCGCTTCAACATTTCCTTCACGCTCGCGGGCATCGGCAGTTTCTCGAATGCGCTCGGTGCATTCGGGGGCCAGCAGGGTCGCTGATGAAAGGCCTCATACTGAGCGGCGGTCGCGGCACGCGCCTGCGGCCGCTGACTTACACGAGCGCCAAGCAACTCGTTCCGGTCGCCAATAAGCCGGTGCTCTTCTACGGCATCGAGGCGATGGCCGAGGCCGGCATACGGTCAGTCGGCATCGTCGTCGGGGACACCCAGGCGGAGATTCGGGCGGCGGTCGGCGACGGGTCGCGCTGGGGCCTGCGTGTCGAATACATCGAACAGCACGCCCCGCTCGGGCTCGCGCACGCCGTCCTCATCAGCGAGCAGTTCATCGGCGGCGAGCCGTTCGTCGTCTACCTGGGCGACAACCTGCTGATGCGCGGCATTTCGGGACTCACGAAGGAATTCAGCCGGGAGCGGCCGGCCGCGCAGATTCTCCTGGCCCGCGTGCCTGATCCGCAGATGTTCGGCGTCGCCGAGTTGTCTGACGGGCGGGTGGTCAGGCTGGTCGAAAAGCCGCAGGAGCCCCGGAGCGACCTGGCCCTCGTCGGCGTGTACATGTTCTCGCCAGACGTTTTCGATTCGGTGAAGCGAATCACGCCGAGTTTCCGCAACGAGCTCGAGATTACGGACGCGATCCAGGACTTGATCGACCGAGGGCTCGAAGTCCGGCCGCACATCGTGGACGGGTGGTGGAAGGATACGGGGAAGCTGGAGGACATGCTCGAGGCGAACCGGCTGGTCCTCGACACGTTCGAACGCCGTGTCGACGGTTGCGTGGATGCCGAATCGCGGATCGAAGGGAAGGTCGTCGTCGAAGCCGGCGCAGTGATCGAGCAGTCGGTCGTGCGTGGCCCTGCGATCATCGGCGCGCGTGCGAAGATCGTCCACGCCTATGTTGGTCCGTTCACGTCCATCATGAACGACGTCGAGATTCGCGAGTCGGAGATCGAGCACAGCATCGTGCTCGAGGGGAGCTCGGTGAGCAACCTGGCGAACCGCGTAGTAGACAGCCTGATTGGCAAGAACGTCCGGATTTTTCGCGAGAAGATGAAACCGAGCGCCTACCGGTTCATGCTCGGCGACAACTCGGAAGTGGGGATCCGATGGTGACGCCTGCGCCGACGGC
>Ga0209382_10008854_pt1 | contig 12646 bp, 7 predicted proteins | sample SoiMetdeltSBSDD5_FD_187599 | JGI IMG/M metagenome (GOLD analysis project Ga0209382, IMG submission 187599) | Bulk soil microbial communities from a Populus tree surrounding site in Tennessee, USA - Soil MetaG P. deltoides SBSDD5 (SPAdes) (version 2) | ecosystem: Environmental > Terrestrial >... | reverse complement strand
CTACATGCAACCCGCTCAGGACCTGACAGTGGAAGACCGCGTCAGCCGGACGCAGTACCAGTACAGCCTGGAAGACGCCAACCCTGATGAATTGCAGACGTGGACGACGCGGCTCGTACAGAAGCTACAGGCGCTGCCGCAACTGCGCGACGTGGCCAGCGACCAGCAGAACCACGGCCTGCAAGTTTCGCTCGCGATTGACCGCGACACGGCCTCGCGGCTCGGCGTCACGCCTCAAATGATCGATGACACGCTGTATGACGCTTTCGGCCAGCGGCAAATCTCGACCATCTTCACGCAGTCGAACCAGTACCACGTGGTGTTGGAGGCGCAGCCGGAGTTTCAGCGGAATCCTGACGCGTTGAATCACATCTACATTCGGCCGAACGGCGGGCCGTCAATCGCGACATCTGGGCCGTCCGGCGCCTCTAACCAGACGAACCCGACGCCCGCGAGCAGTCCCCAGCCAGCAGTAGCGACCGGCGCCGCCGGGGGGCCCGGAGGGCCGACGCCTCTCGGCTCCTTCGCGCATTTCGAGACGGGCGCCACGACGCTCGCCGTCAATCATCAGGGGCAATTCCCGGCAACCACAATCTCATTCAACCTGGCCCCCGGCGCGGCGCTGGGCGACGCCGTGAGAGCGATCAACGCCGCGAAGCAGGAGATCGGGCTTCCCGCTTCGATTCAAGCCGAGTTTCAAGGAGCGGCGCGGGCGTTTCAGGCTTCACTGACCAACGAGCCGTTGCTGATCCTGGCCGCGCTGCTGACTGTCTATATCGTGCTCGGCGTCCTCTATGAAAGTTACATCCACCCGATCACCATTCTCTCGACGCTCCCCGGCGCAGGCGTCGGCGCGATCCTGGCGCTGTTGCTTTGCCACACAGAGCTGGACGTGATCGCGCTGATCGGGATCATCCTGCTGATCGGCATTGTCAAGAAGAACGCGATTATGATGATTGACTTCGCGCTCGAAGCCGAACGCGAACACGGCAAGAACCCGGAAGAAGCGATCTATGAAGCCTGCCTGCTGCGCTTCCGGCCGATCATGATGACAACGATGGCGGCGCTGCTCGGCGGATTGCCGCTGGCGCTGGGGACAGGCGTAGGTTCCGAGTTGAGGCGGCCGCTCGGCGTCACGATCGTCGGCGGGCTGCTGCTGAGCCAGTTGCTAACGCTGTATACGACGCCGGTTATCTATCTCGCATTTGACCGGGTCGCTCAAAAATTGAAGCGAGCGCATGGGACTGACGGCAAGCAGGGTGAGTTGCTGGCCCCGGAGTAGTTACTTGATTACCGCTCCTCATCATCGATGTTTGAAATAGCGCAAATGCCCTCTCTTTGTCGCGTAGCGACGGACTGAGTTTAGGCAGGCGTTTTAACGCCGGTAGGGAGGTGGAATGATCGCCTCGTCGCGAAGCGGCGGTTGAACTCAACGGGGGTCGCGTTCAACCGTCGCTATACGACGGGAGGAATTTCTCTCACGATACGCGTTAAAACGCCGGCCTAAACTCAGTCCGTCGCTATGCGACGAAGAACAATCTTCCTTAGCGCTCTGTAAACTAAGTTCTTTGATATTGGGTCAGGCCCGCGGAGCGGGCATCGGCATAAAGCCTTGTCTTTACCTACACTTTGACGCGTTCTTAGCCCGCGGATGCGGGCGGCAGAATAAAGCCTGGGGTGGAGCGCAGCGGAACCCCAGGTATATGGCGTAAGTACGCATCAAGCCCGCGGAGCGGGCGGCAGCTTTTTGTCATGCGCCATTTCATCATCATTGAGATTGGGCCAATGGCTGTCGCCCACTTCGCGGGCTTGTACGATAAATCCTGATCGCACCTGGGGTTCCGCTGCGCTCCACCCCAGGCTTTATTCTGCCGCCCGCATCCGCGGGCTGAGAATGTGAACACTCATTTCGCGCAAAAATGTAGGTAATGACAATGCGGGTGATGACAAGAACTGCCGTTTAGGGGATTTGAGAGAAAACATTTGGCTATTGCCGCTATATGACTGAGCAGTTACTCGAATGAATATTTCCGCGCCTTTCATCAAACGACCTGTCGGAACATCGCTATTGACAATAGCGCTGGCGCTGGCTGGCTGCCTGGGCTATTCATTGCTGCCAGTGTCGCCGCTGCCGCAGGTGGATTTCCCGACGATACAGGTGTCGGCGAATCTGCCCGGGGCGAGTCCGGAGACCATGGCTTCTGCGGTGGCCACGCCGCTCGAACGCCAGTTCAGCCGCATCGCCGGAGTCACGGAGATGACTTCGACCAACAACCTGGGCGCGACCTCCGTCACACTGCAATTCGAGCTGAACCGGGACATCAACGGCGCCGCCCGCGACGTTCAAGCGGCGATCAACGCGGCGCGCAGCCAGTTGCCGGCGAATCTGCCGAGCAACCCGAACTATCGCAAGGTCAACCCCGCCGACGCGCCGGTCATGCTGTTGTCGCTCACGTCAGACACGATCGAGATCAGCAAGCTGTACGATCTGGCCTACTCCGTCCTGCAGCAGAAGGTTTCTCAGGTAGAAGGCGTGGGGCAGGTCATTGTCGGAGGCAGTTCGCTGCCGGCGGTGCGCGTAGAGCTGAACCCGCAAGCCGTCAGCAAGTACGGTGTCGGCCTGGAACAGGCGCGAACGGCGCTCGGAGCGGCGAACGCCAACCGCCCGAAAGGACAATTGAGTGATGACGACTCCACGTGGGAGATTCACGCCAGCGATCAATTGCTCAAAGCGGATCAGTACCGCACGTTGATTGTGGCCACTCATAATGGAGACGTCGTGCGACTCTCTGATTTGGGAGAAGTGACTGATTCGGTGGAGAACCTGCGCGCCGGCGGATCGGCGAACGGGAAGCCGGCCATCCTGATGATCATCTTCCGGCAGCCTGGGGCAAACATCATCAAAACAGTTGACAGCGTACGGGCGCTGATTCCGCAGTTGCAGGCTTCGATCTCTCCCTCCATCAAACTGGCCGTTCTCAACGACCGTACGACGACCATTCGGGCTTCGGTCAGAGACGTCGAGCTGACGCTACTGATCTCCATCACGCTGGTCATCATAGTGGTCTTTGTTTTTTTGCGGAGCGCGTGGGCGACCGTCATTCCGAGCGTCGTCGTGCCGCTATCGCTGCTCGGCACGTTCGGCGTGATGTACATGCTCGGCTACAGCATCGACAACCTGTCGTTGATGGCGCTGACTATCTCGACCGGCTTCGTCGTGGATGACGCCATCGTGGTGATTGAAAACATCACCAGGCGCCTGGAACAGGGGGCGCCCCCATTCCAGGCCGCATTGCAGGGGGCGCGGCAGATCGGCTTCACCGTGCTTTCGATGAGCGCGTCGCTGGTGGCGGTTTTCATCCCGATCCTGCTGATGGGCGGGGTCGTTGGCCGTCTGTTCCGCGAATTCGCGGTGACGCTTTCGGCGGCCATCGCCGTCTCGCTCGTCGTCTCGCTGACGACGACGCCGATGATGTGCGCGAAGTTTTTGCGGCCCGAAAGCGAGCCCGATAGCGAGATGGCTCACGGCCGGTTCTATCGCGCGGGGGAGCGCGCCTTCAATCAGATTCACAGCCTGTACGACAAGGGTCTGACGTGGACGCTGCGCCATCCGCAGCCGATGCTCCTGGCGACGACCCTGACGGTCTGCGCCAGCGTCTACCTTTACATCGTCGTCCCCAAGGGCTTCTTCCCCGATCAGGACACCGGGCGTTTGATGGGGAGCGTTCAGGCGGCGCAGGACATCTCGTTTCAGGAGATGCGGCGGAAACTGTCGCAGGTGGTCGAGATCATTCTGGCCGATCCGGCTGTGGACACTGTGGGCGCGTTTACTGGCGGCGGCGGCTCGACGACCAACACGGCGCGGATGTTCGTCTCCTTGAAACCGCTGGCGCAGCGCAAGGCGAGCGCGAGTCAAGTCATCGCGCGGCTGCGCGGCAAACTGGCCCGCGTGCCCGGCGCCAGCGCTTTCCTACGCCCGGTGCAGGACATCAACGTCGGCGGCAGGATGAGCAACGCCGCGTATCAATACACACTCCAGGGCGATGACTTCGAAGAACTCTCTCAATGGACGCCGCGTCTGATGGAGCGAATGCGCTCCATCCCACAACTCACCGACCTCAACACCGACCAGCAGAATCGCGGCCTGGAGGCGCGTCTCGTGATCGACCGAGACGCGGCCGCGCGGTTGGGCCTCAACGCCCAGCTGATTGACAACACGCTTTATGACGCCTTCGGCCAGCGGCAGGTCTCGACGATGTATATGCAATTGAACCAGTACCACGTGGTGATGGAGGTCGCGCCGCAGTTCTGGCAATCCCCCGAAACGCTGAAGAACATCTACATCCAATCGCCGGCCGGCGCTCAAGTCCCGTTGAGCGCCGTCGCGAGTTTCAAGACCGACACGACGGCTCTCGCGGTTAATCACCAGGGACAGTTTCCCGCAGTCACGATCTCATTCAACCTCGCGCCCGGCGCGGCGCTCGGAGACGCGGCGCAGGCGATTGAGAAGGCGAAACGCGACATCGGGCTGCCGGCTTCGATTCAGGCTGGGTTTCAGGGAACGGCGCAGGCGTTTCAGTCTTCACTGGCCAACGAGCCGTTCTTGATCCTGGCCGCGCTGCTGACTGTCTACATCGTGCTCGGCGCGCTCTATGAAAGCTATCTCCATCCGATCACCATTCTCTCGACGCTCCCCAGCGCAGGCGTCGGCGCGATCCTGGCGCTGCTCCTGTTCAAGACAGACCTGACCGTGATCGCGCTGATCGGGATCATCCTGCTGATCGGCATCGTCAAGAAGAACGCGATCATGATGATTGATTTCGCGCTCGAAGCCGAACGCGAGCGCGGCAAGAGCCCTCAAGAGGCGATCTACGAAGCCTGCCTGTTGCGCTTCCGGCCGATCATGATGACGACGATGGCGGCGCTGCTGGGCGGATTGCCGCTGGCGTTGGGAGCGGGGACGGGATCGGAATTGCGGCGGCCGCTGGGCATTACCATCGTCGGCGGATTGATCGTCAGCCAACTGCTGACCTTATTCACCACTCCGGTCATTTACCTACACATAGACAGATTCGGCCGGCGACTGAAACGCATACGAGGCAGAAGGAGGGAAAGAAAATCATGGCGACCGGCAAAAGAGTTCTGAATGCTCTGTAAACTAAGTTTTTTTGATATTGGACCAAGCCCGCGGAGCGGGCGGCAGCATAAAGCCCGGGGTGGAGCCGAAGGCGGAACCCCGGGTCAGGTTCGGAGCGATATCAAGCCCGTGAAACGGGCGGCAGCCATTGGCTGTCGCCCACTTCGTGGGCTGCGGATCTCTTTACTGTCTTTCTCCTGGGGCTTACGCCCCAAGCTTTATGCTGCCGCCTGCTCCGCAGGCTCAAAGCGAGGGTTTTAATACAAAAACACCACATATTTTAGTTTACAGAGCACTGAATGCCGGGTTGAAGTATTCCCTTGATAATCGCCATGCCGCGGCAAAGCGTAGGGCCATCGAGCAGGAGAAGAGATGGAGAAAAAGTTCATTATCGATCATTTGCTGCGGCCACACTGGAAGGCCCTGGCCGCGGCTTTCGTGGCCGTGATCGTTGACGGGATGGCGGACCTCTTCGGGCCTTGGCCGATCAAGATCGTGCTCGATTATGTGGTCGGCTCACACCCTCTGCCGTCGTGGGCGGCGGGCGCGGTCATAGCGACCTTCGGAGAAGGGAAGTGGGCGATATTGCACTTCGCCGCGATAGCGACGCTGGCGATTACGGCCCTCGGGGCCGCCGCTTCCTACACGGAGAGCTACCTCACTACGCGGGTCGGCCAATGGATCATGCATGACCTGCGTCAGGAGCTTTATCATCACATCCAGGGACTATCGCTCTCATATTACGACCGCCATAAGACCGGCGATCTGATCGGACGAATGACGAATGACGTGGACGCGATTCAAAGTTTCGTTTCGTCTTCGCTGCTCGACATGGTGGTGGATGTTTTGACGCTGGGTGGGATGATGGGGGTGATGTTTTACTTCAACTGGCATTTCACCCTGATCGCGCTGGCCGTCGCGCCGCTGCTCTTTCTGGAGGTCTATACGCTGACGGGCAGGATCAAGCGGGCGGCGCGCGCCGTCCGCTTGAAAGAGAGCGAGGTCGTGTCGGTCGTTCAGGAGACGCTCTCGTCAATTCGGGTGGTAAAGGCCTTCGCGCGGGAAGATTACGAAGAGCGGAGGCTGGAGAAAGAGACGCTGGAAAGCATCGAGATGACCATGCGGGCGCGCCGCGTCAAGGCCCTGCTTTCGCCGACGGTGGATTTCATCGTCGCTGCGGGCACGTGCCTTGTGCTTTGGTACGGCACGGGACTCGTCCTCAAGGGGGCGCTAACGGCCGGCTCGCTGGTGGTCTTCCTGCTCTATCTCGGCAAGCTGTACAAACCGATGCGCGACCTGTCCAAGATGACCGACTCTGCTTCGAAAGCGCTCATCGGCGCCGAGCGAATCAAGGAGATCATCAACGCGAAAGAACAGACGCGCGATTCGCCGCGCGCCAGCAGCGCCCCACGCTTCAAGGGAGAAATCGAATTCGAGCATGTCTTCTTCAGTTACCGTGACGACAGGCCGGTTCTCAGAGGCGTAAGCTTTCGCGTACGCCCCGGCGAGTTCGCCGCGTTCGTGGGGCCGACCGGAGCGGGCAAAACTACGATCTTCAGCCTGATCCCGCGTTTTTACAGCCAGTCTGCGGGGCGCGTGCTGATCGACGGCCAGGACATACGCGACTTCACAGTGAAGTCACTGCGCCGCCAACTCAGTTTCGTCTTACAAGAGACGGTTCTTTTCCACGCCCCCCTCTGGCGGAACATCGCTTACGGCAAACCCGAAGCCTCTCGCGAAGAGATACTCCGCGCCTCTCGGCTGGCCAATGCGCATGAATTCATCGAGCGATTGCCGGAAGGCTATGAAACGACGGTCGGCGAGCGCGGCGCGGCGCTTTCGGGGGGACAGCGCCAGCGCATAGCGATTGCGCGAGCGATCATCCGCAATTCGCCGATTCTGATTCTGGACGAACCGACCTCGGGACTCGATTCTTCTTCGGAGAAGCTGGTGATCGAGGCGCTCGAACGATTGATGGAAGGCAGAACCACCATCATGATCGCGCATCATCTGGAATCGGTCCGGAGGGCGGACTCCATCTTCGTTCTGGAACACGGGAGAATCGTCCAATCCGGCAAACATCCGGAGTTGCTCGCGCGTAACGGCCTTTATGCCCAACTGTATTGGAGCCAGTTCCGGGACGAGGACGCGGCTAAGGAGACGGCGCCGCGCGCGTAAGCAAGCGGCTGACTCATCGGACAGCCGCTTGCTTACGCGCGCGGCGCTGTTTATCAATGGCTGTGGCGCACGTTGAACCCATTCCCATGCTCAGGCCTTTGTGTCGGCCTCATCGGCGCCGTGTGTTCAGGTCTGACGCCCGACGGGCTGTTGGGCCTGACTGGCGTCTCGAACCGCGGCTCAGTCCTGCGCATAAGAGGCGGGTTGACCGGCCTCGGCGACATTGCGCCGGGAACCTGACGGTATGGCGCTGCGCCGCGAATCCGTCTTAGCGTTGGCGCGTCTAGCGGCCTCCCGGGATTGGCCGCCAGCGCCGATTGCCTCGCCTCGAACGGGATGGCGTTAGGGGCCGGAGCGAGTTTCGTTCTCACGATTCGTTCCCGCACGAAGTCAGGGGGGCGCGCCACAACCCCGCCGTGTCCGCCTCTGACCAACAAGCTCTCCCGCGCCGGCGCCAATGGCGCGGCCGCTCCTAACAACGGGGCGCCGGCCAACATTCGCGGCTCGATCCTGACCCGCGAAACGGCGTCAATACGTCCTCGCGTGAAGTCCTCCCGTGTAACGACTGTGACGGCGCCAGGAACCTCGCGGTTCACGTAACGATTGACGACGCGCACATTCAGGCCCGGCGCCGGATTGAGGCCGCGAACGTAGCGTTCGCTAACGAAGTAAACGGGCCGGTAGATTTCGCCGGGTCCCAGCGGGAACCATCCGATGCCGGGGCCAAAGCCAAACGACACGCCCCAATTATTCCCGCCGATAAAGCTGACCAACGCGGGCGCGAAGATCGGACGCGGCGCGAGCGGCCCTGGTACCCAGTACCAGGCGCCGCCGACAAACGCCCAGCGACCGTAATGGAACGGCGCGAACCCCCACGGCTCGGTGTCCACCCATGTCCAGCCGTACGGTTCGAGCCAGAGCCAATTGCCGGCGCTATACGGCGCCCAACCAGCCGGTACCGAATACGGCGCCCATGCGTTTCCGTACTCGGGAAGTACCGTCCAGCCGCCGTAAGCGTCAAGATCTTCGTAACCGATCATCTCGCGCGAGACATATCGCGCAGAGACACATTGTTCTTCGCCGCGCGTGCGCTCATTCGCCCATCGCTCGAAATCATCGATCGGCTTAGGGGGCGAAAGTTCGTAGATCGGGTCGGCGGAGTTAGCGACGTTAGCCTGCTGGTTGGCGGTAACGTCAAAGGGCAAGTCGCCGACCGTAACTTCCGCCTGCCCGCGCCGCGTGATGATAGTCGCGTCCCCAGCCTCGTTCACTTCCAGACGGTAATCGCCCGTCTGTGAGAGTGAGGCGGAAGCGCATGGCGTGTCTATCTCATAGCTCTCCGCGGGATCGAGACGGTTGAGATGAAGCTCGACCACGCCTTTGGCCAGCCTGATTTGTACGGCTTGATCGTTCAGATTGAGAAACGAAATGGATGTTTGATCGGCGAGGCGCAGGGCCGTCGAGCCGATGTGCAGTTCGGCCCGCGCCTGGTCATCCGTCCAAAGACTGTCGTTGGCGACCATCGGATAGTTGATGACCGCTTGATCCCAGGCGCCCAGATCGCCGCGCTGCAAGGACACAGGGCCTTGCAGATAATTGATCCGCGCCACGCGCGCCGGCGGGTCGGCCACGACGATCGTCGCCAACAGCGCCGCCGCTCCGAGCGCGGAAAAGATTCGATTGATTGAAAACATGTCTACACCTCCTCAGGAAACCCACGTAGTAACGAATTTATAGCGTCTTCGATTTGAATGTTCAGGTTGAATCAACCACGGGGGGCACGGGGATCACGGGGAAGAGCAAAACAAAACATCCCCGTGATCCCCGTGATCCCCGTGGTTTGCTATCCCTGAATACCCAAGTGACTCAGCTTTCGCGGATCTTCAGATCGTGTCTGAAGCGTTTCATCAGGTGTCCGACTGCGTCATTGATGGTTTTGTCGGCCTTGTTGTAATTGATCGTCTTCGTGTCATAACCGCGCCAGACGAGTTGATTCGTGCGCGCGTCATACACGTCCATGACCAGCGTGGATTTCAAGTAAGGGATTTTCACTACGGTCGTCGGCCCCCAACCGAACCCCCAACCGGCCCAATGCCTGCGGTAGCCGAAGCGGCCGTAGACGGGGAAACCATTGTTGAGGTATTCGGTTTCATAACCCTGCCGCGTACCCAGGTGGTAGCTGATCAGCAAGTCCGGAGCGGCTTTGCCGACCTGCATTAACCCTGCGGCTGCGAACTGTCTGGTCAGGTCGTCGCGCACGCGCCGGTCCCACAGACCATTTCTACCGAGCGAATCGTTCGCCTCGTTCCTCTGCGTTCGAAAATCCCAAGTGCTCCCCGGCGCGAGCCTGTAGCGGTGGTCGTAATCGGATTTTGTTTCCGCCAGGCCGACCGCGCCGAGCGTTGCGACCAGTGCGACTAGCGCCAGTGACATTGTTGTGATGCGTTTCATACCTTCCTCCTTTGTGAATCAGCGTCCACTGTGAAGCGCTGATGACACTCACCTGAAAGCGCAATCATCGTGCCGTCTCATAACGAGGCGGGTGATCGCGCCAATCGCTTGAATCGCAGGAGAGTTACAACGCGATGTGAGAAAGTCCGAAAATATTGGTCTGTGGCGATTTGGGTCTTCGGCAGGTTCTGATCGTCGTTTCTGTCTGGTCTGGTTGAATCAGCCATCCCGGAGTGGCCGGCGGTGGCTGATTCTTCTGCAAGGGGACTGCGGGTTATTGTCCTTCGGCGGATTGGTTATCGCTGATCAGAAGCGCATAACGTGATCCTCCGAAGGTGATTTTTGTGAGCATAGGTCCGTTGTCGCCCGTCTTGACCTCGAAGGACGTCGCGGGAGCTTTCTTCGCGAGCGCCTCCTCTTTGGCCGTCGTTGTGGCGACGGCGCGACTGCCATCGAGAATGGTCAGTTCGCCGTTCTGCTCGTCGAATCTCGCCTGATACTCGCCCTTCTTGACGAGGGCGCCATTGACTAACGTATCCTGGTCGAAGTTGATCTTATGGAATTTGATCTTGGCCAGCGCGATTGTTCCTACCAGTGCGCACAGCGCGAACGCCAGCGCGATGATTGTTGCGGTTCTTTTCATACCTGCTCCTTCTCTTTTGCGAATCTGCTTGATTGTCTTTCCACTTCACTGACGAAATCTATTGACTCGACCTGATGAAGTAGATTGTTGACGTAAACAACCGCGAAGGGGGCAAAGCGTGTGCCTGTACGGCGCCGCACGGATGATATGCGAATTGCTTTATTTAACGGGACTGTTCGGCGCTGAGCTTGTGGCGTTTTGCCTGACGAGGATTGCTCTGAAGCTTTTTTGTCCCGCCAGAAATCGTCGGTCGCTATTGATGAGTGGATACTGAGACGGCGAAGACATCCCGCTTCCGGTTGATTTAACTGCCAATCTGGCGGCCGGTCCGGCCGCTAACGCGTACGCCACGATCATGTGGCGCTCCTGGCGCCGCCGTTGCAGAGCGATCAGCGCGCGGATGGTAACAAGAGCGATTGAATAAATCGCCTTCACGAATCAAGGAGAAGAGGGTTATGAAAAGACAACTGAAGACAATGGCCGTGATATTGGGGCTGGTGGTCGTCGCGGGCGCGAACGTCGCGCAGGCGCAGATCATCGGCCGTCTCAAGAGCAATATTCCCTTCAGCTTCTACGTCCGGAATAGGCTGATGCCGGCCGGCGCCTACACCATCGCCGAGCTGAATCCGGGATCGGGCATGATGGAAATCCGCAGCGACGATGGAAAATCGGCCGCCATATTTCTGACCATCGGTAAACAAGAGAAGGACGCCCGAACGCCGTCCGAGCTGATCTTTCACAAGTACGGCGACAAGGCATTTCTCTCAGAGATCGTCGAACAGGGAGAGATGGACGGGGCCGAGGTTGTGAAATCGAAGATGGAAAAGAGGCTGGAAAAGGCCGCCCGGGACAAGGAAGTCGCTATCGCGCTTCCCCTGGAATAAGCGCCGCGCTGAAACAGTGAAAAGCGCAGTTCGTAGTCCCGCCTTTAGGCGGAAGAGTTGGGCTCCGATCCATTCCGCGATATCCAACGCTTCCGCCTAAAGGCGGGACTACGAACTGATTTTCCAAGGAGAAATGGTTGTTTATGAAAGAAAGTTTCTTGCGCGCCGCGGCCTGGCTGTCGCTGTCATTGCTGATAGCGTTGTCCCTCGCGCCTGCGGCCATAGCCGCCGACGGAGAGTGCGATCAATCGGCCGCTGCGATCTATCAAACGGCCTCACCCGCAGTGATCTTCATTTCGGCCACATCGATCAACCCTTATCGCGTGGCCGACCGCGTCGAACACGTTGTTGGCTCCGGTTTCATCATTAACGGCGAGGGATTGGCGCTGACCAATTCACACGTCGTTTTCGGACGCCAATCTCTGACGGTCAGGTTGAATGACGGCACGACGCTGCCTGCGCGGCTGCTCGGCGCGGACCCGATCCTCGACATCGCCGTGCTGCAAATCCCAAAGCCGGAGGACGGCAAACTGCCCGTCCTCGCGCTCGGCGATTCAGACCACGTCCGCGTGGGCGAAGACGTGCTGGCGCTGGGCAATCCGCTTGGACTCGAGCAGAGCCTGACGCGCGGTATCGTTTCTGCGGTCAATCGCGTCCTCCCGGCGACGTTCTTCTCGCTGCAGGAGCCGTTGATCCAGGTGGACACGCCGATCAATCACGGCAATTCTGGCGGGCCTCTGCTCAACCGCTGCGGCGAAGTCATCGGCATCACAACCGCGATCATCTCCGACGCGCAGAACATCGGGCTGGTCATTCCGATCAACCTGGCAAAAGCGGCTCTTCCGGAACTACTCAAGAATGGCCATCTCGCGCGCCCGTGGTTGGGTTTCCACGGGCAGTTCATTGACAGCAATCTGAAAAGACTGCTGCGACTGCCGCTCAGGACGGGCTTTCTTATAGAAGCCGTCGAACCGGGCAGCCCTGCTGAGCAGGCGCAGCTTCAGGGCGGCGACATGGAGCTGACGATCGCCGGGGATGATTTTCTACTCGGCGGCGACATCATCACCGTAATGAACGGCAAAAGGCTCGACAGCCCCGAAACCGTAATCAACGCGCTTCAAGAGTTGAAGGTCGGCGGTGAACTGAGCCTGACCATTTTTCGAGAGGGCAAGACGCAGGAAGTGAAGTACAAGTTGCCGGAGCGGCCGCTGTTGCCAGGCGATATTTCCGGTCAGGCCGAGGCCACGCCGGTTAGCAGGCGTCAAGCTGTCAAGACTGCTCGCCTCAAGTTCTGACGATTTTCGAGTGAGGGCCGATGATTTCTCAAACGCCAACTGGTTCAGCGAGCCGGCC
>Ga0209382_10008852_pt1 | contig 12648 bp, 15 predicted proteins | sample SoiMetdeltSBSDD5_FD_187599 | JGI IMG/M metagenome (GOLD analysis project Ga0209382, IMG submission 187599) | Bulk soil microbial communities from a Populus tree surrounding site in Tennessee, USA - Soil MetaG P. deltoides SBSDD5 (SPAdes) (version 2) | ecosystem: Environmental > Terrestrial >... | reverse complement strand
GGAGCTTGCCGGCAACGCCTGATCTTTGGTTTCCCGGGCCGACCGAAGGGCACAGCCATCATGGTGTGTCCGGCGACATGAAGAAATGACCCCCTGACGCCACGAGGAATTGACCCCGTGGCGCGGTTTCCACGAAGGGGGTTTTCGATGACATCACAATCGGATGGATGCCGAATCACGGCAGCCGCTTCGCGGTTCGAAGAGCCGCGGAGGGAGGTCATGCTGGAGCCGGAGGCGGTGGCAGCGATGCTGCGGCTGAAGGAGCTGGGCTGGGGGTCGAAGCGGATCGCGCGGGAGCTGGGCGTGAGCCGTGGCACAGTGCGGCGCTACCTGGAGGCCGGGGGCTGGCAGCCGTTCAAGAAGCCGGAGCGCAGGAAGCTGCTCGATGGCCTCGATGATTGGCTGCGCGAGCGATTGCGCCTGCACCGCGGCAACGCCGACGTGGTGCGCCAGGAGCTCGGCACCGAGAAGGGGATCGTGGCCAGCCTGAGGACGGTGGAGCGGGCGCTTTCGCCGTATCGCCAGGAGCTGCTGGCCGAGGCTCGCGCGACCGTGCGCTTCGAGACGGCGCCGGGTAAGCAGCTGCAGATCGACTTCGGGGAGCGGCTGGTCGCGATCGGCGAGCGCAAAGTGAAGGCGTTCCTGTTCGTCGCCACGCTGGGCTACTCGCGCCTGCTGCATGTGCGTGCGTTCCGCCACGAGCGCCAGGAGGCCTGGCTCGACGGGCTGGAGAGCGCGTTCCTTGCCTTCGGCGGCGTGCCGGAAGAGGTGCTCTTCGACAACGCGCGAGCCCTGGTGAGCGAGCACGACGCCGAGACGCGCACGGTGGTGTTCAATGCAAAGTTCTTGGCCTTCGCCCGGCATTGGGGCTTCCGGCCGCGGGCCTGCGCTCCCTATCGGGCGCGTACCAAGGGCAAGACCGAGAGCGGTGTCGGCTACGTCAAGAGGAACGCCGTCGCCGGCCGCACCTTCGACAGCTGGGAGGCGTTCGAGGCCCACCTTGCGGTCTGGGAGCGCGACATCGCCAATGCTCGCGTGCACGGCACGACCGGCGAGGCTCCGGCCGTGAGGTTTAATCGCAACGAGGCGGCGCGCCTCAAGCCGATCGCGGATCGCCCGCCGTTCCGGAGCTGCCGCGTGCTGGAACGGCGCGTGCGCAATGACTGTGCGGTGGAGGTCGACGGCAACGCCTACTCGGTGCCCTGGCGGCTGATCGGCGAGCAGGTGGAGGTGATCGTCGCCGGCGGCCTCCTGCGCGTTCGCCACGGCTCACATGAGGTCGCGGCGCATGCGCTCGCCGAGGGCCGCCGCCAGCGCGTCATCGACGCTCGGCACCTGGCTGGTGTCGCCGGCGTGGGCGGCCAGCCCGTGCGGGCTCATGCGGAGCTGTCGCAGCAGCGTCCACCGCAGGCGGCACCTGCACTGCTGCGCCCGCTCGCCGAGTATGAGGCGATTGCCGGAGGGGCGTTCTGATGGCACGCGCAAAGAAGGCGGCGGCACCCGTGCTCGACCCGCTCGATGCCATGCTGACGCGGCTCAAGCTGACCGGCATCCGCGACCAGCTCGACTCACTCCTCGACGAGGCCGGCCGCGCCAACCTGTCGGCCCGCGAGACGCTGGCGCTCCTGTGCGAGCGGGAGATCGCCCGCAAGGACCACCGGCGCATCGACATGGCGCTGAAGCTCGCCCACTTCCCGGTAGTGAAGGACCTCGCCGGCTTCGACTTCGAGGCGCAGCCCTCGGTCGACCCCAAGCAGATGCGCGACTTGGCCCAGGGCCGCTGGATCGCCAACGGCGAGAACCTGCTGCTGCTGGGTCCGCCGGGCGTGGGCAAGACGCACCTGGCCATCGCGCTCGGCCGGGAGGCCATCCTCGCCGGCTATGCCGTGCAGTTCGTCACCGCCACCACGCTGGTGGCCTCGATGGCCAAGGCCCACGCCGAGCGCCGGCTGGAGGACAGACTCCTGAGCCTCGCCAAGCCGCGGCTCTTGATCGTCGACGAGCTGGGCTACCTGCCGCTCGAGCCTGACGCCGCGCACTTGTTCTTCCAGCTGGTCAGCCGCCGTTATGAGAGGGGAGCGATGCTCATCACCTCCAACCGCAACATCTCCGAGTGGGGCACGGTGTTCGGCGACGCCGTGGTCGCCACCGCCATCCTCGACCGCCTCCTGCACCACAGCCACGTCGTCACCATCCGCGGCGACAGCTTCCGTCTGCGCGCCAAACGGCGCAGTGGTCTTCTGGCCGGCAAGACAGCGCCGATGGGCGAGTCCTCGGTGCAGGGCTGAGGGATCAAGGCACGCCGCGGTTGACGGGCTGCCTCCGGTCGGGCTTCGCCCTCCCTCCGTCAACCCGCCAACCGCACACAGTCAAACCGGGTAGGGGGTCAGTTCTTCGTGTCGCCAGGGGATCAGTTCCGGGTGTCGCTTGACACATGGTGTCCACTCTCAGGGCTGCGCGCCATCATCGGAACCGGGTCAGAAAGTTTCTTTTGTGTTCAGGAACTTGCGGGCTCCAGTAACATTGCCTCATCACGCGACCAATCCGGCCTCGGCTATCAGACGAGAGGCCCCCCACGGAGAACTCCCATGGCTTCTGTCGATCCTGGTACCCCTCGCGAGCGAGGGGTCAGGGACGCGCCCCATTCCACGCCTGTCACACCCGAGGAGGATGTGCACACGATCATGATCAATCGCGTCAGTTGGGGCGCCGTATTCGCCGGTGCCGCAATGGCGCTGGTCGTCCAATTGATCCTTAACCTCTTGGCATCGGCCTTGGCGCAGCCACCATCAACCCTGCGGCTGGGGACTATCCGTCTGCGACAACTTTTTCGGTCGGCGCCGGGATATGGTGGGCCGTGTCCGGCATCATTGCTGCCCTGGTGGGGGGCTACACGGCTGGTCGCTTGGCCGGTCAGCCGAAGGAATCCTCGGGCGCCTGGCATGGCCTGACGGCGTGGGCGTTGGCAACGCTGGTCGTTCTCTATCTGTTGACCACGGCGATCGGAGGGATCATAGGTGGCGCCTTCCAGACCTTGGGGACGGCTGCATCCGGAACAGCGCAGACGCTCGGTGCGACAGCCCGGAGCGCCGTTCAAGCGGCTTCGCCGGCGCTCTCTCGCACAACCGATCCCTTTGCCGACATCGAACTGTCGATTCGGGATGCAGCCGGGGGAACTGACCCGGCCGCGCTCAGGGATGCCGCAGTCGCCGCGATTCGAGCCGTGTTGACGGGTGATCCTAAGCAGGCGCAAGACGCCCGCGAACGCGCGGCTCAGACGATCGCGAAATCGCGAAACATCTCGATAGACGAGGCTCGCGCACAGATGACGCGCTACGAGCAACAATACCGGGAGGTTGTCGACCGAGCGAAGCAGCAAGCATCCAGCGCGGCAGAGGCGGCGGCAACTGCGACTTCACGCGGAGCGTTGTTCGGTGCGTTCGCTCTCATTCTGGGGGCCATCGCTGCATGGTTTGGCGGCCGTCTAGGTGCGGTCCATCCGACCATCACCTCGCCAAGCCTAATGCGGACGCGGCGCGAACCGTTGCATTAGAGGTGTCGGTCCCTGCCGTTCCGGCGAACGGCTTCGCGTTCTGTTACGGCACCTTCCGATGAAGGACCTCGATTACCGGGCACTATTCGATGCCATCGACCACGGCTTCTGCGTTGTCGAGGTATTGTTCGACAATCAAAACCGACCGCTCGACTATCGCTTCCTCGAGATCAACGCGACTTTCGAGGCGCAGACGGGGCTTAAGGATGCTGTAGGAAAGACCATGCGCTTGCTCAGGCCGGATCACGAGGCGCACTGGTTTGACATCTACGGTGACATTGCGTTGGGCGGCGAGCCGCGTCGGTTCGAGAAGCCGGCCGGAGCATTGGGGCGATGGTACGATGTTTACGCATTCCGGGTTGGGACACCTGCGCAGCGTCGGGTAGCAATCCTGTTCAACGATATTACCAAGCGCAAGCGCGACGAGGATTGCCTTGCGTTCCTACACAGAGAGATCTTGCATCGCGGCAAGAACATGCTTGCCTTGATCGCAAGCATGGTTCGACTAACGAAGGCCGACACTCTGCCGGAGTACCGAGAGAAACTCGCAGGCCGGCTGAACGCCCTGGAGAACTCCGAGCGCATTCTTTCGGCAGGGCACGGGCATGCCGCCGAACTCGCACAGTTGATCGAGACTGAGATGGCCGCTTATCAGAATAGGATGGCTGGGCATCGGCGCGTGAGGTGGAGCGGCCCTTCCATGGCGCTTGCACCTGACGCGGCCCGCTGCGTGGCAATGACCCTGCACGAGCTCGCGACGAATGCAACAAAGTATGGCGCACTATCCGTTCTGGGGGGCAACGTGTCGGTGGAGTGGCAGAGACGGGGGGATGGTCGACTTGGGTTACGCTGGTCTGAACGCGGGGGCCCATCGGTCGTGGCGCCCATTCGCCACGGATTGGGTACCGGCACTATTGCGGGTTGCGTTCGGGAACAGCTTGGTGGTCAGCTGGACTTCGAGTGGCGTCCTGGCGGTCTCTTCTGCAATCTGGTCCTGCCAACCAGCAGTATGGCGAGCTTGGATCGGGCGAGCGATGCGGTTGCGCCTTGGCGCGATCTAAGCGAGACAACCGACTCCACGGCGCGTTAGCGAACGCGCGGTCAACCGGCTCACGGTATGACTTGAGAAGACGGCGACGTGGTCCGGGAGACCTTGGAAGCGCCCCGGGTAGGCCTGACCAGACCCCGGTGATGCTGCGCAAGCTCGCCAAGGTGGAGGAGGATGTGCGGGTGGCGCGGCGCCTGCTGGCGATCGCCAATGCGCTCGACGGCATGGACCGGAAGACGGCGGCGGAGGGCGGCGGCATGGATCGGCAGACGCTGCGCGACTGGGTGATCCGCTACAACGAGCACGGCGTCGACGGCCTGCTCGATCAGTGGCGGGGTGGTCGGCCGCCGCGGCTGTCTCGTGAGGAGCTGGCCGAGCTCTACGCCATCGTGCTGGCGGGACCCAACCCGGAGAAGGATGGGATCTGCGCTTTCACACGCGAGGACCTGGTGAGGATCTGCGAGCAGCGGTTCGGCAAGACCATGCACCCAGGCTCGATGGGCCGCATCCTGCGAAGCATGGGACTGTCGCGACAAAAGGCGCGTCCCAGCCACCCGAAGAAGGACCCGGCCTCGCAGGAGGCCTTTAAAAAGAGCCCCAGAAATCCTCAAGGCGATTGCAGATACACATAAGGGCAAGCGCCTGCGCCTGTTTTTCCAGGACGAGTCCCGCATCGGCCAGAAAGGCCGCGTATGCCGCGTCTGGTGGAAGCGAGGGCAGCGGCCTCCGGGCCTGTGCGACAAGCGCTTCACGTTCGCCTACATCTTCGCGGCGGTCGAGCCCGGCACCGACAATGCCTTCGCCCTCGTGCTGCCGTACGCCAACACCGAGGCGATGCAGGAGTTTCTCGACCAGTTCGCCGCGACGATCGGCGAAGACGAGCACGTCGCCTTGATCCTCGACCAGGCCGGATGGCACGGCGCCCATGCCCTGCAGGTGCCCGCCAACATCACGCTCGTGCCGCTGCCGCCCTACTCGCCCGAGCTCAACCCGGTCGAGTGGGTGTGGGAGTACATGAAGGAGCGCTTCCTCTCCCTGCGGCTGCACAACGACTACGACGCCATCGCCGACGCCGCGTGCAAGGCCTGGAACCGCCTCCGCGCCGAGACCGGCCGCATCACCTCGTTGTGCTCACACCCTTGGATCATGGAGGTCAAACCTTAGGTGCGCTGGTTATCAATCGTCGCGCACGAGGTGACGAATGTAGGCAACGATACGGCTCATCTTGCCAACACCGCGAAGGCAGCGAAAGCTGCGCTGCATGTCGACGAGATCGAAGCGGTGGCCGATCGCGGCTACTTCGACGGCGAGGAAATCCTGGCTTGCGACCGAGCTGGCATCACCGTGACATTGCCGAAGCGGATGACGTCTGGCGCGAAATCGGAAGGCCGTTTCGGCAAGCAGGACTTCATCTATCTGGCCGATGAAGATGTCTATCGTTGTCCGGCGGGCGAGAAGCTCAAGTACTATTATGCGAATGAGGAGAAAGGCCAGAAGCTGCGCCGCTATTGGACGAATGCGTGCCGCACCTGCGCGCTGAAAGCGAAATGCACCAAGGGGCCGCAGCGCCGGATTACGCGATGGGAGCACGAGGAGGTGCTCGAGGCAGTGCAGGCGAGGCTCGATAGGAACCCCGACGCGATGCGCACACGGCGTGAGACGGTCGAGCATCCGTTCGGCACGATCAAGATGCGGATGGGGGCAACGCACTTCTTGATGAAGACGCTGCCGAAGGTCGCCACGGAGATGGCGCTATGTGTTCTGACCTACAATCTGACGCGCATGCTCAACATCGTCGGCGTCGAGAACCTCATGGAGGCGATCAAGGCCTAGGAGTCAGCTGTTGAATGTTGCTCACCAGAGCGCACGTGTGAGCCCCAACGTTGACTCGGGATGCAATCTGTTCCGGAACACCTGCGGAAAAGGGGTCGGCAAAAATTTGCTCTGTACAGCGCTCCTGGGCTATCCACGGTCCATCTGAGCGACCTTGGGCAAGCCAAGATCATTTTCGCACGACCAAGACCCCGAACCGACACGGCGAGAATCGCCAACAGACCGCACACCATGTGCTTCGAACTAATCAGGTGCCCGTTCCGGGGGGTCCGCCGCTCGAGCTTGTCGAGGCCCTCCGGGCGCACAGCACAGCCGGCGGGGGCCTCGGCGGCTCGAGGGCCGCCTGCAGCTCGTCGTTGAGCTGCTTCTCGACACCCTGCAGGACGACGGCCACCAGCGGCGTATTGCCCGCACATGGTGGGTCGGCGCCGCGACCTGCAAGTGCTGCGCCGGGAGCGAGGTTGCCGCCTACTGTGCTTCGAGACGCTCCCGCACGCGCGCCTTCGCGCGCTCGCGGTCGGCCGGGCTCATCTCCTTGATGCGCTCGCCGGCGCGCTGCCGCAGGCGCGCCTTCGCGCGCTCGCGGTCGGTATATCCGAAGCCCTTGTCATCGAGGCGCTGCTGCACACGCTGCCTAGCGCGCTGGCGTTCGGCCGGGCTCATCTCCCTGATGCGCTCGCCGGCGCGCTGCCGCAGGCGCGCCTTCGCGCGCTCGCGGTCGGTATATCCGAAGCCCTTGTCATCGAGGCGCTGCTGCACACGCTGCCTAGCGCGCTGGCGTTCGGTCGGGCTCATCTCCCTGATGCGCTCGCCGGCGCGCTGCCGCAGGCGCGCCTTCGCGCGCTCGCGGTCGATCTCCTGCACTTGCTGCACTCTCTGCACCGCCGTCTCCGGGCTGGCGCTGGTCCAGCCGAGCGGGCGCGACTGCGCCGGCTCGATATTCAAACCGATGGCAAGCACCGAGGCGGCCATCGTCGCCGTAAGCAAAACTCGCATGAGTCGCACTCCACGGTTTCCGAGCTTCCGTCTCATCGCCCCGCTCCGTATCGCATCCGCCGGGCGAGGACGGATGCAAACGCCCTGTTTCTGAGCCCGTTCCGGAGGTTTTTCCCGGAATTTCGAGGGGCGAACCCCGGCTCGCGCCGCGCGCGTCGGAAGAAACCGGACCTAGCCCCCTTTTTTCATGCACCGCTGCGGTCATCCTGCTCGCACTTGGGATCGCCGCACGTCCTGCAGCTCCGTGGGATCAGGCGCAACTGAAGCCGCAGCTCTACGACCAGCGCGGCTAACTACGCGGACTCCCCATCGCCCTGGTTAGGCTGAAGGTAAACGGGCCTCTCACTCCGGCCTCCGCCTCTCATGTTCGCACTCGCCAAAGAGTACAGATGGGTTTGTTATACAGTCCGCCTCTGGGCCACTGGTCCACCGGACGTTTACGGAGTAAAGACCGGAGCAAGCCGGGTGGAAAACCTGACGCGTTCCACGTCCGTTCCTAGACTTGCTGCTTTCGGGTGTGCTTGCTCCGTCGAGGAGGCTGGCCTGCGATGCGTCAACTTGACCCTAAGCCGAACTGATCTCTCGACGGTCGACGGAGAAGGTGGCGCCCGTCGCGCCATTGGCCTCCGCTGCTATACGGGGGCGAGGCTATCGGTGGGGCGACCAGGGTTTTACCTGATGTGCAACTATTTTCTCCCCGGTTAAGAATTGGTTGATTGAGGACTAGCTCGGGCGCAAGGCAGCCCACGTCGAGGGATGTCGGCGAGTGATCGACTCCGGGGCTTGACTTGTGCTCCCGATCGACAGACGCAGCCGGCATCCAACCGGAGCTCCGAAAGAAGATCTGAGAACACTCGCGGAGGCCATCATGAAGATGCGTAAGCTGACAGCAGTGGGGGCCACCATCGTACTTGTCCTGGCGATGGTCTTAGCGTCCGCGAAACCTGCAGAAGCCCATCGTGGTTGGGGTTGGAGCATCGGCGCTGGCATCGCAACGGCGTTGATCTTGGGGGGACTATATCGCCACCACTACTACGGCGGCTACGGCTATGGGGGGTACTATCCTCGATATTACTACGGCGGGTATCCCTACAACGGCTATCGGTATTACCGGCCGCGGTATTACTATGGGGGCTATCGATACTACCGCCCGCGTCATTACTACAGTGGCTATCGCCACTACGGATACAGGTACCATCGGCCACGGTACTACGGGTACAGCAACTACCGTCCACGCTGGCACCACCATGGCGGTTATCGCCACAGGATTCGCTGGTGAAGTTTTCCATTCCGGATGTCGGCTCGCCCACAAGCAGGCAGCCCAGAATTTTGACGGCACTGCGAGCGGTTGGGAGGAAGGAAATGGCGGACACATATCAGCGCGCCGCTGGAAGTGCAGGCCAGTGGCCCAACAGCCCTATGGCTCCTAACACCGCGCTCACCACGTGGAGTTCCCTTCTCACAGGGGGAATTAACGCCCAAGCCGTCGGCGAGCTCGGCGCCATTGCCGACGAGTGGCAGACGTTCGTCGGTCGCCGCCTGCAGGAAGATGTCGTTTTGCTGCAGCGTCTCACACGAAGCACAAGACCAGATCAGGTCGTGGCTGCGTATGCAGACTTCTGGCGCAAGGCAGGAGAGGACTATAGTAACGAAGTTTCTACGATGATGAAGCTGATGACAGACGTGACGAGTAGGACGCTGGTCGCGGCGCAATCGGCAGCTGAGGAAGTAAGTACACGGCTATCCCACCACGAAGCTCGTTGATGACTACGGACAGACAGTGGCCACGATCCCGTTCTCGGCGCTGTTATGGTTGGGTAATGAAGTCAAGCCCACGTCCGATGATGCACTTTCCAGAAGACTTCGGCGGTGCAGCGACTCTTCTGAGAGCCAAGCGCCTTCAACGTGGCGCCCAACCGGACCCTGCAGAAGGCGGGGTTCAAATATCTGAAAACCCACATGACAGTTCCGGCGCCCTTGACTTCCACCAGGCGGTTACCCCCTGGGTCATCGAACGGTAGCCCGATAGGCTTTGGCACTTGCCTCCAAGCGGGACGACCGGAAGCTGTCTCTCCCTACATCGCGAGGCCCCCAAAGCAGCACGCGGAAGCTGCGGAGACTGCTGGCAAGCTGTGTAGCCGGCCAAGGACAGCAAGAAGCGCTAAGTGGTGCATGAATGGCGTCGTGCGCTTGAAGGTGCTTGCATTCCGCGGCAACACAGACGACGCGGCTCAGAGCAAGGAACGTGAAGCGCAGGTCGAGAACCAATCGGAAGAAAAGGAAGCGGCGATGACAAAGGCTGACATCGCCTCGTTGTTGACCGAGCTGGGTGCGCTCGTCGAGAAGCATCAGGCCCGAGTAAACGACTACGTCATTCTACGCGCACTCATCACCGTGGCGGCGGCCGTAGCGGCGCAAGACGACGAGAAGCCCTACACCCGGACGCAACGATGCCTTGAGGAAGCCCGTGACGCTCTCGCGCAAGAGGAAGGAGAACGCGCGTGACTTCCTCCGGCGCCGCCGCCGACCGCGAGGGCCCGTCTCCTTGCAGCGCCTCGGCTACGATCTCGTGGACGGTGAGTCGGCATTCGACTGATCGGCACCTGCATTAGACTGCCGCGGCAGTGATGTACGGCGGGCGAGTTCAGTCTGGACGAAGGTGCGCCATTGTCGCATAGGGCCTCGAAACTTCGGAGCTCGTCGTCGCTGAGTTCGCGAAGACCCCCCGCGGAGTGGTCGTTCAAGAGCTTCAGGATGTCGCGCACGGCTGGCACCAGAAGTCGTTGACCTGCTGGTGGATGTGGGCAGGCTCAACGCCCCACGCCAAAGCCGAGCAGCACGGTGCCCGCGAGCAAGCTTGCTCGACCAGAACAGATGCCCGCGCTGGGCACTGCGCCAGAGCACAAACAGCCCCGCGACCACAAACAGATATGTGGTGCTGTGGAAGATGCCGTCCCAAAGCGTGTCGAGCTCGAGGTTCTCGATCGTGTTCTCGGGATACCAGCTGCTCAGCATGTGGTGCCACTGCAAGAGCTGGTGCAGCACGATGCCGTCGAAAAAGCCGCCGAGTCCCAACCCGAAGAGCACGCCCGCCGCCTTGGGAAAATGCCGCTGCTCGGCGTCCATCAATGAGCGCTACTTCTTCCAGAGCGCGCCAAGCACCAAGCCAATAGCAGCGGCGACCGCAAGCGTTGCGATGGGCTGCTCCTTGAGCGACTTCTCGACGAAGGGGCGAAACTGCTTGACTGCCTCCTGCGCCCGCTCTCCATGGTGCCGAGCCTGTTCGGCGATATTGCCGGTCATCTCCTGCGCGCTGTCCACGGTCTCCTTTACCCGTTCGCCTGTAGCGTCCGCCATATCGCGCAGACGGTCCTTTGCGCCTTCGGTAGCGGTCTGGCCATAGCCGTGGGACGGGTCGCCGGCTTTCTGCTGTGTCATGGGGTCTCCTTCGGCCGGCCCTACCTGGCGGGCTTTGTGGCCTCGTCAAGCGGAACGCGAGGCCATTGGGCTTGTTCCAGCCGTCGCGCCGGTTCGAACAGTCGCAGCAGGGCGGACACAGACGCGGCCGGCTCGGATCTCGGCATGCCGCTTGCTGGCGGCGGTTTAGGTGCCAACAGGAAGATCACAGTCGCAGTCGTGCAGGCGGGCGGCTGCCGCCAAGGCGAGTGCGACGCCGCTTCTGGGCGCGGCAGCGATCCCGAAACGCAGGCAGCAGCCACCCGTTGATGGCGAGACCGGCGCGGGCACCTTCCGCGGCCGCGTTGATGGCCAACTGCACGTCGCGCGAGACGTCGCCGGCCACATACACCCCCGGAATACTGGTTCCGCCATTCTCATCACAGTTCGACGCCCTTCTCGCCGTAGCGGCACCCGAGCTTCTCAAGCAGGGGAGAGCGGGGATGCCGCCCGGTATTGAAGAAGAGCGCCCGCCGGTCGAGGCGACCGCCATCGACAAAACGGACGAACGTCCGGCGTCCGTCTGCGCCTTCGAGCCTTCGTATGAGCTGTTCGTCCACGGCGATGCCGCGCGCCTTCAGGCGCTCGAGCCCATCGGGTCCAATTCCACTTGGACCATGGGTGCACAGCACCAGATCGCGTGTCCATTGATGCAGGAGGAGAGCCAGGCTCGCGCTCTTGCTCCCTTGTCCGAACATGGCAGTCGGCGCCCGCGATGCTCCCAGCCGTCGCAGTAGGGACACGCGTGCACCGTGCTGCCGAAAAACTCCTCGATCCTTCGATGTCCGGCAGTTCGTCGACCACACCGGCCTGATCGGCCGTTTGGCGTTATGCCTGGGCGTCGCGGTGGCAAACGGCAGCGCCACCTATCCCGAGATCCCCACTTGGTACGCGTCCTTGACCAAGCCCTCGTGGACGCCACCAAACTGGGTTTTCCCGCTTGTCTGAAGCGTCCTCTACGTGATGATGGGCGTGAGTCTGTGGCTGCTGTGGGATCGAGCTGCCGATACGCGCGCACGACGAACGGCGATCACGCTTTTCCTCCTGCAGCTGGGGCTCAATGCCGCCTGGTCGCCGGTCTTCTTTGGGCTCCACGATACGGGAGCGGCGCTGGCGATTATCCTCCTGCTGCCTGCCGCAATTGCGGCCACGATCCTGGCAGCGTGGCGCACGCAACGGGTGGCGGCCTGGCTTCTGGCTCCTATCTGGCCTGGATCGTGTATGCGGCGACTCTCAATGCCGGCATCGTTACGCTTAACGCGGCTCAGGAGTTGATACATTGTCCGGCTTTGGGTCACGTATGCCAGCGGGCTCGGTGGGTAGGTACCTCTGTAACCCGAGCGAACCGCTGCAGCGCCGAAGACCCCGGGGTTGTGTCAGCGAGTCCTGCTGGCAAGGCCCTGACGAGCGATGGCCGGTCTCGGCTCGATTTGGGTCGCGGTTAGGCGATGCTCAAAGCTTCACAGGCAAGTCTTGTCAAGAGCTGCACGATCAGGTGCAACAAACACCTGCCGTCCCTATGACCTAAAGCGCCCGTCAAGTTCCTCTGTTCCAGCCTGAGCGCCTTTCTCCGTCCCGGCCTGCCCCGATCATTAACGCCGTCGCGCGCAGCGTCCGTCAAGGATGGCCATCAGGCCATCGCAGGCGTGTCCTTGTTGGCCGCGAGCACGATGGCATTTTGCCCCCAGTTAGGGCGGCAGAATTCACACAGCGATTGCAATGACATACGTGTTCACTGTTTCATCCCGCTTGGCCCGCCATT
>Ga0209382_10008849_pt1 | contig 12650 bp, 14 predicted proteins | sample SoiMetdeltSBSDD5_FD_187599 | JGI IMG/M metagenome (GOLD analysis project Ga0209382, IMG submission 187599) | Bulk soil microbial communities from a Populus tree surrounding site in Tennessee, USA - Soil MetaG P. deltoides SBSDD5 (SPAdes) (version 2) | ecosystem: Environmental > Terrestrial >... | reverse complement strand
GATCTTCGTGTTTGCCACGGCGGGCCCGGTAATCGTGACTGGGGTTACCGCGGGCGCCGTGGCCTTTACCCTGTTCATGATGCTGCTCGAGCTGTTGGTGGCGTTCCTGCAGGCATACATTTTCGCGCTGTTGACGTCGGTATTCATCGGGATGATGCAACACGCGCATTGATGCGCACCATTTACTAGAGGAAGATCCATGTTCCACGCGTTGCTGCTGCTCCAGGAACCAGTGGTGAGCGATGCCGTCAAGGTCGCCACGAACACCAACGCCCTGCTCGGCGCCGGCATCGGCATCGGGCTCGCTGCCATCGGCGTCGGCATCGGTATCGGCCAGATCGGCGGCCGGGCGGTCGAGGCGATTGCACGCCAGCCGCAGGCCTCCGGCGACATTCGTGGCGCCATGATCCTGACGGCGGCACTGGTGGAAGGCGCTGGCCTCGCGGCGCTCGTGTTCGCGCTGCTCTTCAAGCTGCTGAAGTGATCGCCCTGTTTCTGCTGCAGGAAGTCGTCCCCGCCCAGGTGATCACCCCGTTCAGCATCAAACCGGGGCTGATCATCTGGACGCTCGTCGTGTTCGGAATCCTGATGGCCATCCTGTGGAAGTTCGGCTGGCCCGCGTTGCTCAAGTCGGTCGAGGAGCGCGAGGCGCGCATCGCGAAACAGGTGGCGGACGCCGAGCGGGCGAATGCCGAAGCGGCGAGGCTGCTGGAGCAGCACAAGGCGGCGCTGGCTGAGGCCCGTGCCGAGGCTCAGGAAATCATAGCGGTGGCGAAGAACGTGGCGCAGAAGGAGCGGGAACAGCTCCTGGCCCGCGCCCGTGAGGAGCAGGAGCAGCTGCTCGAGCGTGCCCGCCGCGACATCGAGGCCGAGAAGGAGAAGGCGATCCTCGCGCTGCGCCGCGAGGCGGTCGAGCTGTCGATTGCCGCGGCGACCAAGCTCGTGGGGTCCAATCTCGACAACGACGCCAATCGCCGGCTGGTGACGGACTACCTGGCGTCGCTCGAGGCGAAGCATTGAAGACCAGCACCGTCGCCCGCAACTACGCCGAGGCGCTGTTGACGGCGGCCGACGCGATGAAGCGGGTCGACCTGTTTGGCCTCCTCATGGACGCGGTGGCCGGGGCCGTCACCGATCCGACGATCGCCGTCGTGCTGGAATCACCGCGTGTCGCAAAGTCGACCAAGGCCGCGTTGTTGGCCGATGCACTGTCTGACGCGGCCCCGGCCGAATTCGTGCGGTTTCTCCAGGCGGTGGTGCGGCGTGGCCGCCAGGGATTGCTCGGCGAGATCGCCCAGGAATACCAGGCGTTGGTGGATAGCAAGGAGAATCGGGTGCACGCCGGCGTCACCCTGACCACGGCCCCGGACGACGCATTGCAGAAGCAGATCGTCGAGCGACTGACCAGGGTGCTGGGGAAAGAAGTGCGGGCGCATTTCCGCGCCGACGGAGCCATCCTGGGCGGCGTCGTGGTGCGCGTGGGCGACCGCATCTACGACGGATCGCTCAAACGGCGCTTGAATCTGTTGAAGCGGCGGATGCTCACAGGAGAATAGCTTCTCCATCCCGGGGACAGGGATTTCCCACCGAGGGCTTCATCTTCCTCACCCAACTTGCAGTCGTGGTGCTCCAGGCCGCGGCAGTGGCGCCGCCCGGCGCGGTGCGCGTCGATCGCGACTCGATCGCGGCAGCCATGCGGCTGGAACAGGGCTACAATCGTCGCGTCACCACCAATCAATCGCGGCTGCAGACCCGGGTGTTGCTGCGGCTGGCTCGCTCGGCCCGCCTCGCGCACCCCGAGGGCCTTGTCCTCTTCATCGATTTTGAGGACTGGTTCCAGGCATACCTGAGTGCCCTCGAGCTGCGAGCAGATCAGGCGCCGCTCTCGGTTCGGCTGACCCACGAGCACCAGTACGACATTCTGGTAGACGCGCAGGCCGGAACCGTGGTACAACGGGTGAAGCAGGGTCCCCCACCGCGCCTGGCGCTCACCGTCGTCTGGCGCTCGCGCACTGGCCCCGACGGGTACTCCTACCGCGATACGCTGTCACGACCCGTGGTCGAAATGACCTATCAGCGAACGGTTTCGTATCGCCTGCTCGACTTCGGCGACGAGGTTGTTCAGGACCAGTTCGGCGGTATCTCGGGGCGCCCGGCGACTGGGGCCTTGAGCCTGCTGTTCCGTCTCATCGGACAAGGCCGGCCCGTGTGGTCACGGTCGGCCGTGGCAGCGGACGGATGGCAGGTCATCGTGGGGAAGGGACGCAAGGGTCTGTTCGTCCGGACCATCACGGTGACGCTGCGGCCGGACGGCCTTGCCGAGCCCGGAGTTCCCGTTGAGCGCTCCGATCTCAAGGCGCTCGAACACCAGCTGCGCCAGTCGATCGATCTTGTCTATCATCCGTGGACCAGTGCCCTGACGCTATTTGCCGCGCCGAATCCCCAGCGGTAGGGTCTTTCTAGTCCAGCAGATTTCGGACGCCCAAGCCCACCAGCAGTGCCAAGAGCAGCGACGTGAGAGTCCCGATCAGGACGTACTCGGCGAAGTCCCGGTCATCCATGGCGCGAAAGCGGGCCAGGGCCTTGGCGGCGAGGATCAGCCCCAACGCGCTGAACTGATTCGTCAGGACGAGCGTCAAGGCGAGCGCCCGCTCCAGCACCCCGATCACGAGTCCGCGTGACAGCTCGACCGCCGGAACGGTGATCGCGCTCTTGCCCGCGCGCGGCGAGTCGCTCACCGGCACGAGGTCGAGGACGCGGCGGACGAGCACGGCGCCGCCGGCGCACGTGTACCAGAACGCCGCGGCGAGCAGCAGCCAGCGGCCCCAGAAATACCCGGCGGGAGTCGGATAGACGAGTTTGCGGGCGAACCACGCTACCGCGCCTGCGCCGGCGAAGGCCGCGGCCTCGTAGAGCAGGGCACGGACCGGGGTGGTCCACGCCGGGCGGCGCCATGGCGCGAAACCGACGCCGACGGCGAACGCGAGCAGGAGAGCGGCAGCGACGGGATTCATTGGCTGAGCAGGTCCTGAAACACCTTATCACCGGCGGCGACCAGTGGCCAGGCCATGCGGGTACGCAGGTGCGAAATGGCGCTGGGGCCGACGTGGAGCAGTCGGGACAGCTCGTCGAGCCGGGCGCGGGGGTTGGCGCGTTGAGCGGTCGCGACGATACGCTGGCGGGCCGTCCAGCCCCGATACAGTGCGGCATAGTAGGCCGAGCAGGCCGTGACGGCGGGTGTGAACCCGGCGAACGCGAGAACCAGTCCCTGACGTTTCGCCTCTTCCAGGGCGCGACGCGCGGCATGGAAGCAGGGGCCGTCGAGCTCCGGCGCCGTGACGCCGGGCCGGATCGGGGTCGTGAGACCGCCTCGTCCGCAGGCCACGACCCATTCGGTCGTGGGGAAGCGGGCGCGCAGGTCGTGACTGACTTCCCACACCGAGGCGGCGCTCGTGAACAGTCCCTGCAGCTCGTCGCCCAGCGTCACGGCGAAACGCGCCGCGAGTTGTTTGCGGTAGCGGGCGTTGAGCGCCCGGGCCGCGGCGCGGATGTCGTTCTGCAGCGCCGCCCGGGCCCGGGCGCTCAGGGTGCGGGACGCGGCCACGTCCGCAATCAACGCCACGTATCCGTTTGTCATATAGCGTCAATTTACATCATATTGACGCTATACGTCAATTGTTACAGTTTTGACGTTATTCGTCTACAGCCGTCGTCCGACCTCGATCGCCATACCCCGGCGCCAGGCCGTTCGTCGGACCACGCTGGCAGGGAGATCGACCACGTCGAACACCGAGGGGCTGATCCCTCCTTCACCGCGGATCGACACGAAATAGCGTGGGGTCATATCGATGCGAAGCGCCAGCGCCGCGCTGGCACCGCCCCGCGTCCGGTTTTCCCCACTTGATGCCTTCCAAACGCTCAGGACGGGCCCGGCTTCCGCCTGCACCATCGCCGCCGGGCCAAACCGGGCCAGTCGCCACGTGACGACGGAGGAGATGTCGTACAACTTGAACGTGTGTTCCTGAATCACCGTAAGGTCTCCGTCCGTGGCGGCTAGCCCGGTTGCCCCGTAGCGCAGACGCAGCGTGATGCCCCACCGCCCTCGCTGATGGCCGACGCGGAACCCGAACGCCGTCCCGCTCGACGGCCCGAGATCGAGACCCGCGGACGTATCGCGGGCTGAACGGCCAAAGTTGACGACTCCCAATTCCGGAGCCAGGCTCCATTGGGCGGCCGCCGTACCGGGAACAACCGCCAGGAGGAGCAGAGAGAGTGTGCGTGCGCGCATGTTCCGTCCCGTGGAAAGAGTCACTTCATTCGGAGGTCGAGCCAGCCGTTGGTGACGTTGTTGTCCCCCTTGACGATCCAGTTGAATCCGACGTGGGAGAAGTCGCCCACGACCTTGTCCTCCACCGCGTTCCCGATCAGATCATCGTTGGTCTGGATCAGGCCGGCGACGAAGGTCCAGATCTTCTTGAGGATGTTGTACGCGCGCCAGAGTTTGCCCGCGCTCGTCGTGGTGTCCCGGCCACCGGTCAGTTGGCGATTCACGCTGTCCACCGTGCTGATGATGTGTTTCAGGGTCGTATTGTCCGTCTTGATCACGCAAGGCGTGTCGTCGTCCTCCAGAGCGAAGACGCGCACTCCCTGCCCGGCATGGTCCGTCTTGTACTTGTCGAGATCGGTCTGATTGAACAACAGCACGCTTCCCGTCCAGTCATTCGCGTCCTGATCGAAGAAGGCATAGCCCGACGAATGCTCTCCGGCGCAGGCGTAGTCTTTGAGCGAATCCGTCTGACCCAGCTGGCCGAGGATGTGGATCTCAAATTCAGGGGAACCCTTCAACCAACCCTCAAAGTCGTCCACGAAGTGCGATTTCAGCATGTAGAGGCCGTGCGGTGGTGACCCGCCGCCCCCTGTCCCGCCGCCGCAAGTAATCGGGTCGGAGCAGATAATGCGCGCCGGAGGCGGGGCGTTGAAGTCGGTCTCTACCGGAACCACGGCAATGACCGGGGTCGGCGGCGGGACATCCGGGCGGAGTAGCGTGCGGCGACCATCAGGAGAAAACGCGACGGGGACATCGCGGTCCGCGATTGCCGTCGCGACGAGCAGGTTGTCATCGCCACGCCAGGCCGCCCGCTGGGCCGGCACCGGGAGGTACACTTCCAGCGGGACCGCGGCGGCCGCCTCCCGGTCGATCTCGTCATCGGCGATCCCGTTCACCCTGGCAATGTCGCGCCGTGCGCGCCCGCCGAAGGCCCTGAGGAACCCTTGCAGCTGGATCTTGTGCTCCTGGTATGGCGATGAGTCGAGCTGTGCCTTTACATAGGCGCGGAACGCCGGGTCCTGCAACGCACGAGCGAACAGGCGCGCGAGTCGCTCGGGCGCCGCCGGGGACACCGCCGCGCCAGCCGGTGGCCCCGACGCGGGGATGCCTGGTGCAGTGGTCACTGTGGGCGTTTGGTCGGAGCAGGCCGCCACGGCCGCAAACCCCAGAATCAGGACGGCGCGCGTGTGGGACATCGGGGACTCCTGTAAAAGGGGCCCACAACCTGTGCGTCGAGCGCCTCCGGACTGTCGTCCGAATCACGCCGCCGTCGACAGAAACGCGCGCTGCCTCCCCGCCACCCGGCCCCCAGTGTAGCTTCCCCGTCCCATGTTGTTCCTGGTTGCGCTACTCGCCACGAGCGACACCGGCTCGTACTGGCAGCAGCAGGTCGCCTACCGCATCACCGCGTCGCTCGACGAGCCATCCGGGGTGCTGACCGGCCACGAGCGAATCACGTACGTGAACCGTTCGCCCGACGTACTGCACGATTTCTATGTCCACGACTACCTGAACGCGTTTCGTCCCGGCTCGCGCTGGGCGGCGGTCGACTCGGCCGAAGGCCGGGTCCGGTTTCAACATTTAAGGGACCCTGAGTACGCGTTCGAGCGCATTAGGGCCACCACCGTGATGGGTGAGACGTTGCGGCCCGATTATCCCTATGCGCCCGATTCCACGATCGCCCACTGGACCCTGCCGCGTCCGTTGTCCCCCGGCGACTCCCTCGTGGTGGAAATCGACTGGCAAGCGCGTCCATCGACCGTGCCGCGGCGCCAGGGGCGGCAAGGACGGCGGTTCGATTTCGCCCAGTGGTATCCGAAGGTGGTGGTGTACGACCGCTACGGATGGGAGGACCACCCGCTCTATCCCGCCGGCGAGTTCTATGGGGAGTTCGCGACCTACGACGTGACGCTCGACCTCGCGGAGGATCAGGTGATCGGCGCGACCGGCGTCCCCGTGTGCGGCGACCCCGGCTGGGAGCGTGCCCGGGCTGTTCCCGGCGCGTCGATCGACTACCAGCGCGATGCGTATAGGGCTGTGGCGAACGACTGTCCGGCGGCCGCGCCGGGTCGCAAAACCGTGCGATTCCGCGCCGAGCAAGTGCACCACTTCGCCTTCTCGCTCAATCCTGACTATCGCTACGAAGAGGGCCGCTACGGCGCCACGGTCGTGCGCGTCCTCTACCAGCCCGGCGACACCGCCACGTGGGGTCATGGCCTCGCCGTGCAGCGCACCGAGACGGCGCTGGCATGGCTCGATTCCCTGTATGGCCCGTTCGTCTGGCCGCAGCTCACCAACGTGCACCGCATCGAAGGGGGCGGCACGGAATTTCCCATGATGGTGATGGACGGCAGTGCCTCGCTCGGCCTGATCCTGCACGAGGTGGGACACAACTACACCATGGGGATCCTCGCCAACAACGAGTGGCGCGAGGGATTTCTCGACGAGGGATTCACGAGTTTCCAGACGGCGTGGTACGGCGAGGCGCACGGCGGCGGTCCGGCCTATCCGGGCCTCGAGGCCCGGATCCTGTTCGACGACCTCGACCGCTGGAGCGAGCCGGTCTCCATGGTCAGCGAGCGCTATCGTGACTTTTTCATTTACAATGAGATGATCTACAGCAAGGCGCAGCTGTTCTACGAGCAGCTGCGCTACATCGTGGGCGACGAGACGATGCGCCGCATCTTGCGCACCTACTACGCCCGCTGGAAGCTGAAGCACGTGAACGAGCAAGCATTCCAAGACGTGTGCGAGGAAGTCTCGGGGCAGGACCTCGGCTGGTTGTTCGGTCAGTGGCTGCACGGCACTCCGCTCATCGATTATGAGCTGCAAGAGGTGGTGCGGCGCCGGCTGGACGGAAGCCGCTGGGAGGTCACGGTCACGATTCGCCGCAAGGGCGACGGCTGGATGCCGGTCGAGATCGGCGACCGCTCGCACATCTATGCGCGCGCCACGGGACAACCCGAGATCGAGCGGGTCACCTTCGTCACCGACTCGGCGCCGGGCCGACTGATGCTGGACCCGCGTGCCCGCGCCCACGACTGGAACATGTTGAACAACGCGCAGCAGCGCGGGTTGTTCGGACGGAGCCTTGCGGCGCTCCGCTTCGACAACCCCACTCGGGACGTCGTGCGTCGCGACCGGATCGCGCTGGGACTGATGCCCGTGGCCTGGTACAACGACGCCGGCGGCGTGACCCTCGGCCTGCGCAGCCGGTCGAACTACCTCGGCCGCTTCGAGCGTGGCCTGATTGTGTTTTCGCGCGCCGTCAAGCAGGACTCCATAATTCCCGGCGGCATCTACGTCCGTTGGCAAAATCCGGTCGCTCATCTCACACCACTCACCACCACGACGGTCGCGGCGTGGGCCGTGGAGGGACGCGCCGGTGCGCTCCTCTCCTGGGATCGGTCGCTGCGCCGGCGCTGGGTGGATCGCGCTGAACAGCATGTGGGATTCGACGCTGTGTGGATGGCCACGACCAACGTGCGCTGGCTCGATCCGGCACTCTGGGACGACGCGGGCAGCGTGGAAGCCGAACCGTGGTTCGCTGCGACCTGGTCTGCCGGCAGGACGACATTCGCAGCCCGTATCGGCAGTCGCGTCGGGATCGTGTATCGCTATCCGGGCCCCGGGATCGAGTCGACGCATCGGTATGACGTAGAGGGATTTTGGCGTCCGACGGCGTGGCTCGTGCTGCGGCGGCCGTTGGGTGGCGGTGTAACCCTGGCGGCCCGATGGTTCATTGGCGTCTACTCTGCCCACAGCCGTCCGCCTCGGCAACGGCAGATCGGCGTTGGTGGCGCCGATCCGTATACGACGTTCACCAATCCGTTGCTGCGCAGCCGGGGAGCGCTGTTCGTCCGCCCCGATTTCCACTATCACGCGCCGGGCGACGCCAACTTGCGTGCGTTCTCGCCGGCGGTAGGCGGACGGTCGGCTTCCAGCATGAACCTCGAGCTGACCAAGCAGCTCTTCAGCCGGCGGGCCGGCTTGGTGCGCGAATTGGCCATCATGGGCTTTGCCGACTATGGGACCGTGGACACGCTCGCGGTGCCAGCAACCGGGAGCCGCGATTATACAGACCTGTACGATGCCGGGGTCGGTCTAGTCGCCACCCAGGCAATTGGGGACCTGACTTGGACGACTCGTTTCGAGCTGCCGTTCGTGGTTAATCGCTGGGACTTTGCCGCCGATCGGGCTGGGTCGAACGATGGTCGCGTTCGATTCCGGTGGCAGGTATCCCTGGCGCCGAGTTTCTGATGGCGCCCGACGCCGGCGATCGACGGGAATTCTTCCGGGAGACGCTCGGACGCCTGGCACGCGAGGTGGCGCGCCATGCCGAAGAGCGAGTGGTGCAGCGACGCTGGTTCCGCCCGCCCGGCGCGATCACGGAGGTCGCGTTTCTCGCCGCGTGCACGCGGTGCGGAGATTGCATCGACGTCTGCCCCGCGCATGCCATCCTGAAGGCGCCCGCCAGCGCCGGGCTGGCCGCGGGAACGCCGATGCTGGAGCTCGATCGCGTCGCCTGCGTTGCCTGCGACGACATGCCGTGCACCCGCTCCTGCGAGACCGGCGCGCTGGTGCTGCCCCCGGACGGATGGGCGCAGGTGCGGCTGGGGGTGCTCTCGCTCGACCCGGAGCGCTGCATCACGTTCCACGGGGCGAGCTGCGGGGTATGTGCGCGGGCCTGTCCGATCGGGGAACGAGCGTTGGCGATGGACAAAGGCGGCCATCCCGTTCTCAAGCCGGAGGGGTGCGTGGGTTGCGGCGTGTGTGTCACGGCGTGCGTCACCACGCCGTCCTCGCTGGCGCTGTCGCTCGTGCCGCTGCGGAGGGAATTGTGAACGAGCTACCGTATCGCGTCGAGAAGCCCTGGGGGCATGAGCTGATCTGGGCGCACACCGACCGCTATGTGGGGAAAGTCCTGCACGTCGAGGCCGGGCATGTGCTCAGCCTGCAATATCACAATCTGAAGGACGAATCGATTTACGTGCTGACCGGAGAGATCATCCTGCGGCTGCAGCAAGGCGAGACGCTGATCGAGCGCCGGCTTGCCCAGGGCGAGGCGTTTCACATCCAACCGAAACTGGTGCACCAGTTCGAGGCCGTAGTGACGAGCGACCTGTTGGAAGCGTCCACGCCGGAAATCGACGACGTGGTGCGGATCAAGGACCGATACGGGAGAGTGCCATGAAGGTGATCGTTCCGCTCGCCGGGAAGGGGACCCGCCTGCTGCCGCTCACCAGGCGGGTGCCGAAGCCGCTGGTGCATGTCGCCGGCCGGCCCGTGATGGATTACGTGATGGACACGGTGGCCGGCTTCGACGTCGAAGAACTGATCGTCATTACGGGGCACCTGAAGGAAGATGTGGAGCGCTACATCACCACGCACTATCAGGTCCCGGCGCGGTTCGTGGAGCAGCGGAGGCTCGACGGCACGGCCGGCGCCATCAACCTGGCGCGTCCGTGGGTCGATGGACCCGTGATGATCATTTTTGTCGACACGCTGTTCGATGCCGACCTGGGCCTGATCCGCACCAGTGAGGCCGACGGGATCCTGTGGGCCAAGGAAGTCGAGGACTACCAGCGGTTCGGGGTGATCGTCACGGACCAGCAGGGCTACATGACCCGAATCGTGGAGAAGCCCGACACACCGGTGTCCCGGCTCGCCAACATCGGGCTGTATTACATCAAGGATTGGCGCACCCTGTTCGACGGGATCGCGCAGGTGCTGGGACGGACTGCGGGGAAGGGCGGGGAGTACTACCTGACCGATGCGTTCCAGTACATGGTGGACCAGGGCCGTCGGCTGCTGGTGGCGAACGTGGGCGGCTGGTATGACTGCGGGAAAGTCGATACGCTGCTCGAGACCAATGAACACCTGTTGCTCAACGGGCGCAGCCTGGTCCCCGAGACGCCGCCCGCAGGGGTCGTGATCAGGGAGCCGGTGCGGATCGAGGCCGGGGTCACGCTGCGCGCCAGCAGCATCGGCCCGAACGTCACGATTGAAACCGGCAGCGTGATCGAGGGGAGCACCGTCGAACGGTCGATCCTGGGGAGCCAGGTGCGGATCACGGGCAGCACCGTGACGGGTTCGGTGATCGGTGACGGCCAGAGCCTCAACGGTCAAACCGTGGCGAACAGTGTGATGGATGGCGGGGAGATCGCTCCAGCCAGATAGTTCTCTGACAATTGCCACTTGCCGGTCGCGGGAACCGTGATAACTTACTGACCGTTCAGTAAGTAATTCATGGAGCCCGGACCGATGCCGAGTCGCACCACCGCTTCACCAAAGCCCGCTTCCCCCCGCAGGAAACCGCGCTGGCAGCGCCGCAAAGAAGCCCGCCCCGAGGAGATCGTGGCGGCGGCGCTGGAGGAATTCGTGGAGCGCGGGTTTGCCGCCACGCGCCTGGCCGACGTGGCCCGCCGGGCCGGCGTCACCAAGGGCACCGTCTACCTCTACTTCGACAGCAAGGAAGCCCTGTTCCGGGCTGTGATCCGCCAGACCATCGTGCCCGTCATCGCCAAGGGCGAGTCCATCGCCCAGTCGTTCGAGGGGAGCGCGCGCGAGCTGCTGGAGCGGTTGATCCGCGAATACTGGGGACTCGTTTACGAAACCTCCCTGGCGGGCATCCCCAAGCTGATGATGGCCGAAGCGGCAAACTTTCCCAAGCTCGCCCGCTTCTACTATGACGAGGTCGTGACCCGCGGGCACCGCCTGCTGGGTGGTGTCATCGAGCGCGGCATCAAGAGCGGCGAGTTTCGCAATGTGGACCTGCGGGTGGCCGCAAAACTGGCGCTCTCTCCTCTCATGCACGCGATCGTGGCGCAGCGCGCCTTCGCGAATTGCATGCCCGAAGGCTTCGACGTTCGCAAGTTTCTCGACACTCATATCGAGCTCTATCTCCATGGAATCGCGAAACACTAGACCCTTGTTGCTCGGCTTGGTCACCCTGTTCGCGGCCGTCGGCAACGCAACAGGGCAGGCCCCCGAGGCCCCGCTGCGTCTTTCCTTCGCCGAGGCGCTGGCCCGCGCGACCGGCGGTGCCCCCGTCGTGAGCCTGGCCGGCTTCCGGAGCGACGAGGCGCGCGGCCGCGTGCGCGAATCACGCTCGCCGCTCTTGCCGTCCCTGACGGCGAGCGGAAGCTGGGTCAACCGCACGTTCAACAAGGACGCCCTGGGCATCGAATTCCCGAATTTCCCTGGTGCCCCTTCGGGCAAGCTGATCGGGCCCTTCGATGTGTACGATCTGCGGCTGCAGCTCAACCAGACCCTGCTCGATTTCTCGAGTAGTGCCCGGGTGCGGGCCGCGCGCGCCCAGCTGGCGAGCGCGGTGGCGGACAGCGGCCTCGCCGCCGAGGGCGCCGCGCAAGCAACCGCCACGGCGTATCTGCGAGCCACCAGGGCGCAGGCCCTGATCGCCGCCCGGCAGGCGGATTCCGCGCTGGCGGCGGAGCTCGTCGCCCTGGCCCAAGCGCAGAAGGACGCCGAAGTCGGCACCCAGATCGACGTGACCCGGGCCCGCACGCAGCTGGTGTCGGCCGTCGGTTCCCTGGTGGTGGCACGCAACCAGTATGAGCGCGCGCGGATCGATCTCGTGCGCTCGCTGGGATTGCCGTCGGACGCGGCTGTCGTGCTCACCGATACGCTGGCGGCAGGGTTACCGGTTGTGACGCTCCCGGACGCGCGAGACGCAGTCGTGGCGCTGGCCCTGGCGCAGCGGCCGGACCTGAATGCCGAGTCGGCCCGCGGGTTGGCGGCGCGCCGTTCGGTGTCTGCCATATCCGCCGAGCGGTTGCCGCGCGTGGCCCTGGAGGCCGATTACGGCGCCAATGGCGTATCGCTGACTGATGCCATCGCCACGCGGCAGATCGCGCTGCAGGTGTCGGTCCCGATCCTCGACGGCTTCAGGCGGGAGGCCCGTCAGGACGAGCAACGGGCGGTTGTCCGCGCTTCGGACGTCCGAGTGGAGGAGCTGCGCCGCCAGGTGGCCGCGGACGTGGACGCCGCCCGGCTCGATCTCGGGTCGGCGCAGGAGCAGGTGACGATCGCCCTGGAGCGGTTGCGGCTGGCGCAGGAGGAGGTGGACCAGGCTCGCGAGCGGTTCAAAGCGGGCGTGGCGGGTAACATCGAAGTGATCGAGGCGCAGACGTCCTTGATACGCGCGCGGGATACGGATATCGATGCCCGGTTTGCGGCCGCGGCGGCGCAGGTTGCGCTGGCACGGGCCGCGGGCGTCGCGCGGACTTTGCACTAACTCATTCGGCGGAAGGCGAGAGGCACACTCATGGCTACGACGATGGAACCGGAAGTGAAGCAGCGG
>Ga0209382_10008848_pt1 | contig 12652 bp, 12 predicted proteins | sample SoiMetdeltSBSDD5_FD_187599 | JGI IMG/M metagenome (GOLD analysis project Ga0209382, IMG submission 187599) | Bulk soil microbial communities from a Populus tree surrounding site in Tennessee, USA - Soil MetaG P. deltoides SBSDD5 (SPAdes) (version 2) | ecosystem: Environmental > Terrestrial >... | reverse complement strand
GAAGGCGATCCACTGGGCGCCGGCGGGCACGTTGGTGGCGTCGGATTTGGGGAGCAGCGGGCGCCAGTCGAGCCCTTGCGCACTCACCGGCAGCACCAGGTCGGCATGGACGCCATTATCGGCGAGATAGATGGTGATGCCCTCGTCGGCTTCCTGCCAACCGGAGTTCAGCGGGATCAGCCCGCCAACCAGCGCCGCGAGCAGGTAAAGGGCGGGAATCGCCAGGATCGCGAGCGCGATGCGGGCAGGCCAGCGGAACTTTCGGGATCGGCGGCGGCGAGGCATGAGGAGATGGTGGTGATGAGCATTAAAAAAGGGAAGCACCCCATGCTTCCCTTTTTTGAAGCTGGTCGGGGCGACTGGATTCGAACCAGCGACCCCCACACCCCCAGTGTGATGCGCTACCAGGCTGCGCTACGCCCCGACCTTCCGATGCCCGCATGGGCATTCAGGAGCGGCGCATCTAGGGCGACGCGCATCGCTTGGCAAGGCGGCCTGCGGCGTGATAGGCGGCCCGCCACTTCCTGCGCTTGGGGCATTGCAGGCGCGCCTTCGAAGAAGAGTTTTCCGGGATCATGACCAACACTTCGCTACTCGCCGCTGCTGCCGCGCCTTCGGGAACGGCCGCCTTCCTCGTCAACATCTTTCCGCTGCTGCTGGTCTTCATCATCTTCTGGTTCCTGATGATCCGGCCACAGCAAAGGCGGATGAAGGACCATCAGGAGCAGATCGCCGCGGTCAAGAAGGGCGACCGGGTCGTCACCGGCGGCGGCCTGATCGGCAAGGTCACCAAGGTCAATGATGATGAGGTCGAGGTGGAGCTTGCCCAGGGCATCCGCGTTACCGCAGTCAAGTCGACCCTGACGCAGGTCATCGATCCAACGGCCGCCAAGCCCGCGAACGACTAAAGGTACCAACGCGAAATGCTCGATTTCCCCCGCTGGAAGGTCTGGCTGGTCAGCCTGATGGTTCTCGCCGGCGTCCTGCTGGCCATTCCCAGCCTCCTCCCCAAGGACCAGGTCGAACGCTGGCCGGCATGGCTGCCGAGCGCGCGCATCAACCTCGGCCTCGACATCGCCGGCGGCAGCCAGCTGCTCTTGGAAGCCGATGTCGCCGATGCCGCCAAGCAGCGGCTGCAGGCGATGGAAGATACGGTCACCACCGAGCTTCGCCGCGGCGAGCCGCGTATCGCCGTCGGCGACGTTTCGATCAGCGGCGGCCACCTGAGCTTCGTCGTCCGCGATCCGACCCAGCACGCCGCTGCCTTCGATCGGATGCGGCAGCTGACCCAGCCGGTCGGGCTGACTGGCTCGCGCGACTGGGACGTCACGACGGTCGACGGCAACCGCATTGTCCTCACCCCGACCGAAAGCGGCGCCAAGCAGGCGCTGACCAATTCGCTGACCGTCGCCCGCGACGTGGTGCGCCGCCGAATCGATCCGGGCGGCACCAAGGAAATCACCGTCATCAACCAGGGCGAGCGGCGGATCTTCGTCCAGGTCCCCGGCGTCGAAGATCCGGAGGCATTGAAGCAGCTGATCGGCCAGACCGCGCGGCTCGAATTCAAGCTGGTCGATTTGACCGCCGACCCGCAGCAGGTCGCCGCCGGCCGCGCCCCGCCGGGAAGCCAGGTCCTGCCGATGGCCGACGGCAGCGGCGCGATCGCCGTGCAGCGTCGCGTCATGGTCTCGGGCGAACAGCTGGTCGACGCTAAGCAGGGCTTCAACCAGGATGGCCAGGCGGTGGTCGACATCACCTTCAACGCCGCCGGCGCCCGCCGCTTCGGCCGCGTCACACAGGAAAATGTCGGCAAGCCGTTCGCGATCATCCTCGACGACAAGGTGCTCTCGGCACCGAACATCAACGAGCCGATCCTGGGCGGCCGCGCCCAGATCAGCGGCAACTTCACCGTCGAAAGCGCCAACCAGCTGGCCATCAGCCTCGCCTCGGGCAAGCTGCCGGTGAAGTTGAACGTGGTCGAAGAGCGCACGGTCAGTGCTGAGCTGGGCAAGGACTCGATCGAGGCCGGCACGATCGCCTCGATCGCCGCCACCTTGGCCGTGATCGGCTTCATGCTCGTCACTTATGGCCGGTTCGGCGTCTATGCCTCAATCGCGCTGTTCATCAACGCGATGATGATCCTCGGCATCATGGCGGTGTTCAACGCGACATTGACCTTGCCGGGCATCGCCGGCTTCGTGCTCACGATCGGTGCGGCGGTCGACGCCAACGTGCTGATCAACGAGCGCATCCGCGAGGAGCTGCGACGAGGGCGGAAGATGCTCGACGCGCTGGAGACGGGCTACAAGGAAGCCTCGACCGCCATCTTCGACGCCAACATCACCAACACCATCGCCGCCGCGCTGATGATGTATTTCGGCTCCGGTCCGATCCGCGGCTTCGCGGTCGTGCTGCTGATCGGCATCATCACCTCGGTGTTCACCGCGGTGAACTTCACCCGGATGCTGGTGTCGATCTGGATCAAGCAAAAGCGCCCGCGCGCACTCAATATTTGACGGGATTGCCGACATGAAACTGCTCAAGCTGGTTCCCGACAACACCAACGTCGACTTCATGAAGTGGCGCAACGTCGCCCTCATCCTGTCGATCGTTCTGACGGTCGGCAGCCTTGTCCTGACCGCCTATCGCGGACTCAACCTCGGGATCGACTTCGTCGGCGGCCAGGTCGTCCGCGCGACCTTTGCCCAGCAGGTCAACATCGAAGAGCTGCGCGGCAAGGTCGCAACGCTCAATGTCGGCGAAGCGAGCATCCAGGAGTTCGGCGACAACAAGACCTATCAGATCCGCCTGCCGCGGCCTGAAGGGCCGGACGCCGCTGCCAACCAGGTGGTGACCGCCGTGCGCGGCATGATCATCAAGGAGTATCCGGGCGTGAAGGTCACGGCCGGCGAATCGGTGTCGGGCAAGGTCAGCGGTGAGCTGGCCTGGGACGGCGCGCTGGCAATTGCCTTCGCCATGCTCGGCATCGCCGTCTACATCTGGTTCCGGTTCGAATGGCAGTTCGGCGTCGGGGCGCTGGTCACCCTGTTCCATGACGTATCGATGGTGCTGGGATTCTTCTCGGTCACACAGCTGCAGGTCGACCTCAACATCGTCGCCGCCTTCCTGGCGATCGTCGGCTATTCATTGAACGACACGGTGGTGATCTACGACCGCATTCGCGAGGATATGCGCAAATATCGCAAAATGCCCATCCTGGCGTTGCTCAACCAGTCGCTGAACGAGACGCTGTCGCGGACCATGGTGACGTCGTTGTCGCTGATGCTGGCGCTGGCCGTGCTGCTGGCACTGGGCCCCGACGTGCTGTTCGGCCTGACCATCGCTATCCTGCTCGGCACCTTCATCGGCACCTACTCGTCGATCTATATCTCCGCCCCGGCGTTGGTCTGGATGGGTCTCAAGCCCGACAGCTTCCTCCGCCATGAGGAGGATGAGGATCGGACGGTCGCGCCAGCCCGATAGGAGCGAGCGTTCATTGTGGCGAAAGGCCGCTTGGCCTTGTGTGAAGCCCGCGCTAGGAAAGTCCCCATGGTGAACAAGACCCGTATTGCGGCACTGTTGCTGCTGCCCTTTATCCTGCTTCCCGCCGCCGGTTGCGCCCGCAACAAGGTGAAGGGCGACACCGCCTATGTCGCCCGTGACGTCAACACGCTCTACAGCGAGGCAAAGAAGCGGCTCGACCGCGGCCGCTACGAGGAGGCCGCGGTGTTCTTCGACGAGGTCGAACGCCAGCATCCCTATTCCGTCTGGGCCCGCCGGGCACAGCTGATGAGCGCCTTTTCCTATTACATGGCGCAGAAATATCCGGACGCGATCAGCTCGGGCCAGCGCTTCCTGACCATCCATCCTGGCAATAAGGACGCGCCCTACGCCAACTACCTCATCGCGATGAGCTATTATCAGCAGATCGAGGATGTGACGCGCGACCAGAAGATCACGCAGCAGGCGTCCGACAGCTTCAACGAACTGATCCGCCGCTACCCGCAGAGCCGCTATGCGTCCGATGCGCGGCTCAAGCTCGACCTCATCAATGACCATCTCGCCGGCAAGGAGATGGAGGTCGGCCGCTTCTATCAGCGCCAGGGCAACTGGCTGGCCGCAGCCACCCGCTTCCGTGAGGTGGTCGACAAGTACCAAACCACCAGCCACACGCCGGAGGCGCTGGAGCGCCTGGTCGAAACCTATTTGAACCTGGGCCTGCCGGATGAGGCGCACAAGGCGGCGGCCGTGCTTGGCCGCAACTATGCGGGCAGCAAATGGTATCGCCGCAGCTATGAGCTGATCCAGCGGCACGTGCCGTCGGCGGTCAACGCTCAGCCTACGAGCTAGGGCGGAATTCGGCGGCGTGCTGAGGCAGCTGTCGATCCGCGATGTGGTGCTGATCGACCGGCTCGAGCTGGAGTTCGAGCCGGGCCTCGGCGTCCTTACCGGCGAAACCGGTGCCGGCAAATCGATCCTCTTGGACAGCCTCGGCCTGGCGCTCGGCGTCAGGGCCGACACGGGATTGGTACGGCAGGGCCAGCCGCAAGCCAGCGTCGCCGCGGCGTTTGAGCTTCCCTCGGATCACGCAGCCTTCGCGCTGCTGGCGGAGCAAGATATCGCTCCCGAACCGGGCGAGCCTTTGCTGGTCCGCCGGACGCTCAAGGCCGACGGCGGCAGCCGCGCCTTTGCTGCTGGCGCGGGAGTGTCGGCCTCGATCCTGCGGGACATCGCCAATGGCCTGGTCGAAATCCACGGCCAGCACGACGATCGCGGCTTGCTCAACCCGCGCGGCCACCGCGCGCTGCTCGACGCATTCGGACGGATCGACACTAGTGCGGTTGCCACAGCCTGGACTGAGGTCGAGCGGCTTGGGGCAGAGTTGACCCAAGCAAGAGAGGCAGCCGAGGCAGCCGCGCGCGATCGCGACTGGCTGGACCATGCGGCCAACGAAATTTCCGCGCTCTCTCCTGAACCAGGTGAAGAGACTCGGCTGGCGGAGGAACGGGCGCTGATGCAGGCCGGCGCCAAGGCCGGCGAGGCACTGACCGGCCTGGACGAACTGCTTGGAGGATCGGAAGGTGCGCTCGCCCAGCTGCGTGCCGCTGCCCGCCGCATCGAGCGCGGCGCTGCGGATCATCCGCTGCTGGCCGAGGCGCTGGCCAGCCTCGACCGGGCGCTGATCGAAGGGAGCGAGGCCGACGACAAGATTGCCCGGGCCGCAGAGGCACTGGCCTTCGATCCTGCACGGCTGGACGCGGTCGAGGCGCGCCTGTTCGACATACGCGGGCTGGCCAGGAAGCACCGGGTCGAGGCCGACGCACTTGCCGCTCTGGGCGAAGAGCTAGCCGGAAAGTTGGCACTGATTGAGGCCGGCGGCGAGCGGATTGGGGCGCTGGAGGTGGAGCTAGCCGAAGCACAAGGTCGGTACGATGCCGTCGCGCGGGAGCTGCGCGATGCGAGGATCGATTGTGCCGGTCGGCTTGATGCTGCCGTGGCCGGCGAACTGCCGCCGCTCAAGCTGGATGCAGCGAAGTTCCGTACCGCTCTGTCAGACGCCGAACCCGGCCCGGCCGGCATCGACCGGATCGAGTTTGAGGTTTCGACTAACCCCGGCGCGCCGTTCGGCCCGTTGACCCGTATCGCGTCGGGCGGCGAGCTGTCGCGCTTCATCCTGGCGCTGAAGGTGGCGCTGGCGGAGGCTGGCACGGCTCAGACGATGATCTTCGACGAAATCGATCGCGGCGTTGGCGGCGCGGTGGCCAGCGCGATCGGCGAGCGGCTGGCGCGGCTGGCGCAAAAATCGCAGCTGCTGGTGGTCACCCACTCACCGCAAGTCGCGGCCCGTGCTGCGCACCACTATCGAATCGAGAAAATGCATGAGGAGGGGGTGACCCGTACCTATGTGCGCAAGCTGACGCCCGACGAGCGGCGCGAGGAAATCGCGCGGATGCTGTCGGGCGCGGCCATCACGGACGAAGCCCGCGCCCAGGCGGCGCGGCTACTGGAGGCAGCATGACCGAGCAGCGATCGCTGAAGCAGGAGTACAAGGGCCAGACCCTGGAACATGTCATCGTCCATGATGAGACCGGGCGCGTGCTGCCGACGGTGCTCATCATCCCGACGGTGATGGGGGTGCAGCCCCTGGAAATCGGCTTTGCCGAGAAGCTGGTCGCGCTCGGCTATCACGTCGTCATCGCCGACCTGTTCGGGCGCCGCTTCACGCTTGGTGTCGACAAGGAAGCGGCCTTCGCCGCCATGGGCGAATTGCGCGCGGACCGCGCCGCGCTGCGCGATCGGCTCCTGGCTGTGTTGGAGGAAGTTCGGAAGCGCGAGCAAGTCGATAAGGATCGGATCGCGGTGATCGGCTATTGCTTCGGCGGACAGTGCGCGCTCGATGTGGCACGGTCGGGTGCGGACGTCGCCGGTGTCGCTAGCTTCCATGGCCTGTTCGATCCGCCGGGCCTGCCTCTTCAGCCGATCAAGGCCAAGGTCGCCGCATATCATGGCTGGGACGACCCGATGGTCCCGCCCGAGGCCGTGGTCGCGCTGGGGCAGGAGCTGAGTGCGGCCGGCGCCGACTGGCAGATCCACGCCTACGGCCATGTCGGTCACGGCTTCACCAACCCCAATGCTCACCAGATGGGCATCGCCGGTGTCTTCTTTCATGAGGCCGCCGAGCGGCGCAGTTGGGCGAGCCTGGTGAACTTCCTGGCCGAAGTGCTGGGATGACGGCTTACGTCGCGCTGGTCCGCGCGGTGAACGTCACCGGGACCGGCATGCTGCCTAAGGAAGAGCTTAAGGCGATGGGAGAGGCGTGTGGCTTCGAGGACGTGCGGACCTTCATCAACAGCGGCAACCTGCTGTTCACCAGCGACATCGCTGAAGCGACCGTCAAGAAGCGGCTGGAGGAGAAGGTCGCCGCCTATTTGGGAAAGGCGGCGCACGTCTACGTCCGCAGCGCAAAAGAAATGGTGACAGCGGTTTCGAAAAATCCCTTCAAGGACGATAAGCCCAGCTTGGTGATGGCCCATTTCATCGATGAGAAGCCGACCAAATCAATGCTCGACGAGGCGCGCGATGTTGCCGGCGAGCGAATGGCGCTGGGGCCGCGCCTTATCTATGTCAGCTATGGCGACGGCATCGGCAAGACGAAGCTGAAGCTTCCGGCAATCAAGAAGGGAACCGCGCGGAACATGAACAGCGTGGCCAGGATCGCCGAGCTGCTGGCGGGGATGGAATGAACGAAGCGGAAGCTGCCAACCGTTTGATGCGCCTCGCGAAGCAGATCGCGCATCACGACAAACTGTATCACGACCAGGACGCGCCCGAGATTTCGGATGCGGAATATGACGCGCTCGTTCGCGAGAATCGTGAGTTGGAGGCGCAATATCCGCATCTGGTGAGGACGGATTCGCCGTCCAAGCGGCTTGGCGCGGCGCCGACATCCTCACTCGCCAAGGTGCCCCACGCCCGACAAATGCTCAGCCTCGACAATGCGTTCAGCAGGGATGAGGTCGAGGACTTCGTCGGCCGCGTACGGCGGTTCCTGAGCCTGCCGCCAAGCGAGGCGATCGCGCTGACCGCGGAGCCCAAGATCGACGGGCTGAGTTGCTCGCTGCGCTACGAGGGCGGCAAGCTGGTGCTGGCGGCGACACGGGGCGACGGGACGGTTGGCGAGGACGTCACAGCCAATGTCCGTACGATCCGCGACATCCCTCAAACGCTGACGGGAGCGCCGGACGTGCTGGAGGTGCGCGGCGAAGTCTATATGTCGAAGGCTGATTTCGCCGCGTTGAACGCGCGGCAGGAGGCAGCGGGGGGTAAAATCTTTGCCAACCCGCGCAACGCGGCGGCTGGCTCGCTGCGGCAAAAGGATCCAAGCGTCACTGCTGCGCGCCCGCTGTGCTTCCTTGCGCATGGCTGGGGCGAATTGAGTGCTCCATTGGGCGCGACACAAGGCGAAGCCATGGCGCGACTCAAGGATCTTGGATTCCCCGTCAGCGACCTGCTCAAGCGTTGCGAGACGCTCGACGAGGCGCTGGCCCGCTATGCCGCCATCGAGCATGAGCGCGCCGATCTGCCGTTCGACATCGACGGGGTGGTCTACAAGGTCGACCGCCTCGACTGGCAGGAACGGCTTGGTCAGGTCGCGCGCTCACCGCGCTGGGGGCTCGCCCATAAATTCCCGGCGGAGAAGGCCGAGACGACCCTTGAACGGATCGAGATTCAGGTCGGCCGCACCGGTAAGCTGACCCCTGTCGGGCGCTTGAAGCCGGTCGGCGTCGGCGGCGTCATGGTCAGCAATGTGACTCTCCACAACCGCGACGAAATCGCCCGGCTGGGCCTCCGCGAGGGCGACCGGGTGCGCATCCAGCGCGCCGGCGATGTCATCCCGCAGGTGGTCGAGAATTTGACCCGCGATGAACCGCGCGACCCTTATCCTTTTCCCGACCATTGCCCCGAGTGCCAATCGGAGGCGGTCGCGGAAGAGGGTGAGGTCGACGTCCGTTGTACCGGCGGCCTGATCTGCCCGGCGCAGCGGATCGAGCGCCTGCGCCATTTCGTGTCGCGCGGGGCGATGGACATCGACGGGCTGGGCGAAAAGAGCATCGTCGAGCTCATCGAGTTCGGCTGGCTCAAGGGCCCGGCCGACATCTTCCGCTTGAAGGAACATCGCGGCGAACTGATCGGCCGCGAGGGCTGGCAGGAAAAGTCCGTCGATAACCTGCTTCAGGCGATCGAGAATCGTATTGGCTTCGATCCGGCGCGCTTCCTGTTCGGGCTTGGCATCCGCCACATCGGCGCGGTCACCGCCAAGGATTTAATGAAGGCATTTGGCACGATCGAGGAACTGGAACGAGTGGCTCGGAGCCAAGATGCGGCGCCCGAACTTTCCTCGGTCGAGGGTGTCGGCGGAATTGTCGCCGAGGCCATCGTCGACTTCTTCCACGAGCCGCACAACCGCGAGGAGCTGGGCGAGCTGTTGGCGCTGGCGCGACCCGCCGCCTTTGTCTCGACCGCGCGGGAGACCGAATGGACCGGCAAGACCATCGTCTTCACCGGCAGCCTGGAAACGATGAGCCGCGACGAGGCCAAGGCCCAGGCCGAGCGCCTGGGCGCGCGCGCCGCAGGCTCGGTCAGCGCCAAGACCGACCTGGTGGTCGCCGGCCCGGGCGCAGGCTCGAAGCTCAAGAAAGCCGAGGAGCTCGGCATCCGCGTCATCGGCGAGGCCGAATGGGCGGAGATTGCGGCTGGGGCGGCCTAAGCTTTTCTTATTCCTCGGCGTTGCGCCGATGCGGGACCTCGCTAACAATCGGATTCTCATCAGGGGGGAATTCATATGGCGTACAATGTTGGTTTCGATGATTTTTCGCGCAATCCGAGAGATGCCGCCCGCAAGACTTGGGGCGGTTGGCTTTTTGTCGTGTCACTTGTGCTGGGTGCGATTGCCAGCCTGGCAGGCTACTCGCCCGTCAACGGTCAGGCGGAGCCGCAGGGCAATATTACCGCCGCTATCATCCTGATTTCAGCGGTAGTCGCGGCATTTCTGTCGTGGCGCGTGATGTCTGGGAAGGGCTGGATTGCGGGAAGCGTCTTGCTTGCCTGGTGGGCAATAGAAATCCTGGTCAAGCTGCTTAGCGGGTCTCTGGGTGCTATCTGGATTGCAATTCACCTCGCCGGCATGGTCAATCTGGCAATTGGGGTCCGGGCCTGCTGGCGCCTTCGAAACATGTCGGACAAGCTTAGCCAGGATGCGCTGGTCGCGACTTTTGAATAAATCCAGCTAGCTTGCGTCGGCCGCCTGGAGACTGAGTACGGACCATTCTCCGGCACCTCGTTCGACGAGCCTCATCCCCACCGCCTCGTAGGCGGCGATGACCGTATCCGCCTGGGTGTCGAGGAGGCCAGCGAGCACCACGCTGGCGCCCGGCGCGACGGCCTTGGCGAAGGCGGGGGCAAGCTCGATCAGCGGGCCGGCGAGGATGTTGGCAATGAGCAAGTCGAACGGCGCGCGGGCCTGGATCATCGCGTGATCCATCCCATCCGCGACCGCGAGCAGCAGCTGCCCTGAACCGTGACCGAGCTTCACGCCGTTTATCGCCGCATTCTCCTCGCTGACTCTGACCGCGATCTCGTCGATGTCGGTGGCGATCGCCTTCGCCCCGGGCCACAGCGTCATGGCGGCGAAGGCGAGCAGGCCGGTGCCTGTGCCGATGTCAGCGATGTTGGAAAAGCGCTTGCCGCTGACCTCCAGCCGGTCGAGCGCGGCGAGGCAGCCGGCGGTGGTGTCATGCTGGCCGGTGCCGAAGGCGAGTCCGGCATCGATCTCGAAATTGACGGTGTCGGCCGGGCGGTCGGCATAATGCATCGGGGTATGCACGAAGAAGCGCCCGGCGCGGATCGGGCCCAGCCCCTGCTGGCTCATCGTCACCCAGTCGGTGGTGTCTTCGAGATGCTCTACTTCGGGTTCCGTGTCCGCTGCGAGGCGGCGGAGCAGCACCAGCTCCTGCGTCGTCGGCTGCTCGGCGAAATAGGCATGGATGCGCCAGTCGTCGGGAGCGTGGGGATCGGGTTCGTCGGCGACGATCACCGGCGGCTCATCGGCGTGTGCGAACAGGTCCGCGGACTCGGGCAGCGACTCGGCCTCGGCGCGCGTGCAGTGAAGCGTAACCCGCCAGCTCACTTCGCCGCTTCCTTCGCCAGCCGCTCGTCGAGGCTCTTGGTGAGCTTGGCGGCATAGTTGCGGCAGCCTTCAGGATCGAACAGTGGCTGCTTCCCCGTCATCCGGTCCCGCATCGCGCTGGCCGACGGGTGCGGGGTCAGCAATATCTCGCAGCGGCTGTCAGCGATCTTGGCGATCGAGGCGCGATAGGCGGCGAGATACTCCGGGTGGTCGGAAAATTTGTAATCATCGCGGCTGACCGCCGACAGGCTGTCGGCATAGACCATCGTCCGGCAGACACCGCCGTCGCAGCTTTCCCAGCGCCAGCTCGTGGCCCCCGGCGTGTGCCCCGGTGTCGTCATGGCGAACAGCCTGATGTTGCCGAGGCGGACGTCACCGCCGTCAGCGATGACTCGGCCGACACTGGCGGCCGGGAAGGGCTTGTGCATTCCCGCCTGCGGATCGTCCGTGCTCGGCAAGCCGCTGTTGAGCACCTTCTCCGCGGGGGCGGATGCGACCAGGGTCGCTCCGGTCAATTGCTGCAGCCGAGCGATGCCGCCGACATGGTCGATATGCTCATGGCTGATCAGCAGATATTTGATGTCGCCGAGGCGAAATCCGAGCTGGCGGATGTTGGCGGCGACAAGCTCCGCGCCCGCCTCCGTCCCCGAGTCGATCAGGACGTGCCCATCCTCTCCGGTGATCAGGATCGCGGAGATGCCGCAGGTCCCGACCAGATAGGTGTTGGCGTGGATGCGGACCGGCGGCGCCGGCTTGTCCCATTCGTCCCAATCCTTGCAGGCCGCGGCCCATTGCGGGCCCGATTCTTCGATTGGCGCCTTGGGGCGCTCGATCTGCCGGGGACGTTTGCCGAGTGGGATGGTAATCTGCTGCGCCGACATAGCGAGCAGGGCCGCGAACGCACTAGCGAACATAGCTGGCCCCATTCAAATCGATCACCGATCCGGTCGAGGCGGCGGGGGCATCGATCGCCAGCCAACGGATCGCCTCGGCTACTTCGTTCGTGCTGGTCACCCGGCCCAAGGGGATGTCGGCGACGATGACCGCACCGCCGCGGCCGGCCAGATATTCCTCGGTCATCTCCGACACGGTGAAGCCCGGCGCTACTCCGAAAGCCAGGATATTCTCGGCGGCATAACTGCGCGCGATGGTCTTGGTCATGCCGACCAGGGCCGATTTGGACGCGGCATAGTGCCAGTGGCTTGGGCTATCGCCGCGAAAGGCGGCACGGCTGGCTACATTGACGATCCGCCCGCCTCCGCTTGCCTTGAAGTGGCCGACGGCCAAGCGGCACAAATCCGCCGCGGCTTGCAGGTTGACGGCCAGGGTACGCGCCCAGGCCGCATGCCATTCCTCGTCCGAGGCGTCGGCGGCCACGCCTTCATAGATGCCGGCATTATTGACCAGCACGTCGATCCGCCCACCAAGCTGGGCAAGTGCCGCGTCCCAGATTTTCCGTGGCGACGCGGGATCGGCGAGGTCGCCGGCGATCAGTCCGTCCCCGCCTTGGGTAGAATGGCCAGCGACGCGATGGCCGGCATTGGTGAGGGCTTCATTGGTCGCGGCGCCGATGCCGCGGCTGGCGCCGGTCAGGAGGATGTTCATAGGGCTGGCCTAGCCCAGCGGACCCTTGCTCGTCATCCCCGCGAAGGCTGGGACCCAGATTCTTTGATTTAGCTAGGTTTCCGTCTTCGCGGGAATGACGGTGTATTTTGCACTTAGGCCGCCAGGTGGGCGACGAATTCCTTGGTCTTGCGGGTGAAGTCCGCGATCTGCTGGCTGAAACGCCCGAAGCCCTGTTCGACCTGGTCGATTTCGTTGGCGACTTGCTCGGTGTCGGAGCGGATGGCAGCGATGGTTGAGCTCATCGAGTCGGCGGCAAGCGCGGTTTCGTCGACCGCGGCGGTGATCATGGTCACCGTCTGGGCCTGGATCTCCATCGCCTGGCGGATGCGGTTGGCCGAG
>Ga0209382_10008847_pt1 | contig 12653 bp, 7 predicted proteins | sample SoiMetdeltSBSDD5_FD_187599 | JGI IMG/M metagenome (GOLD analysis project Ga0209382, IMG submission 187599) | Bulk soil microbial communities from a Populus tree surrounding site in Tennessee, USA - Soil MetaG P. deltoides SBSDD5 (SPAdes) (version 2) | ecosystem: Environmental > Terrestrial >... | reverse complement strand
TCAACCACTCGCTTACGCGCTATGAGTTCTATAGCCGCCTTTGTTTTAGCCAGAGAGGGCCGACTGCTTGCGGCCGGCCCTCTCTTCGATCAGGACAACGAAATGCCTGGGGTCGCACAGACTACCCCAGGTTAGAAAATGACCTGCAGCCCGAATTGTATCTGGCGCGGCGTACCTGCTGATACAAACGCCCCAGGAACCCCACTGAGTTGTCTGAAGCTGGTCGGTTTGAAGCCATTCACCTTAAAGGGCCCCGTCAGGATGTTCATCGTGTCCCCGTTAGCAAAGGTGATGACTGGATTGGCGCTGGAGTTGAACCCCGTAGGATAGGGATTCAGACTCGTGAAATCGTCCCACACCTTGTTGAAGTTCGCCCGATTGAAAATATTCACCCCATCCGCAATCAGATTGACCTTCACGCCGCGATCCCTGATGACAAACATCGTTTTCTGGATCCTCAGGTCCATGCTGTAAAAATGATCCCCTCTGGAGGTGTTACGGCTGGCGGCAAACGGCGTCGCAAAGTTACGGTCAGTGCTCGCCGCGCCATTGGCCAGATTCGGTAGCCGGATCGAGAAGGGAATCCCGCTGCGCAGGGTGAGTATCGGGCCGAACGTCAGGTCCGCAAAGGCTCTGGACAGGAAGTTGTGCCCGGCGCCGGCCTTGAACGGCGTGTTGTAGACTCCGCTCATCGTGAACACATGCGGGAAGTCGAACACCGATACCCCGCGGAAGAGGTTCAGCCTGGTCGGCCTGAACCAGACCTGGCTGCTGCTGAAGTCAATGGCGTCGTCCAGGGTCTTGCTGAAGGTGTAGTTGGCGGTGAGTAGCAGACCGCTGCTGTAACGCTTGTTCAGTGAGACGGTCATCCCGTGATAGATCGACTTGCCGATCGACTTATACCCTACCTTCTGCAGGATCGTCGGATCTATCGCGGTGTATAGCGGGCCAGTGAAAGGATCCACAACCCCTGTCTCCCGGTAGTTGACCTCGACAGGCATCTGGAGATGGAGGCCGTGATACATGAGATAACCCAGCTCGAGTGAAAGGTTGTTGAACAGTTCCCGCTGGATGCTCAAACTCGCCTGGATCGAGTAGGGGTTCTTGTAGTCCGGATCGACCTCGAAGACGACCCTGTTGGCGTTGCCCTTCCCTGTCCCAACGCCATTGGGGAAGAAAGTGTTCCGGATGTTGTTGAGGAAACTTTCAGAGACATGGCCGAATGGGAGCAGGCCGGCCGCCAGGCCCGCCTGGTAGATCGAGGCCGCGGGCAGGCCGGTCGGGAGGATCTGGTTGATGTATTTTCCGCTGTCGTCCAGGATGGCCCCGTATGAGGGAATCAGCACGTCGATCGGTCCCTCAAAAATCCCGCCGCCGCCGCGGATGACCGTCTTACGGTCGTCAAAGGGGGTCCAGGCAAACCCTAAGCGAGGGGAGACATATGTCCGGTGTTTGAGTGGGGAAGGCTCAGCATCGGAATCCACGCGCGCCCCAAAATCTAAAGTCAGCTTTTGGGAGACCTTCCATGTATCCTGGGCAAAGGCTCCGAAGTAGTGGGCCCAGCCCTGCCACGCTGGATTGTTGAATCCACTGTGGACGAAGCTTGGGAGCCCGGAAACGAAGGCTTGAGCGCCACTCAGTCTCGCCGCCGGCGGACCAACGCCATTAAACGCAGCGACCGCCAGTTGTGCGGGTGACAGAACGCCTCTAACACAATTGAACGACTCGGCCGGCGTTCCGAGGGCGCATAAGATCGGATACGTGGCGCTCGCGAAGTTATACTGACCGGCGAAATACAGGTCGTCCTCCACATGGTAGTCTACAGGCCGATAGGACGCGCCGAACTTGAACGTGTGGCTGCCCTTAATGAAGGAGAGAGTATCTTCGAATTGGAAGCGCTTCTGATGCGCGAGGTAGGGGATGGCCGCCGGATGACCGAAAGTGAAGTTGGGAACGAATCCGCCGATTGCGAAGCCATCAATCGAAATGGCTGAGGGCGTACTGTTAAGCACACTCGGATCCGCGATGGAGCCCTTGTCGGCATTCGGGACATTGTCCGCCCGATTGAATGGGACAATCTGGACCCGAAGCTGATTGACTACTGATGAGGAGGCGGCATGCGCCCAGTTCCCCAAAATGCTGTAATCCCTTGTTACAAGACTCGCGCCGGACGGGTATGACTGCGCTCCGACCAGGGCGCGCGAGAGCGCGAAACGGAAATTCAGCGAGTCGCGGCTGGTCGGCTGATAATCGACGCGGCTCAGCAAGGTGTGGGTTCGGGTCAAACTATCAAAAGCCCCGTTGTCAGCCGTGAGCATCCTGAGGAGGTTTGGGTCGTTTTGTGGAACCAGCTTCTGCCTTAACTGCGCCGCGATGACGGCCAGCGCCTGGTTTGTCTTACCGGCTATATCTATTTTATTCAAGTAGTCCGCTTGTGCGGCGTTGATCCCCTGCGCCGCCGGGCTGTTCAGTAAGAAGTTGAACCCTCCCGCATCCAGCTTCTGATACTCATAGGACATGAAGTAGAAGAGTTTATCCTTCTTTATCGGCCCCCCAAAAGTGCCGCCCGCGTAGGCGTTTTGGTGGAATGGTTCGTTACCGACGCCGGGACTGGTCTGGTTTAATTGGGTTTGGACCTGGTCAATATAGTTAATCGCCTGAGTGGTGTTGTTTCGGAAGTAGCCGTAGGCGCTCCCATGATACTTGTTGCTGCCACTCTTGGTGACGATGTTGATGGCGCTCCCCACCGTGAATCCAAACTCCGCGGCGAAGCCGTTACGGTTAACCTGGAACTCCTGGATGGAATCAACAGGGATGAACACCCGGTACTGCCCCGAACCGTATTCATTCTCGCCCCCGTCAATCGTGGAGAGGTTGTTACGCCCGTTGCTGCCCCCGATCGAATACCCGGTCGTGGCGAAGCCGGTGAACCCGGGCTGCTGAGTGCGAGTGGCCTCCGAGTTGGTGACGGCGGGCAGCGTGTAAACCGCCGCGGTCATGTTGCGGTTGATATTGGGCAGGTTCTCCACCTGACGCTGCTCGATGGTGTTGGCCTGATGCGTACGCTCAACCTCGATCAGCGGCGACGAGGTCGTGACGACCACTTCGGTTTTGACGCCCGCCACCTCCAGCTTGATTTCATAAGTAGCAGTCTGGCCGACGGTGAGCTGAACGTCTTTTATCAAGTACTGCGAGAAGCCTCTCGCTTCAACCGTAATTTGGTGATTGCCGGGTCGCACCAGGCGGACCTGAAACTCACCGTTAGAATCGGTAGTCGCGGTGCGGATCGCGCCTTGATCAAGGTCCTTGACGCTGACAACCGCGCCCACAACCGCAGACCCCTGTGGATCGGTCACTGTCCCCTTGACCGCGGCCGAAGAGACGTCCGCTTGCCCGAACGCCGAAATCGTTATCGTCAGAAAAACACTGAGTGTGAAAAGAACACGGAGTAATTGGTGTTTCATATGTCATCCTCCTAAGCTGGCGGCTGTGATTGTTACAGTACAGCGCGCGAGCGGCTGCGTTCAGGATTACCCGCTTGCATACGCGCATGGTACTGTCATTGGCTTGTCGCCATCGCGCTCTCATCCCCTGATGAACAAGCCCCAGCGTGCGTGGCGATCTGTATACGACCTGTCCCGGGCGGCGCCGGTACGCTTTCTGATAAAGGAAGACGAATGAATTTCAGCGCTACGAAGGCGCTTATGTCGGGAAAAAACAACCTACCGGTCGGTAAGTTTACAACCGACTCCGGAACGTGTCAATAAAAAGCCCTGTCAAAGATTGATGTAAGTTTCTGTCAAAGGGAGGCGGGGAGGAAGTGATATTTTGGGCGACAAATGGCGCAATTCTCGCAAGGCGGGCTTTGTGCTAAGCTGCGCGCCGTCCAATCAGTACCGCTCGCGGTACTGATTCAACCCGAGGAGGCTTTGTCATGATCGTTCCGCTCAACGAATACGATTTCCTCAAACGCGCTCTGGCCGTATACGGCGATTGCGAGGCGATAGTCTCCGGCGACCTGCGCCTGACCTACAACCAATTCGGCGGGCGTGTGAACCGATGGGCGAATTTGATGCGGAGCCTGGGCGTCGAAAAAGGCGACCGCGTCGCGATCATCATGCAAAACGACCATCGGATGATGGACGGATTCTACGGCGCGCCTCTGATCGGGGCGGTTTACATGCCGATCAACTTCCGCCTCATTGCCGGCGATTTCGAATACATCCTCAACCATGCCGAGGCTAAGATACTGATCGTCGAGGATTGGCTGGCGCCGGTGATTGAAGAGATCCGGCCACGGTTGAAGAGCGTCGAGCGGTTCATAGTGGCTATGAACGAGACAGAAGCGCCGTCCGGCTGGCTGAGCTACGACGCCTTGCTAGAAGGCGCGCCGGCGACCGCTCCGGAGCCTGCGGACGTCGACGAAAACGACGTTGCGACGATCCTTTACACTTCCGGCACGACGGGCAAGCCGAAAGGCGTGATGACCACTCACCGCAACATCTACATCAACGCTATCAATTCGATCATCGAATTCGGCCTGACTCACGACGACGTCTACATGCACACGCTGGCGCAGTTCCATTGCAACGGCTGGGGCTTGCCTTACGCGGTGACGGGCGTCGGCGCGAAACACGTCATCGTCAAGAAATACGAGCCCGCGAGCTTCTTCGAACTGGTCGCGCGCGAGCGGATGTCGTTCGCCTGCATGCCGCCGACCATGATCAACATGGCTTTGAATCACAACATGAGCGAGGCGCAGCTCGCCGCGCTGCCGCGCAAGGGCGTGCGCGTGGCGACCGCAGGCTCGGCCCCGCCGCGCGCGTTGATCGAAGGAATGCAGGAGCGGCTGGGATGGGGGGTGATTCAGGTTTACGGCCTGACCGAGACCTCGCCGTTCCTGACCGTCTCGAAAATCAAACCGCACATGCGCGGCCTGCCGAAAGAGGAGCAATACAAGATTCAAACGCGCACCGGATATTCGATGCTGGGCGTCGATCTGCGCGTCGTCGACGAGGACGGAAAAGACGTCGAAGCCGACGGCCAGAGCGTCGGGGAAATCATCGCGCGCAGCAACGTGGTGATGTCGGGTTACTGGCGCCAGCCCGAGGCCACCGACGCAGTGATCGTCGACGGGTGGTTCCACACGGGCGACATGGCGACGATCGACCGCGAGGGAATGGTCGAGATCGTCGACCGCCAGAAAGACCTGATCATCTCCGGCGGCGAGAACATCTCTTCGATCGAGGTCGAAGGGATGTTGTACAAACACCCGGCGGTGCTCGAAGCCGCCTGCATCGCGGTCCCGCACGAACAATGGGGCGAAACCGTCGCCGCGGTGGTCGTGTTGAAACCTGAGACGACCGCGACCGAAAGCGAGATCATCGAGTTCTGCCGCGCGAACATGGCGCACTTCAAATGCCCGAAGGTGGTCAGCTTCACTGACGCGCTGCCGCGTACGGCGACGGGCAAGATTCAGAAGAATTTGCTGCGCGAGAAGTATTGGCAGGGGCGTGGCAAGCGTGTGGGTTGAGTCGACAATGATCCCCCTTATCTCAGTAAACAATCTTCGCAAAAGTTACGGAGAAGCCGCCGCCCTGCGCGGCATAAGCTTCGACGTCGAAGTGTCCGAGTTGACCGCGATCATCGGCCCGTCGGGCTGCGGCAAATCGACTTTGCTGCGCTGCCTGAACGGTCTCGAGCTATTCGACGGCGGGCGCGTGCGCATCGGCGAGATCACGCTGGATCTGGACAACGGCCTCTCACATCGCGATTTCAACGCGCGGCTAAGGCGTTTGCGCGAGGAGGTCGGGATGGTCTTTCAAAGCTTCAACCTCTTCCCTCACCTGACCGCGCTGGAGAACGCGATGCTCGCGCCGACGGTGGTCAAGAAGGTTGACCGCCGGAGGGCGGAATCCACTGCCCGCGAGTTGCTGGCGAAAGTGGGGTTGAGCGACCGGCTCGATTATTACCCGTCGCAGTTGTCCGGAGGCCAACAGCAGCGCGCGGCCATCGCGCGGGCGCTGGCGATGGAGCCGAAGGTGATGCTTTACGACGAGCCGACCTCGGCGCTCGATCCGAGCCTGGTCGGAGAGGTGTTGACCATCATGCGAAAACTCGACGACGAGGGAATGACTCAGGTCGTCGTGACTCACGAGATGATGTTCGCCCGCGAAGTGGCCGACAAAATCCTGGTGCTCGCCGACGGCGAATTGATCGAAAGCGATTCGCCGGACGTGATCTTTAGCTCTCCGCGTGACGAGCGCACGCGAGCTTTCCTGCAAAGGTATCTGTGATGATCGGATTTTACGAGTTTGACGCCTCTGTTCTTCGTCGCGGAGCGACGGTCTGACCTTAGGCCGGCGTTTTAACGCCGGTTGACGGCGCGAATAATTGCCTAGTCGCGCAGCGACGATTGAGATTGTTGTGAATTCGTCGCCGGATTCTTTTCCGCGCCTTCTTCAACCGTCGCTGCCGCGACTGGCGGATTTCTCTCACACGCGACAACCGGCGTTAAAACGCCGGCCTAGGATCAAACCGTCGCTCCGCGACGAAGAAGCGCCTTCTTTGGTATGCAAAAGATATGGGTAATGACAAGGCTTTATGCCGCCGCCTGCTCCGCAGGCTGAAAACCGGATGCGCGGCGCAGGAAAAGACGCAGGCCATGGCGAGCCTCACAGTCTGGCTGCTGCGGCATACTCTTCTGTTTTTTGCGCTGCATTGTTTAGTTTTGCCCGCCAAAGCCCAGAGCGGCGGTCAACAACTCCGCTGGGGCGGAGACGCGGAAGGCGGGGCGCCTTACCTTTTGCCGAATCCCAAGAATCCGCGCGAGATCATCGGATTCGAGATAGATTTGATGGACGCGGTCGGCAAACAGCTCAACCGGAAATCGGTCTTCGTGCAGAACCAGTGGGACGGTTTAATCCCGGGGTTGCAGCGCGGCAATTACGACCTGGCGGTGAACGGAATCGAGATCACCGACGACCGCAAACAGCAGGTCAATTTCTCGATCCCCTATTACGCTTGCGGCGAACAGCTCAGCGTGCGCGCAGACGAGAATTCGATCAACTCGTTGGCCGATCTGAAGGGCAAGGTCGTCGGAACGCTGAAAGCCTCGCTCGCGCAGCGCATCCTCGAACGCGAGGGCGGGATCGAGGTCAGGTCATACGAGAATCAGAACAACGCTTACGACGACCTGGCGCTCGGACGCCTGCAGGCCGTGCTGATGGATTGGCCCATCGCCGTCTATTACAGCAAGCCGAATCCGAAGCTGAAGTTTGTAGGCCCTAGCATCGAACGGATGGAGTATGGCATCGCCGCGCGCAAGGAAGACACGGAACTGCTCAAACAGGTCAACGACGCCCTCCTGGCGTTGATCAAATCGGGCGAGTTGCGGCGGATTTACGAAAAGTGGGGCATCTGGAATGGCGAGACGGAACAACTCTTCACCAGGATTTCTGCGGCGTCGCAACCAGGGCAAGTCTATGAAGAATTCACTCAGAACATCACGAAGAAACTGACCTGGCGCGAGAGGTTGGGGCGTTACAAGAGTTATCTGCCGCCGCTGCTGCTCATCGGCGCGCCGATGACGTTGTTGATCTCGGTCTTGGGGATGGCCGTCGCGATCGTGATCGGGCTCGCGGTGGCGCTGATCTATCTTTACGCGCCGCGCCCCGCTTCCTGGCTGGCGCGAGGCTACGTCGAACTGTTTCGCGGCACGCCTCTGCTGATCCAGCTCTATTTGATCTTCTACGGATTGCCGAACATCGGCGTAAGACTCTCGCCTCTGGTCGCCGCCGTGGTCGGCCTGGGGCTAAATTACGCCGCCTACGAGGCCGAAAACTATCGCGCCGGCATCGAGGCGATTCCGCGCGGTCAGATGGAAGCGGCGTTGTCGTTGGGGATGACCCGCGCGCAATCGCTGCGCCACGTAATCGTGCCGCAGGCGATGCGGCTGGTGATCCCGCCGGTGACCAACGATTTCATCGCGCTGTTCAAAGATTCGTCCATCGTCTCGGTGATCACGATGGTCGAATTGACCAAGGTTTACGGCCAACTGGCTTCGACCTATTACGATTACATCGGCGCGGGAGTTCTGACGGCGGCGATCTACTTTTTGATGGGGCTGCCGAGAAGCGGCTGGCGACCGACAGGCGCGTGGTCGTGACCGCGAAACGGCGCTGGTTCGGCGTCGGGGCGAAGCCGGTTGAGGGTTAACCCGCGCCAAATCAGTACCGCGAGCGGTAGCGAGCGAGGCTACCGCCAGTAGCCTACTCCAGGAACCTCGCTCGCTACCGCTCGCGGTACTGAATCGGAGAATACATATGAATCGTCGAGACGTTTTGAAAACAGGGCTGGCCGCTAGCGTCGCGGGCGCGGCGAATGTCCCCATCGCGGGGGCCGAAAGCAATCACTTTTACGAGTTGCGGATTTACGAATTACGCAACGACATCCAACCCGCCCGCATACAGGAGTTCTTCCAGAACCATTTTATGCCGATGGTGAAGCGGCAGGGCGTCGGGCCGGTCGGTTGCTTCAACGTGATTTCCGGCCTACGCAGCCCGTCGCTCGTCGTCGTGATCGATTACAAATCGATGGCCGAGATGCAGTCGGCGCTGGAGGCTGCGCGAGGCGACAAAGAGTTCGAGAAAGGCTGGCAGGCGTTCGAGGCCGCGAACGAAATGCCCTACACCCGTTACGAATCGGCGCTGCTCAAAGCCTTCGATTCTCATCAGAAGATCGAAATCCCGCCCACCGACGAGAAGCGCCCGCCGCGCGTCTTCGAGCTTCGCACGTACGAATCGCGCAGCGGCTTCAGCCTGCGCAACAAGGTCGAGATGTTCAACCAGGAGGAGATCAAGATCTTCCGCGACTGCGGGTTCGCGCCGGTCTTCTTCGGCGAAGCGATCGCGGGCGAGAGATTGCCGCATCTGACCTACCTGATCGGATTCGACAACATGGCCGCGCGCGAAAAGGCCTGGGACACGTTCAGGGCAAATCCCGATTGGGCGCGTGTGAGAAACAAGCCCGGTTGGACCGATCCGGAAGCCGTGTCGAACATTCACGCGGCGTTCCTGCGCCCGACCGCTTATTCGCAAATCCGGTGACTTGCGGACGACGAGGAGTATGCAGTTCATCGAAAAGAACTCTTTCAACGTGCGCTCCGCCGTCTACCGTCTGAAAAAGGACGGCGCCGGTCTTGAATTTCTTCTTTTCCCAATGATTCACGTCGGCTCGAAGGAATTCTATGAGGATGTGAGTCGGAGACTGGCCGCATGCGACTTGATTCTCGCGGAGGGCGTCAATTCCAGGAAAGCCCATCTCCTTACGCTCTCGTATCGAATCGTGAAAAAGATTCGGCGCATGGATTTGGTTACGCAACGTGATGGAATGAAAATATCAGGCTTCCGCGACAAGATTATCAACTCGGATATGGACGGGCGCGCTTTTGATGAGCGTTGGTCTGCGCTTCCGCTGGGATTAAGAGCGCAGTTGTTCCTTTACCTCCCGATATACGTAGTTAATCTCTTCCTCTTCGGTACTAGAGAATCGCTTGCCGAAAATATAGCCTTCGAGGATTTGCCGTCCTCGGACGAAATTCTTCTTCAGGATGAGAGTTTGGATAAGTTGGACGCTCTGCTGATGGATGAACGCGACCGGCGGTTGATTACACACCTGCAAAAGCTATACGACTCCCACCAGCAGGATAAAAAGATTGTCGGCGTAGTCTACGGAGCAAGGCACATGCGCAATATCATCCGCTTTTTGCTCGGCAGGTTGAATTACAGGGTGGCGAAGGCTGAATGGGTCACGGTCTTCGACCTGTGAACATAGGGTTTTTCTCAAAAGCGGCGATCCGGTGTTTACAGTCGCGCGTTTCATAACGTAAGATTCGTGCCGCCTCTCACCCCCATCAAAACCCGAATGATCAATGAGCCAGCGCAGAATGGCATCTTTAATGCAGTCAGACAGCAATACTGTTAAGGCGGAAAAGTCTGAAGCGAGAATTACGGCGCCCCGCCATCGTTTACTGACATGGCCGCCCGGCGAACACTTGATCAAAGTCATCTCCGTAGGACTGGTGGTCTTCGACGGGGCGCTGGCGGCTTTGTTGTTCATACTCGCCTACTGGCTGAGGCACCCTGAAGAGCCGATCTTCATTTTTTCCCGAATTGACCTCGGCTTCCTCTCGTTATCGTTGCCTTACACCTTTCACCCGAGCTTCGACCCGTACCTGAGCGTGCTCTATTTCACGCCGCTCATCCAGGCCGGCGCCTTCGGGTATCGCGGCCTGTACCGGGTTCGCGGCGAATTCTCGTTCAGCGACGATTTCATCAACATTTTCAAGGCGATTTCGATCGGGGCGCTGCTGGTGACGGTGACCGCGTTCTTCTACCGCGGCGGGTTCGCCTATTCGGCGTTCTCTTATTCACGTCTGGTTTTCGTTCTCTATTACCTGCTGGGTCTGGTCGTCTTCACCGCTCAGCGCGCGGCCCTTCGCAGCCTGCAGACGTCTTACCGTCGCCGCCATCTTAACGTCATCCCGATACTGATCGCCGGGTCGAACGGCGTGGCCGAGATGTGTATCCGCGAGATCGCGGACGACCCGAAGCTGGGCAGGTCGGTCGTCGGGTTCGTGACGGTTGACGGCGAGCCGCCGAAGAGCGAGGCGTTGAAGTCCCGGCCGACGCTGGGCCGCTACGACGAGATGCACCGCTTCATCCGCCAGTGGGATGTCCGCGAGGTCTTGATCGCCGACCCGGAAATCAGCCCGCAACTGCTCTTCGACACGATGGTCAAATGCGGGCGAGGCTCGCGCGTCACGTTTCGAGTCGTGCCCAATCTGCTGAATTGCATCCCGCGCAAAACCAACGTCGAACAACTGGGCGCCGTCCCGATGGTGCGCCTTTTCGAGGAGCCGCTTTCCGCCTCGGCGCGGCTCTTCAAACGCAGCGTCGACCTGACAGTCAGCGCGCTTATCCTGCTCTTCACCGCGCCGCTGTGGCTTCTCATCGCGATCGCCATCAAGCTGGAATCGCGAGGCCCGGCGCTCTACCGGCAGGAGCGCGTCGGGATGGACGGCCACATCTTCCAGATCTACAAGTTCCGCTCGATGCGCGACGACGTCAAAATAGACGACGCGCACCGCGATTACATGGCGAGGGTGATCAAAAGCAAGGGCGACACGAACCTCGGCGCCAGGAAAGATCAGAGCTACAAATTCGTCAACGGCGACAGGCTCACGCGCGTGGGCGCGCTCTTGCGTCGCCTGAGCCTCGACGAGTTGCCCCAGGTCTTCAACGTCTTCAAAGGCGAGATGTCACTGGTTGGCCCGCGCCCGCCCATTCCGTATGAGGTCGAATGCTATGAGACCTGGCACCGCAAACGGCTGGACGTCAAACCGGGCTTGACCGGCTTGGCGCAGGTCAGCGGGCGCTACCGCTTGTCGTTCCAGCAGATGGTCCAACTCGACATTTACTACGTCGAAAACTGGTCGCCGTGGCTCGACTTGAAGATCATTCTTAAAACCATCCCGGCGCTCTTTATGAAAGAGTGGGAGTAATGGTATTACTTTCCTAGGTTTGGCCCCGAAGCGGCTCATTTTCGCTGATCAGAATAATAAAGTTGCCTTACCGACCGGTTGGTATATAATGCCCCGCGTTATTAAAGAATAAAGTCGTTAGCAGACTCCTGATAACAACCCCTCTTAGCTGGCTTTGCTGTTCACATCGGAATCATGTGCGTAAGCGACCGGCGATTTCCTTACCCTGACGCTTACGGCTCGCTAATTTCAAAGTTGACAATTCAGTTCATCAATCAACGGGGCGGGGACCGGCGCCGGAGCCTCCGGTTCGTCCTGCGCCGCCAGCAAAGGAGATACCCTTATGAAACATAGAATCGGCTTGACCGTTATTATCGCGTTCGCGTCCCTTGCGATAATGATCGCAGGTAGCGGCGCCGCTTTCGCTCAAGCATCCAGTTCTACCGCGGAGCTACGCGGCCAGGTGACCGACGCCAACGGCGCCGCGATACCGAACGCGAAACTTACGCTGACCGACATCGTCAAAGGCTCGTCGCGCGTCGCCGCCAGCGACAGCGAAGGCAATTATGCCTTTCTCGGCTTGCTGCCCAGCTCTTACAACCTGAAGGTCGAGGCGCAAGGCTTCGGGGCGACCACGACCAGGCTTGAATTGACGGTCGGGCAGCACGCCAGCATCCCCATCAAGCTCACCGCGGGCAAGATCGAGATTCAGGTCGATGTGGTCGGTGGCGGAGAAGTGGTTGAAACCAGCAGGACGGAACAGGCTTCGACTGTGGACTCGAAACAGATCACAAGTCTGCCGATCAACCGCCGCAGCTTTCTGGATTACGCGCTGCTCACGCCCGGAGTGACCAGTTCCGAGAACATCACCGACGCGACGGATTACCGCGTCGCGCAGACGCCGCAATCCGGACTCTCGTTCGGCGGCAACAACGGGCGCGGCAACCAGGTCTCGGTAGACGGCGCCGAGACCATCGGCGCTTCTGGCGCCGTTCAGGCGATGGTCTCTCAAGAGGCCGTCCAGGAGTTCCAGGTCGTCCGCAACAGCTTCAGCGCCGAATTCGGCGGAGCTTCGGGCGGCGTGGTCAACATCATCTCGAAATCCGGCGGC
>Ga0209382_10008846_pt1 | contig 12654 bp, 13 predicted proteins | sample SoiMetdeltSBSDD5_FD_187599 | JGI IMG/M metagenome (GOLD analysis project Ga0209382, IMG submission 187599) | Bulk soil microbial communities from a Populus tree surrounding site in Tennessee, USA - Soil MetaG P. deltoides SBSDD5 (SPAdes) (version 2) | ecosystem: Environmental > Terrestrial >... | reverse complement strand
AAAAGCGGCGATAAACGTCATGAAAGTGGGTCAGGCTCGCGGCACGCGGACGCGTGTCAGACGAGCCGCTTCCATCAATAGTACCATCGACCCCACCCGCAGGTTTCGGGCGACTTCCGTAGCCCATGCGGGCGAGTGTGCGATCCATCACGAGGCGCGCCGACCCGGCGCCTCGGCGTCAGGACGACGCGCCTTCGACCGACTCACCCCACGTGCTTCCATATTCGCGGTACCGGCGGCTTGCCGCCGTGCTCCCGATCGCGCTGATCGCGTCGGGATGCAGCAGGACAGAGGCACGCCCGAATGAAGCGCCCGCCGCCTCATCCAATGAGAAGGCGGCGGCCCGGGCGATGGTTGCCCTCGACTCGGCATCGCGGAACCGTCAGCCGAACGAGACGGGACGGATCCCGATCCTGGAGTATCATCTCGTCGGCACTAAAGAGGGGCGCTGGGAACGTGAGCACACTCGGTTCCGCCGCGATCTCGCGCTGCTCTACGAGCGAGGCTACCGGCCGATCACGGTCGCCGATCTGGTCAGCCGGCGTATAGACCTCCCGAGGGGACTGTCCCCCGTCGTCTTCACCTTCGACGACGCGTCGCCATCGCAATTCCGCTACGTCGAGCGGGACGGCCAGCTCGTCGTTGATTCGACCAGCGCCATCGGCATCTGGCTCGACTTCCAGAAGGCGCACCCTGACTGGGAGAGCAAGGCCACGTTCTGCGTGCTGTCGGGCGCGGAGGCGGGACGCGCCTTCTTCGGCGACCGGAACATCGAAGGGCAGAAGAGCGCGTGGCGTCACGCCAAGCTCAAGTTCCTCGCGGAGCAGGGCTTCGAGCTGTGCAACCACACCCTCTGGCACGCGCAGCTCTCGAAATACGACGACGCCGTGGTGCAGGAGCAGATCGCGCGGCTCGCGTTGGCGGTCGATTCGGCGGTGCCTGGATACCGGGTGCGCACCATGGCGCTCCCGTTAGGCGAGTGGCCGAGGAACACCGCCCTGGCCGCGAAGGGTGCGTGGACGGATGCGCGCACAAAGCGGGTCGTGGCGTACGATCACGCGGCGGTGTTGCTCGTGGCCGGCGAGCCGGTGCCGAGCCCGTTCGACCCGGCGTTCGATCCGCTGCGGCTGGAGCGCGTGCAGGTGTACGGGAACTCGCTCGAGCGGACGCTGGACTGGCTGGAGAAGTCCGGCCGTCGGTACGTTTCGGACGGCGACAGCACGGCGATCACGGCGGCGCGGGTGGTCGTGGCGATCGCCGGCGCGGACGGCAGGCAGCCATCCGCGCCGTGCGGCACTACCGCGGAATCAGGACGCTGTCGATCGCGTGAATGACGCCGTTCGAGGCGAGGATCTCCGTCTTGACGATCGTCGCCTCGTTGACCTTGAAGCCGCGCCGCTTGAAGCCCCGGTTCTTGACAGTGATCGTGAGCGTTGCGCCGTTGACGGTCGTGGCGGTTCGCGGCGAGCCGACGCGTGGCGCCTTGACGCGCTCACGCACGAGGTGATAGGTGAGCACCTCGGCCAGTGAGGCCTTGTCGGCCAGCAGCGCTTCGCGTTCGTCCTGAGGCATTCGGGCGAACGCCTCGTCGGTCGGGGCGAAAAGGGTAAACGGCCCCTGTCCGTTCATGAGCTCGACGAGCCCGGCGCTACGGATGGCGCCGCCGAGCGTGCGGAAGCTTCCGCGCGACGCCGCGGTCTCGAGCAGGCTGTTCTCGCCGGTTCGGCGCGTGCGCGCGGGTTCCACGCGATAGGGTCCATCGGTCGCCGACTGGGATTTGGCCCGCGGCGCGGATGGCGTCGTGCGCTTCGACGGTGCATGACCGTTGTTAGGCGCTCTGTTGGATTTCATGGAACCTCCTGCTGAATCGAGGGCGCAGCGGACGGTTCCGCTGACGCGGCCGAGCGAAAGCGCGCCACGTGAGAGGCAGGGACGCGGCGGTACAGCGGGCTAGCGTGGGCGCTTGCGACGTCTGGTGGGAACGAACTCGAGCAGCTCGCCCGGCTGCACATCGAGCGCGGCGCAGAGTCGATCGAGGGTGTCGGCGGTGAAGCGTCCAAACTTCAAGCGGGGGTCGGCCAGGCGGTACGCGGTGGGCACGGTGAGCCCCGTCTCCCGGGAGAGCCGGTACGGCGTCCACCCCTTCCGTTTCAAGACTGTCGACAGGTGGAACCGGATCACATCCTCACTCCGACCGAAGCCTTAATAATAGCGCCCATGATTACGTTTGACAATAGTAATATCATATATTACTATTCGCCATGCGCGGAGGTCGGGGTACGTTCGCTCGCCCGAGGAGCGACCTGCCATTCGGATCGGTCGTCGCGCCCCTCTCCAGACGGCCAAACGCCGCACGATTCCGCAGACCGCGAGCGGGCCAGGGAGCCATCATGCTCGATCCGAAAGAGACGAAGAAAGGCGGATTCGGCGCGTTCGCGCAACGCGACCGTGAGCGCCGCGAGGCCGAGGCCGAGGCGCTGAAGCCGAAGCCCGCCCCGACCGACGCCGCCGCCGAGGCGACGCCGCCGGAGACGCCCCGCAAGCGCTGAGGACCCCCGGACGACAGACGGGCGCGCTCACCGATCCAGGTGAGCGCGCCCGTCTGTCATCGCGGAGGCTGCCTAACGCGTCGCGACTCTGCCGCGCAGCTCGCGGAAGCCGATCATGCGTCCCTGGTCCGCATCCCACAGCCTGAGTGACGCGGTGCGCAGACTCTCTCGCACCGTCAGCACCGTGACCGCCTGGAGGATCCCGTTCTCCTCGTGGCAGCGGCGCAGATGATAGTTGGGGATCTTCGGGTCGAGGTGGTGCACGTGGTGCAGCCCGATGCGGCCCGTCATCCACTCCAGCACCCGGGGCAGGCGGTAGTACGACGCGCCCCGGATCGCCGCTTCGGCGTAATCCCACCCCTCGTGCGGCTCCCAGTACGCGTCCTCGAACTGGTGCTGCACGTAGAAGAGCCAGTTGCCCGTCGCGCCGGCGATCAGGAGAATCGGCCCATACACGAGGAGCACGGCCTGCCACCCAACCGCCAGCGCCAGCGCGACGACGATCGCGGCCAGTGCCGCGGTCGTGGCGCGTGACTCGAGGGTGGTTTTCGACGTGCGCGCGATGCCGGCCGCGGGGAGATGACGAACCACGAGCAGGAAGATCGGACCGAGCAGGAACAGCACGATGGGGTGGCGATACATCCGGTACTTGAGACGTCCCCAGCGCGACCGCGCGAGATACTCATCGACGGTGAGCGTGAGGACGTCCCCGTGACCGCGCCGGTCGAGATCGCCTGACGAGGCATGATGAAGCGCGTGGTCCCGCCGCCACTGCGCGAACGGCGTCAGCGTGATGGCGCCGGTGATGAATCCGATGACTTCGTTTGCGCGGCGCGACGGCACGAACGACCCGTGCCCGCAGTCGTGCATGATGATGAACGTGCGCACGAGGAAGCCGGCCGCCGGGATCGCGAGCAGCAGCGTCAGCCAGTACGAGACGTCGAGCATCAGGTACATCAGCGTGACGAGTGCTGCCAGCGGGAGCAGCGTCGTGGACAACTGAATCGCGGCGCTGGCGGCGCTACTGGCACGATACGGTGCGGTGGTGTTCTGCCAACCGCGAAGAGGGGCGGTCGACGCAGCGGCGGGAGCTGCGAGAGTTGCTGAAGTCGCCATGGTGCGCCTTGGGGAGGAAGAGAGAGCGCCTGTCCAGGGTGGACGACTCAGCGAGGGATGCGTCTGAAGGAAAGATAACCCGTAAGGCAGCGCATCCACAGCGTCGACTTTCTTGTCAGCGTCGAGAATCTGTCGGTGTTGGTGCGCTCTTGTGTTGAGGTCAGCGGTACAAGTGTCTGAATTCATGCGTACCGTGTCTCAAAAGTGTCGTTGCGGCACCCCCGGAGCCTCGTCAACTTCCTAGCGACAATGGCAGAAAGTCCGAATCAACGCATGAGAGGATCGCGGTCATGACTATGAGCGAGCCCAGACTCCTGCACATCCCGTTCTTCGAGGCGCTTGCTCGCGTCGAGGAAGGGTCCGCGGAGTGGCGCCTTACGACAGCAGGCCTCGTCACGCTCCGACTGTTTGATGCGTGGCTGATCGAGGGGCCGAGCGTCGTGGCGGCCGATGCCTGGGGCTTGCGCGCGGTTCGCGAGGCGATCAATGACGTTGATTCCGGCTGCACCTCCAAGGGCATTCTGGCGAGCATCGTGGATGCGATGGAGGGCTTGTCCGCGGTGCGTGTGCCTGTCGTCGCCCCTCGATTGCTCGCCTTTGCTCGGGCGCTGCAGTTCGAGGGTCGGTGGGAGCTCGCCGCTGACGTTCATCACACCGTCATCGCGCACGCCCACCCCATGGACGAAGCGGACATCGTCATCGCGGCCAACATGCAGCTTGGCGCGTGCCTGCGCACCATGGCCGCGTGGGACGAAGCCTCGACAGCGTATGCGCGTGCGGAATGCGTCGCCGCCATGTCCGGCGACATCGTGAACGTCCTGCGAGCCCGGATCTCCGAGGCGAACGTCTCGATCGATCGGGGAAATCTTCCGCGTGCGCAGGCCCTCCTCGATCAGACCATTCGCGAGTCATCGGCGAATCGCCTCGGCGAAGTGAAAGCGCTGGCCCTGCATGCTCGCGCGGAAGTCGCGATTCAGCGGGGAGAGTTCGAAATGGCCGTCGCCATGGCGTACGAGGCGTTGGAGGGACTCACCCTGCCTTCAGCGCGGGATCGCGTGATGAGCGATATCGCGACTGCGTTCTACGAGCTGGGCATGCGGGATTCCGCTCGCGACGCGTATCTGGTTCTGGCGGCGACCGCTCAAGAGCAGTACATGCGGTGGCTGGCAATGATCAACCTGATGGAATGCGCCACGGCCGATCGGCGCGAGCCGATGTTCGAGCAGTATCGCCGGGAGTTGGCGACCGTCACGCTGCCGGCATCGCTCGCGTGTCATTACCACCTTTACGTGGGTCAGGGCTACAGCGTGTTCGGAAAACGCGAGCAGGCGAGAGCATCGCTCGAGCGCGCGATCGCGCTGGCGGAACAGCACCACATCAACAAAGTGCTCTTCAAGGCCGAGCAGACTCTCGAGGCCGTGCGCGATGGCGGCGTGGTGATCATCGCCAACGCGCCCGAATCATCGCCCAGGCCCGAAACCGAGCGTGTGGCGAAGGCAGTCCGGGAAATGCGGGAGCTGGCTGAGGTCGCCGGTTGAACCGCAAGAAAACGGGGCCGCAGGTGGCAGCCTGCGACCCCGTAGATTAGCAGAGACTTAGGATTTACTAGCAGGCGGCTCGGGTACCCGTGCCGGCGGTCACAGGGCAGTCGCTGGCCGGCTCCGGAGCGGTGACGTCAGAGCAGGCAGAGACCGCAAACGTCAGGAGGGCGAGCACCAGGAGAGAGAGGTGGCGGCGGGACATGACGGGCCTCACGTGCTGAGGGTTGTGACTGGGGGGTTGCAACTGTCACGCAAGGTACCGTCGCGCGTCCATCGGTAAACGCACATCTTGAGACAATGATGTGCACTTTTAGGACACGTGATCCGGTGGCGTGAACGTCGTCGTCCGTCTCCCTCCCCTTTTGCTGGCCCACCTGCGAATCGTACTCGGGCGAGAGCATAACGTAATCACCGTCGACCGGTGGGACGAGCTCGAGAACGAGGTGCGAAGCAAGCCGGTGGATCTGGTCGTCGCGGATCCACGGGCCGAGGGTACGGTGCGACTCGAAGAGCTCCGGGCGGTGATCCGGAACTTCCCTTCGCTCCCGATAGTGATCTACACGATCCTCTCGCCGGAAACGCTCGGCGCGACGGTCGAGCTGGCGAAGCTGGGGGTGCGGCACGTGGTGCTCCGCAACTTCGACGACGAGCCGCGCCGCTTCCGCGACCTGCTGGAGCGACAGCCGGCGTACGTAATGAGCGATACGGTTCTCGCCGCGCTCGCACGACCGCTGGGCACCGTCCCGGTGGAGCTGGCACGAGCAATCGAGCGGCTGTTTCGAGTGCCGCAGCAGTTCAAGGACGTGAACGACCTCGCGGCCGCCGCGTCGATGCAGCGACGGTCGCTCGACCGGTGGCTCGACCGCGCCGGCCTGGCTTCGGCGAGAATGCTGGTGCTGGGTGCGCGCCTTCTTCGCGCGTATTACTACATGCAGGACCCGGGACGCTCGCTCGATGATGTCGTCGAGCGTCTCGGATATGGGTCGCCGAGATTATTCGCGCGACAGGTGCGGGCGGCAACGGGGCTCACGCCGACGGCTTTGCGGCAGAGCCTGCCGCCAGAAGAGTTCGTCGCGCTGCTGACGGCGCGACTGGAGCGACGAGGAGAGCGGACGAATGCGGTTCAATGAGCGGTTGCGTGTCCTGGTGGTCGATGACGAGCCCACGATCTGTCGCGCCCTGACGATCGCGTTCGGGCGCGCGGGCTACGATGTCGTCGCGGTCGAGGCCGGCGAGCAGGCGCACACCCTGCTCCGCGCCGAGCATTTCGACTTCCTCGTCCTCGACCTTCGCATTCCGGATCTGCGTGGTGACGTGCTCTTCGAGCTCGCCGCGTCGATTCAACCGCACCTCCGTTTCCGCACGCTCTTCACGACTGGCGACGCCAGCGACCGCGCACTCGAGCTGATCGCGGCCTGTGGCTGCAAGGCGCTCCACAAGCCGTTCGAGCTCCAGGAGTTGATCGCCGAGGTTGGGAAGCTGGCGCCGAGGGTGCGGGACGCAAGTGCCTAGCGGCGAACGCGGAAACCGGAAAACGGATATGTACGGTCTTCACAGGCAATCCGCATTCCGCTTTCCGCATTCAAAGCTTCCACTCTCGTAGAGTAGTGATCGCCCGCTCCAGCGCTCGTTTCTCCTCGTCGCGCTCGGCGAGGGCCAACATCCCCGAGTACGTCTCGATCGCCAGGTCGAGCGCCTCGAGATCATGCTCCGTCGACGCCAGCGAGGCCGCGTTGTCGGCAAGGTTCGCCCGGGCGAGCTGGTCGCCAGGGAAGCGCGTAGCAACCTGACGCCATCGCTCGACGCGAGCGCGGAGCTCCGGTTCCGCCAACGCCCACAGATGCCATGCGGCGCGATTGTCGGGATCGGCGGCAATGGCGCGCGATGCGAGTGGGGCGACCTGCTCGGGACCACGACCCGTGACCCAGTACGCGTTCGCGAGAGTCACGAGTGCGCGGGCGTCGTCAGGCTTCGCGGCAACGATGTGCTCGTACGCGGGGCCGGCGACCTCGGGAATCATGCGGAACGGTTCGACGGCCGCCGCAAGCGTGTCGGGATCGGATGTCCGTGCGGCCTGGTCGATGCGCTCGAGCAGACGCGCGACGCTGCCGTCCACGCGATAGGCATCGACGGCCGCGGCGATCTCGGAGCGGGCGTCAGGCGCGGTGGTCATGGAGGGCGTAAGTTATGCATGACGGCCGCGCGACGTCACTCCGCGCTTGACCACCGACCGAGTGCGTCGTCCTAGAAGGGCGACGCCGAGACCGAATACGAGCCGGAGCCTCAGCCGTGAGCGAGTCGAAGAAGATGGTGGACCTGTCGAACGCCGTTGGACGCGTGCAGCACGAAATGAACAACCCGCTCGCGGCACTGTTGGCGGAAACCCAGTTGCTCGAGCTCGATCCAGCGCTGACGGCCGAGCAGCGGGAGTCGGTCAAGCGGATCGTGGACCTCACGCGGCGGGTAATCGCCTCATCGCGGAAGCTTGATGCGCTCCGCGAAAAAGAGGAATGAGGACCCAGGGGCTGCCTTTAGCGGCATGATTCTCGCCCCGGTTGGTCGTGGTAGTTGCGAAAATCGGCTTGGGAAGTGAAGTTGGTGGTGGCTGGCCCGCTGGTGCGCGTCAGTCATCCCGAATTTGACGAGCAGCGCCGCATGTTGGCGCGGAGCCGCTCGGGTTTGCGCTGAGCAAGCGCCGGAAGCGCGTGGGTCGTCCGTGTTTCCGCGACGTCGTCGACAACAGCACGAAAGCAGGACCGGTGCGTCGCCACTGACGGCACGCACCAGAGCGCCCGGAACGGCCGCGTGCATCGCGGCGCGCTCATGAGAAACCCTCATCGGAAGTGCGGGGCACGCTGTGTATGGACGTGCCCGTCGAAAATTCACCACGACACCTGGTTGCATGAACGAACGCAGACGCCCGCCCCGTCGTGGGCGCGGCCCGCGCCCAGCGCAGCCTCGTCCCACCTTCGAGGCCAATGACATGGAAGTGAATCCCTATCGAGACGATGCCTCTGCGCTCCCCGATGGCGGAGCGCCGGAGCGAGAGAACGGCATCCCCGCGCCGAGCACTCCCCCAATCACCCCGACAGGCGAGACGGTGACGCCGCCCGTCAACGTTCCCCCGTCGCGACATCCGGGTCAGCATCCGCATCACCAGGGCGGGCGCGACCGGTTTGGCCAGAACGGTCGTCGCGGTCGCCGTGGCCGTGGGCGTGGGGGTCCTCGCCCCGAGCACGGCGGCGGCGCCGCGATCCCGGCGGTGATCGTGGCCGAAGGGGAGGCGGAGGGATGGTTCGACGTTTCGCGGGATGGCGGATTCATTCGCCGCGCCGCGGAGAGCTACCTGCCCAGCCCGAGCGACCCCTTCGTTCCTCCGCATCTCGTCAGGCAGTTCGGCCTTCGACGCGGCGACCTGATCGAGGCGATGGTTGGACGCGATCATCGCGGGCGGACGGCGGTGGCCGACGTCAAGAGCATCAACGGTCAGGATCCCGCGGAGTCGCCGCGCCGGCCGGAGTTCGCGTCGCTCGTCGCCTCCTACCCGGACCGAAAGCTCGTCCTCGAGACGGGGAAACCCGCCAAGGGCGGTCCTGAGGTCACGCGACGCGCCATCGATCTCATCGCGCCGATCGGTTTTGGACAGCGCGCGCTGATCGTTGCACCGGCGCGGGCCGGGAAAACGATGCTGCTCCAGGCGATCACCGAGGGCGTCGCGGTGAATCATCCGAACGCGACGCTCCTCGTGCTGCTGGTCGACGAGCGCCCGGAGGAAGTGAGCGAAATGATCGAGTGGGGACGCGGGGAGGTGATCGCGTCGAGCTTCGATCAACCAGCCGAGCGTCACGTGGATGTCGCGGACATGACGCTGGAGCATGCGCGGCGTCTCGTCGAGAATGGCAAGGACGTCGTCATCGTGCTCGACTCGCTCACGCGTCTCGCCCGTGCGCACAACACGGTGGAGCGCGGTACGGGTCGCACGTTGTCGGGCGGCCTCGATGCAACCGCGATGGCGAGGCCGAAGGCGTTCTTCGGGTCGGCACGCGCGGTCGCGCCGCAGCACGGTGGTGGATCGTTGACGATCATCGCGACCGCGCTCGTCGAGACCGGCTCGCGGATGGACGACGTGATCTTCGAGGAGTTCAAGGGCACCGGGAACTCCGAGATCAAGCTCGACCGCTCACTGGCCGAGAAGCGCATCTTCCCGGCGATCGACATCGCGACGAGCGGTACGCGGCGCGAGGAGAAGCTCTTCCGCCCCGAACAGCTCGACAACGTCTACACGCTGCGCCGCGGGCTGCAGCAAATGCCCCCACAGGCGGCGATGGAGTGGCTGATCAAGCGGATTGCCGGCACGCCAGGGAACGACGCCTTGCTAGCGGGCTTATAGCCCGCTAGCACCGGGCCAGGGGCTAAGGGCCAGGGGCCAAGGGGAGGGTGAAGGGTCAACGGTAGCTCGGTGACCCCTGACCCTCCCCTTGGCCCCTGGCCCTTGGCCCCGCCTCACAGGCGCGCCGCTTGCTCTTCTCCGCCCCATGACTCGCTGGGCGCCCGTCTGTCTGATTGCGATTCTCCCCTGGCTCGTGGGTGGACGTGTGCTCGCTGCCCAGGAGAGCGACGAGCGCGAAGCGCCGGTGGTGAAGGAGCTCAAGTGGGTCGGCGTGAAGTCGGTCGACGAGGACGATCTGGAGGAGAGCATCGAGACCGAAGAGACTCGCTGCCGCAGCCTGCTGCTCACGCCCTTCTGCTTCATCAGCGACTGGAGCCTCTTCAAGGAAACGCACCACCTCGATCGCACCGAGTTTCGGCGCGACATCCTGCGCATCCGCGTGTTCTACTGGAAGCGTGGATGGCGGGATGCGCAGGTCGATACGTCGGTCACTCCCAAAAAGGACGGAGTGAAGGTGGAGTTCCGCGTCACCGAAGGTCCGCCGACACGGGTCAGCTCCATCGAGCTCGAGCGTCCCGCGCAGCTGCTCAGCGACACCGAGATCCGGAACGCGATGAAGGTGCGCGCCGGTGCTCCGCTCAACCTCATCGCGCTCGACTCCAGCATCGCGTTTCTCGAGAGCAGCCTCTGGGACAAGGGCTACGGCGACGCCGATGCGCGCGTCGACACGATCGTCATCGACACCGTGGCCAAGACGGCGAGCATTCGCGCCACCGTCGACGCGAAGTGGCCGACGGTGATCGGGAGCATCTCGATCAGCGGCAACGAGCGCGTCTCCGAGCGGACCATCCGGAACTCGCTCACGCTCAAGGAAGGCGGGCCGTACAAGCGGCACGAGCTCATCACCAGCCAGCGCAACCTGTACGAGTCGAATCTCTTCCGGCGCGCGGTGATCATCGTCCCGCCGCAGGGGGACAGCATCAAGCGGATCGAGATCACCGTGCAGGAGGCGCCGTTGCGTGAGATCCGCGCCAGCGCCGGGTTCAACACGCTCGAGTTCGGACAGGTCGAGGGGCGCCTCACGAGATACAACTGGTTTGGCGGCGCCCGCCGGCTCGACCTGCGCGCCGCGGTCGGCAACCTGCTCGCCGATCAGCTCAACGCCCAGTTTCCATTCCAGGAAGTGCTGCGGCGACCGGTCGCCGACCGGGACGCGGACCAGTACTTCTCTCCCACGTGGCAGGCGAGCGCGGATTTCACGCAGCCCTGGTTCCAATCTCCGCGCAACACGCTCGGTCTGAGCGCGTTCACCCACCGGCGCAGCATGCCGGCGATCTTCGTGGAGAAGGGGTTCGGCGCGAGCGCGACCTTCACTCGCATGCAGGCCTCCCGCGCGCCACTGAGTCTCACCTATCGGTTCGAGCTCACGCGGGTCGAAGCGAGTGACGTGTACTTCTGCGAGAACTTCGGCATCTGCAGTCCGAGCGACATCGTCGCGTTGCGCGCCCTTCAGAAGCTCTCGCCGCTGGCGCTGTCGTTTGTGACCGACCGGGGAGATGATCCCCTGGATCCGCGGCGCGGATACTTCGCGCGCGCCGATGTCGAGCACGCGTCGGCGTTCACGATGTCCGACTATCGCTACAATCGCGTCTCGGGTGAGTACCGTCGGTACAAGGCCTTCGGTCGCCGCGCGGTGCTCGCTTGGCGTGCACGCGGCGGATGGGTGAGGGCGCTCGGCAGCGCGTCGGAGGCACTCATCGGGGACGTGTCCACCACGAACTCGATCCTGCATCCTCGCAAGCGCTTCTACGCCGGCGGGGCACAGTCGGTCCGTGGGTACGGGGAGAACCAGCTCGGGCCGCGCGTGCTCACCGTGGATCCCGGCAAGCTGCTCAATGCACCTAACGACACGACACCCGCCCTGTGCACGCAGGCGGAGCTGCTCGCCGGGGACTGCGACGAGGCCAGCCGGTTGCCGTCGAGCGACTTCGAGCCGCGGCCGGTCGGAGGCAGCACGCTGCTCGAGGGGAGCGTCGAGTATCGATTCCCTCTCTGGCGCTCGCTCGACATGGCGGTGTTCCTCGACGGCGCCGTCGTGGGCGAGGGCGACGTCTCCACGCTCACGCGTGGCACGGCCGCGATCACCCCCGGGTTTGGCTTCCGGTACGCGACGCCGGTCGGCCCCATCCGCGTGGACCTCGGCATCAAGCCGCGCCTGGCCGAGAACCTGCCGATCGTCACCGAAGTGATCGATGAGAACGGCGTCCGCCGGATCGTCCCGCTGCAGCAGAAGAAGGCGTACGACCCGCTCGAGAGCTCGAACGCCTTCACGTTCAGGCAGATCCTGAATCGCCTGACGCTCCACCTCTCCATCGGCCAGGCGTTCTGAGATGAAGCGCGTCTTCGTCGGACTCGGAATCGTGGTCGGAGCGATCGCCGTGCTCACGATCGTCGCCGTCCTGGTGCTGACGATGACGGACTTCGGTCGTGAACGGGCGCGGCGCTTCACGGTGCGCACGCTCAGCGAGATGGTGCACGGCCAGGTGCGGATCGGCGGCATCGGCGGCAACCTGCTCGATGGGGTCGTGCTCACCGATTTCCTCATCGCCGATACGGCTGGGCGCCCCTTCGTCAGCGCCGACACGGTGATGGCCGATTACCATCTCGTCGCCTTCGCGAGGCAGCGCATCCAGCTGCACAGTCTTCGGCTGGTACGGCCGCTGGTGATCTTCGACAAGCTCGAGGACGAGGACTGGAACTTCGAGTCGATCTTCCCCGAGGACACGACCCCGGACGCGCCTGACGAGGGTCCCGGCTTCGGCGATTGGGTGGCGTTCAATGATGTGGAAGTCGTGGATGGGCGTTTCATCGTTCGCACGCCGTGGAAGCCCGACGACGATTCGACCGGTGCGGCGCGCGAGCGCACCATTGCCAACGCGCTCGAGGGTGGCACGCGCCAGCACGTGGTGCGCGCTCGCAAGGGCTATCAGCAGGTGATGGACTTTCAGCGCATCGACGCGGTGCTCCCGCGACTTCGCCTGGAGGATCCCGACTCGAG
>Ga0209382_10008843_pt1 | contig 12655 bp, 14 predicted proteins | sample SoiMetdeltSBSDD5_FD_187599 | JGI IMG/M metagenome (GOLD analysis project Ga0209382, IMG submission 187599) | Bulk soil microbial communities from a Populus tree surrounding site in Tennessee, USA - Soil MetaG P. deltoides SBSDD5 (SPAdes) (version 2) | ecosystem: Environmental > Terrestrial >... | reverse complement strand
CGTCATGTGGTTTCCGCCGGAGCGTGTCGCGCTTGCCAACGGCTGGTACATCATGCTGGGTGCCCTCGGCGCCCTGTCGGCAACCGGCCCGGCCGAGGTCGTCGTTCACAGCGTCGGCTGGCGCGGCCTGTTCGCCATCGTGGCGGTGGCATCGGCGGCTGTGGCGCTCCTCATTCTCCTCGTCGTGCCGGAGAAGGAACCGGCCCAGCCTGCCGGTTGCTCGCCGAAGGTCGGCTTCTCCACGGTTTTCCGGGACACGCGCTTCTGGCGCATTGCGCCCCTGTCGGCCACTGGCGCCGGCACGTCCTGGTCACTGCAGGGACTCTGGGCCGCGCCCTGGCTCACCGACGTTGCGGGCCTCGATCGGTCTGCCGTGGTGGAGCATCTCACGCTTATGGCGGCAGTCCTTTCCGCGACCGCCGTCCTGCTGGGAGCCCTGGCCGAGCGTCTTCGCCGCGCCGGCATTTCGACGGAGATTTTCCTTGCCGGCACGCTGGCTCTGTCGATGGCCGCCCAGCTGACCCTTCTGCTCGGCGTGCCCGTATCCTCTCACCTGCTTTTCGCCACCATTGCCGTCGCTGGCGCCAGCACCGTCTTGAGCTTCGCGATCCTGGCGCGATATTTCCCGAAGGAAGTTGCTGGCCGCGCCAACGCCGCCCTTGGCGTTCTCAACATGGGCACGGCGTTCGGGCTGCAGTGCCTTGGCGGTTTCGTCATCGCCCGGTGGCCTGCCGCCGAAGGGCACTACCCTGCCGACACGCATCAGGCGGCGATGGCGGCTGGCCTGATCCTGCAGCTCATCTCCCTTGCGGTATTCTTCACGCCCAAACGTCGCATGAAGCCCGCTCCCATGGCGCACGCTGTCGTCAGGGCGCTGTCTTTCAATGCATCAGCGCCAGCAACGGTGCGGCCGGTCTACTTTTCATGGACGCACCAAGTTGAGTTCGCCCGCAGGCAGAGAGCCGCCTGGCGACTGGCGGCCGCTGCCTCTGCCGCACTGTGCCTGGGTCTCGCTGCCACATTGTCGATAACCGTCAGCCGCCCAGCGGTTGCGCTCCATGTCATTCAGCTGTCCCGGCCGCCCAGCGCTTCAAACTGACCCTCACTCAATTGGAGCGGCGCCATGCCTTCAAGTAATCCAGCCGGCGGTGAGATCGTCAGAGGAACATCGTTGCGACACCTGCACGGTAAGCCCGCGGCAACCGAGTATCGTGGCGGCGCCGCAGGAACAAGCGGCTCCGCTAGGCCGACAACTCAAGTAGGTTCTTCGGCCGCGCGATAGTGCTGGTTGCCGGGGGCAGCAGAAGCTGCAGGTGCGGGCAAGCCCTCATAAGCTAGGCCTTCCCGCATCGATCTTTTCCTGTTTAAGATAGGCGTTCCAATCCCCAAGGACGCGGAACAGCTCGTTCGACAGCGCTCCTTCCGGGCGCGCCATTTTGCGAACAAAACTGCGAACCCCTGGAATGGGGCCGCCCGTCGCCAGCACCGCCTGTTCCAGCACGTCCTTGCGGCCGACGATGCGGATCTCGCGATCGTCCACCTCGACCCGGTCGACAGACCTGAGCCCCTCCGAGCGGCGAGCAACCTCGGGAAACGGATTTGGGGAGCGAGGCCCCACCCAAGGTGTTCGGCAAAGATCGGGGACAATCCGGACGCGACATGCTCTTGCGGAGCCTTACCGCTCGCGACCCGGTACGGACCTGGCCGCGTGCGCACCTCGCGGCGCAGCAATAATTGCCGGCAACGTTTGCGCAAGCGGCCCGGCTCACTCCAGCGGTTGGCGCACCGCCGGCACACTGATGCGCCCAAGATGAGATCGCTGCAACTCGGGGCCGATAACAAGCGCCGCCTGCTGCGTGTGCATGGACCTCCTTGCCTAGCATATGCTGTACATCAATTTTCCTTCGTCGGTGTGCTCCGGCCTCACTAGCGGGATGCTCCGTCGCCCACCTTGCTGCGCCAGGTGCGAATCAGCGGCGATTCTCCAGGAGGTTCGGCGATGATGCGTTTCGTGCTGGCTGGGCTGGCAGTTGCAGTCAGCCTGGCCGGGCGTTCGGCAGCAGGGGCAGACCTTGACGACGGTGTGCCTCCCGGCGCAGCGGTCCCTACCTGGTCCGGCTTCTACCTCGGCGCCGGTCTCGGCGGCCGCTGGACCGACGCCGAATGGACCACGACGGGGCTGGGGGAGGATGAGACCGCCGTTGCGCCGTTCGCGACCAGCAATCCGGCGGGCTTCGGCCTGAGCGGGTCGAGGACCAGCGTCTTTCTCGGCCACAATTGGCAAATCTCCAACTGGGTGCTCGGCGTCGAGGCCGACCTCGGCTGGGGCGACAACGGCAGGCGCCGGATCGGCATTCCAGGCAGCCTGGCTGTCTTCGCTCCAGGGCTCGCCGACACCGCTTCCGTGAAGGACGCGTGGGATGCCAGCCTCCGCGCCCGCCTCGGCTATCTCGTCACGCCGGATCTCCTGCTTTATGCCACCGGCGGCGCATCGTGGACCCGCAGGGACGTGAGCGCCTCGTGTGCCGGTCCGCTGGCGCCTGTGAGCCTGTGCCCACCCTTCTTGATTCCCGGTGTCGGAGTCGTCGGGAACCGCAGCCAGTCGGCGTCGGAGATTGTCGCTGGCTGGACGGCAGGCGGCGGCTTGGAATGGAGGCTGGCGCGCAATTGGCTGCTGCGCGGCGAGTACCGCTATTCCGAGTATCAGAGCGCGGATTACACCTTCTTCGGCAAAACCGACCTAAATGAGGAGCTGGTCCGCTTCACAGTCGACCAGCAAGCGCACACGGCCTACCTCGGCTTGTCCTACCAGTTCCCGACGGCCGCGGTGGCCAGCGCGCCCGCTCCCGGTGCAACCCTGGCGCCTGCTGCCGGACAGGAGCCCGGGTACGACTGGACCGGCTTTTACGTCGGTCCCCATATCGGCGGTGTCTGGACCGACACGGAATTGACAGACTTCACGGGCGCTCTGGCTCCGCCCAACATCCCCGGCAGCAGGTCGCGAGTGGATGCGGACGGCTTCCTTGCAGGAGGTCAGCTGGGCTTCAATTATCAAGCCGGCGCTTGGGTGCTCGGCATCGAGGCTCAGGGCGCCTGGGCCAATGCAGAGGGAAGCATTCTGCCGGCCAGTTCGCCACCTCCCTTTGAAGCAAGCTTCCGGGTCAGCAGCCGCATCGATTGGCTTGCGACCGTCACGGGACGCGTCGGCCTGGCGCTCGGCAGCACGCTCCCCTACGTCAAGGGTGGCTGGGCGCTGGCCGGTGAGAGCTACTCCGGCGACCTAACCTTGCTGGGGGCGTCGATACCCACGACCGATGCCAACGACACCCGCTCCGGATGGGTGATCGGCGCGGGCGTGGAGTGGACCATCGCCGACCGCTGGTCGGCCCGGCTCGAGTACAGCTTCATGGATTTCGGCACAGAGACGCGCAGCATCACGGCCGCGGGCACCCCGCCGACGCCCTTCGACGTCGATCTGGAGGTTCACACCTTCGCATTCGGCGTGAATTATCGCTTCAGTCCGGCAGCCATTGCTAGGATGTTTTGAGTTCAGCACGCGTTGCATCTGGCAGGCTGATGGCCGATTTGGTCCCACTCCTGCTTGGCCGCGCCGTGCATCGGATTGCGCGACCAATATCCGCTACGGGCGTACGGGCCCGCCAATTTTGCTGCTAGTGCTCACGTCTCAAATTGTGAAGGGTTTCTGATGCCGGCCCATCGCGACGGCGTGGCAGGCACCGGGGCAGGCGTCCGAAACCCTTCACACTTTCGGAAGTGCACGGCCTCTACCCGCCGAATGATGTTGCCCGGGCACAAGAGTGGCCGCCAGGCTGTCGGCGGAAGCGATACGACGCGCCGATTGGGACTCAGGAGGCCGTTGGCAATCAGAACGCCCATTTCATGGCTCGGTGCGCGCGATATCGGCGGGCTACTCTTCGGACGCTCGTTCTTCCTCGCCGAGCATGACCGCGTAAAGCCCGTAGAGGCGCGCGGTAACCTAGCGTGGTTCAGGCAGGTGGCCTTCTCTTGGCAGTGCTCTTGGAGGAATGACGCAGAGCAGGCACCAAGCGGATGATCGAGGCACACTTTCCCGGTCCAGAGCGGACACAGCGGAAATGCGTGGGCGAACTCGGCATGGACGCCGCAGCGGTGGGGTCGCAAGCCCTGCTCGCCAACCTGTACATGAACCGGTGCCTTGAGCCACATATTGATGAGGGCCAGGATGTTCCGATCGACGCCGCGCCGGACCTTCGGCCTTGCATACAGTGTCGCCACCGCGCCCTGCTTGCTGTGCTTCCCCCTGAGCGGGGAGCACGCCCCCGACAAGCAAAGTGATCGCCAAGAGCAGAATGCTTGCTGCCTTCACAGACTGAATGCCCAGCCAACGGGCCGGCGTCCCATCTGATTGCAAGAGTTGCGGTGGGTGCGAATAATCATCGCGCAGGTAAATGAGCCAGTAGGCCAGAGCCACGCCCACGCCGCCGACGGTGTTGCCAGCCGTGACCGGAACGATGTTGCGGGCGAAGTCGAGCAGGCTGAGGTTGGCGCCCGTGAGCATGGCAACTGGGATGAGATAGAAATTCGCGATGCAATGCTCGAACCCGAGCGACACAAAGGCGCTGATGGGGAAAATAATAGCAATCACCTTGCCTTCGAGACTGCGCGCCGCGCCGCTCAACCAGACCGCAAGGCACACAAGCGCATTGCATAGTGCTCCGCGCAAGAACGCTGACCCTGCGTCGAGCTGAGCCTTCGCCTCTGCGATCTTGATCGCCGTTGCGCCGACACCGCCACTCTCGAGGGCGCCGCAGTGGTGGATGGCTAATGCAAGCAGAACGCCGCCGGCTGCGTTGGCGCCATAAACCAAGGTCCAATTTCGCAACAGGGCGCGCACGGGCGCCTTCCCGCTGGCCCAGGCAAGCACCATCAGGTTGTTGCCCGTGAACAGCTCGCCACCGGCGAGCACGAGCATGATCAGGCCCAAGCTGAACGCGATACCAGCGGTGAGCCGGCCAAGGCCATATCCGAGGCCGCTGTCCGTCAGCACGAGCGTCGCAAGCGCACCACCGAAGCCGATGTAGAGGCCTCCAAGCAGGCCGAGAACGAGCAGGGCCCTGGTCGGCATGCTCGCGCGCTGCACATTCGCCGCCTCAATATGGCGTGCGACCTCGGCCGGCCGGCGAGCATCAGCGCCGGGTGGCGCAACCTTCGGAGTGCATTCTCGATGGTCCATCACAGAAACCCTTGAAGACCACAACGCGATGCCGGACGCGGCGCTCACTGCTTAGCGGCTGCAAGCAGGCTCGGTATTGGCGCAGCGATTTGGCTTGCCGCGACGCGTGGTCGGCCCTACGGCGCGCCGGAGAACTGGCCGAGCGCGCCGGACGCAGGCTCTACGATTTCAGCCTGCTGTGCCGCTGCGGCGACGATCGTAGAGCCGCGGATGAGCGAATACGTGAACACGACGCCCCAGCAAGCGAGCACGAGCAGCAAGCCGGCGGCTTGCAGGGCGCGGCTAAGGGTGGGAATGTCGAGGTTGCTGTTGAGACTGTGATGCATCGTCAGTTCCTCCAAGAGCAGCAGATCAATCTCGCGCATCGGGTCGTGCGGAGCCGGTCGCTCGGCGCGGCGCAGGAGCGGTTCAATCAAGGGCGGCCTGCTGGCGCGCAGCGATGACGCTCGGCACCGGTTGTTCCTCGTTCAAGGATCGGCGCACCGCAAGGGATTCGAGCGCTGCGAGATAAGCGAGGCTCACGTGTGCCTCTGCCTCGCTCAAAGGAACCGAGGTGACGCATTCATACTGTCCAGACAATTGGTCCGGCCCACACATTTGATCGCCCGGGACAGCATGCGAAGCGATCTGCTGCGCACTGGCCGTGGCGGCGGTGACACAGAAAGAGAGCAAGGACCACAAAGCGGCGTTCTTCCAAGGTGTAGGCATGACATCTCCTTCGCGTGCTGGGCCGCACGTGCGCTTCAATTCTGGGGGCGTGGATGGCAGCGATTGCGTGCGCAGCGGCGGCCGGCCGTCGTCTGCGCGCGTCTGCGCTACGAGTTGCTCGGTTGACTCGGCGGCGCCCAGACGAACAGGGCTTCCATTAGGCGCTTTGGCACGCTCAATTGGGGCTTTTGCCGCGACCAGGCCGCCACGAGGAGGTCCGCCGTCCTCAGCACCAGTTCCACGGCGCGCCCGCCGTGGTGGGCGAGATGGAGCCGGTCTTGCGGCCCCTCGATGCGCTCAAATCTCGGATGATCCATGGTTTCTTGTCCCGCACGACGCGATGCGACCGGCGTTGGTTCGCATCATCTGTTTGAATGATGTGGGCCGTTTCGCAGCCGCCTAACGTTCCGGCTTCGGTCAGGCTCACACGATCTGAAACCCCGGGCGGCAGGCGGCTATTCCAGAGAATCGCGACAAGAACTGTGAAATTTTTCTGCAAGAAATGTGGAATCTTTGCTTCGTCGCCGAGCGGGAATAAAACTGCGCCGAGCGGGGTTGAAGAGGTGATGAGACCGACCGTCGACAACGGGGTCGGGGATGGTCTCGAAGGAAGATTTTGAGGAGTCAGTGCTTCCGCACATGCGGGCGGCGTTCAATCTCGCCTACTGGATCGTGCGCAGCCGGGAGGAGGCGGAGGATGTGGTGCAGGACGCCTTCGTGCGGGCGTTCCGCGGCTTCGCCCGGTTCGATGGTGCGGCCCCCAAGGCGTGGCTGCTCACGATCGTCCGCAACGTCGCCTACCGGGCCTTGCAGAGCCGGAAGCGGTCCGCCAACGTGGTGCTGTTCAGCGAGGACTTGAGGAACCAAGAAGGCGGGGACGTGCGCGAGCTGCCATCACCGGAGCGGTCCGCGGAAGCGCTGCTTGTGGCCCAGAGCGAGAGCCATGAGCTGCTCGCGGCCCTGGCCGAGCTGCCCGTCAGCTACCGCGAGGTCGTGGTGCTGCGCGAGCTGGAGGGCCTGTCGTACAGTGAGATCGCCCGCACCGTCGATGCGCCGGTCGGCACCGTCATGTCGCGCCTCTCCCGCGGGCGCGCGGAGCTGCGCAACGCCCTCGCCCGGCACATCGCCAAGGACGAGACCGATGCAGTGTAAGGACGCCGAGGAGGGCCTGAGCGCATTGATCGACGGCGAGGGCGCAGGTGAGCGCCAGCAGGCGGCCGCAGAGCACATCGCCGGCTGTCCGCAATGCACCGCGCTGGCCAACGACTATCGCCACGTTGGGGAGACCCTGAGGGCCGTTGCCTATGTGCCCGCGCCCGCAGGCCTCGAGGCGAAAGTCCGCGCCCGGCTTGCGGTGGAAGCTCTTGCTGCAGCTCAGGCCGCCGCTCAGGCCGCGAGCGGCAGGTGGCGGTTTGATGCCGGGCGCTGGATGCAGCAGGCGGCGGCGCTCGTCGTGGTCGCCGGGCTGGCGGCACTGGTGAGCTGGCACCTGACATGGTCCGCCGCGGATCAGGACCGCCAGCAGCGCGACGTCCTTGCCGCACACGTCCGCTCGCTGCTGCAGGAGGCTCCCATCCAGGTTGCCTCCTCGGAGCGCCACTTGGTGCGGCCGTGGTTCAACGGCCGCGTCGAGTTCGCGCCCGGCGTCAAGGATCTCACCCCTCAGAACTTCACCCTGCTCGGCGGGCGTGTGGATTGGATCGACGGCAGGCGCGTGGCCACCCTCGTCTACAAGCGCAGGCTGCACATCATCAACGTCTTCATGTGGCCGGCCGACGTGCAAGCCGATGCGGCGCCCCGCGCCATAGGGCTGAAAGGCTACAACGCCATCTCCTGGACGAGCGGCGGCATGGTGCATTGGGCCATATCCGACTTGAATGCCAAGGAGTTGGCGGAGCTGCAGGCGCTGCTCTAGACTGGCTGGCTGCAGACATGGCTGTGCCGTTGGAGGATTCCGGTTCAATGGACGATGCGATCCTCGGTATTGTCGGCGACATCTACGACTGCGCCATAGGGCCGGAGCGCTGGCCGCCGACACCGAAGCGCATCGCGGACTACACGGGCGGAGACCACGCCGGCATTACCGTGCACGAGCCGCTCAAGCGCCAGTTGCGCTAGGGAGCGGCGTGGGGTCTCGATCCCGAGGCGCAATGCCGCTATGACGCGCAGTTTCATGCGATCAACCCTCTCCTCACGGCGGGCTGGTTCATGGAGATCGATGAGCCGTGCACATCGCAGAGCTTCATGGGCGATGACTTCTTCTCGAGCCGCTTCTACAAGGAATGGGTGGCCCCGAGCGGCTACTACGACGCCGCGCTGACGGTGTTCGCCAAGTCATCGAACCGGTTTGCGGCTATCGCCTTGCCCCGCGCTGCGAGCCGGGGACAGTTCACCGCCAACGACCTTGCGCGCATGCGCGTGCTGGCCCGCATATCCGCCGCTCCGTGACGATTGCCGATCTGCTCGATGCCAAGGCGCTGCGCGACGACATGCTGTCGGCGACGCTCGACCTGCTGGTGGTAGGGATCGTCCTGGTGGACGCCGAGGCCCGCATCGTCCACGCCAACCGCGCCGGCGCGCGCCACCTCGACGAGGCGCAGGCGGTGCGCCGCTCCGACGACCGGCTCTCGGCGCGCGATCCCGGTGCGGCAGCGGCCCTGCGAGATGCCGTCGCGAGGGCCACGCAGGCCGGCGCCGCCCTGGAGCTGGCAAAGACCGGCATCGCCGTTCCAATCCTGCGCGCCGATGGCCGCGATCTCGCCGCCTGGGTGCTGCCGCTCGACAGCGGGCTGCGTAACGAGCTTGCGGCCCCCTTCACGGCGATACGGCGCCGCTTCCGGGCGAGCTGTTCGTGCGCCGCTACGGCATCACGCCTGCCGAATGCCGCGTCCTGATGCTGCTCACCCAGGGCAGGAGCCCGTACGACACCGCCAACGCTCTGGGGTGCTCGGAGCCGACGGTCAGGACCCACATGCAGCGCCTGTTCGCCAAGACCGGCACCCACGGCCAGCCCGATCTGATGCGCCTCGCCATGTCCGCGCTCGCTCCGGCATCGGGCTGACAGAAGCTATCGAGGTATCATATCATTCACTCAAACCGGTCCGGTGCCGCCATCTCTGTCGCGGCTGCCGTTTCAATTGTCCGGCGGGCTGCCGGCCATCTCGATGGCGAGGCGCAGGCCCTCGCCCAGCCGGTTGCGCAGCGCGCGGTTGTCGGGCCCCTTGTTGAACTCGATCAGGCGCTGCTCGTCTGTGAGCTGCGGTGTGCGCTTGCGCATCTCAACGGCGTGCTGGCGCGCGGCGTCCCGCTCGCCCCTCAGTGCATGCAGCGCCGCCAAGCTGGCGTGGACGTATGAAAAATGCGGCGAAGCGGCAAGGGCGCTGTTGAACGCCTCCCGCGCCTCCTCGTCGCGGCCGAGTTCCAGTTCCGCCCACCCGATCCACAGCTGCCAGCCCGGCACGATAGTGCCGCCGTTGAGCCGCGTGGCATAGCGGATGCTCTTGAGTGCCTCCTCGCTTCTCTGGAGCCGGATCAAGACGCGCCCTTTCCAGGCGTAGGAAGGCATGTGGCTGGGGTAGATCTCGAGGACCCGGTCGAACGCCTCCAGGGCGGCCGTGAGATTGGCCTGGAGGTTATGCAGGCGTCCGAGCTGGTAGTGCACAGAGTGGTCGTGTGTCCCCCGGGCAAGAGCACGGCGCAGGAGCTCTTCGGCCTCGGTCAGATGCGGCTCGCGGTCGATTTTCAGGTCTGCCACCAACTGAAGATAGTAGGCGGCGAGCCCAACCATGGCGGGAACGGACTCGGGCTCGCGGCGCAGAACCTCGGCGAAAGCCGCCCTTGCCTCCTCGTAGCGCGGCGAGTTGCTGTTATCCAGGAGTCCGGCCTGGCCGCGCCGCAAGAGCTGGCTTATGGTCGGCTCCTTGGTGGCATCGACCGGCTCATTGCCCGCGCGTCGCACGGCTTGGAAGTGGATTGCAAACGTTGCCCGATGGATGAACTCGTTGTGCACCGCCAGCCATTGGCCGCGATCCTCGGCAATATGAAGCGCCCACGCCCGGGCTCCGGTTCGCGCATCGATGAGAGCGGCGCTGACCTGCAGCTTCTCGTCCTGCGTATCGATGGTCCCCGTGACGACGTAGCGGACGCCGAGCTTCGCATCGATCCCTTTGAAATCCGGCGGTGCGTCGCGCAAGCTCTGGCTCGGCACAACCCGCAACGTGCCGCTGCGCGGCAGGTGGGACGCCAGGTCGTGGGCGATGCGTTCGCCCAGTCCAGTGGGAGGAGACCCGAGGGAGGTTGTGAACGGCAATATCGCGATGGGGATGTCGAGCGGGCTCGTCTTCCCAGTCGGCTCTGGTGCCGTGGCGTAGGTGCTTGCGTCGACAGGCTTTTGATGACTGCGCGGCACAGACACCCAGAAGGCGCCGAGGAGAGCCGCCAGCGCCATCGCCAGATAGCGATTGCGATGCGGTCCGGGGGCAAGTGAGAGCCAGCCCGTCCTTCTGAAATCCCGCAACGCGCTGTGCTCGGCACGCTTGCTCGTGTCGCCAAAGCCATCGCCTGACGCCCGGGCGTTCACCTCGCCCTGGGCATGGAATGCCGATTGCGGCCGGTTGCCGGCACCGGTGGTGCGGCCGTCTGCGTCGCGCACCACGTCGCTGCCGACAAGCGGGAGGTCCCGCCGATCGCGGGCAAGAGCGGGGACCGGCTGTGCACGGGTTATTTTGGCGGGAGTCGCGGACTGTCCCCCGGCGACCGCGTCGCTCTCCTCCTTCGTCACGACCGGGCCTACGAACCGGTATCCCCGGCGGGGCAATGTCTCGATCCAGCGCGCCCCGTCCGGCTCCCCAACGAGGGCTCGACGCAGCGCCGCGATCTGGACGGTAAGGTTGCTGTCCTCGATCGCCAGGCCGGGCCATGCCGCATCGATGAGCGTCTCCTTCGAGACGAGGGCGCCCGGGTGCTCGACCAGCACGCGCAGCAGAGTCACGGCGCGCCGGCCCAGCGCCAGAGGCTCGGTTCCCCGGTAGAGCATGTTGGCCTGGGGGTCGAGCCAAAACGGCCCGAAAGCGTATATTGTGCGCACCGCGGACAACTCACATTACAGGAAATGCCCATTCCTCAAGGTATTCCGAAATTTTTCGGAGTTTTTTCGGGGCTCCCTTCATGACTTCCGACGCCGCCGTGTGGTGCTGATGGCAGTTGGGCTCTGCCTGCTCCTGAGGGCGACAATCATGGCACACCCGCCAGGGCGTGGGAAGCACGCCGGGTGGATGGACCGGTACCGGGATGGTACCGGGACCCTCTGGGCTGGCGGCGGGTTGCCCACAGGCTGAAATGTGGTGCGGGAAATCGGCTGTCATGAGCGCATACGACCTCCTCGCTGACGCGGCTGGCAATGCAGCGTGCGCAGCTCTGGGATGGCGCGATCCCGACAGCGCGTGGGCTTTGCGCACGCCGCGGGCCGATCGGTCTCAGACGGTCGCCGACAGCATCCGCGCGGCACTGGATCTCCTTGGCTTTGGGGTGCTGCTGGCGGATTCGGCCGCGAAGGTGCTGGCGGCCAATCGGGCTGCCGACACCCTGCTCAAGGGCGCCGACGGATTGCGGTCTTACCGCGGCAGGCTGCGCTGCGATGCCCCGCGCCAGACACGCGCGCTGCACGACGCCATCCGTGCCGCTGCCGGGCCCGCGCACAACCCGGACCGCTCGGCCTTCCATATCGGGGTCACGCGCAGCGTGGTGCGTCGGCCCCTGACCGTGCATGTCGTCCCGCTCGCACCGGCCTCGGCGGACGGGCACCGCCCTCGAGGCGGCGTGGCAGCCGTGTTCCTGGTGGACCCGACGGGGGGAGCCGGTGACGTGGAAGGTGTGGCGCGGGCGTACCGCCTGACGCCATCCGAGGCCCGCGTCGTCGCTCACGTCGTCGCAGGGAGAGGGCTGGTCGAGGCGGCGGCGCAGCTGCGAATCGCCATGCCCACTGTCAGAACGCACCTGCAGCACGTATTCGCGAAGACCGGGACCGGCAGCCAGGCCGAGCTTGTCGGACTGGTCGCGAAATCCTCCGTGCCACTGTGGCCTGCAGAGGGATAGCCGGGCTGGCGGTACCCTCGACATGGGGGATCCCCGAGTTCATCGCTCCGGAAGCCGTGTCGTCACCCAGCCGGGATCGCCGGCCGGCGCGTGGGATTAAAGGGGCAGGGCGCTGGATTAAAGAGATTGGGCGCCGGACTTGGCCAGCGCCCGGCGATCGTGCGGAGGTATTGGCCCATGACTGGGGGGAATCTGGCGCGGCGCCTGACGGCGATCGCGGTGGCGGGGCTGGTGTGTGGGATCGTTCTGCTGGACACCGCTGGCGCGCAAACGATCGCGGATGCCGCGAGGCTCAATGCCGAGGTTTTGAGGCTCCACCAGGCCGGCAAGTACGCTCAGGCGACCGAGATCGCCAAGCGGGTGGTCGCAATTTACGAGCGGCAGCTGGGACCAGGGCACCGCGATGTCGGCACCGCACTGAACAACCTGGCCGAGCTATACCGGATCCAGGGGCGCGCCGCCGAGGCCGAGCCGCTGTTCCGGCGCGGCCTCGCCATCCGCGAGCGGGCGCTGGGGCCCGGCCACCCCGACGTGGCGCAGACGTTGAACAACTTGGCCTGGCTGTACCAGGTGCAAGGCAGGTATCCAGAGTCAGAGTCGTCGTTCCGGCGCGGCATCGCC
>Ga0209382_10008842_pt1 | contig 12655 bp, 11 predicted proteins | sample SoiMetdeltSBSDD5_FD_187599 | JGI IMG/M metagenome (GOLD analysis project Ga0209382, IMG submission 187599) | Bulk soil microbial communities from a Populus tree surrounding site in Tennessee, USA - Soil MetaG P. deltoides SBSDD5 (SPAdes) (version 2) | ecosystem: Environmental > Terrestrial >... | reverse complement strand
TGCCGCGGACTCCCATGGCCGCGCGGACCTTCCGGAGGATCGCGGCCGCTTCCTCAGCCGTCTCGTCCATGAGGACGGACTTGAGGATGTACGCATCGCCCCCGGGCGGCACGCCGTCCAGGTAGCTTCCCCCTTTCGCCTCACAGCGCCCTTCCAATCCGGCCTGCCGGATCACGGCGGCCGCGGCGGACGCCACGTGCGGAAGATCGAAGACGATGCCGGTCGCACGCGGGGTGGCGCCGAGGATGTTCGTCAACAACGTCCCGTTGCCGCCCCCCACATCGACGATCTTCTGGAACCGTGCGAAGTCGTACGCCGCGACGATGGCAGGCACCACGCTGCGCGAGCTGGCGGCAAACGCGGCGTTGGCGGCGGCACTCTCCTCCGGCTTGTCGGCAACGTAGGTCCATCCGTCTGTCCCGTGAAGATGATGATTGGCGTCCTGCCCGGTGCGGACGCAATGCAGCAGGTCGCCCCAGTTCTGCCAGAAACGCGGCCGCCCGACAAAGGCCGGCCAGGCCCGCAGCGAGCGCGGATGGTCGGTGCGAAGCAGGTCGGACAGCGGTGTTGCGACGAAGCGGCGATCATCGGTCTCGCGGAAGACACCGACGGTCGCGAGCGCGCGGAGCAGGCGGTACAGGCTGCCGGGATGCGCGCCGACGCGCGGTGCGATGTCTTCCGCGGCGACCGGTGTGTCGCCGACGAGGTCCGCCACCTTCAGCTCGGCGGCCACGTGGAGGGCCTGCGAGATCTGATAGCCGTTGGCGAGTCGCAGGAGGGTGGCGGCGGCCGCGTCGTCGTTGACCTGGGTCATGGCTACTCCATGACGTGATCTTCAGCTCGATCGTAGAGGAGGCGGCTCAGCTCATCCCGTAGAAGCCGAGGGCGCCGCCGGCGAGCACCTGGTGCTTCGCCTCGGGGGACAGCGATCCGAGCCGCTCGCGGAGCATCTGCGGCGCGCCCGGGAAGAAACCGTCCGAGTGCGGATAGTCGGTGGCCCACATGATCTTGTGCGGCCCGATGTACTCGGCCAGCACCGCGATGCTGTTTTCGACCGGCTCGAACGAGATCCAGCAATTGCGCTGGAACAGCTCGCTCGGCCTCGTCTTCGGCGCCGACTGGTTGAAGCCCTGGTCGTCGAAGTGCCGGTCCATGCGGTCGAGCCACGGCGCGATCCAGCCGCCGCCCGACTCGAGGAACCCGACGCGCAAGCGTGGATGGCGGTCGACGACACCGCCCCAGATCACGCTCAGCGCGGCCAGCATCATCTCCACCGTGTGCGAGACCATGTGGCGTGCCGCGCGGTCGTCCTCGAAGCGGTCGGCGCCGGCGGTCGGCATCGCGTTCGTGGATCCCTCGTGAAAGCCGACGCAGAAGTCGAGGTCCTCGGCCATGGCCCAGAACGGCTCGTACATCGGGTCGCTGATCGTCTTCTTGCCGTGGTACGGGTTGGGCCGGAGGAATCCGCCGCGCATCCCGAGCTTCTCGCGGGCGTGGCGCATCTCGCCGATCGCCAGGTCGACCGATTGCATCGGAAGCATCGCGACTCCGAACAGGCGCTCGGGATACGGCGCGCAGTAATCGGCGAGCCAGCGGTTGTAGGCCCGGCACATCGCGGCGGCCAGCGCCGGGTCCTCCACGGCGCCGGCGAACAGGCCGAGGCTGGGATAGAGGAAGGCGGCGTCGATGCCATCGGCATCCATGTCGACGATGCGCGCGTGCGGGTCGAAGCCACCCTTGCGCCCCTCGGCGTATTTCAAGGTGTTGGGCTTGACGATTCCCTGCCGGGCGCCGACGGAACCCAGACTGCCGATCCCCCGCGGATTGCCGAGCAGCTTGCCTTCGACGCTCAGGCGTTCCTTGCCGTTGTCGTCGATGACGAACCGCGGCCGGCGCTCGCGGAATTCGGGATCCATGTACTTGTCCCACAGATCGAGCGGCTCCAGGATGTGTCCGTCTGCGTCGATCACGTTGTATGCGCGCGTCATCGGCAATCCCTCCGGAGGCAATCGAACCGCCGCAATACTACCCCAGCGGGGCGTAGCCCCGTAGAGCGCCGCGCAAGACTATGATGGAGCGGATGTCGGACTAGGAGAGACCCCATGGCGAAGTTCGACCTGATCGTCCGCGGCGGCCGCGTGATCGATCCCGCCCAAGCGATCGATGGTGTCCACGATGTCGCCGTGAAAGACGGCACGATTGCGCGGATAGCGCCGCGGGTCGCGGGCACGGCCGCTCGCACGGTGGACGCGCGGAACCGGCTCGTCATCCCCGGCATGATCGATACGCACAGCCACATCTACCAGCACGTCACCGGGGACTTCGGGATGAACCCGGATGAGGTCGGCGTTCGCTCGGGCGTGACCGCCGTCGTCGATCAGGGCGGCGCCGCCCCGCTCACCATCCAGGGCTTCCGGAAGTTCATCAAGGACCGGGCCGCTACGCGCGTCTACGCCTTCGTCTCGAACTACCTCGTGGGCGGTCTCCTCGGACATCGTCACGTCGGCCTCTATGGACCGCACGGCATCAACGTGAAGGAGACCATCAACGCCATCGACAAGAATCGCGACTTCGTCAAAGGTATCAAGTGCCACGCGGAGGTCGGCGGCTACTCGCGGTGGGGCATCGAGACGTTGCGTCTGGGGAAGGAAGCATCGCGCGCCACCAAGGTGCCGGTCTACGTGCACTTGGGCCGACTCTGGGCGGAGGAGAACGGGACGGCGATCGATCCCGACCGCGTCATCGACGACGCGTTGCCGCTCCTCGATCCCGGTGACATCCTCGCGCACCCGTTCACGAAACATCCCGGCGCGTTCGTGTCGCGTGAGGGGAAGGTGCATCCGCTGATCTTCGAGGCGATGGCGCGTGGCGTGCGTATCGACATCGGCCGCGGCGGCCACATGAGCTTCAACGCGGCGCGGATCGCCCTCGACGCCGGCGTCATGCCGTTCACCATCGGGGGTGACATCCACGGCTACACGATCCGGCGTCGGGACGAGAGCCGTGTCTGGGGCGCGGGCGCGTTCGGTGGCGAGCAGGGTGACCTGACGACGATCGGTGGCACGGGCGCCTTCTCACTCGTTCAGGTGATGAACGAGCTCATCGCGCTGGGCGTCGGGCTCACCGACGTCATCCGCATGGTGACGGTCAACGCGGCGACGATGCTTGGGTTGACCGACGAGCTGGGCTCGCTGGCGCCGGGACGTGTGGCGGACGTGTCCGTCCTCGCCATCGACGAGGACGACTGGATCCTTCAAGATTGCCTGGGCGTGCGCATCAAGACCGACAAACGGCTCAGGCCCGTGCTCGCGCTGCGCGCGGGGAAAGTGCATCGCCCGCGATCGCCGCTGTTGGAGGAGCACGTGCCCGACGTTGCGTGACGTCGGCACGGATCGCCGCCTAGATCACGCCCTCCGCCTTCAGCTTCGCCAGGTCGTCGGCGCCCAGCCCGCACACCTTGCCAAGAACCTCCGCATTGTGCTCGCCGAGCAGCGGAGCGCGCGTCAGTTTCGTCGACGACGCCGAGAGACGGATCGGGCTGGCCGGCGTCGCCATGCGCCCGCGCGTCGGATGCTCGACGTCGACGATCATGCCGCGGCCGCGAAGGTGCTCGTTCGCCATCACCTCGTCGGAGTCGAGGACGGCGCCGCAGGGGACGCCGGCGGCGCCGAGCAACGCCATCACCTCGTGCTTGTCCCGCTTCGACGTCCAGCCTTCGACGATTGCCTCCAGCGCGTCGCGCCGCTTCATGCGCTCCGCACGGTCGGCGAGGCGCGGGTCGGTGAGCTCCGGATGATCGATCACGCTGACGAGCCCCTTCCACATCTCCGGATTGGCAACGTGGATGAAGACGTAGTCGTTCGGACCGAACGGACTGCAGCGATAGAGATTCGAGGGCGCAGCGTTTGGTGAGCGATTCCCCTTGCGCGGGATCGGGGACACTCCCAGATAGTGGTCGCGGAAGTGGATGCGCGTCAGGTTCACCACGACGTCCTGCTGCGCGACTTCCACGCGCTGCCCGACGCCGGTCACGCCGCGCTGAATGATCGCGCCCAGGATGCCGATCGCTGCGTGAAGGCCGGTCGCCGTATCACCGATGCCCGACTCGATCCGCATCGGCGGCCCGTCAGGCGAGCCGGTGAGGCTCATCACGCCGCCCATTGCCTGGGCGATCATCTCGAAGCTCTTGTAATTGGCGTACGGCCCCTCGCTCCCGAATCCTTTGACGGACGCAGTGATGATGCGCGGGTTGATCTTCGCGAGCGCGTCGTGGCCGAGCCCGAGGCGCTCCATCGCGCCGGGGCCGAGGTTCTCGATCACCACGTCGGCCGTCTTCGCCAGCGCCTGGAACATCTCGCGCCCACGCGGCGACTTGAGGTTGAGTGTCACGCTCTTCTTGTTCAGGTTCATGAGGCAGAAGAAGACCGAGTCGACGCCGGGCTTCTCGCTGAACGTGTAGCGTGCCGGCTCGCCCGTCGGCGCCTCGATCTTGATGACCTCCGCCCCCAGCCACGCCAGCGCCTCCGCGCAGCTCGGCCCTGCCTCGTAGAACGAAAGGTCGAGGACCCGGATTCCCTCGAGCGCCGTGCCCATCGTCCGCCTCCTAGCTTTTCTTCGGCGTCCAGCCGTACGCCTTGGCGCACGCACCGCCCATCAGCATTGCGCGTTCACTGTCGCTCAGCCGATCGGTCTGACGGAAGGGCTCGACGGCCTGTTCGTAGTTGACGACTGCGAAGGCGCGAGTCCAGTCCGTGCCCCACAGGCAGCGTTCGAAACCCCAGGCATCGAACACGCGTCGGAGCGGGTTCCAGATGTCGGGGAAGGGATACGGTTCCCGGGATAACGTGCAGGCCCCGCTGACCTTGATCACCGCGTTCCGGCGCTTGGCGAGATCCAGTACCTTCGGCAGATCGGCCCAGGGCTGCGGCGGGAGGTCGGCCCGCGTTCGCGGCTGCATGATGGCTAGATGGTCGATGATGAATCGCGTGTCGGGGTGGCGGTCGATGAGCGCCGCGCCTGCGTCCACGTTGCCCCAGCACAGCATGTTCACTGGGAAGTCGTGCCGGACGGCGGCGCGCAGGATCCGATCGAGGCCCGGGTGCTTCGGATCGCGCCCCGCTTCTTTCGTCATCATGATCCGGATGCCGACGGTGCCCGGCGTCTTCTTCCAATCGGCGATGACATCGGCCACCGCCGGATCATCCGGATCGACCGGCTTGACGAGCGCGAACCGGCCCGGATGCGCGCGTTGCACTTCCACCGCGTAGCTCGCGTCGTAGCGGTACATGGAAAAGGCGGAGATGAAGATCGCGCCGTCGACGCCGACTCTGTCCATCGCCGCCACCATCTCGTCACCGGTGACGTGATCGGGCCAGTTCGGGACACTGTGCCAGGGCCGTGTGGCGGTGTTCGCCTCGTAGACGTGAACCTGGGAATCGATGATCGCCATCGGGGCGTTCCTCATTCGGGGACGGTGCTGGGATTCTTTTGGTCCGCGACCATGAACACGAGAAGCTTCAGACGCTGTTCCGCGCTCGGGTTGCGCGACGTCGAATGAACGGCTGTCGGCGGCTCATAGAATGTGTCTCCGGCCTTGAGAAGGCGCGGCTCGCCGCGGTCGATCGCGAACTCGTAGGTGCCCTCGAGCACGTAGCCGAACGTGTGGTGGCCGGGGTGGCGATGCGGCGGGCTGGCGAATCCGGGCGCGCGCTCGATGAGGCTCATGCGGACTTCTCGCCCCGGCACGTCCGCCAGCGGTTGCGAGACGATCTGCTGAACGCCGCCGGCTGCGGGTTGGGCGGCCAAGGGCGTCACCAGCACCGCGCCCTGCCAGGTCGCCAGCGCGGATAGCGCGGCGGCCGCTCCGGCCACGAGCGCGTAGGAGGCGATGGAGCCTCGGATGACTTCGAGCATCGTCACAATCCTCCCAACCATTCGGGAACCTACACCTTGCCGCGCATGTTCATGCCGGCGCCATGGACCACGAGAACTCCGGGCATCGCGCTCTCCGTCAGAACCGGAATGGTGGGTATTCTACCCGCGGTTAGCGTTGACAGCGCCGCGTCTGCCGCAGAGACTCGCCGGTGGCATACTCGGGATCCGCACCAGGAGGATCACGCTCATGATCACGACGGACGTCTACCCCGGCAAGGATCTCGGGACGCTCGAGCTCACGATCACCGACGAGATGGTCGAGCACTACATCAAGGGTCTCGACGAGCCGAACCCGTGGTACACGACGGCCTCGCCCTTCGGTGGGCCGGTGGCGCCCGTGATCGTGTATCAGCAGGCGGACAGCGAGTTCAAGGGCTGGTACCTCGACAACCTCTTCGGCAATCTGTGGCGGCGTCAGGAGTGGCAGATCTACGCGCCGACCCGGGTGGGACAGGTGCTGCGCTGCAGCGCGCGAGTGGCCGACCGATACCGACGGCGCGATCGCGACGTCGTCGCGCAGGAGATGTGGGTGCGGGACGAGGCCGGCCAGCTGATCGCGCGCAGCGTCCACCATCAGAGCTTCCTCGCGGAGCAGACCAGCGGCGACGTCACTCTGCGCGATCCGGCCAGCAAGGAAGGCGCGAAGCAGACTGGCGAGCCGGCCGGGGAGCCGCTGTCGCTCGAGCTTCGCAAGACGTTTACCGAGGCGATGTGCAACGAGTTCTTCTTCCGCAGTCGGAATTATCACAACGACAAGGCCGCGTCGAAGGAGCTCGGCTTCGGGGACACGGTGATCGGCGGACGCATGACGCTCTCGTGCATCACCGAGCTCTTGAGCCGGCATTTCGGTCGCGGCTTCTACGAGGGCGGCCGCCTGGACGTGAAGTTCACGAACGTCCTGTGGCCGAACGAGCCGTTCACCACGCGAGGGATCATTACCGGCCGTCGGGTCGAGAACGGCCAGCCGCGCGCCGAGGTCACCGTCTTCTGCGAGAAGGCTGACGGCACGAAGATCATCGTCGCCAGCGCGAGCGCGCTCGAGGGGTGAATCGATGAGTACCCTCACGAAACGAGAGCCCATCCGTGCCCGCAGCGCGTGGAAGCCGAGCGACTTCCCGGCGCCGGCCGCCTATTCGTTCACGCTGACCGAGGCGCACCTTGCGGCATTCGACGCGGCGATCGCCGCGAACCGTCGCGCCGGGCGAAGCGTGGAAGATCTCACCGTACGTGACTTCTCGCTCCCGTCCATCGCGGCCGACGTCGCGTCCTGGCGCGAGGAGGTCCTGCGCGGCCGCGGCTTCATCGTGCTGAACACGCTGCCGGGAGATCGCTACACCGAAGACGACCTCGGCATGCTGTTCTTCGGCCTCGGCGCGCACTTCGGACGCGCGGTGTCGCAGAGCTCCATGGGCGACCGGCTCGGCCACGTGGTCGACGTGGGCGGCAAGGATCGACGCGAGCGCGCGTACCGGAACAGCCGCGAGCTGACGATGCACACCGATCGCGCCGACGTGGTCGGGATGCTGTGCATCCGGAAGGCCGTCGAAGGCGGACTGGGCGGGTACGCGAGCACCCACACGATCTACAACGAGATCCTCGCCTCGCGGCCGGAGCTGCTCGAGCCTCTCTTCGCCGGATTCCCGTATCACCGTCGCGGCGAAGAGTCGCCCGGCGAGCCGGCGATCACACCGTACCGCGTCCCCGTGCTCTCCGAGAGCGAGGGCGTGTTGAGCGTGGTCTGGCTGCGCGCTTACATCGAGATGGCCGCCAAGGAGCTCGGCACCCCGCTCACCCCCGACGAGCTCGCCGCGCTCGACCTCTTCGAGGAGGTGGGCCGGCGTGACGACGTGACGCTCTCGTTCATGCTGGAGCCCGGCCAGGTGATCTTCTTCAACAACTGCGTGATGCTCCACAATCGCACGAGCTTCGAGGACGACCCGGATCCGGCGCGCAAGCGCCATCTCTTGCGGCTGTGGCTGATGCTCGACGGCGGGCGGCCGCTCGTTCCCGAGGTCCACGCGTACAAGGGCACGACCGGCATCGTGGGGCACGAGGGCACCACGACGTACTACCGCGGCAACGCGATCCCCGACGACGACCGGACCGCCGGCGGGTAGAGGGCCGCTGATAGATAGCCAGGACAGGGGAGGATGTGACGGTGAACGCTTCAGAGCTGGAGCTGCAGCAGTACCTGTTCGATCTGCACGGCTATCTGGTGATCCACGACGTCCTGACCCCGACGGAAGTAACCGAGCTCAATCGCTCGATCGATGCGCAGCGGCTTCCTAGCCCGCGTGAAAGCATCCGCTTCGGCTCAGCCGCCGGCCGGCACGGACCGGATCACGGCTTCCTCAACTGGGGTGAGCCGTTCTGTCGCCTGCTCGATCACGAGGCGATCATGCCGATTCTTCGCTTTCGGCTGGGGGACTGCTTCCGGCTGGATCGTCTCTACGGGATCCGCATGCAGAAGGGGCAGACGATGGGCTCCATGCACGCGGACTACGGCGCGTCGGCGCTCAACTCCTTCAACAAGCCCGGCGAGCGCTTTCATTTCGCGCCGAACAACGTCTACGAGGGGTTCGTGGTCGCGGCCTGGAATCTCGCCGATGCCGGACCGGCCCACGGCGGGTTCTGGTGTATCCCCGGGAGCCACAAGAGCAACTTCAGGCTGCCGCGCCAGATCCACGAGGCCCCGGGAAAAGCCGCCTGCGTGGTGATTCCGGAGATACCAGCGGGGTCCCTCGTGTTGTTCTCCGAGGCGGTCATGCACGGCACGGCGCCGTGGAGAGCCGACCACGAGCGCCGGACTCTGCTCTACAAGTACTGCGTCTCGCACATGGCGTGGTCGCAGGCGCGGGTGCTTGCGCCACCCGATGTGCCGCTCACGAAGCGGCAGCAGGCGCTTCTCATCGAGCCGGCCGATCCCCACACGTTCGTTCCTTCACTCTTCAGCGACGGCTCGAGCCCGGAGCGGTAGTCGAATGGCGACGAACCGACGACAGCAGATCCGGCTGAGCCCGGAGGAGCAGGCCGCGTTCTTCCGAGAGCGCAAGAAAGCCGCCCTCGCCACGATCGACCGGGATGGGTACCCCCACGTCGTGGCCATGAACTACTTCGCGCGGGACGGCGCGTTCTTCATGACCTCGTACGGGAAGGCCCAGAAGGTCGTCAACATCCGCCGCAATCCCAGAGTCGCGCTGATGATCGAGGCCGGCGACGAGTATGCCGAGCTCCGGGGCGTGATGATCCGCGGGCGCTGCGAGATTCTCGAGGACGAAGGCAGCGTCAGGGCAGCGTTCGAGGGGCGGGCGGGAGCACAAGCCAACGCGTCGCCCGTCCAGCCGGGGGCGCTCTCCAGCGCGCCGAAGCGCGTGGTGCTCAAGATCGTCCCGGAGAAGGTCATCAGCTGGGACCATCGTAAGCTCGGCGGACGATACTGAAGCAGCCGGAGCGTGTGGCAGCCGGGCGTTACGTGGACAAAATCCTCCACCGCCGCGTCTTCGTGACTGGCCTCGGAGCCGTGCTCGCCGCGCCGCGCTTGGGCGAGGCGCAGCAGCGAGGCAAGGTCCCACTTGTCGGAGCGCTCGAGTACAGCGCTCCAGACGAGGCCCGCCGGAATTGGTGGAAAGCCCTTCGAGAAGCGCTCCACGAGTTGGGGTACGTCGAAGGTCGAAGCGTTCGGTTCGAGGAGCGCTGGGCGCACGGCCGCGCCGATCGACTCCCGGGACTTGCGGCTGAGCTCGTCCAGCTTCCGGTCGACATTCTGGTGACAGGCGGAGGCGAATCGGCTCGAGCCGCCAAGAAGGCGACCGCGACGATCCCGATCGTCATGGCGACTGGGGCCGATCCAGTGAGGCTTGGCCTCGTCGCAAGCCTCGCCCGACCCGGAGGCAATGTCACAGGGGTGACGTCACTCTCGACGGAGCTGATCGCGAAGCGGGTGGAGTTACTCCGCGAGCTTCTCCCGAAGGCCTCGCGGATAGCCGTTCTGTCGGACGGGACGTCGAATTCCCTGATATCAGTACGGGAGGTGGAAGCCGTGGCGCGTTCTCTGGGACTTGCGCCGCATCCGATCAGTGCGGATCTCGGTGATTTCGACCGAGCTCTTTCGGCTGCTGCCAAGGAACAGGCCTTGATCGTGATTGCGAGCCCTCCACTGTTCACCGAGCGCAAACGCATCGCTGATCTCGCGCTGAAGCACCGTCTCCCCACCGTGGTAGGGGGTCGCGAATATGCAGAGGCTGGCGGTCTCTTCTCATACGCGGTGAGCTATCCCGAGCTGTTCCGCCGAGCCGCGCTATATGTCGACAAGATCCTGAAGGGGGCGAAACCTGCCGACTTGCCGGTGGAACAACCTAGGACGTTCGAGCTCGTCGTCAACCTGAAGACCGCGAAGGCCCTCGGCCTCACGATCCCGCCGTCGCTCCTCCTGCGGGCGGATCAGGTCATAGAGTAAATGCTGCGTGGCGCCGTCGTTCCTGGCGTCCTCGCGCTTCTCGCCGTCTTCGCGGCACTGGGATGTTCGTCCGCCGGCGGTTTGGCCGTATCAACGACGTCGCCAATTTCCCAGACTGATTGTGGTCGCACGCCTGGCGTTGGCCGCGGCACATGGCGGCCTCAGTTGAACTACTGCGAGTAATGCAGCGAACCCTCGTGAAACTTGAGGCGCGCCCGGCGCAGAGAGCGTGTCATCCGCGCGACCGGTCAGTGCCGGGGTCCCATCCCCGCTCGGAGTAACGCCGAAGCGCCAGGTGGTAGCCGAGGTTTCTGGGTAGGTTCCACCACAGCCCCACGCGCGAGCCGGACATGCGGCGCACGATCGAGCGGAGCGAGTAGAAGCGGCGCGAGGCCCATTCGGTCCCCGCGACCAGCTCCTCGGGCGACATCCGCGCCGGGCGGAACACGCAGTGCTTCTTGCCGTCGTACTTTGACCAATCGGTTGTCAGGATCCGGCCCTCGGAATGCCAGCGCTGGAACGTCGGCGTGCCCGGCATCGGGACGACCATGCTCATCGTGGTCACGTCAACCTCGGCGTCCTCGAGGAACTCCACCGTGTGGCGGAAGATTCCTCGGTCGTCCTTGTCGAAGCCGAACATGATGCCGAGGTGTGCTGCGATGCCGTGCTGATGTAGCGAACGAATCAAGCCGCGGTAGCCAGCGACACGGTTATGGCCCTTGTTGGTCGAGTCGAGGCTCTCCTGCGAGATCGACTCGAAGCCCATGAAGAGCGCCTTGCAACCGCTCGTGGCAGCCAGGCGCTGGAACTCTTCGTCCTTCGCGGCCGTCGCGGTGCACTGGCTCGTCCACCACTTGCCAAGCGGCGCCAGCGCGCGGAATAGCTCCTTCGAGTAGCGCGGATTGGCGCCGATGTTGTCGTCCCAGAACACCACGGCACGGGTCGGGCTTTGCGCGACCTCGCGCACGACCTCGTCGATCGGGCGGTAGCGCATGGTGCCCGGTCCGTACAGGAGCGGGATCGTGCAGTAGTCGCACCGGTGCGGGCAGCCGCGGGTGGCGATCGTGACCGACCGTCCGTAATGGCGCCCTTTTATGAGGTCCCAGCGTGGCGTCGGCTGTCCGTCCAGGCGAAAGCGGTGGGTCGAGCGGTAGAAGCGCTCGAGCCGTCCGGCCGCCGCGTCCTCGAGCACGCGCGGCCAGGTATCCTCGGCCTCGCCTACGACCACGGCGTCGGCATGCTCTGCGGCCTCCTCGGGGAGGGCGGTCGCGTGTGGGCCGCCGATCACGACCGGGACGCGTCGGCGCCGGAACGCGTCGGCCATCTCATAGGCGTGCAATGCCGAGGGCGTGGGCGCGGTGATCCCGACGAGTTCAGCCGGCCGGTCGAGATCGACCCGTTCGACGATCTCGTCGGTGTGGTAAACGTCGTGCTCGCGTGGGGTCAGGGCCGCGATCAGCGGCATTGTGAGCTGCGGGAACTGGATCAGGCGTGACCCTCGCAGGCGGCGCGACTGCGGTGACTCGGCGGTGATCAGGTGGATTCGCATTGTGAGTTGCGCCGGCGGGCCGCCGCCCCCCGAAGGATCGATCGTTGACCGCTTTTCGGCACTGCGGACATAGTCGTACAAAATGTCGGCGCCGGGGCGCTGGTTCAAATCCCCCCCCCGACAACCATGATCGACGAGGCCCCTTTCGTTTCCTCGAACTGGTCATGGGCTGGGCGGTCTGTGACTGGCTGGGATGGAGACGATAGGAGATACGAGCGATCGGCTACGCTACGCGCGCAGCGGGCCTCGGCGGCTTGGTGCGCGATGGCTTACAGTGAGGCATCACTCGGGAAGGGAGACGTACGCGGATGCTGATGCGCAAGCTCGGTCGCAGCGGATTGAAGGTGGCCGCGCTCTGCCTGGGCGGCAACACGTTCGGGTGGACGACGGACCAGAATGCCTCAGAGGCCGTGCTCGACGCTTACGTCGAGGCCGGTGGGAACTTCATCGACACGGCCGACGTCTACTCGCGGTGGGCGCCTGGCAACAAGGGAGGCGAGTCAGAGACGGTGCTTGGCGTTTGGATGGCCGCACGCCGCAACCGACAGGCGATCGTCATGGCCACCAAGGTGTGCGGCCCGATGGGACCCGGCCCGAACGACGCCGGCCTCTCGCGCCAGCACATCATGCAGGGCGTCGAGGCCTCGCTGAAGCGGCTGCAGACGGACTATATTGATCTCTACCAGGCTCACTGGGACGATCGTGAGACGCCGCTC
>Ga0209382_10008840_pt1 | contig 12658 bp, 10 predicted proteins | sample SoiMetdeltSBSDD5_FD_187599 | JGI IMG/M metagenome (GOLD analysis project Ga0209382, IMG submission 187599) | Bulk soil microbial communities from a Populus tree surrounding site in Tennessee, USA - Soil MetaG P. deltoides SBSDD5 (SPAdes) (version 2) | ecosystem: Environmental > Terrestrial >... | reverse complement strand
TCGTGTCCGGCTCGATCCACGGCCTCATCGGTCCCAACGGCGCCGGCAAGAGCACGGTCTTCAACCTGGTCACCGGCGTTCTCCCGGTCACGTCGGGCGAGGTCCGGTTCAAGGACGAGCGAATCTCTGGACTCCGATCGTCGGAGATCTGCCGGCGCGGCATCGCGCGGACGTTCCAGGCGACCGCACTGTTCCGGGAGTACACAGTGCTCCAGAACGTCCTCGTCGGCGCTCATCTGCTGGCGTCGCCGGGACTCGCGCCGACGCTCTTCTGGTCGGGCACCTATCGCGACCGCGAGCGGCAGGCGCGCGAGCGCGGGCGTGCGCTCCTCGAGTCGCTCGGGCTCGGCGCGGTCTGGAGCCACGTCGCGGGGCAGCTCCCCCATCGCGACCAGAAGGCGCTGGCCCTCGCGATGGCGCTCGCCACCGGCGCCGAGCTGGTGATCCTGGACGAGCCGCTGGCCGGACTGACCGATCAAGAGAAGGGCGAGACGATCGCGGTCCTGCGTCGCCTGCGCGAGCAGGGGCTCACGGTGCTGCTGGTCGAGCACGACATGAAGGCCGTCATGGGCGTCTGCGACACCGTGACCGTGCTCGACCACGGCGTGCGCATCGCCGAAGGGACACCGCGGGAAATCCAGACGAACCCGGCGGTGATCGAGGCGTATCTGGGCGCGGAGGAGCCGGGTGCTTGAGCTGACCGACCTCTCGGTGCACTACGGCAACGTCGCCGCCGTCGACGGCGTCTCGGTCCGGGTCGACGAAGGCGAGATCGTCGCGATCATCGGCCCCAACGGCGCCGGGAAGACCTCGACCCTGCGCGCGCTGTCGGGGCTCGTGCGGCCGAGCGGCGGCCGCGTGGTGTTCCGCGGCGTCGACATCTCGCGCTGGCGCGCCCATCGCATCGTGACCCTCGGCCTCTCCCACGCGCCCGAGGGGCGACGGCTCTTTCCCCAGATGACGGTGCTCGACAATCTCCGCATGGGCGCCTACCGCCGTCGGGATCGGGAGGCCATCGAGCGAACGCTCGCCGAGGTGCTCGAGCGGTTCCCCCGTCTGGGCGAGCGCCGGCGCCAGTTCGCCGGCACGCTGAGCGGCGGCGAGCAGCAGATGCTCACGATCGGCCGAGCCCTGATGTCGAGCCCGACCATGCTGGTGCTCGACGAGCCGTCGTTCGGCCTGGCGCCCTTGATCGTCCGCGAGATCCGGACGATCGTGGAGTCGATCAATCGAGACCGGAAGGTCGCGGTCCTGCTCGTGGAGCAGAATGCACGGATGGCGCTGGCGGTCGCGGCGCGCGCCTACGTGATGGAGACGGGCCGGATCGTGCTGAGCGGACCCGCCGCCGAGCTGCGGGAGAGCCCGCACGTCAAGGCCGCGTACCTGGGGGGATGAGGGCTCGTCGAGCCCGACGAGCCGAGGGAGACGCCCGATGAAGTTCGAGACCAGGCTGACCGACGAGCAGATCGCGCGCCACCAGAAGTCGGGACACTGGGGCTCGGCGACCTTCGATTCGATCCTGACAGCCCGCGCGGCCTCGCATCCCGACCGGCTCGCGATCGTCGACCGCGGCCGGCGCATCACCTACGGCGAGCTCAAGAGCCGGGTCGACCGGGTCGCGGCGGGATTCAAGGCGCTCGGGATCGGCGCGGGGGACGTCGTCACGATCCAGCTGCCGAACTGGGCGGAGTTCGCGTACGTCTTCTTCGCGCTGGAGCGGCTCGGCGCAGTCGCCAACCAGATCGGGCCCGACTTCCGCAGCCGTGAGGTCGATTACATCCTGAGGTTCTCGGAGAGCCGCGCCTTCGTGTGTCCGTCGAGCTTCAAGAGCTTCGACTATGTGAAGATGATCGGCGATCTGCGTCCCAACCTCCCCGATCTCAAGGCCGTGTGTGTCCTGGGCGCGGTCCCCTCAGCGGATGCGGGGCAGCGGCTCGTGTCTCTCGACGCCTTGATCGAGGACGCGCACGCCGTTCCCCCGCCGGCGGCCGGTCAGGGCGCCAACGACGTCATGCGGATGGCGTTCACCTCGGGCACGACCGGCAATCCCAAGGGCGTGATCCACAGTCACAACACGACGCTCTCGACCTGCCGCACCCTGAACGACGACATGCGGGTCACGCCGGACGAGGTCTTCCTCATCTATCTACCGCTCGGCCTCAACTGGGGTTACCTCACCCTCGTCCAGACGGTGATGGCGGGAGCGCGTGCCGTGCTGCTCGACCAGTTCAGCGCGCGGGCCGCCCTCGAGCTGATCCAGCGCGAGCGCGTGACCTATATCCCGACCGCGCCCGCGTCGATCATCGCGATGCTGAACGATCCCGAGCTCGGCCGGTTCGATCTCACGTCCCTGCGCGTCGTCATCACCGGAGGCGCCTCGTGCCCGATCGAGACCATCCGCGAGTTCCGGGCGCAGATGCACGGCCACCTGATCGAGCTCTACGGGATGCTCGAGACCGGCTTTCACACCTACACGCGCCTTGGGGACGATCCCGAGGCCGTCACCGGTACCGTTGGAACAGTGTCGTCCGGTCTCGGCCTCAGGCTGATCGACGATTCGGGCCGCGACGTCGCGGCCGGCGCCGAGGGCGAGATCGCCGCCCAGGGGCCGTCGGTCCATCTCGGCTACCACAAGAACCCAACGGCGAACGCCGAGCTCTTCACGGTCGACGGTTGGTTCCGCACGGGCGACCTCGGACAGTTCGACGCCGCCGGCAACGTGAAGATCGTCGGGCGGCTCAAGGAGATGATCAACCGCGGCGGCAAGAAGTTCTTTCCGAGAGAGATCGAGGAGATCCTCTACACGCACCCGAAGATCTTGCATGCGGCCATCGTCGGCGTGCCCGATCCCCGGCTGGGCGAGCGGAACTGTCTCTGCGTGATCCCGCGCCCCGGCCAGACGCTCACCCTGGACGAGGCGGTCGCGTTTCTCAGAAATGATGTGGCGACGTACAAGCTGCCGGAGACTTTGGAGGTGTTCGACGATCTGCCGTTCACGCCGACCGGCAAGATCCAGCGCCATGTGCTGGTCCGGCGCGTGCTCGAGCGCCGCGGGCTCTAGTCTTTTCCGAACCGGATGATCGTGTAGCCCAGCGCGGAGACCTCGCCCTGGCGGATCCGCCGGTCGAGGCCGCGATGCTCTGCGGAGACGACCTCTTCATCGGCCTGGCGGTCGCCGCGTCGCCGATCGAGCATCACCTTGACCCCGCTGACGCCGGCGAGCTCGCGCTGCAGGTGCTCGTAGAGGGCGGTCTCCGTCGCGCTGACGACGAGCAGAAGCCTGACACCGGGGAACGAGCGTGAGGGCATCCGATTGAGCAGGTCGACCGTGTGGCGCCGGCAGATGCCGTGAGTCTCGGCGGGATCCTCCAGCGGCGCGCGCTCGCCCAGAGTCGCCGGCCTTCCCTCGTGCTGGCACCAGGCGCACGTGACCTTCATCGAAAGAAATCCTAAGCATGGCGAATGCCACGCGATTCCGGATTCCTCAGCGCCCGATGAACTAGGTTTCTCGGCAACTTGCGGCGCACATGCGCATGGTTCCCAAGCCTGATTGGCAACGGCTGACATTTTTGGACGGGACGCCGACAGTCAGGGCGCGGGCGCCGGGCGCGCGCTCGGACGCGCGACGCGGCGGTCGCGCGCGACCGTCGCGCCCAGGAACTGGGCGACGAGCCCCGGCAAGGTCCCGGGGTCGAACGGTTTGGGGATGAAGCCGATGCAGCCCGCCCTCACGAGCCGGTTCGCCTCCGCGGCCGTGCCGGACGTGAAGGCGACCACGGGAACGCTGCGCGTCGCGGCGTCGCCCTTCAGCGCTTCGACCACCGCCAGCCCGTTCATTTCGGGCATGTGGTAGTCGACCAGAATCAGATCGGGACGCGCCGCTCGCGTCGCCTCGAGCCCGGCCCGCCCGCTCGTGGCCTCCAGCACGCGGTAGCCGTGCGCACGGAGCAGATCGGTGAACGTTGACAGCACGAGCTCGTCGTCGTCGATGACCAGGATTGAGAACCGCGACGCGGCCGACGGCCCCTCGCCCGGCGTGATCGGCCTAGCGGTGGTCAGATGCGTCCCCGGTTTCGGTCAGCATGCGGTGGACGAGCTGCCGGACCTCGCGCAGATCGAACGGCTTGGTGAGATACGGCGCGCCGGTCCGCTCGAGGAACTCGCGCTTTTCGCGGCTCAAGATGTCGCCGGTGACGAACACGATTCGGCGGCGCAGTCCCGGGAACCGCCGCTCGACCTCGGCGTAGAAGTGCTCGCCGTCGAGCTTGGGCATCTTGGTGTCGCTCAGGATCATGTCGTAGGGGCGCCGGCCGAGCATCTCGAGCGCCGTGGCGCCGTTGTCGGCGACGCCGACCTGATACCCGTCGCCCTGGAGCGCCTCGGCGAGGGTGGCGGCGAGGTCGACCTCGTCGTCCACGACCAGGATCGCCTTGCCGGCGACCGGCGGCAGCGCCTGCGCGCCCGGGGCCTCTGACGTCTGCGCCGGGCGTCCCACGACCGGTAGCTCGAGGCGGAACGTGGCTCCGTGCCCGACTTCGCTCTGGACCGTGATGATCCCGCCGTGCTCCTCGAGCGTCCGCCGGCACAGCGAGAGTCCGAGCCCCGTGCCCTCGCCTAGCGGCTTGGTCGTGAAGAACGGCTCGAAGATCCGCTCCTGGACGTCGGCGGGGATGCCGGGCCCGCTGTCCGCGATCTCCAGCGAGATCCGGGCCGGCTCACGCATGAGTCGGCTCGTGATCGCGATCTGCCGGGGCGTGTCGAGCGGCCGCATCGCCTGGATGGCGTTGCCGACGAGGTTGACGACCACCTGCTGGATCTGGTGACCGTCCGCCCACGTCGGCGGCACGTCGTCCCCGAGGTCGAGCACGACCTCGACGTTGCTCGTGCGCAGATCGTACCCAAGCAGCTCGGTCGTCTCCTGGACGATCAGGTTGACCCAGATCTCGCTGCGCTCGGGAGGCTGCTGGCGCGCGAGCGCGAGGAAGTTCCTCACGATCCGCGCGCACCGCTCGGCGCCGGCGAGGATCTTCTCGGCGCGCTGGATCAGGGCGGGCTCGCGGGCGCCGCCGCGGAGGAGGTGGGCCTGGCCCATCACGATCGCGAGCGGGTTGTTGAGCTCGTGGGCCACTCCCGCCAGCAGGGAGCCCATCGTCGCCACCTTCTCGCTCTGGATCAGCCGCTGCGTCCGCTCGGCAATGGCCTGCTCGAGCGAGCGATTGTGGCGCTCGAGGTCGAGATAGAGGGCGCGCGTATCAAGCAGGTTCCGGATGCGCAGCAGGACCTCGAGGCGGTCGAACGGCTTGGTCAGGAAGTCCTTGGCGCCGGCCTCGAGCGCGCGCTTCTTCGCCTCGACGGTGACATCGGCGGTCAGGATCAGCACCGGCAGGAACACGTCGTCGGGAATCTGCAGCTGTCGGATGACCGCAACGCCGTCTAGATGCGGCATCATCAGATCGAGCAGGATCAGGTCGGGCTGGAGCTCGCCGTACAGCGCCTGCACCTGGCGTGAGTCCGTCGTGCCCTTGACCTGGCGGTAGCCCGCCTCGGCCAGCATGCGCTCGAGGAGCCGCACGTTCGCCGGCTCGTCGTCAACGACGAGGATCCGGGCCTGGCTCGGGTCCGTCTTTCCCATCGTCTACCTCGCTACCTTCACGAGAAGCTCGTCGAGCACGCCGAGGAACTGCGTGACGGACAATGGTTTGGTCAAATATGCGTGGGCGCCGGCCTTCAGCAGGCTGGTCGACCGGCTCGTCATCGCGTCCGCGCTCAGAATCACCACCGGGATCTCGCGCGTCGCGGGATCGGCCTGGAGCCGCGCGAGCACGTCCTGGCCGCTGATATCCGGGAGATGCAGATCAAGGACGATCGCGTCCGGCCGATGGGCGCGAGCGAGCTCGAGCCCGGGACGCCCCTGCATCGCCGACAGCAGCTTGATGCCGGGACGCCGCGCCACGATGCGCTCGACCAGCCGAAGATTCGACGGGTTGTCTTCGATGTAGAGCACGGTGCCCGTCACGCCCGGCGCCTCGGCTCCGGGCGCGCGCGTCTCATCCGCGGGCAGCTCGTGAGAGGGCGCTGAGGCGATCGGCAGCTCAAGCGAGAAGGTCGAGCCGGTGCCCGGCGTGCTCGCGGCGCTCAAGGTGCCGCCCATCATCTCGACCAGGCCCTTCGAGAGCGCCAGGCCGAGCCCGGTGCCCTCGATCGACCCGTCTTGCACGTCCAGGCGATCGAACGGAGTGAAGAGCCGCGGCATCCGCTCCGGCGCGATTCCGAGGCCTGTGTCGGTGACGGCGACCCGGCACGTGCCGGACGGCGTCCGGTCGCACGAGACCGTCACGGCGCCTTCCGGGCGGTTGTACTTGACCGCGTTCGACAGGAGGTTGAGAAGCACCTGCTGAAGCCGCTGGCGGTCGGCCATGACGTGTCCCCGCCAGACCACGGCGGTCGAAAGGCCGATGCCGCGCGCGGCGGCCTGGGGTCGGACGAGATCGAGCGCACTCGCGATGACTTCGCTGGCCTCGACCGGCTCGAGCGAGACCGAGAACTTCCCGGCCTCGATGCGCGCGATGTCGAGGATCTCGTTGATGAGCCCCAGGAGATGGCGGCCTCCCTCGAGGATGTGCGCCACGCCCTCGCGCTGCGCGGGCTGTTCGAGCTCGCGCTCCAGAAGCTGCGCGAAGCCGAGGATGCCGTTGAGCGGTGTCCTGAGCTCGTGGCTCATGCGCGATAGGAACTCGCTCTTGGCGTGGTTGGCGCTCGTCGCCGCCTCCTCGGCCCGCTGCGCCCGCCGGCGCTCGTGCCGCTCGCGCTCGTGCGTCTGGACGAGCCGGGCGTAGAGCATCCCGTTCTCGAGCAGCAGCACTCCCAGCACGAAGCTCGCGGCCAAGAGCCCGTAGATGCGCCCGGCGTAGAAGCCCAGGTCGAACCGGCCGGCATTGAGCACGACGGCCAGGCCGATGTCGAAGATCCAGGCGCACATCACCACCATCAGCCACAGGTCGAGCAGCGAGTGCGGGCGGCGGCGCCAGAGGACGCCGAGGGCCACGAAGCTCAGTCCCCACACGCCTGCGATGACCGCGTAGAGCGCCGACGAGTAGTGATTGCCGCGCATGATCCCGGGCAGCCAGTCCTGACCGGCGGTCGCGACGAACGTGAAGACCGAGGCCGCGACGAGCGCCGCGGCGGCGCTGGCGACGATGGCGCCCAGGGGCCGGTTCGTCTCGCCGCGCGCCTCGCTCGGGGAGGCTTCGAGACGTGCGTAGGCGATCACGAGCAGCGGGAAGCCGGCGTGCCAGAACATGTAGAGCCACGCGGTGCTCTGCGGCCCGGCGCCGAGCAGCCCGGTCGGCGCAAAGAGTCCCGGGAACGTGAGCGCGTGCGCGATCGTCATGAGCGCGGTGAACAGATAGGCGCTCGCGAGCACCTGGAGAGCCCGAGAGCGCAGGATGCTGAACTGACCGAACAGGAGAACCGCCGTGACCAGATCGTTGATCACGAGCGCCGACTCGTAGATCGGGATGAAGGCCCAGACCTGCCCGAGCGGCCGCGTCGCGAACGGCGCCAGTGCGAGGAAGATCGCGCCGGACACGAGCAGAACCGCGAAGGCGAGCCGGCGCTCGCGCCGGCCGGCCGGCACGGTCGAGAGAAAGACCGCGCCGTCGTCCGACGTCATCGTCGCGCCCTCCGCTCGGTCTTCGGCGAGTGGGTCGCGCGCGCCGGCCGGGCTCGTCGACGCGGCGGCGCGACGACGACCGCCGCGGCGACCGTGCCGTCGGCTTCGAGGAGCGACACGATTTGGCGTCCGAGCGCGGCCAGGCCCGCGCGCTTGGTGAGGAACGCGTCGGCGCCACAGGTCAGCGCCAGCTGCTCGGCCTGGTCGTCTTCGAACCCGGTCATCGCGACGATCTTCGTCGCTTTCGTCTCCGGGGCTTCCTTCACGCGCCGGCACACCTCGAAGCCGTCGAGCCCGGGCATCCGAAGATCGAGCAGGAGAAGGTGCGGCTGGAACGATCCGATCTTCAGGAGCGCTTCGTATCCGCCGCACGCGCCCTCGACCCGCACGCCGGGGAGAAGATCCTTCAGCGCGTCGAGCGCCAGCTCGACGAAGTCCTGTTGGTCGTCGACGACCAGGATGCGCGGGGCCTCGTCGGTCTCGGTACCGAAGCCGTACGCCGCCTGGAAGCGGTGTAGCTCGCTGGCGCGGATCCGGAAATGGCGACCGGGCGTGCGGAACGCCTCGAGCTGCCCCGCCTCGATCCAGTTCTTCACGGTGCCGACCGACACCTGACACCGGCTTGCGACTTCACCCGTCGTCAAATACCGCATAGAGACCTCAAAAAATCGGAATAGTTAGTGCAGAAATAGCCTATTTCAGTTGTAGCAGACCCCCTTTTTTGCCCAAATTGATCTTTTTGGCGAATTAACGGAGTTGGCGCTCAAATCATAGGTCGGCAGACCACAGGCGAGATAAGACGCCTGCAATTTCGGGCGGTTGCCCGGCAGGTGCCCTAGGCCGTGAAGCCCTTACTCTCGTTGGCGAGCCGGTCGAGCAGGGGCGCCGGCGTCCAGAACGCGTCGCCGCTCTGCTTCTTGAACTCGAGTAGCCGATCGCGCAGCGCCGTGAGCCCGATCGAGTCGGCCCAGAACATCGGACCGCCTCGATAGACGGGCCAGCCGTAGCCGTAGACCCAGATCACGTCGATGTCGCTGGCCCGGATCGCGATCTTCTCCTCGAGGATCTTGGCGCCCTCGTTGACCATCGGATAGAGCAGTCGTTGCAGGATCTCGTCGTCGCCGATGGGACGCCGGGTGATGCCCATCGAGGTTGCCACGTCGACGATGATCTTCTCGACCTCGGGGTCGGCGATCGGCGTGCGGTCGCCCTTCTCGTACTTGAAGTAGCCGGCGCCGGTCTTCTGGCCGAAGCGACCGAGCTCGCAGATGCGATCGGCGACCGGCGCCTTCGCGCCGCGCCCCTTGCGGATGCGCCAGCCGACGTCGAGGCCGGCCAGATCGCCCATCGCGAACGGCCCCATCGGAAAGCCGAAATCGGTGAGCACCCGATCGACCTGGTGGGGTGCTGCGCCTTCGAGGATGAGCTTCTCGGCCTGCAATCCGCGCTGGTGCAGCATCCGGTTGCCGACGAAGCCGTAGCAGACGCCGACCAGCACCGGCACCTTGCCGATGCGCCGCCCCACCGACATCGCGGTCGCGACCGCGGTCTTCGACGACTTCTGGCCGCGCACGTTCTCGAGCAGCCGCATCACGTTGGCGGGGCTGAAGAAGTGCGTGCCGACCACGCTCTCGGGACGCTTGGTGGCCGACGCGATCTCGTCCACGTCGAGGGTGGAGGTGTTGGTCGCGAGCACCGCGTCCGGCTTGCAGATCGCGTCGAGCTTCGCGAACACTTCCTTCTTGATCGGCATCTCCTCGAACACCGCTTCGATCACGATGTCCGCGTCGGCCGCCCCCTTGAATTCGGTGGTACCGGTGATGAGCCCCATGCGCTTCTCGACGTCCGCCTGGGTCAGCCGGCCGCGCGACGCGGTGGCCTCGTAGTTCTTCCGCACGATGCCGAGCCCGCGATCGAGCGCATCCTGCGCGACCTCCACGACCGTGACCGGAATCCCGGCGTTCGCGAAATTCATCGCGATGCCGCCGCCCATCGTGCCGGCGCCGATCACCGCCGCCTTCTTGATCTCCTTGGCCGGGGTGTCGGCCGGCACGTCCGGGATCTTGGCCGCTTCGCGCTCGGCGAAGAAGAAGTAGCGCTGCGCCTTGGACTCGGGCGAGTTGAGCAGCTCCACGAACAGCTCGCGCTCGCGCTTGATGCCCTCGGCGAACGGCAGGTTCACGGCGGCCTCGACCGCCTTGATGCAGTTCTCCGGCGCGCGGAAGCCGCGCGTCTGGCGCGCCACGCTCTTCCTGAACTCCGCGAAGATCTCGGGCTTGCCGCGCGCCGGGGCGATCTTGTCATCGAGGTCGCGGATCTTCTTGAGCGGCCGCCGCTCGTTGATCACCTTGTCCGCGAACGCGACGCCGGCGGCGGCGAGGTCGCCGTCGACGATCTCGTCGATGAGGCCGACCTTCAGCGCTTCGTCGGCGCCGATCGGATCGCCGCTCACGATCATCTGGAGCGCTTTCTGCGGACCGACGACCCGCGGCAGCCGCTGCGTTCCGCCCGCGCCCGGCAGGATCCCGAGCTTCACCTCGGGCAGTCCGAAACGCGCGCCCTTGGCGCCGACGCGATAGTGACAGGCCAGCGTGACCTCGAGCCCGCCGCCGAGTGCGGTGCCGTGAATGGCGGAGATCACCGGCTTGGGCGAGCCCTCGATCAGGTCGAGCACGGCGTGAAGCCCCGGCTCCACCGGCGGCTTGCCGAACTCGGTGATGTCGGCGCCGGCGATGAAGGTGCGACCGGCGCACACGATGACGATCGCCTGGACGGCGCCGTCGGTGATCGCCTGCTGCATCCCGTCGTAGAGCCCCTTGCGCACGTGCTGGCTGAGCGCGTTGACAGGCGGGTTGTCGACGGTCAGCACGGCCACGCGGCCGCGGGTGCCGAGGTCTACGGACTGAGTGATCTTCGCCATGAGCGGCTCCTGATCGAGTCGAGAGTGGCGCCTATGATACTCGGGAACGACGCGGCCGGCTCAGCAGCCGAGACGCTTCGCGAGATCGACGAAATCGCTCGCGACCACGTCCCACTCGCGGGCGGGCTTGATGTCCTTCGCCTGCCCCGGGCCGTGTTCCGCCGGTCGCGGGACGAACGCCGTGCGCAGCCCGACCGCGCTCGCGGCCGCGAGGTCGCCGTTGTGCGCAGCGACCATCATGCACTCGCCCGGCGCCAGTCCGAGCAGCGCCGCGGTCGTCAGATACGTTTCGGGCTGGGGCTTGTAGTGGTGCGCGACCTCCGCGCCGAGGACCGCGTCCCACGGTAGTCCGCCGTACTTCGCCATGTTGACGATCAGCGCGACGTTGCCGTTCGAGAGCGTCGCCAGCACGAACTTCTTCTTGAGCCGGGTGAGACCGGGCACCGAGTCGGGCCACGGATCGAGGCGATGCCACGCGCGGTTGAAGTGATCGATCTCGGCCTCCGAAAGCCCCTTGATCGCGAACTGGGTGAGCAGCTTGTCGAGGCTCTCCCGGTGAAGGTCGTCGAGCTTGGTCCAGGCGCGCCGGCCGCCGCGCACCTCGTCCATCGCGGGCTGATAGAGCCCGCGCCACGCGTCGGCGAACTTGGCCCAGTCGACGCTGAGCCCCTTTTTCTTGCCGAGCGTCTCGCCTTCGCGAATCAGGCTCGACCGCCAGTCGACGACGGTGCCGAAGACGTCGAACGTGAGCGCTTTGACGTTGTCGATGGCCATGGCTGCTCCGATCTAGGCTGTGGGCGGTTGAGCTCGTTCGGTCGCGAGTGGTAGTGCGCGCTGCAGTCCGTCGCGGGGCTGGGGCCCCGCCGGCCGAGGCGCGCCTGAGAATCGGTGGTCGTGGCGCTCGTAGTGCGCACGGAGCACGTCGGCGCCGAAGTCGTTTCGCGGATCGTGCCAGACCGAATGGATGTGGTTGGCGCGGTTTTGCGAGTTGTCGTACTCGATGAGAAGGGTCGGCCCGTGTAGCCGATAATAATGGGGCTGCCGGGGATCGATCGCGCCGGCCCACGCGAAGCGCACGCTCTCGACGCCCGCCTCGCGCATCCGGCGCAGCTCTTCGTCGGCGACGTCGCCGCGCATGTTGCGGGCGTAGGTCTCGACCAGGCGCAGCGCCAGCGCCCGCTGCTCGGATCCGACCTCGCCGAGGGCGAGGCCGGTCGGCGTCTTCAGGCTGTCGGCCCGGCCCGGTCCGGTCACGATGTCGCCCGGCGACTCCGCCGCGATGACGAAGCGGCCGCGCAGCCGCGGATCGATTCCGCGGGCCAGCGCGAACGCGAGATCCTGCTCGTCGGCCAGGGTGCGGAGGCCGCGCTGCGGCCCTGAGGGCACCTCGGCCGGATTCGCGCCGAAGAATGCCGGCGTGACGGACACCGGGCGGCCCGGTACGAGCGTGAAGTTGAGCGACAGGTGATGGCCTTCGAGGCGCCAGCCCCACCGCCCGGCTGCGTCCGGCGTGCCGAAGAGGCTCACGTAGTACTTCTCCGGGTCGCGCAGCAGCCCGCCGAAGGTTTCGAGCTCGCGCAAGACGTCCTCGAGCTTCATCACGTTCACGACCTTGGCGTAGCCGACCTCGGACAGCGACGCTTTGATGAGCTCGTGCGCCGCGGCGCGGCCGGCCGCCGACATCTCCTTGAACGCCACACCGGAGCGCGAGCGCGGCACGTAGTGCCAGTTCATGCGCTGGTCGTTGACGAAGGGAAACACGGCGGCGCGCCGCTGCCCCGCGTCGAGCGCCGAGAGCAGCGCCGTCGCGGCCCGCGCCATGGCCGTGCGCGCCGCGTCGCCGACGTCCGCCGCCCGCGCGGGCCGCGCGACGGCCAGCGCCGCGCTGGCGAGGGTGCCGTGAAGAAGCTGGCGCCGGCCGATCCGAGTCATGGCGACCCCAATGCTACACTCCACGTCACGCCGAGTCTCGTGATGCGATTGTGGCTCGTTCTCGCGTCGCTCCTGCTCGCCGTTCCCGCGCGCGCCGCGGCCGACGAAGCGCTCTGGCAGCTTCTACGCTCCGG
>Ga0209382_10008838_pt1 | contig 12658 bp, 9 predicted proteins | sample SoiMetdeltSBSDD5_FD_187599 | JGI IMG/M metagenome (GOLD analysis project Ga0209382, IMG submission 187599) | Bulk soil microbial communities from a Populus tree surrounding site in Tennessee, USA - Soil MetaG P. deltoides SBSDD5 (SPAdes) (version 2) | ecosystem: Environmental > Terrestrial >... | reverse complement strand
CCGAAGCTCGGCACCAGGATCGCCATCGTCTCGGCCAGATCGTCATGCAGCGTGATGATCCGGTGTCCGACATGCTCGCCGGAGCCGGTTCGGAATCGTCGTGTTGAGGACTCGCTGGTCAGGGCAACCGCCTTCGTCACGACCCCGCCAGCGGCAGGGAGGTCGTCGGATGGTAGCATCCGGCCAGTCCGAGGCGTTGGCGTGGCTTCGGAGCGAGGGGCGACAATACCCCATCTCCTGGATGGATCGGCAACCGTGACCCGAGACTACCTGGCGGCCCTCCGCGAGCGCGTCCTGATCTACGATGGCGCGACCGGCACCAGCGTACAGGCGCGCAACCTGAGCGCCGACGACTTCGGCGGCAAAAGGCTTGAAGGCTGCAACGAGATGCTGGTCCTCTCACGTCCGGACGTCGTGACGGACATCCACCGGGCGTTCTTCGAAGCCGGCGCCGACGTGGTCGAGACGGACACGTTCGGCGGCAGCCGGCCGAAGCTCGAGGAGTACGGCCAGGGCGAGCAGACCCACGAAATCAACCGTCGGGCGGCGGAGCTCGCGCGCGAGGCGGCCGATCGTGAGGCGGCAAAACGCGGCCGGGACTGCTTCGTAGCTGGCTCGATGGGACCGACTGGCTTCCTGCCGTCCACCACCGACCCGACGCTCTCGAACGTGACGTTCGACCAGCTGGTCGACATCTTCGAAGAGCAGGGACGGGCGCTGGTCGAGGGCGGCGTCGACGTGCTGCTGGTCGAGACGGCACAGGACATCCTGGAGGTGCGGGCGGCGCTGGCCGGCATTCGGCGGGCGTTCGCCAGCGGCACGCGCCGGGTGCCGATCCAGGCCCAGATCTCGCTCGACACGTCCGGGCGGATGCTGCTGGGCACCGAGGTCGCGGCGGCGATCGTGATCCTGGAGCACGCCGGCGCAGAGGCGATCGGCCTCAACTGCTCCACTGGCCCGGACTACATGCGCGTGCCGATCCGGACGATGTCCGAGCTGGCCGGCGTGCCGCTGACGGTGATCCCCAACGCCGGCATCCCGATCAACGTTGAGGGCCGGGCGATCTATCCGCTCGAAGCCGAGCCGATGGCCGAGCAGCTTCGGCAGTTCGTCGAGGAGTGCGGCGTGGCGGCGGTCGGTGGGTGCTGTGGCACGACGCCGGAGCACATCGCGGCGTTGCGTAGGGCGATCGCCGCGCCGCGCCGGCGCCATTTCGTGGCGCCGTTCGTGCCGAGGGTCGCCAGCGCGATGCGAGCGCAGGATCTCCAGCAGCAGCCGCCGCCGCTGCTGGTGGGCGAGCGCGTCAATACGCAGGGCAGCCGCAAGGTGAAGCGGCTGCTGCTGGCCAACGACTACGACAGCGTCCTCGACGTCGCGCGGGAGCAGGTTGAGGGGGGAGCCCACGTCCTGGACGTCTGTGTCGCGCTGACCGAGCGCGCCGACGAGGCGACGCAGATGGTGGAGGTCGTCAAGCGGCTGCGGGCCGGCGTGGACGCGCCGTTGATGATCGACACGACTGAGCCAGACGTGGTGCGGGCGGCGCTGGAGGCGAACCCCGGCCGCTCGATCGTCAACTCGATCAACCTGGAAGCCGGCCGCGACAAGGCCGACCTGGTGCTGGGGCTGGCGAAGACGCACGGCGCGGCGGTAGTGGCGCTGACCATCGACGAGGTCGGCATGGCGCACACGGCCGACCGCAAGGTGGAGATCGCGAAGCGGATCCACCAGATCGCGGTGGACGACCACGGCCTGCGCGCCGAAGACCTGATCTTCGACGTGTTGACGTTCCCGGTCACGACCGGTCAGGAGGAGCTGGTCCACGACGCCGCCGAGACGATCGAGGGGATCAAGCGAGTCAAGGCCGAGCTGCCGGGCGTCCTGACCTCGCTGGGCGTCTCGAATGTCTCGTTCGGGGTGTCGCAGGCGGCGCGGGGCGTCCTGAATTCGGTGTTCCTGCACCACTGCGTGGAGGCGGGCCTTGACGCGGCGATCGTCAACCCGAGCCACATCACGCCGTACGCCGAGATTCCGGCCGACGCTCGGGAGCTCGCCGAAGACCTGATCTACTACCGGCGTCCAGACGCCTTGCCACGGTTCATCGCGCGGTACGAGGGCGTCGAGGTCGACTCGTCGACCGGCGGCATCGATGCTGATGTCGACCTGCCGGTTGAGCAGCGGATCCACAACCGGATCCTCTTCCGGAAGCGGGACGGTATCGAGGAGCAGCTCGACGAGGCGCTGCTCACCAGGGATGCCGTCGGCGTGCTGAACGACATCCTGCTGCCGGCGATGAAGGACGTGGGCGACAAGTTCGGAGCGGGAGAGCTGATCCTGCCGTTCGTGCTGCAGTCGGCGGAGGTCATGAAGCGGGCGGTTCGGCACCTGGAGCAGTTCCTGGAGAAGAAAGAGGGGTACACCAAGGGGAAGGTCGTGCTGGCGACCGTGTACGGAGACGTGCACGACATCGGGAAGTCATTGGTCAACACGATCCTCTCCAACAACGGCTACACGGTCTTCGACCTGGGTAAGCAGGTGCCGGTCGCGACGATCATCGAGAAGGCGATCGAGGTGGAGGCCGACGCGATCGGCCTGTCTGCGCTGCTGGTCTCGACGTCGCGCCAGATGCCGATCTGCGTCCAGGAGCTGAGCGCCCACGAACTTTCGATCCCGGTGTTGATCGGCGGCGCGGCGATCAACCGGGCCTTTGGGCGGCGGGCGGCGCTGCTGCCAGACGGCACGCCGTACGCCGGCGGCGTTCACTACTGCAAGGACGCCTTCGAGGGGCTGGACGTGATGGACCAGCTCAGCGATCCAGAGCGGCGCGAGGCGGTCACGGAGCGAGTAAAGCAGGACGCGCTGGCGCAGGCCGGGCGCGAGGCGCCGCGCGCCGTCATGGCGGCCGTCGAAGGACGATCGACCGTCAAGCCGATCAGCCCGCCGAGGCCTGCGTTCCTGGGCGCACGTCAGATCGAAGTGCCGCTGGCCGAGGCGTGGCCGAACCTGGACCTGAACACGCTGTTCCGTCTGCACTGGGGCGTCCGCAAGATCGCGGAGGGCGAGCGGCAGCGGCTCCTGGAGAACGAGTTCATCCCGCTGCTGGAGGAGTTGAAGGCGGAGGCCGAGCGGGAGGACTGGCTGAGAGGTCACGCGGTTTACGGATTCTTCCCGGCCGTCTCAGATCGAAACGAGCTGGTCGTGCTGGACCCGAGCGATCCGAAGCACGAGGACGAGCTGGTTCGGCTGCCGTTCCCGCGTCAGCCGGCCGGCGAGAAGCTGTGCCTTGCCGACTACTTCCAGCCGATTGGCGGGCGGCCAGACCTGGTGGCGTTCCAGGCCGTCACCGTGGGCATTCAGGCCGAGCCGCTGTACGAGCGGCTGGAGCGCGAGGGCGAGTATAGCCGTGGCCTCTACATCCGGGGACTGGCCTCCTCGACGGCGGAGGCGCTGGCCGAGGTGGTGAATCAGCGGGTCCGGGCTGACCTGGGCATCGCGGCGGAGCGCGGGCGGCGGTACAGCTGGGGATACGGCGCCTGCCCGGATCTCTCGCAGCAGCGGGCGATCCTCAGGATTCTCGGCGCCGAGCGGATCGGCCTCAAGCTGACCGAGGGCGATCAGCTCGATCCCGAGCATAGCACCGTTGCGCTGGTGATCCACCACCCGGAGGCGAAGTACTTCGCCGTCCACCAGCCGGGTCAGGGCAGTCCGCTCAACGAGATGGCCGCCGCGCTCTGAGCGCGGCGGCCATCAAGCTATCCCAGCGCGCGGTCGGGACGTCACGCCGCGACCGTGATCTCCGGTGTCGAGCGAGCGCCCAGTTGTCCGACCAGCGGTCCTGAGGACGGACCTGCTATCCGGTGCTCCAGGCGTCCGTTCTCGGCGAGCCAGCGTAGAAAGGTGAGCCGGCTCATGTCGATCGGCTGCGGCGTCTGAACGAACATTTGCAGGGTGCTGTCGTACGGTCCCATGGCGGCCATCCTTCTACCTCAACTCCCCCGGGCGAGGCCGCCGGGACCTGGGTCCGGCGTCCATCTGCCTTCGTCGTGTTCGGTTATTCCGACACTACCCGTTCTAATGCATGGACCGTGCCCAGACCGTCCGGGCTCGTCACAATTGCGACACGGTTATGACGTTGCAGTGAGATACAACGCCGTCTGTGTCGGCGCCGTCCTCTCAGTCGACCGTGTGGACGACAGAACGACCTGAACAACCTTCGCAGGATCTCGGGTGTGCCGCTGCCCGATGTGGCACGGTCAGGCCAGATATCCTCCGTCGGGGCCGCGTCGCAAGCGGTAGCGGGCGTAGAGCTCGCCGTCGTGCTCGTGGAGCGAGATGAGGTCGAGTCGGGCCTGGATCCGGGTCGTCGGATGGTCGGCGTCGATCGTGGCGCGACCGCGCCCGCCGGCGAGCTTCGGCGCGACCGTCCAGAACACCTCGTCGACCAGGCCGGCGTCGAGCAGGTGCTGGTTGAGGGTCGGGCCGCCTTCGGAGAGCAGCCGGCGAACGCCGTATTCGTCGTGGAGACGACGGAGCGCCGCCACGAGGTCGACGGAGGGACCGTCGTGGGTCAGGAGCATCGCGTACCGGGCGAGCGGGTTGCGTCGCTCAACCGGCGCGAGACTCGACGTCAGAATGACGGTGCCGCTCGGGCCATTCACGAGGAACCGACCGGTCGGATCGAGATCGAGCGATGCGCTGACGATGACGGCAAGCGGCTGCGGCGGCAGTCCGCTGGCAACGCGCTGGCGGGACCGCTCCTCGTCGACGCGAGGATCGACGATCTCGGAGCGGAGGGTGCCAGCGCCGTGCATGACGGCGTCGACAGCGGCGCGGACCTGGCGCATCAGCAGCGAGTCGGTGCGGCTGCCAATTCCGGCAGCTGACGTTCCGAGTGCTGCCTTGCCGTCCACCGTCGACACCATGTTCACGACGACGTATGGGCGGCCATCGACGCCAGCCGAAAACCCGAGGTCTCGGTAGATGGTGTCGGGTGCAACCAGGGGCGCCGAGTCGGGCGGAATGAGCCTGCGCAGATCGGCCTCCGGACGAGTGGCGGTGATCTGTGGCGCCCGGCCACCGGCGCGTGGCGGCGCGGGCGACGACCGCTGCCCTCGGGGTTATAACTCCGAGAACCGACGGAGGCACGATGGCAGCGCTGACGTTCCAAGACATCATCATGCGACTCGACGCCTACTGGGCCGGACAGGGCTGTCTTGTGGTGCAGCCGTACGACGTCGAGGTGGGAGCAGGTACTGCCGCTCCATCGACATTCCTGCGGGTGCTCGGTCCGGAGCCGTGGTCAGTTGCGTATCCGCAGCCATCGCGGCGGCCGGCCGATGGACGGTACGCCGAGAACCCGAACCGGTATCAACATTACTTCCAGTACCAGGTGATTCTGAAGCCGGCGCCGGCCGACCCGCTGGGCCTCTACCTCGCGAGCCTGGCAGCGCTTGGCGTCAGCGACAGCGATCACGACGTCCGCTTCGTCGAGGACAACTGGGAGGCGCCGTCGCTCGGGTCGTGGGGACTTGGCTGGGAGGTCTGGCTGGACGGGCTGGAGATCACCCAGTACACGTATTTCCAGCAGAGCGGCGGCTTCGACCTGGACCCGCCGTCGGTCGAGATCACGTACGGCCTTGAACGGATCGCGATGTACCTCCAGGGCGTGCGCGACTTCACCCAGATCCGCTGGAACGATCGGGTGACGTACGGCGACATCTATCGCCAGTCCGAGGTCGAGCAGAGCACCTACAACTTCGAGATCGCGGACATCGACGCGCTGCGGTCGGCGTTCGACATCTACGAGGGCGAGTCGAAGCGGGCGCTCGACGCGGGCCTGGTGATCCCGGGCCTCGAACAGGTCCTGAAATGCTCGCACGCATTCAACCTGCTCGACGCGCGTGGGGCGATCGGCGTGACCCAGCGGGCGGCGTACATGGGACGGATGCGGGTGCTCTCGCGTCGGGCGGCGGCTTCGTACATGGATCAGCGCGAACGCCTCGGCTACCCGCTGCTGTCGAGCGGGCCGATCACCGAGGTATCGGGCTTCGCCCCGCTCGCGGCGCAGCCGTCGACCGCGAAGACGGCGGACCTCGATCCGGCCAGACGCGCTGACCTCGTCGTCGAGCTGGGTGTCGAGGAGCTGCCGGCGGGGGACGTGACCTCGGCGGTCGGCCAGCTTCGTGAGCGAGCAGCCGAGACGCTGAGCGGGGCGGGCCTGAGCTTCGCCGGGATCGACGTCGAGGGCACACCGCGACGCCTCGTGCTCTCGGTGAAGGACGTGGGGGTCCGGGAGGCCGTTCGCGAGGAGACGGTGAAAGGTCCGCCGGCCTCGGTGGCGTACGACCAGGAAGGGAAGCCGACCCGGGCAGCGGAAGGTTTCGCACGCACGAACGGCGTCCCGGTCGATCAGCTTACGACCGAGGAGAGCGGCGGCAGGACGTACGTTGTGGCGCGCAGACGGGTCGAGTCGCGGCCGGCGTTGGAGCTGCTGGGCGAGTCGATCGAGAAGCTGTACGGTGGCCTCCGGTTCGGACGGTCGATGTATTGGGAGACGCCCGACGTGACGTTCTCGCGGCCGATCCGCTGGCTGCTTGCGCTCTGGGGCGACGAGGTCGTGCCGGCGACGGTCGGGCGGGTGCAGTCTGGAGCGGTCACCTGGACGCCGCGCGGCACGGAAGCCCAGGCAATCATCGTGGGTTCGGCCGGCGAATACGCGGCGACGATCGAGCGGATCGGCGTGGTGCTGTCGGCGGAGGAGCGGCAGAAGCAGATCCTTGAGCAGAGCCGGGCGCTGGCCGAGTCGGCGGGGGGCCGGCTCGACGAGGACGAGGATTTGCTAGAGGAGGTCGGCAACCTGGCGGAGCTGCCGACGCCGTTGCTCGGGAGCTTCGACCCGGCCTCGCTCGACGCGCCGGCCGAGGCTCTCGTGACGGTGATGAAGAAGCACCAGCGGTACTTTCCGATCTACGGTCCTGACGGGAAGCTGCTTCCGAAGTTCGTGGCCGTCGCAAACGGACGGCGCGAGCGCCCCGAGATCGTCGTGCACGGGAACGAGGAAGTGCTGCGGGCACGATTCGCGGACGCCCTGTACTTCTACCGCCAGGATCTCACGAAGCCGCTGGCCGAGTTCGTGCCGGCCCTCGGGCAGCTCACGTTCCTGGAGGGGCTAGGCTCGCTGGAGGACAAGACCGGGCGTCTCGAAGCGTTGGCGCCGTCCGTCGCCGAACTGTTGGGCCTGAGTGTCGACGTGGCGGAGCTCAGGCGCGCTGCACATCTGGCGAAGGCGGACCTGGCGACGGCACTGGTGAAGGAGCTCACCGAGCTTCAGGGCACGATGGGTCAGGCGTACGCGCGCGCGGCCGGCGAGACGGACGGTGTGGCCCGGGCGATCGCCGAACACTACCTGCCGCGCTACGCTGGCGACTCGCTGCCTGCCACTGAGATCGGGACGGCGCTCAGCGTCACGGACCGGATCGACACGCTGGTGGCGGCGTTCGCGGCGGGCCTGGAGCCGACAGGTTCGTCGGACCCGTACGGCCTGCGACGAGCTGGCCTGGGGCTGCTGACGATCCTGGTGGCCCTGGAAAGCGACGTCTCGCTCGACGCGCTGATCGATCTTGCGGCCAGGCACGTGCCGATTAAGCTTCAGGAGGAGCGGCGGGCGGCGCTCCGCACGTTCCTGGTTCAGCGTCTCCGGATCTGGCAGGTGGAGCAGGGGCGGATGAAAGAGGTCGTCGAGAGCGTCCTGGCGATCCAGGCCGACCGACCTGGCCTCGCCGCTGCGACAGCGACGAAGCTGGAGCGTGCACTCTCTTCGGCGAGCTTCCAACGCCTGATGGCGGGCGTCAAGCGTGCGGACCGGATCGCGCCGCGCGACGAGGTGCTGCCGATGCAACCGGATGTGCTCGCGGGTGACGCTGACCGGGCGCTGCTTGAAGCATACGAGGCGGCGGCCGGTCGGGTCGAAGCGTTACGGCCGGACGACGTCGACGGACTTGTCGACGCGACGCTACCGCTGGCCGACCCGATCGATCGCTTCTTCACGGATGTTCTGGTGATGGCAGAGGACCCCGACTTGCGGGCCAGTCGCCTTGGCCTGCTACAGCGCATCCGTGACCTGCCGCGGCGATCGTTCGAGGTCGCGCAGGTGCCGCTGCCGCGCGCGTGAGCATCGGGTAACAGCCGTGTCCGCAGCCTATCCGCCGATCGGAGACTACGCCGTCATCGGCGATTGCCGCACCGCCGGCCTCGTGTCGCGTGACGGATCGCTCGACTTCCTCGGCCCGCCTCGCTTCGACAGCCCGACGATCTTCGCGGCGCTCCTCGATGCCAAAACGGGTGGCCGGTTCCGAGCCCGCCCTGTCGGCACCTTCCGGTCGGCGCGCGCCTACGTGGCGAACACCAACGTCCTCGAGACGACGTTCATCACCGATAGCGGCGCCTGCGTGCTTCGCGATCTGATGCCGGTAGCGTCGGAGGAGGAGAAGCGACGCGCCCCGCTCCCCGAGCACCTGGTGCTGCGCGAGCTCGAGGGGCTGGCGGGCAGCGTCGAGGTCGAGGTGCTTTTTGAGCCACGTCCTGACTACGCTCGGCGCCGGGCAGGACTCGAGGCGCGCGGGGCGTTGGGACTCTGGAGCGAGACGGACGGGGCCGCGTACGTGCTGCGATCCGACCTGCGGCTGACGGTCATCAATGACGGTCACGCCGCCGTCGGCACGCACCGTCTGCAGGCCGGTGAGCGACGCTATCTTGCGTTTGCTTACAGCCGGGAAGGGCCGTCGGTCGTGCCGCTGCTTGGCCTTGCGGCGCGGCATCAGGTTGAACGGTCGATCCGCTGGTGGCAGGCGTGGGCTGCGCGCTGTTCGTATGGTGGGCCATACCGCGACGCCGTCATCAGAAGCGCCCTCGCGCTCAAGCTCATGACCTACGCACCCTCTGGAGCGGTCGTCGCGGCGCCGACGACCTCCCTCCCGGAGGCGATCGGCGGGTCGCGCAATTGGGACTACCGCTACTGCTGGCTGCGAGACGCCTCGCTTACCCTCCGGGCACTCTTCTCACTCGGATACGACGAGGAGGCGACGGCCTTCCTGGACTGGATGCTGCACGCCACCCGATTGACCAGGCCGGAGCTGCGGGTACTGTACGACGTCTTCGGCGAGCCGGGCCTCGCTGAGCGGGAGCTTTCCCATCTCGACGGTTACGCCGGCTCGCGCCCGGTGCGAATCGGCAATGGCGCGCAGGGACAGCTACAACTCGATGTCTACGGCGATGTGATCGACGCCGTCGCGGTGTTCGCACGTCGCGGCGGGCGCTTCAGTCACGACACTGTGCGGCTGCTGGACAGCCTGGGCCACACCGTCTGCAGGCGCTGGCGCGAGCCAGACGAGGGCATCTGGGAAGGTCGCTCGGGCCGATCTCACCACACCCACTCGAAGGTCCTGTGCTGGGTCGCCCTCGACCGGCTGGTGCGGATGCACGAGGCCGGCTGCATCAGGGTGTGCATCGACGAGATGCGAACCGAGCGGGACGTGATCCGCGCAGCGATCGAGGCGCACGGCTTCAGCGAGGCCGTCGGGAGCTACACTCGCACGTTTGGCGGGAGCGACCTCGACGCCAGCCTGTTGACCCTGCCGCTGTACGGCTATGTCGATGGAGCCGATCCGCGCATGCTGTCCACCTGTGCCCGAATCCGGGAGCGGCTCGGTCGCGGCGCCCTCATCCATCGCTATCAGGGGCATGACGACGGCCTCCCGCCGGGCGAGGGGGCCTTCGGCATCACGAGCTTCTGGGCTGTCGAGTGCATGGCCCGCGGCGGCGACCTCACCGGGGCGACCGCGGCCTTCGAAGAGCTCCTCGCATGCGCGAACGACGTCGGGCTCTATGGCGAGGAGATTGACCCGGAGACCGGCGCGGCGCTCGGGAACTTTCCCCAGGCCTTCACCCACGTCGGCCTGATCAACGCTGCGCTGACACTCGCGGAGGCACGGGACGAGCGCGGACGCGCCGCCGCGGTCTCATCCGCGTCGGCAGTCATCAAGGAGTCGCGCATATGAACTGGCGCGGTGCGATGCTCTGGGGCTTCGTCGGCACCGTCGTGCTGACCGGCCTGATGTCGGGCAGCCAGGGTCTCGGCCTCACGAGGATGAGCCTTCCGTACATGTTGGGGACGATGTTCACCCCGGATCGGGATCGAGCCAAGCTGGTCGGGTTCATGGTTCACGTCGTCAACGGCTGGATTTTCGCGTTCGTCTACGCCGCCGGATTCGAGAGCTGGCGTCGGGCATCCTGGTGGCTCGGGGCCCTGATCGGGCTGGTGCACGGCTCGTTCGTCCTCCTGGCCGGGATGCCGCTGATCCCTGCCATGCACCCGCGCATGGCGAGCGAGCAGCACGGTCCGACTCCGACACGGCAGCTCGAGCCGCCCGGCGTCCTGGCCCTGAACTATGGACGGCGGACGCCGGTCTCGGTGCTTGTCGCGCACCTGATCTACGGCGGCATCCTCGGCGCCTTCTATCGTCTGAAGCAGTGAGGTCGCTATCGAATCAGATGGCGGCTAGTCCCAGACCTTCTGGGCCGTCTCGGCGATCAGCTCGAACTTGCGGCGCATCTCGTCCCAGGTCAGCAGGTTGCCGAGCACCGTCGAGGCGAACCCACACTGCGGCGAGATGGCAAGGCGCTCGATCGGCACGTACTGCGCGGCCTCGTCGATACGTCGCCGCAGCAGGTCGATCGGCTCCAGCGCCGGAAGCTTCGAGCTGATCAGGCCCAGCACGACCATCTTGTCTGGCGGAACGAATCGCAGCGGTTCGAAGCCGCCGGCCCGCTCGGTGTCGTACTCCAGCAGGAAGCGGTCGACCTCCAGGAGATTGAACGCCTTCTCGGCGATCGCCTCGTAGCTGCCCTCGGCGTGCCAGGCGCTGCGGTTGTTGCCACGGCACATGTGGAGACCAACCGTCAGTCCGTCCCGCCGAGCGCCGGACAGGACGGCGTTGTCGGCGGCGATCAGCATGTCGAGGTACGCATCGGGGTCTTCGCCCTCGGCGATCATCTGTGGACGGATGGTGGTATCGGCGATCCGCTCGACGTAATGGAGCGAATCGAGCTGGAAGTACGAGACGCCCTCGTCGATCAGGGCTGCAATCTCTCGGCGCTGCATCTCGACCAGCTCGGCGACGAGGTCAGCGCGGGTGGGGTAGAACGCCTCGGAGAGACCGGGCTTGTAGAGCTGGCCGGCCGCCGAGATCGGGCCGGGCATCGTGATCTTCCACGGGCCGGGGGCATGCTCGCGCAGGAACGCCGCGTCCCTGCCGACAATCCGGCGGACCTGTCGGAGCTTCGCGCCGACCACCATCGGCTGAGCGCCGGCCGGGCTGGCGAGGGCCGCGTTCGCCAGGTCGCTGCTCGGGCCTTGCCAGGACCCAAGGAGGCGAATCGTCGGCTGGACGGTGTCGGGCACCAGTCCTTCGACGGCCTGGCGGATCGCCGCGCTCCAGGCCGGGCGACGGTACTCGCCGTCGGTGAAGATTGAGATGCCGGTTTCGCGCTGGAGGTCGAGCGCCTTCAGGACGGCGGCGTCCTCGGCGTCGTGCAACTGATCGGCGGAGATGCGTCCTTCGGCGAGGTCAATTCGTACCTGGATCAGCTCAGGCGGTCGAAGCATGCTGCCAACGTGATCGGATCGGTACGGCGACGCCATCGTCTCCTCCTCCAGATCAGACTCAGCGACGGTCGGCCAGAGATCCCCCTTCGGCGACCTCCGCGAGACGTTCGAGCATAGCCTGTCCAAGGTCGCGCGCAACACGCCCGCCAACGAAGCCTCTCGCCAGCAGGCTGCCGACGAATCGGATCGGCACGCGGACCTGCTGCTGCACGCTCACGTCGACGACGTCCGCCGACTCAGCCTGCTCCTGGGCGGATCGTACGGACCAGACGGCGACGCTGCCGTGCGTCAGGCGGCTCAGGTGCCTGATCGTCACCTCGCCGCGCTCCCGATCGACCGTGAGCACGGCGGTGTAGCCGAGAGGAAGCTGCCGCCAGATGGCGCGTACCACGATCAGTCGTCTGCGACGATCGCGGCGTACGACTCTGGCTGACCGTATGTGCGGAAAGAGAGCAGGCCAGAGCTCCACTTCGGCGAGCAGGTTGAACACGGTTGCGCGATGCGCATAGACGCGCCGCGTAAGCGTGCGGGCCCAGTGGGGCTGCTGGCCGTCGGGCGGGATCACGGCCAGGTGGCTAGCCGGACGCGGACCATTGCCGGCCGACAGGCCGGACGCGGACCATTGCCGGCCGACAGACATGCCAACGAATGCGGGGCGGCCAGCGACCGCCCCGAACGAGAGACGTACCGGGAACGTTGTCGAGCTCAGCTCAGGCGTTGGAGGCAGTGCTGGAGCTCGGGTCGGTGTATCCTGGCGCCGAGTCGGCTGGGCGACCGTGGACCTCGGACGGCGTCGGACGGTCGATCGAGCTGGTCTCGAAATCGGCGAACGCGTCGTCGTCCGAGCCCACGACATACCGCTGGTACGCCCAATAGCCGGCCGCGCCGGCGACCGCGCCTAGGATGAAGCCAAACATCTGGTCCTCCTCACGTCCTCTGTCCGTATGACCAATGCTCAAGTGTACCGAGTACCGGCCTGAGGTCGGTTGAGATTCTGGG
>Ga0209382_10008836_pt1 | contig 12659 bp, 9 predicted proteins | sample SoiMetdeltSBSDD5_FD_187599 | JGI IMG/M metagenome (GOLD analysis project Ga0209382, IMG submission 187599) | Bulk soil microbial communities from a Populus tree surrounding site in Tennessee, USA - Soil MetaG P. deltoides SBSDD5 (SPAdes) (version 2) | ecosystem: Environmental > Terrestrial >... | reverse complement strand
CACCACGCTGAACCATTTCGCCTTCGAGGTCGGCTCCGCCGACGAGGTGTTCCGGGCTCGCGCCTGGCTGCGTAAGCACGACGTGCCGATCGTCTTCGAGGGCCGGCGGCGCGCCGGCTGCCAGCTCGCCGTGGAGTTTCGCGATCCCGACGGCAACAACCTCGAGATCTACTGGGGCATCGATCAGGTGGGGACGACGGGGCAGGTGCGTCCGGCGAACGAATGGAAGCCCGCGCGCAGCCTCGAAGACGCCGTGGCCAATCCGGTGGCGGGCCAGCGGCTGCCGCCGCTCGCGCTTTAAAGCCGGCCCCAGACCTCGCGCGCGACCGACACGCAAAGGGCGAGCTTGGCCTTCTGCGCCTCGATCGTCACCTCGTTGCCCTCGACCGTCGACGAGAACCCGCACTGCGGGCTGATGGCGAGCTGGTCCAGCGCGATGAACTTCGCCGCCTCGTCGACGCGACGCTTGAGCTCGTCCGGATCCTCGAGCGCGCCGACCTTGCTGGTCACGAGACCGAGGACGACGCGCACGCGCCGCGGGACGTGCCGCAGCGGTGAGAAGTCGCCCGAGCGCGCATCGTCGAACTCCAGGAAGAACCCGTCGTACGGCATCTGCGTGAAGATCGTCTCCGCGACGCGCGCATAGCCGCCCTGCGCGCGCCACGCCGACCGGAAGTTGCCGCGGCAGAGGTGAGTACAGATCGTCATGTCGGACGGCTTGTCGCGCAACGTCGCGCGGATCATCTTCACCGCGAGCGCCAGCTGCGCGTCCGGGTCCTCGCCGCGCGCGGTCATCTGCGCGCGCAAGTCCTCGTCGCAGAGGTAGGCGAGGCTCACGTCGTCCAGCTGCAGATAGCGGCAGCCCGCCGCGTAGAGATCGGCGATCTCGGCGCGATAGGCGGCGGCGGTGTCCTCCACGAACGCGTCGAGATCGGGGTACACGCGGCGATCGATCCCGGCGCGACCGACCTGCGAGTAGAGCATGTTGGGCGAGGGAATGGTGAGCTTCGGCGTGCGCGTCACGACGGACGCGAGGAACGTGAACGGCTCGACGAAGATGGGCGCGGGGCGCGTCACGCGGCCGGTGATCGCGAGGTCGGGCCGGGTGAAGTGCAGGTCGCCACGCTTGCCGTGGAACGTGACCGGAATCGTCTGGCCCTGCGTCGACCAGCCGCCGAGGCGGAGCAGGAAGTCCATGTGCCACGACGCGCGCCGATGCTCGCCGTCGGTGATGCCCTCGAGGCCGACGTCTTCCTGCAGCCGGACCACCTCGCGGATCGAGGCATCCTCGGCGGCCCGCACGGCCTCGGCGCTCGCGCGGCCCGCCTCCTTCTCGACGCGCAGCGCCTTGAGCGCGGCCGGCCGCAGCAGACTGCCGACGTGATCGGCCCGGAACGGCGGGCGCGCCGCCGCCGTCACTTCTTCAGGTGCCGCCCGAGAAACGCCAGCATCTTCTCCCAGGCGTCCTTGGCCTGCGACGCGCGGTAGCGCTCGGCGTTGGTGAAGTTCAGAAAGGCGTGCCCGGCGCCCTCGTAGCGATGGAACTCGTGCGCCTTGCCGTGACGCGACAGCTCGGCGTCGATCGCGTCCACGTCGGCGGGCGAGGGATTCGTGTCCTCGAGGCCGAAGAAGCCGATCATCGGCGCCGTGATGTTTTTCGTGAGGTCGAGCGGCGTGGGACCGTCGCCCCAGGCCTTCATGATGTTGCCGCCATAGAACACGCCGGCCGCCCGCCACGCCGCCGGCCGCGCGCCGGCGAGCAGGTACGTGATCCGGCCGCCCATGCAGAAGCCGAGCACGGCGAGGTCGGTCACCCGCGTGTCGGTCATCGCGCGCAGATGCGCGATGGTGGCGTCGGCGTCGGCGACGATCTCGTCGTCACGCAGCCGACCGATGCGCGTCATCATGTCGACGCCGTCGTTCGGCTGGCGATGGTAGAGGTCCGGCGCGGCGGCCGCGTAGCCGTGGCGCGCGAGCGCCTCCACGCGGTCCTCGACGAACTTGTCGAGCCCCGGCCCGTGCATGATCACCACGACACCGGGCGCCTGCGTGGCGCCCACGGGAGCCTTCGAGTAGATACGCATCACGGTCGTCCTTTCTCCGGCGTCTTGTGCAGCGTGCCGTCCTTCATGATCATGCGCAGCGCCCCCCGATCTTGCAGGAGGGTGATGTCCGCCAGCGGATCGCCGTCGACGAGCAGCAGATCCGCGAGCGCGCCGGACCGGATGACGCCGAGCTCTCCGGGCCGGCCCATGAGCTCTCCACCAAGGCGGGTGGCCGCGACGATGCTGTCCATGGGCGAGTAGCCGAGAATCTTCACGAAGATCCACAGATCGCGCGCGTACGTGCCGTGCGGCGTGTAGGGGAAGCCGTAGTCGCCGCCGGGGAGGACGCGGATGCCGCGCTTGCGCATCCGGCCGACGACGTCGACGGTGTTGGCGAGCTCGCGCTCGAACCCCGCCGAGCGCTCGGCGCTGACGCCCCACTGGCCGCCGGCCTGGCTCAGGTTGTACGCGATGCTCAGCGCGGGGCCGACGAACACACGGTCGCGCGCGGCCTCGAGCGCGTCCAGCGCGCGCTCGTCGGCCCAGTTCGCGTGATAGATGACCTCGACGCCGTGGCGCAGCGCCATCAGCACCGACTCCGCGCTGCGGCAGTGCGCGGCCACGCGTAGCCGCGCGGCGCGCGCCACCTCCAGGGCGGCCGCCACCTCGTCGTCGCTCATCGGCGTCTCGTCGGAGGGGTAGCTCGACGTGCCCGCGTCGCCCGAGATGTTGAGCTTCAGCAGCTCCACGCCTTCCCGCGCGAGCAGCCGGCAGACGCGACGGATCTGGTCGGGACCGTCGGCGACCCAGCAAAACGTCGGCGTCTCGAGATGCGGCAGATGCAGCGCGTTCGTGTCGCCGAGGCCGCCGGTGACGGTGATCTCGGGGCCGTTCGCGAGCAGGCGGGGTCCGGGCAGGCGGCCGGCCTCGATTTCCCGCTTCAACACCACGTCGAGACGGGGCTTGGTCGACGCCGCCGAGAATGCGCTCGTATAGCCGCAATCGAGCATGAGCTTGGCGTTGCGCACCGCGACGAGCACGTGCTCTTCGGGCGGCAGCCGCGTCAGCTCATGCGGAAAGATGTCCGCGAAGCCGAGGTGCGCGTGTGACTCCACGAGCCCCGGCATGAGCGTGGCGCCCGTGGCGTCGATGATCGAGGCGCCGCGCGCGGGCGGCGCGGTCGTGCCGGACGTGATCTCGGTGATGCGGTTGCCTTCCACGCGCACGGCTCCGCTGAACGGCGCCTCCCCGGTGCCGTCGAGGATCCGGGCGTTCGTGATGAGGCAGCCGTCCGTCATGGCGCCCTCCACGTGATCGCGCCGTTGCCGTCCTGGATGACGGCGACCGAGTTGCCGTCCTCGGCAATGGCGCCGACGAGCGCGCGCGCGTGACCGTTGCGGTCGTACACGGCGAATCCGCCGGGTCCCTGGGCGTGGACCTCGAAAACGGCGCGCGGCGAGCGCGGCGCGCCGGTGGCGTCGACGGGCGACAGATACATGCCGACGGCCTGCTCGTTCAGCATGACCAGGCCTTTGATCTTTCCGGTGGTGTCGGCGAGCGCGAGATGAACGCCCTGCGCCTTGTTTGCGGAGACGACCAGGCTCGCGCGTCCGGCGTCGTGCAGCAGGTTCAAGCTGACCAGCCCGGCGCTCGTGCCAAGCCGCGCGCGGACGGCGCCGTTCGCGTCCTTCACGACGAACTCCTGCGCCTCGATGGTGGGCGCGGTCGGCCGCACCTGTCCCATCAACGCCGCGGCGGCCAGGGCGAGCCCGACGCACGCCACGAGGCCTTTGAGGCGACGGTTGCTTCGCTCGAGAGCCTCGAGCCGGCGCAGCAGCACAGGAGTCATCGACGCATCCATGGACGTTCCTCCGCCATCGTCGCTGAAGGTGCGCGAGCGTAGCATTCGGGTCGCGAACCGGTCAAACGCGATTGACAGTAATTTTTTCGTGTGCCATCATCGCGCCCTTTTCGGGCGCGCGCGACGCCATTGTGAGAATTTTGCTGAGCCGCGAGAGGAGGACGCGTGATGCGTTTCATGATTCGCACTGCCGTAACCCTGCTGGTGCTGCTCGTTGCGACGAGCGTGGGGATGGCGCAGCAGCAACAGCAACAGCAGCAGCAACAGCCAGCCCAGGGCGCCAGGCCGCCGGCGCAGGACGGCGGCATCAAGATGGGCATCGTGACCGGCAGCGACAAGGGCACGTACTACCAGTTCGGGCTGGATCTCCAGAAGCTCGTCCGGCAGCAGGGAGACATCGGCCTGACCGTCAACACGTCGAAAGGGTCTATCGAGAACGTCTACGCGGTCTACCAGCGGCCCGGCGTCCAGCTCGGCATCGTGCAGTCCGACGTGCTGGCCTTCATTTCGCGCCTCGAGACCGACCCGACGCTCAACAAAATCGCCAAGAAGACCCGGATGGTGTTCCCGCTCTACAACGAGGAGATTCACATCCTCGGACGGCGGGGCATCGGCGATTTCGACGAGCTCACGGGCAAGCGGGTGGCCATCGGGCGTGAGGGCAGCGGCACGTATCTGACCGCCCGGGTGCTGCTGCAGCTCTCGGACGTGAAGCCGGCGACGACCCTGCTCATCGACACGGACGAGGCGCTGGCCGAGCTCAAGGCCGGCCGTATCGACGCGATGTTTTACGTGGCGGGCTATCCGGTGAGACTGCTCAAGGAAGGCGTCACCGAGGCCGACCAGCTGGCCCTCATCCCGGTCACCAGCAAGAGCGTCCTGGAGCTGTATCCCCAGGCGGAAATCCCGGCCAACACCTATGCGTGGCAGCCGGCGCGCGTGCCGACGGTGGCCGCCAAGGCCGTCATCGTCTCGTACGACTACCGGTTCCGTGACTGCGACAACGTCGGTCGCTTCGCGCAGATCATGGCGCGGCGCATCGACTGGCTCGTGCAGAACGGCCATCCGAAGTGGAAGACGGTCGACCTGAACTACAACCTGAAGGGCTGGGAGCAGTACGGCTGCGTGAAGAAGTACCTCGGGCTTACCAGCGCGAGCGCGACGCCCGCGATCCTGCCCGACGAGAATCCGGTGATGCGCGCCATCCGCGGCATCCTCGACCAGCAGTAAGGCGAAGGACGGCGGCCGCGCCGCCGCCGTCAATTTTCGCCGCCGATCGGCCCCTTCAGCGTCATCGCGACGTCAAAGCCTAACTCCCGACGAAATCTTCGCTTTCTCCGCCCCCGCGGCTGTCGGGAAACACATCGATTTCACCGACGCGTCGCGCGAACGAAGAAGTGCGCTTTTCAGCCCGGAAATCGTGCCCGCGAACCGTGCAGCGACGCCGCGCTGGACGGCGCGCCGCGTCCGCGCGTCGGAAAACATTGCGTTGCACATCGGCCGATGGCGCGGTGTCCACGGCCGCGTCACCTATTGACGTCGGAAAAAATTACGATTGCCGAGGCTTGGTCCTGCCGTGCGTGCGAAGCCCGCGTCAACACAATGTTTGGCGTTTTGGCCTATCGCTTGCCGTATGCGCCGCCGGGGACGCGAGGGGATTCCTCTCGTCTCCGCACAAACATTTCCGAATGACCACGAGTCACGATGCTCGAGTGCCGGCAGGGGCGGTGGCCGCCGACCCCCGCCCCTGGCGCGGCCGCTCGCCGCCTCCATCGCGCAGCGCTCGTGGGATTGGTGGGACACAACGGCAGTCAACCAACCACAACCCAAAAGGACCCAGCGCATGAAGAGATGGATTTCACTCATCACGATCATCATCACGATCGCCGGCCTGGCGATGCCGATGACCGTGAACGCGGGCTGCAGCCCGAGCATCAAAGGCGCGAACAGGACGGTTAGCGGTAACAGCGGTGCCATCACCGTGGCCGCAGCGGCTACGAACACGACACAGGATGCCCTGCTGGACGGCGCGAACGGTGGCAAGTCTGGAAGGGGTGGCACGGGTCAAGGTGGTAACGGCGGCAACAGCGGTAACGGCGGTAATGGTGGTAACGGCGGTAGCGCCACGAACGGCAGCGCAACCAACGGCAGCGCAACTGCTGCTCCGGCTGGGGCCGGCGGCGCTGGCGGTGCGGGTGGCAACGCGTCGAACACCCAGACGGGCGTCTTCGGCACCGGCACGGGCGGTTCCAGCAACGGCAACATTCAGGGCAACGGCGGACTCGCGGCCGGCGGCACGACCACCGGCGGCAGCGTCAACGGCACGAGCGGTGGCGACGCCACTGGCGGGAACGCCAACAACAACGACGGCGGTCGGGGCGGCAACGCGACGACCGGTCGCGGTGGTGACAGTGGCCGGGTAAGCACGGGCCAGGCCAACGCCGGCGACGGCGGCAAGGGCATCGGCGGCGATAGCGGCACGGCCAACGGCGGCAGCAGCGCCTCGATTGCCGCGTCGGTCAACGTCGCGCGCACGGGCAACGGCGGCAACACGGGTAACGCGACCGGCGGCGACGCCGTCGGCGGCGTGTCGGGTAACGCGACCGGCGGTAACGGCGGTGGCGCGACCGGCGGTAACGGTGGCGGGAGCGCCATCGGGCAGACCGCAACCAGCACCGGCGGAGCCGGTACGGGTGGCAGCGGTAGTGGTGGTGACGGTGGCAACGCGAACCGCAACGGCGGCGGTAACGCGACGACCGGCAGTGCGAACGGCGGCAACACGACGGGCAGCGGAAACGCTGTCGGCGGGCTGAGCGCCAACATCTCGGGCAACGCTCTGGCCGCTGCTGGCCCGGCGACGGGCGGTGGCGGTGGCGGCGCGGGCGCGGGCGCCGGAACCGGCGGAGCGAACGGCAGCAACTCCGGCAACGGTGGTAACGGCGGCAATGGCGGCACGGCGGCCGGTGGCGCCGGCGGTAACGGTGGAACTGGAGCCGCACAGCCGACGACGCAGAACGCGAACGGCACGGGCGGAAACGCCACGGGCGGCAACGGCGGAACCGCGACGCCGTCCAACACGGCGACGGGTGCAACCGGGACGTCGGGCGCCGGCGGTGCGGCGACCGGTAGCCCGATCGCAGCGGGTGGTGGAACACCGAGCGCGACCGGTGGGGCCGCGTCGGGCACGGGCGGTGCGGGCGGCACGGGGACCGGCGCTACCGGGACCGGTGGTGCCGCATCGAACACCCAGACCGCCACGTCTGCCGGCGGTGCCGGCGGTGCCGGGACCGGTGGTGCAGGCGGCGCGGGGACGAGCGGTGCCGTCGGTAGTACGACCGGCGGTGCGGGAACGTCGGGAGCATCGGGGGCTGGCGGTTCAGCCAGCTCGGGTGCGGCGACGAGCGGTGCTTCGGGTGCGGGTGGAACCGCGACGAGCGGTACGGCCGGGACAGGCAACGGCGCGGCCGGCGGCGCGGCCACGAGTGGTACCGGAACGAGCGGTACGGCTGGCAATAGCGGCACCGCGAACGCGGGCCGTGGCGGTAGCGGAACCGGCACCGGCGGTGCCGGGACGAGCGGCGCGACCACGGCATCGGGTGGCGCTGCGACGAGTGGTGCGGTCACCGGCGGCGCCGCCGCGGCGTCGACGTCGACCGGTGGTGCCGGAACGGGGACGACGGGTTCCACGTCGGCTTCGACCGGGCAGGGTGCGGCCGCTGGTGGTAACGGCGGAAGCAGCAGCGCGACGAACGGTAGTGCGACGAACGGCAGCGCCACGGCCGGTAACGGCGGAGTCGGCGCGGTGAGCGGTACCGGTGGCGCGGGTGGCGTCGGCAACGGCGCGACCAGCGGTACCGGCGGGGCGGGCGGGACGCAGACCGCCACCAACACCGGCGCGCCTGCCACGAACCATGGCAGCGCGACGGGCACGAGCTCGGCGAACTCTGGCGATCAGGTCAACGCGATCAACCAGAATGCGCCGTGCGCCGACAGCGGTATCGCGTTCAGCGGTACCAACAGCGGCGTGAACACCGTGGGTAACGGCAACCGAGTCAACAACAACACCGGAGTCGTGAACGGCGTGCTCATCCAGGGTATCGGTGGGAGCGGTCGCGGCCTCGACGGTGCGCCGACGGCCGGGCGTGGAGCTTCGTCGTCCAGCCTCGTGCAGAACGCCGTGAACAACCTCGGCAACACCAACTCGCAAGCGACGCAGGGCGGAGGTCGCAAGGGGTCGAGCCCGAATCAGAACTCGACCCAGTCGTTCATCAGCCCGTAGTGGTGTAGTGTTCCCTGGCCCTGGCGGTGAGCGTTCGGCTCACCGCCAGGGTTGTTGTTACTTCTCGACCACCACTGCGGAGAGAAACTTCGTTGATTCGAGCATTGGGGCTGCTGTCGGCGATCGTACTCACGCTGACGCTGATCGTCTATCCAGCGTTCGCCGAGAGCCCGCAGACGATCCAGAACGCCGTCGGGAACATCGGCAACACGAACAGCACCGCCGCAGTGAACACGCGCGGCAACACCAACCAGAACAACAACCAGAACTCGCTCGGCCTCTCCAACACGACGTCGCAGACGCTTCAGGGTCTGAACATCGGCGGCATCTCGATTTCGGCGCCGACGACCGGTGGATCCGCCGGAGCTGCCGGCGTTGCGGGCGCCGCCGGCGCCGGCGAGGGCGGCGAGGGCTACGTCGGGTACAGCGGCTCGGTCAACTTCGCCTCCCCGGCGATCACGTTCGGCAACAGCCGCGTCACCAACGTCAACCTCCCGGGCTTGCCCGGTCTGCTGGGCTCGCCCGGTAACTTCTCGCAGCCGTACAAGCCCGACGTCTTCATCAACGGAGCGGGTCCGGTCCGCCCGACGCGGATGACCTACGAACAGGCTTCTGAATGCCGCGGCGGTATGGGCTACAAGGACACGTACACGGGTTCGAGTCGCGGCAGGGCGAAGGAGATCACGCTCGCCTACGCGGCGTGGGACAAGATCGACGTCGTCAACGACATCTCCAACTACGTCGGCATCACCTCGGTCGAGGGCGCCGACAAGCCCTGGCTGCCCGCGGTGTGCGAGGCGGCGTTCCACGCCATGGAGAAGGGCGCCAACTACGGCGTCGTCGAATTCATCATCCGACCCAAGAACACGATGAAGGGCTTCGGGTTCGGCTCGTCGGGTGGCGGCTCGGTGGTTCCCAACGTCGCCACCGCGGCGTCACCGTATGGTCTCGCGGCAACGCTCGGCTTCGGCGTGGGCTGGTCCTCGCAGCGTGTCGAAGGCGAGATCATGATCCAGATCACCGGCCTGAAGATGGCGCCTCCCGCGACCGGCACGGCACCCGCCGCACCAGCCGCACCGGTTCCGGCGGCGGCGACCCCGCCGCACATCGTCGTGCCCAACGGCTCTCCGCTGAAACTGCCGACGCCCGTCTCGCCGACGCCCGCGCCGGTTCCGCAGCCCGAGCCGCGCAGCAGCGAGCAGGATCCGGCGGCCGCCGAGCCGGCCGACTTCAACGCTCCGGCGGGGCCGCGGATCGACAGCACCGCTCCGGTGACCAACATTCCAGCGGCACCGGCGCCGACGGCCAAGGCTCCTTCGAGCCCGGCACCGCCGAGCCCGGCGCCGACGACCGTGGCGCCTACGACTCCGGCGCCGACGACCGCCGCGCCGGCGAATCAGGCTCCGGCCAACTACAGCGGTCCCGCGAACGGGGCGCCGCCGAATCAGGCTCCGGCGGCCCCGGCTCCGGTGAGCCAGGCGCCGACGAATCAGGCGCCGACTAACCTGGGCCCGACGAGCCAGGCGCCCGCGACCTTCAACGCTCCGGCGCCGGCGCGCGATCAGAACGTGGATCCCGCGGCCGCCGAGCCGGCGAGCTACAACATTCCGACGGCGACGAAGAATCTGGTCAACGGTTCCGCGAACGGGCGCCCGCCGCGCTGATCCGCGGCTCCCGCCCTAGTCGAGAACCCGATCGGCCTCTCGCAGCAGCAGCTCGGGCACGGCGAGCCCGATGGCGGCGGCGGCTTGCCCATCGACGACGATTTCGAACTTGACGGGAGCGTCACGGTCGAGCTGCCCCGGCGTCGCGCCCTTCAGGATCTGATCGACGAAGCTCGCCGCGCGGCGCGCCAGATCACGCCAGTCGTAGTCGGCGGCGACGACGACGCCGTCCATCATGTGCGAGCCGACGGACGCGATCCGCATCCGTCGGACGTGGGCCAGCAGCTGACGCCGCCCGTGCGGCGGGCCGAATGCCGGCGCCGCGATCAGGACGTCGGGGTTCTGTCGCGCGATCGCGTCGACGAGCGCATCCGGCGAGTTGCGGCTCACGTCGAGCGCCAGGACAGCGATGCCGAGCGGCTGCGCGGCGCGCCGCAGGCCCTCGACGTACTCGACGAGAAACGGGCGGGACGAATCGGTCAGAACGGTCACGCGCGCCGCCGACGGCACCGCCGCTCGGGCCAGGCGAAGATGTGTCGCGCTGAGCTGCCGCGCGGCCGCCGCGGCGGACAGGTTGGCCACCGGAAAGACGCGGCACGCGCCATAGGACTCGGCCACGCCGATGGCGAGTATGGGCACGCACTGCGCCGGATCGAGACTCGCGCTCGGCGGCATCATCGAGGCCACGACGACGTCGGGCTTGGTGCGCAGAATCTCGGCCAGCAGCGTCGGCACGCGCTCCGTGAACCCTTGCGACCATCGCCGCTCCAACCCGAGGTTGCGGCCCTCGACATATCCGAGCGCGCTGAGCCGGCGCTCGAAGACGTCCCAGACGTCGGTCGATTCGGACCCCAGCGTCGCCACACGCGCGACGGCGGCCGGCCCCTGCGCCGCCGCGGTCACCGGTGTCGCGGCCGCGCAGACGACCGCGACGGTCACCAAGACGGCTCGCGCGGCCCGCACGCTAGCGGCCGAGGCGCTGCAGCTCTGCGCGTGCGCTGGCGTACTCGTACAGGCCGGTGACGCGCGTGTTCACCGCCGCCTGCAGCAGCCGGGCGGCCGCCTCGCGCTGTCCGCGGAGCAACAGCTCCTGGCCGGCGTAGAAGTACGCTTCGCACTGCTGCTCGCGTTGGACCACCGCATCGGGGTTCCGCGCCGCCTCGAGCAGCGCGTCGGGGGTGAGCTGGCCGACGAACAACGCGATGACCGGTCCCGGCCATCGCGACAGATTGAACACGCGCGCTTGACTGACGAGACCCTCTCGGTCGGTGTCGCCCGCGCGGGCCTTGGCCAGGAAGAGGCCGATGGCGCGGTATGGATTGTCGGGATCGAGATGGTAGGCGCGCACGAAGTCGGGAACGGCGCCGATGTACAGGCCCTGATCGTAGCGGGCGAGCCCCCGATTGAAGTAGGCGAGCGCGTAGTCCGCATCGAGCTCGATCGCCTCGCCGTAATCGCGGATCGCCTGAGCGTAGCTCTCCTTGAAGTGATGCGCGCGCCCGCGATTGTTGAAGGCCTGGGCGGAGCCCGCATCCAGGCGGATGGCCTGATCGTAGTCCTGCAGCGCGCGCTCGTAGTCGCCCTTGTGCTGATAGGCGCTGCCGCGGTTGTTGCGCGTGAGCGCGGAGTCGGGATCGATCCGGATCGCTTCGTTGTAGTCCTGGATGGCGCGATCGTAGTCGCGCTTGTTCTGGTAGGCGTTGGCGCGATTGTTCAGCGTGATGGACAGCGCGCCCCCCGAGAGCTTGCCCGACTCGATCGCGCGCGTGCAGTGGACGAGCGCCACATCCGGATCGGCGCTGTCCGAGCATTTCTGGGCGTCTTCGTTCCACTGGGCCCAGGCTGTTTCAGAGCAGAGCGCGACGACGACCACAATCGCAATCCAGACAATACCCATATGCCCGTTCCTCCCGTCAGAGGGCCCGGATAACGTAGTGCCCCCGGGTATCGGGCGTCAAGCGGAGCGTCTGCGCCGCGGCGCGTGATGGCGCCCTCGGTCGAGTTTTGCTATCGTGCCGGCTCGCGCAGCGTCGATGACTCCGGACGTCTGCGCCCAGGAGGCAGTGATGAGCGACCATGGTTGTAACGCCGAGACCGGCCGACTCGATCGCCGGTCCTTCCTCAAGCGCACCGGCGTCGCGGGCGCCGCCGCAGCGATCGCGTCTCGGCTCTCCGTCCCCGGGGCCGCGATGGCCCAGGACGCTACGGTCCGGCCCGATCCCGCCGCCAAGCGTGGCGGCACGCTGCGCTACGCGGTCCACAACGCGCCGGCGCACTTCGACGTCCACCAGTCCGGCACCGTGGCCAACATCGGCCCCCAGAGCCCGATGTACGACACATTGCTGCGGCGCAGCCCCAAGGACGGCCAGACGATCATTCCGGATCTCGCGCAACGCTGGGAGATCTCGCCGGACGGCAAGAAGTACACGTTCCACCTGCGCAAGGGCGTGAAGTTCCACGACGGCGCCGACTTCACCTCGGAAGACGTGAAGGCGACGTATGAGCGCATCGCGCGGCCGCCCAAGGGCGTGGTCATTCCGCGCACGCCGCTCTTCGCGACCGTCGGCGAGATCGTGGCCGTCGATCCGCACACCATCGAGTTCCGCCTCACCGAGGCGCGCCCCAAGGCGTACATGCTCGGCGCCTTCGCGAGCGGCTGGAACATCATCGTGCGCAAGAAGACGCTCGAGGAGAACCAGGGCAACCTGCGTCAGGTGATGAACTACCCGGGCACGGGGCCGTTCAAGCACGTCTCGCGCAAGGACAAGGAAGTCTGGATCATGGAGCGCTTCCCCGACTACTGGAACAAG
>Ga0209382_10008834_pt1 | contig 12660 bp, 11 predicted proteins | sample SoiMetdeltSBSDD5_FD_187599 | JGI IMG/M metagenome (GOLD analysis project Ga0209382, IMG submission 187599) | Bulk soil microbial communities from a Populus tree surrounding site in Tennessee, USA - Soil MetaG P. deltoides SBSDD5 (SPAdes) (version 2) | ecosystem: Environmental > Terrestrial >... | reverse complement strand
TTCTTTCGCGAATGCGACCGTTTCGGGGAGCGTCCAGATGAACGGATGCGGCGACTTCGGATTGTTTCGAAACGCGAGCACCCCGAGAAACTCGAGGCCGAGGCGAATCTGGTGTTTGACGAGGATTGCGGAAATCGGCGCGAGCCGGTCCCTCAGGAATTTGCGCCGCTCGTCCTTCAGCTGCTGGCTGGCGGGCGACAGGACGACCATCATCCGGTTCAACCCGATCGCGTTCGCGAACGCCGCGTTTTCGTCGAGCTGCTTCATGGCCTCCTGATAAGCCGCCTCGTCGGTCGACGCGTACGGGACAGGCAGACTGCAAATGGCGGCTCGAAGCCGCAGGCTCGTGAGCAGCGAGCGGGTGGCGTCCACGCCGTCCGCCTTCGCCGCGTTGAAGTTGACGTCAACGCCGCCGTAGCCAAGCTTCGACGCGAGGCGGGCGAAGTCCGGCCACGACATCTGGCGGGTCAGCGAGGAGTTCAGCGACACGTACATCGCGGTCGAGGGCGTCGGCTGAAAACGCCCGGCGATGGCGAGCGCGCCCGCGGACGCGGTTCGTTCGAGAAACTGCCGCCGGTTGAGGTGCGTCATGTGGTCCAAACGATTTTCGAGCCGCCAGCCGCGAACAGCGAGCCGCGAGAATAGCACGAGCCTGCGTTTGCATGCAGGATTACGCCGATCGAGCCGGAAGTGCTTCACTCAATCACCGATCGGCCCTGTGCTGCATGCAGGGCATGGATTAGTCACGGATGACACAGATTCCAGGAAATGGGTTTAGACTCCGCACCATGCAAGCTGCGACGACCGTTCATGACGTGGTGATAGTGGGATCGGGCGCCGGCGGGGGCACGGTGACCAAGGTGCTCGCGGATCTCGGCATCTCCGTCCTGCTCATGGAAGCCGGCCCGATGCTGAGCATGGGCGATCTCAAGGAACACATGGTGCCCTATCACGTGCCGCACCGCGGCGCAGGCGCCAAGGGTGAGGCGTACACCGGCGGCCGCACGGGTTTCACGTACAGCGCGACATTCGGAGGCGCGCAGATCGATGGCGAGCCGTACACGGTCGCGCCCGGCAGCGACTTCTCCTGGTTCCGCTCGAGAGTCCTCGGCGGTCGCACCAACCATTACGGCCGCGTGACCCTGCGGTTTGCCGACTACGACTTCCGCCCGCGCTCCATTGACGGCCTCGGCTTCGACTGGCCGATCACATACGAGGATCTCGCCCCGTACTACGACAAGGCCGAGACCTTCATCGGCGTCACCGGCACGAAGGAAAACATTCGCAGCGCGCCCGACGGCATCTTTCAGACACCGGCCGCGCTCCGCGCCCACGATACGCTCGTGCAGCGCTCGTGCGCGAAGCTAGGGATTCGCGCCGTCCCCGGCCGCCAAGCGGTCATCACGCGTCCAACCAACGGCCGCCCCGCATGCCACTACTGCGGTCAGTGCGGACGCGGGTGCATGACGGCGTCGAACTACGCGGCGAGCTACGTCCAAATCTTCCCGGCCATGAAAACCGGCCGCGTGCAGGTGCTGCCAAACGCCATGGCGCGCGAGCTCATCACGGATGACAGCGGCAAGGTCACCGCCGTCTCGTACGTCGACAAGGCGACCGGCACCGAGCGGCAGGTCCGCTGCCGGACTGTCGTGCTCGCGGCCAGTGCCTGCGAGTCGGCGCGGCTGCTCCTGAACTCGAGGTCGTCGCGTCATCCGCAGGGACTTGCGAATTCGTCCGGTATGGTCGGTCGATACTTGATGGACACGGTCGGTTCCAGCCTGAGCGCGTTTGTCCCCGCACTGGTGGGGATGCCGCGCTACAACTCCGACGGTTACAGCAACCATCTCTATGTGCCGTGGTGGGGATGGGAGAAACAGCAGGCGCTCGGGTTCCCGCGCGGCTATCACATCGAAGTCGGCGGCGGCTACGGCATGCCCAGCATCGGCTCCTTCAACGGCATCGTCAATCGCCATGAAGGCTATGGCGTCAAGATGAAGCAGGCGATTCGCGACGAGTACGGCACGTCGATCGGCCTCTCGGGCCGCGGCGAGATGATCCCCAACGAGAAGTCGTTCTGCGAGATCGATCCCGAGATGAAGGACCGCTGGGGCATTCCGGTGCTGCGCTTCCACTGGGCGTGGAGCGATCACGAGCTGAACCAGGTACGCCACATGCAGGAGACGTTTCGAGCCATCCTCGAGGGCCTTGGAGGACGAATCACGCAGCAGCTGGCGAGCGGAGCACGTCCGCCCATCTCACGTGGCGGCGCAATCATCCACGAGGTCGGTACGGTGCGGATGGGCAACGATCCGAAGACCAGCCCGTTGAACAAGTACTGCCAGGGCCACGAGGTGAAGAATCTGTTCGTTGCCGATGGAGCACCATTCGTGAGCAACCCGGACAAGAATCCCACGCACACAATCATCGCGCTGGCGTGGCGCACGGCGGAATACCTGGCCGAGGAAATGAGGAAGGGCAATGTCTGAGATCTCACGACGCGACGCGCTGCGCCGGCTGGCCCTCGTGCTCACCGCAACCGGCGTGATCGACCGCGCGGGCGCCGAAGAAGTCCATGCGTTCGCCGCCGAGGCGCAAGCCTCAAACGGCGGCACGTACTCGCCGAAGACGTTTACGGATCAGCAGTTCCGCACGCTCGAGCGTTTGTCGGATCACATCATCCCGGTTGAGAACGGTGCCCCCGGCGCAGTCGCTGCCGGTGCGGCCGCCTGGATCGACACGATCTCGAGCGAGAACGATCGGCTGAAGACGATCTACCGCGACGGGTTCACGTGGCTCGACGCGGCGATGAAGTCGCGCGGCGCCGAGGACTTCGTGAGCGCCACTCCCGAACAACAAACGACGCTGCTCGATCTGATCGCGTATCGCCGCAATCAGACGCCGGAGCTCGCGCCGGGCATCGAATTCTTTACGTGGGTCCGTCGCATGACGGTTGACGCGTTCTACACGAGCGCCATCGGCTTCAAGGACGTCGACTACCGCGGCAACAGCCCGATGGCATCGTATCCGTCACCGACGGAGGCGATTGAGTATGCGTTGAAGAGGAGTGGGTTGTAGAGCGCGCCGCGGTCCGCTACTCGCGGATCGCTGTCCGAAACTGCGGATTGCGAACAGCGAACCGCGAGCAGCGACTACTTACTATTCCAATACGCATTCTGCCCAACGTAGTCGTCATCCGGAAAACTGGCGAGGATAATGCGCCGGGCTTTGAGGATGTCGAGCCTTCCGTTGACCTGGTAAAGCACCTTCCCGTCCGGGCCGATGACCATTGAATACGGGAAGCCGCCCTGCCAATCCGGAGCAAAGGCCTGCACGACAGCCGACGGATCCATCACGGCGGGAATGAGATTCCGGGCGGACGACTTCTGCGATTCGAGGAACGCGCGCGCGGCTTTCTCCTCGTCTGGATAATTCACCGACACGGTGACGAGCTGGAACGGCCGCTTGCGGTACATGCGCCAGGTGTTCACGAGATCCGGGAACTCCTCGACACACGGCGCGCACCACGTTGCCCAGAAGTTCACGAGAAGCGTCTTGCCGGTCGGATTTTTGCGAAGGTCTTTCGCCTGCTCGACAGTCAGCTTCTCGAGCTGAACCGGTTCCTTCGCAAATGCTGTCTGCTCCGCATCATGCGACGCGGACTTCTCGAGCCATTTGACCGAGCAGCCGATCGCCGGCGTCCTCTCGACCGGCACCGGCGTGCCCGCCAGCACGGCGTCGATCGCATTGCGCGCGTCGGGGACCTTGGCCAGCGCTTCGCGCGGATTACTGTCGATCCGGCCGTGATAGCGGAGTTTCCGCTCCGAGTCGAAGAGAAAGACGTGAGGTGTTGCGACCGGTCCGTATCGCTTCGAGATTTCCTGCGTCTCTCCGTCGTAGAGAAACGGGAAATTGAACTTCTGGTACTCGGCGCGGATCTTCATGTCCTCGAGCGAGTCGCCGAGATCCGTGTAGCCCATTTCATCAAGACGCAGCGCCTTAGCATTGTTCGGTTGAATCACGGCAAACGCGACGCCCTTGCCGCGATAGTCCTCGACAAGCTGCTTGAGGCGCTGCTCGTACACCTCGGCAGTTGGACAGTGGACGGCGGTGAAGACGACGGCCAGTGCTTTGGCTTGCTTGAAGCTAGCGAGGGTGTAGGTCTTGCCATCTACACCGGTCAGGCTGAAATCAGGCGCGGGCTCTCCAATCGCCAGCGGTTGCGGAGGCGCCGCCTTCTGGGTCGTCTCAACCTGAGCGGCGGCCAGCGCGAACAACCCCGCGCTTGCCACGAGAAACGCCGCAGACTGTTTAGCGGACATGGACCGTTCCTTTCAACAATGCCTGTCGAGCCGCGAGCCGCGAACGGAAGGGCATCATCGCGGATCGGGCCGTGCAAGCGCAAGCGGCATAGTGGTATAACCTGCCAGACACTCGACATGAGGCTCGCCGTGACAAGACAACGCTTCTTCACAGTTGCCCTGTTCCTCCTCTCGCTCGGCTCGCTGGTCAGCACCCATCGCATGGGCGCAGCGCCGGCGAAGGAGCAGCACTTCCTCTACGTTGCCACGCCAGGGATTCGCAACTACGTCGAATATGGCGGCATCGGCCTGATCGTCTACGACATGGATAACGGCCACCGCTTCGTGAAGCGGACGCCGACGTTCGACATCTCCGCTGGCGCGCCGCCGGAAAACGTGAAGGGCATCGCCGCGCACGGCGGGACGGGCCGCGTGTACATCTCGACGCCGAAGCGGGTCGGCGCTTTCGACATCGCCACCGGTGGGCGCATCTGGGTGCAGGAGTACGAAGGCGGTGCCGATCGAATCTCGCTGTCGCCGGATGGAAAAACGCTCTACGTGCCGTCGTTCGAAGGTCCGCACTGGCATGCAGTCAACGCTAGCGACGGAAAGGTGCTGAAGAAGCTCGTGTTGAACTCTGGAGCCCACAACACGCTTTATGGTCCTGATGGCAAACGCGTGTATCTCGCCGGCTTGAAGTCACCGATCCTCTCGATTGCCGATGCCATCACGCACGAAGTCATCGGCGGCGTCGGTCCGTTCAGCAATTCGGTCCGCCCGTTCACCATCAACGCCAGCCAGACGCTCTGCTTCGTCAACGTCAACGATCTGCTGGGCTTTGAGATCGGCGACGTCAAAACGGGCAAGATGCTCCACCGCGTGACCGTCACCGGATACGAGAAGGGACCGGTGAAACGTCACGGGTGCCCGAGCCACGGCATTGGTTTGCGTCCGGACGAGAAGGAGCTCTGGCTTGCTGACGGCGCAAACAGCAAGGTCCATGTCTTCGACATGACCGTGATGCCACCAAAACAGACGACGACATTGTCGGTGCGCGATCAGCCTGGCTGGATCACGTTCAGCATGAACGGGCGCTACGCGTACCCCTCAACCGGCGAGGTCTTCGACGCGCAAACCAAAAAGATCGTTGCCACGCTAGCCGACGAGTCTGGCAACGCCGTACACAGCGAGAAAATGGTGGAGGTCGTCTTCTCGGACGGCAAGCCGTCAGTTAGCGGCGACCAATTCGGCATAGGCCGCCGCCGATAATCTCCTCTGCCTTCTGCCTTCTGCCATCTGCCGTCTGCCGTCTGCCTTCTGCCTTCTGCCTTCTGCCTTGCTACCTAACACAGACCCGTCCAACTTCTACCGTGGCCGCGACGAACTGTACGCCGAGGACATGTTCATCGCGGCGCTGAGAGGATTCGACTTTTTCACTTGGCTCGACGCGCATCCTGCGTCCGTGCGCGAGATCGCGCAGCACTTCGGCTTCCACGATCGCCCCGTCGATGTCATGACGACGTTGTTCGTGGCGAGAGGATTGCTGGCGCGATCGGGAGAGAAGTTGGCGCTGACGCCCCTCGCCCGTGAACACCTGGTCGCCTCCTCGCCGTGGTTTCTCGGCCCATACTTTCCGCGCGTGAGCGACCGGCCGATCGCGGTCGACTTGATCGAGATCCTCCGCTCCGACAAACCGGCCAACTTCGCCAGCCGCAAGGACACGGGCGACTGGCACAAAGCCATGGAAAGCGGCGCGATCGCCGAGGAGTTCACGGCGGCAATGGATCGGCGCGGAATGCTCCTGGCGCCGGCATTGGCGAAGAACCTCGATCTCGATGGCCGCTCGCGGCTGCTCGATATTGCCGGCGGGTCCGGCATCTACGCGTGCGGCGTTGCGGCGCAGTTTCGCTCGCTGCGAGCGTCGGTGTTCGAGCAATCGCCCGTCGACGCGATCGCCTCGAGGGCGATCGCCGAGCGAGGATTTGCCGATCGCGTCGATGTCGTGACCGGGAACATGCTCAGCGATCCGCTACCGGCCGGTTACGACATCCATCTCATGTCCAATGTCGTCCACGACTGGGACATCCCGATTGTCCGGCAGCTCCTCGCCGCATCCGCGACGGCCCTGCCGGCGGGCGGCCTGCTCATCATTCATGATGCATTCTTGAATGCGGACAAAACTGGCCCCCTGCAGATCGCCGCGTACTCCGTGCTGATCCTGCACGTCACGCAAGGGCGCTGCTATTCAGTTGCGGAGATGGAAACGCTCCTTCGAGAGGCGGGATTCTCAAAGCCGCGCGAGGTGCCAAGCGCGGTCGGGCGCAGCGCGCTCGTGGCGGAACGCGCATAGCTCTCGCGGTTCGCGGTTCCCGGTTCGCTCAGTCGAAGCTGCCCCTCTGCACTTCATCAACTAGCTCACTTAATGAGCTGACGCGCGTGCAATCCGCGTTGGGATGTTGACCAGTTTCGTCGAGCAGCACAGGGCGAATGCCTGCCGCCCGCGCGCCGACGACGTCCACCTGATAGATGTCGCCGACATGGATCGTTGATTCGGCGCGAGCGTTGGCGCGGACGAGCGCGATCTCGAACAGCCGCGGATCCGGCTTCTCGACGCCTTCGTCGCACGAATCGATCACGTGATCGAGGTAGGCACCGAGCCCGATGCGCTCCATGTGCGCGCGCAGCGTGCCGTTGGCGTTCGACACCACGACGAGCGTCAGTCCGCGATCGCGAAGCGCGGTCAACGCGGGTCGGACGCCGTCCGGCACGAGCTCCCAGAGATTGTTGGCTTGATGGTAGGTATGCAGCTCCGTCAGCGCCGCGGCAGTCTGCTCCGAGCGCGGGACGCCTGCCTGCTCGAGAATCAGATCGAAGAATAGCCATCCGCGGCTCGCATCGGTCGTCGTCCCAATCGTGTTCCCGTCGTCGAGTTGCTTTCGCGCCAGCGGTTCGGCCAACGACAAGGCCTTCGGCTCGACCTCCACCCCCTGCCGCGCCAATGCCTCCGACACGCGAATCCAGTTCGGAAAAAGGAGAACGCCACCTGCATCGAGAAAGACAGTCTTCAGCACATCTCGACTGTACCATCTCCACGGGGCGGATCGAGCTACGGTCCGCGTTTCGATTTCTTGAGGCGAATCGAGAATTCTTCCGGCGTCTCGACGCGAATGCCGTGCCGGAGTGATGCGAGAAAGTGCCGCCGGTTGCTCGTCACGATGAGGTCCGCGCCAGCCGCGCGCGCGATCTCGGCAACGTGCGCGTCGTAGATCCTGCCGCCGGCGGTGTTGTCGTGAGCAGCGGCTTTAATCATGTCGAGCCGCGCGGCCGGCGGAAGATCTTCGACGTGAAGACGGCCGAACACTTCCTCCTCGAGCAAGCGTGCCGTGTCGCCGGGACTCAGCCGGTACTCAGGCGGAAGCCGCGTCGCGACGGAAAAGAATTCGAGACAGCAGTGCCAGGCCGTCATCGATTGGGGAAGATTTTTTTCAGCGACTGCGTGCAGGATTTCTTGAGCTGGTGCACTCTGCGGCCCGAAGTCCACCAGCCCTGCGAGAAGCACACTGGTGTCGAGGAAGACCTTCACGGCCAGCGGCTTCGTTCCTCTTCGACCAGCGCGGCAACATCAATCGATGGGCGCGCGTCGGCGGCAACCGTGGGCCGCGCGACGAGGCGCCGCCCGACCTTCATCAGCCGCGGCCCAGGCGCGACACGCTCCAGGCGCAGCCCAAACTCGTCGAGCGTTATCTCTAGCTCAGTCCCCGGACTAAGCCCCGCCCGATCACGGATGGCGGCCGGAATAACCAGCCTGCCTGCCTTGTCGATGGTAGTCCGCATGCCATCATTTTACCATCATCGACGGCGGCCCGCATGCCGCTGGCCGCTCTCCGCCTTCTGCCTTCTGCCTTCTGCCTTCTGCCTTCTGCCTTCTGCCTTTTGCCTTCTGCCTTCTGCCTTCTGCCTTTTGCCCTCTGCCTTCTTCCCTCTGCCTTCTGCCTTCTTACAGCGTTCCTGCCAACACCATGTCTCCTGTCGGCTGCGGAACACCTCCGGCAGGTTCGACGGTCACGGCGACGGTCCCCACCGATGCGGCGGTCTTCGGATCGACGAGCACCGTCGCGATGCCTCCGCTTTCGAGGTCGAGCAGGCCGGCGCTGATGGGTGTGCTGCCTCCGGGCGGAATGACCCACAGCTGATACTGGCGGCCCGGGCTCACGGGCGGCAGGTTGGACGCGGTGAACACAAGGCCGCGCGATGGGCTCCAGAAGGCACGGCCTGCCGCGGTAGGCGCCGCCTTCTGGCCCGCCAGAGGGATCTGCCGCACGTCCGGCGCTTGAAGAACCGCAGCGAACTGGTTGGCGCGCGTGAGCGCCGCGGTTGCGATCTGCAGGTTCCCCTGCGATGCCGCCAGCTGAGCGCTCGCGTCGCGCAGGCGTCCTTCGAGATCACGAATCCTCTGGCGCAGGGTCATGTTGTAAAGACCCAACGCGACGGCCGCGATCGAAGCGGCCGCAGCCAACCACGTCACCATGTTGCGGCGCTTCGGCCGGATAGGCTGCATCGATTGGAGCTGCGGTTCGGCGACGGCGTGCTGCAGCACGCGCGCTCGCAACGCTCGCGGCGGATCCTGCTGCGGAACGGCGTGCGGTAGCGCCGCGGCAACGAGACCGAGCTCCTCGACCTCGCGGGCGCAGTCCGCGCACGTTGCAAGATGGACCTCGAATCGCTCGCGCTCGGCTTGACTCAGCATGCCGAGCACGTATGCGCCGGTGAGCTCTCTCAGCTCGTCGTGCGTCGGGCTCGTCATGTTGAATCCCGCTCCCCGGTCAGCGCTTCCCGCAGCTTGAGCAGCCCTGACCTGATGCGCGTTTTAATCGTGCCGAGCGGCTGCTGCAGCCGTTCGGCAATGTCGCTCTGCGACAGTCCCTCGTAGTACGCGAGCTCGATCGCCGCTCGCTGGCTGTCGGGAAGCTCGCCAAGTGCACCGCGGACGCGCTCCGCTTGCTCGGCGGTAATCGCCAGCATCTCCTGACTGATTTCTGGATCGCGGGGATGCGGTGTCGCTGGATCGAGCTCGACCGCCACGATCCGCGACTTGCGGCGCCGCAAACGGTCGAGGGCTCGCGCCCGCGCGATGATCATCAGCCAACCGGCAACGGGCGCGCGCAGCGGATCGTAGCGCGTCGCTTGCCGCCATGCCTGGGTGAACACGTCCTGCACGACGTCTTCCGCTTCGGCTGCATCGGCCAGCATCCGCAAGGCAAGCGAATAGATCGCCCGCGCGTGGCGGTCGTACAGATCTGCCAATGCAGAGGTGTCGCCTTGCGCCATGCGATCGACCGTTACGCGGTCGCGGTCGAGAGTGGCTGTGTACGGGCCTGCCACGTCGTTCAGCGTTCCCCGGTTCAGCAACAGCAACATCCCGGGCGTCATCTCTTCTACGCACGGAACGAGCGGTCGGATTGGTGAGTGTACTCCAGCAATCCGCCCGGCAAAACCGCCCGTAGAACGGGGTGAACCGGCGCCTGGATCGCGCGCCGGAGGAGGTCTTACATGTTGAGAATTGCGTGCGGAATCGTGGCGGCTGCGCTCGTCGCCGGCCTGTCGGTCGCGGCGCAGGACAAAACGGTCATGGTCGGCGGCGCGGCCATGTATCCATCCAAGGACATCATCGACAACGCCGTCAACTCGAAGGATCACACCACGCTCGTTGCAGCCGTGAAGGCTGCCGGCCTCGTCGACACGCTCAAGACCAAGGGACCGTTCACGGTCTTCGCGCCAACCAACGCGGCGTTCGACAAGCTGCCGAAGGGCACGGTGAACATGCTCCTCAAACCCGAGAGCCAGAACACTCTGAAAACGGTCCTCACCTATCACGTCGTCGCCGGCAGCATGGACTCGATGGCCCTGATGCAGCAAGCGAAGTCCAACGGTGGCAGCGTCCAGTTGCCGACGGTGAGCGGCGGCAAGCTGTGGGCAATCGCCAACGGCAACACGCTCACGCTGCGCGACGAGAAGCAGGCGTCTGCGCACATCACCATCCCCGACGTGTACCAGTCGAACGGCGTGATTCACGTGATCGACGCCGTCCTCATGCCCCGCTAACACCGACCGTCATTCCAGTTTGGAGAAGCACCAATGCGAAAGCACCGCTCACTCATCGCCGGCGCAGCGGCTGTCACGGCCGCGCTCGCCATTCCCTTCGGCGCGCAGACTTCGAATCATCGCGAGGCGCCGATCACTGCGCTCGATCACAAGGCCGACATCACCGACATGTATGCCTTTATGAGCTACTCCGCGCCTGGCGCAGCGACAACGTCGGCTGCAGGGCCCAAGGTGACGCTCATGATGTCGGTCGATCCGTTGCTCGAGCCGGGCAATGGTCCGACGCTCTTCCCCTTCGATCCGGACATCCTTTACGAGATCAAGGTCGACAACAACAACGACGCCATTGAAGACGTCACGTTCCAGTTCCGGTTCGACACCGAGTATCAGTTGCCGAACGTCTTCACGGCAGTTGCCGGCGTTGGCGACGGCGCGTTTCAGCCGGGCACGACGAACCTCGTGGTGCCACCGCGCATCACGAGCTTCGACAACCCCGGCCTCAATCAGCGGCAGACCTACACCGTCACGATGATCAAGGGCCGCTCAGAAACGCCGATCGTCAACGACGATGGATCGCCGTTCTTCGCCGTGCCGGGCAACGCGGGTCCTCGAACGATGGATTACGAGGCCCTGTTCAACCGCGGCACGTACCGTCTGCGCTCGGGCCTCTCGACGTTTGCCGGTACCACCGACGATGCGTTTTGGATTGATCTCGGCGCGGCGTTTGATACGGCAAATTTCCGAACGCTTGGCAGCGGCGTGCCTGGAGTGTTGACTGCAGCCGAGGATGGCGCGGCGCAGAACTTCGCTGCCGACTTCGTGTCGGGCTACGCGGTCAACACGATCGCCGTCGAAGTGCCTGTTGAATGGCTCACCCGGACGGGACGCGTCGAGGCCTCCAACTCGAAAGCCGCGACGATCGGTGTGTGGGGCGCGACGTCGCGACGGCAGCTCACGGTCCGCCGGTCGCCAGATCCGGCGCTGAACTTTGGCGAATGGCGTCAGGTGCAGCGGATGGGTAATCCGCTCATCAACGAGCTCGTGATTGGCATCGGATCCAAGGATCGGTTCAGCATGGACAGGCCGAAGAACGACAGGCAGTTTGCCAGTTTCTTCCTCGATCCGCCTATCGTGCGCATCGTCGAGGCGCTCTATGGCGGCGCGTTGGCGGTTCCCGCCGCGCCAAGGAACGATCTGCTGCCGCTCGTGACGTATGCGTCGCCGATTGCGGCTCCTGGCACGCCAGCCGGTCCGATCGCCGATCTGCTTCGGCTCAACACAGGCGTTGCTCCAACGCCGCTCGACCGCGCCAGCCGGCTCGGCCTGCTCGGTGGTGATCCCGCCGGCTTCCCCAACGGCCGCCGCTTGTTCGACGACGTGACGGACATCACGCTGCGTGTGGCGGTTGGAGGGGTTCTGGTATCGCCGCCGTTCGCCGGCTTCAATCCGGATATCAACGGCCGTCTCGGCGACGGCGTCAACGTGGACGACTCGCAGTATCACGCGCGGTTCCCCTACATCGGCTCGGCGCCTGATGGCCGCAACCGCCGGCATGTCGATCCGGGCGAACCGGGGGGAGGGCCTGTTCGGTGACAGGGACAGGGCGGAAGGCGGAAGGCAGAAGGCGGAAGGCAGAAGGCAAAAGGCAGAGGGCAGAAGGCAGAAAGAAAGGTTCCGGTCATGAGAACAATCACAGCACTGGTTCTGGCCGGCGGAGTGGTTGGGCTCGTCGCGGCGGCGGCCGCGACGGGCCCACGCCCGTCTCTCGATCCCCGCGCGCCGAGCCTCGAAGTCCGATCGTCGGCGGCGCCAACTTCGCCTACGCCGGCGGAGAACGCAATCGCGGCTGCGCGCGCACGCATCGAGCGGAATCCGTCGCGCGCGGAGAGTCACAACGAACTGGCAATGGCGCTGGCGCGACGCGCGCGCGAGACGGCCGACCCGGCGTTCTACGCGCAGGCGACCTCAGCACTCGTGGACGCACGGCGGTTGGCGCCAGGCAACTTCGAATCCGACAAAGTTGAAGTCTGGCTGCTCCTCGGACGCCACGAGTTCGGGACAGCGTTCGAGAAAGCCAAGGCGCTCAACAAGCGCGTCCCAGACGACTTGATGACATACGGGATGCTGGTGGATGCGAGCGTAGAGCTGGGAAAGTACGCGGACGCTGAAGACGCGGCGCAGTGGATGTTGAACATGCGTCCGGGGACGGTGCCGGGTCTCACGCGCGCGGCTTACCTGCGCGAGTTGTTCGGCGACATCG
>Ga0209382_10008833_pt1 | contig 12661 bp, 15 predicted proteins | sample SoiMetdeltSBSDD5_FD_187599 | JGI IMG/M metagenome (GOLD analysis project Ga0209382, IMG submission 187599) | Bulk soil microbial communities from a Populus tree surrounding site in Tennessee, USA - Soil MetaG P. deltoides SBSDD5 (SPAdes) (version 2) | ecosystem: Environmental > Terrestrial >... | reverse complement strand
AGAGCCTGCGCTGAAAGAATTCGCTCACCAAGACCGCGCGATACCACTCCAACGACTGAGGCGACCACAATCACGAGTCCGAAGGGTACTAGGACGCTGCGCCATCCTCCGGAGACAAGGCAAAGGGCCCCAACTGCAGCGTTGGCCGCGAGAAACACTGCCGCGGGCATGGTATCGGGCGCGTACGCCCGCTCTTCGTCCGTCGGTTCGCTGGTCGTCGGTCCGCTATTGTCCATCGGATACTGCGTCAGTCTGCCCGCATGAGGACCAGCACGCTCGACCCTGCCGAAAGATGGCGCCCTAGAGATCGGCGTCCGGGTAAATAACTATCAACTATGGAACTCCCACGCGCAGTCCGTCAGTGAGCCAGCCGGACGATCTTGGCTGGCCGACGTCGGCCGGAAGCGACGCTGTCGATCCATTGCGCCCACGTACTCAGGGCCGCCGCCCGCTCGGCGAGCAGGTCAGCGCGGTTGTACGTTCGCGTAACGCGCGGTCCGGGAGGAGTGTGACCAAGGATCAGCGAGACCACTTCGGACGACACGCCGAGGTCCGCCCGAAGGTGCGTCGCGATTGTGTGCCGGATTCCATGAACCTTCCAGCGTGGAATCTCCCTGCCGTGGAGGTCATTCGCCTTGGCCTTCAGATCCGACACAAACCGCGACGACCAGCTCATCGCAGCGTCGGGACTGCGCATCGTCACTTCACCGTGACGAGAGACAGGAAAGATCGCCTGGCCCGTCACCAGGCTAAGCCGACGCCGGATGATTGCCGCTGCTGCTCGGCTGAGAGGGACTACGTGTGCGTGCCCACTCTTGCTCCGTCCGGAAAAGCCACCGGGAATCGTCCACGATGGTCGCGCGTGATCGAGGCCCTCGAATTCGTTTCGCTGCGCGCCAATCACCATGGCTCTCCGGACGCCGGTCAGGAAGAGCAGCCGTGTCGCGTCAACGTAGGCGCACCGCTCTCGAGCCCTCCGCTCGATCACTCCTACGGGCACGCCTTCCTGCGGCTCGGCCGCTTCCGACTCGAGGGAATCTAGCGCCCGCCACACCGCCGAGACCTCTTCTGCGGTAAGGACGCGCTCACTCTCGTGCTCCGTGCCCGGCTTGGTGAGGCCAAGGAATGGCGTGGTTACCACAAGGTCTTCGCTGAGGCCCCAGGTGTACGCGCGGCGCAGAACCTCGAACGCCCGATTGGCCGTGTAATGGGACCGACGAAGGATGGCTCGCGACCACTCTCGCACGTCAGCTTTGACGAGCGATGTGGCGAGGCGGCTGCCGAGCCGGACGTTGATCTCCTTTCTCGCCAGCCGCCGCCATTCTTTCGCGGTCCTGGGCCGGAGCAGCAACGCATCGAGGCAACGCCCCACGAGCACTTCGACGGTCAAGGGTCCACCTTCTGCGCGGACCTTCTTCTCCTCTTCGGCGCGGCGAAGTGCCTCGGCGCGTGAATCGCGGCGAGCCTCTTGTGGATCGCCACCGAGCCGCACGCGAGCGAGGAGCTTTTCGGCCTCGTCGCGAGCGGCCGCCAGCGTGAACGCCTTGCCGCGCACCCTGTCCGTCTTGTACGGCCCAAGGGTGTATCGGCGCGCCCGACCATTCGCGCGATACCAGATAGCCCAACTCTTCGCGCCGCTCGGAGTGACGCGAAGCAGTAGTCCCTTTACCTTCGAGTCGCGCACGTCCTTGCGCGTCGCGGTGGTGTAACCGCGGATCATGAGATCGGTCAACTCGACAGCCATCCGCGTGTCCCTATCTAACGAATGACGACGGCGGCACGCGACCGCCAGGTGCCAAGCCTGGAGGCCGAAGCCCTTCCACTGGGGTTGCGCCGGGGTTGCATTTTCGGCGTGACTCGGTGAAACATGGCGCTACGCGATTGAACGACATGCTTACGACAAAAGTCAATGGTTCTGTGGGTTACGAGGGCTCAAAAGGGTTCGGGACGTTTCACGAAGTTTCGCCGGCCTCAGGTTGTGGCCCTGGAGGCCGCGGGTTCGAATCCCGTCATCCACCCCAACTTACGAGGACGTAGCCGCTTCGGTTGCACATGTGTTGCGCGTCGACCGGGAACGATTACACCCTCGGACCCTTCCCGATTCCCGTCGTCCTCGACCCCGGTGGCGGAAGCAACCGGTATCGGTTGGACACCCCTCTCGGGCGCGGACGATACGGCGAGGTCTTCGAAGCCGTCCGCGTGGAGGACCACACAGCTTGGGCCGTCAAGGTGCTCCCAAGGACCAGAGGACCGCGTGAAGCAGCGGCGCAGAGCCTCTACCCCTACACTCAGGACAACCTCCACCGCCCACATCCCAACCTCGTCCACCTCGAAGACGCCTTCACGATCGGCGAGCGCTTCTACATTGCGATGGAGCTGTGCGACGGCAGCCTGGACCACTTCATCGCAAACGGCGACTACGACCCCCACACCTGGCTCCTGCCGATCGCGCGCCAGGTGCTCGGAGGGCTCGCGAAAATTCACGCGGCCGGAGCCGTCCACTGCGACCTCCACGGCCGGAACGTTCTCTACGCGGCGAATCCCGACGGCACGCCCACGTTCAAGGTCTCGGATCTCGGTCAACGCGTGCGGTGGTACCCGGTCGAAGGTGAACCGCAACCCGAAAAGATCCAGCACGACATCCGCGCGGCCGCCGCCCTGCTCACGGAAGTCGCGCTCGGCGACGTCCTCTACTCGGGAGCGGAAGGGCATCTCCACCGTCTTCCGGAGCTGGTCGCGGATGCGCTTCGAGACGGCTTCCATGACGGGTACGACGGAGAGGGCGGCGCTACGGACCTCCTGACGGCTGTCGAGGAGACATGCTTGATCGAGGGATGGTGAGGCGGGAAGCGGTTGGCCGCTGAATCGAACCCCCGAGGGGAGGACAGCTATGCATGGCGACGGTTTCCTGTTCTTTAGGGACGGCCGGGAGTGGGGTTTCGTCCGATACGACGTCGACGTGAAACAGGGCTTGATCGGCAAGATCACGGGACGGGTCGCCCCGCTGGAGCCTCCCGGGGATCCGATCCCCTTCTCGAAGCTCATTCCTAGCGATTCATCACTGACACTCCGGATGGATGCCGACGGCGGGCAATGGTGGCTCTGCACGCTCCTGAACGCGCGCGGGGAGGTCACGAACGACGGAGGCATCCACCCCGCCGGCCCGATGCCGAAGCAAACCTAAGCTCCGTCGCGAAGCCTTCGATGAGTCCTACCGACTTTCTCGCCATCTACGGCGCGTTGCTGGCGACGGGTCTGGCCGCGTGGGACATCACGAAGTACGCGCTCGAAGCGCGCTGCCTCAGGGTTTCCTGTTACATCGCCAAAATGTTCACCCCAGGTGACGGCATCAAGGAAAGCGACCGCGCCAGGTTGCTTGCCTACTCCATCGCCAACACCGGCGGAAAACCCATCGTTGTTGTGAGCGTGGGAGGGCTTTACTCAGACGGCACGGGCTTCGTGCTGATCCAGGAAACGCCTCAGCTCCCTCGTACGCTTGAGCCGGGCGAATCGGTCACGGTCACGGGGCCCTTTCCCACGGAGATCGACCGCATCAAGCACTTCAACGCCTGGGATGCGCTCGGCAAGCAGTGGACAGCATCGCCGAAGGCGGTGAGGGCCCAACTTGCCGCAAAGCCTCTAGCCGCGGAACCGGGCGCGTAGCCTCCGCACTTCGTCGATCAGTCTCCGGATCAGGCGATCGCGCGCCTGAATCCCGATCCCCGCCGGGCCGCCGTCCGCGTCTCTGCCGTTGTGCGTCCGGTACCAGCTCTCCAGCCCCGCGTCAGGGATCTCGCGCCGCCTGTCCGTATCCTTCGCCATGACGCCGAGCGTCGCACACCAAGTAGACGGCGCGCGTCCGTCCGCTCCGATCTTTCGTGGCCCTAGATGTTGGGGTCGTCCGCGAGGCGTACTGAGATCAGATCAGCTTCTTAACGATCGCGTCGATCTGTTTCAGCAACGGCTTCAACCGCTTCCGAACGTCTCGCCGTCGGGTACCAATTCCGGGTGGGAGTTCGGTTTCGGTGAGGAAGGCGAGCGCCTCCTCGCGAGCGGTTGCGCCGAGCGCGGCGACTTCGCGATGCTCTTCAACCCTCGGGTCGTACTTCGGGATGGCGAGATCGAGCACTTTCTTCTCGATGTCCCTCTCTCCCATCAGGCCGAGCGTCTGGAACGGCTTGATTCGGTCGTTGACACACCGCGCGTTGAGGATGGCGACGAGGTAATCGGCCTCCGCCTGCGTCTCGCACCTCGACCCTCCTTGCCTCGTCGCGCTCGGCGCACTCGCTGCTCTCGCGACTCTTAGACCTCGGACCCCTCCAGAGTTGACACGACCATGTATCACAAGCGATACCAGGCCATGCCCCCGATGCCGGTGGACGACGAACTCCGCGCCCGGCTAGGAGATGCCGAGGACGCCCTCGTGGAGCGGAAGGAGTCTCCTCACCTGGAGGCGGTGAAGGAGGCCGCCAGCGGCCTCGCCAACACACTGGCTGAAGGGACAACCGGCGTGGTCTTCATCGGCGTGAAGAACAATGGGACGCCCACTGGGAAGCTGGGCGACGTGGACGCCGTGCTGAAGAAGGTCCGAGGCTATCTGAGCCAGTGCTATCCGCCACTGCCATATCAGCTGCACGCCCTACAGGCAAACGGGGCCGATGTTGTCGCCATCGTCGTGAGCCCCAGCAGGGACCGACCCCACTTCACCGGGAAGGCGTACGTGAGAAAGGGGGCCGAAACCATCGAGGCGAGCCAAGATGCGATCGGCCAGCTGCTCGACCAGCGCAACTCCCTGGTTGCGGCCCTGACGCCGTACGTGGGCGAGAAGATCACGGTGTTCGAGGCGCGCCAGATGTCCACCGGCGCGGCAATATGGGACGGAAAGCACCGGGATGCCACGCTGGTCGCCGTAAACCCGCACTTCGTGCGCGTGAAGATCACTGGAGAGACCGCTGACAGAGCCATCTCGTTAAGGCGCATCGACCTGGAATGGAACTACTGGACGACCCCTAACCGGCCGACGTTGCGCGTCTCTGTCTAGCTGCGCGTCCTTGGGGGTGGAGCGCGCGCAAGGCCGCCTAACTCACTGATTGGCGATGATGGGAAGCGTTGGCACGTTGATGGACAACGCTTAGCGCAAGGCGTGGAGTGGGGAGCGCGCCTGGTGGCGAGCTAAGCAACGAACTGGAATCAGCCGGAGGCATACCCATTGACGCCGCCGCTGTCTGCACCCATTCGCAGGCCACTGGCGCCCGTTCTGCTCGATCGGCGAGAATCGTGGGGTCACAGTGGAGTTCCGACTACGTTGGCCTGTAATGCGAGCCAAAGCAGGGAAGGTTCTTGTCGGCCTGGTCGGTTGGGTTCTCATCGCGGGCTACGCCTACCTTTGGTTCAACGGTTGGGCTCACCCCCTCGCTCGACTGCTCGGAGTCTACGAGCACCGCGTGACCACGCTGGACGAGTACTGCCAGTATCTTCGCGGCAAGGATCTCTTCAGACGCCACGACGCGCACGTGATCTCGTTCGATTGGGATGCGCTTCGGGATCAGTACACGGAGTACATCAACGGCTACATGCGGCAGGACCCGTTTGGTTTGGGCGCATTCGACGCGATTGACCGTCGAAAGCTGGGCGCTTGGCGCTCGGGCGACACGCTCCACCTGGCCAGCGATGGTTACTCCGATCATGATGCGGCCGCCCAGGGGACATTCTCTTTCTGGGTCGGGCTACACCGCGTGGGCCTACAGCGCACGCTGCCGAAGGAGAACGACTCCTACTGCCATGAAGCGATGCGGAAGCGCCTATTCTCCCAGATCTCGCTGCATGGCGAGTTCCCAGACGAGGTCGCGACTCTCTCAACGGGCAGTCCGCGAATGCAACCGTAGAGGGGTTACGCGGAGAAGGACGGCCGATGTCCCTCTCCCCACTTCACGAAATGGCGTAAGCGGGCCGCCTATACAAGACACAGCGCGATCAAGTCCTCCTGCGTGGGCATCCCGTGGAGCAGAACGTTTATCAACACGCGTCCCGTTAGCCGTCGCACCGTCCCTCGCCCCGGCAGTAGTTCTGCCGTGCTGTCCGGACTGAGACTCCCATGGACCAACCGGGAGCGGAGCTTATACGCGACCTTGAAGTCTTCAAACAGCGACGCGCGCTCCGTCCCATTCGCGCCGAGATAGTGCGCCCCGAAGACTGCTAGCCTGAACGCGAGTTCCGCATCGTTCGACAAGAAGACGACTTCGAGTGCAGTCACATAGTCGATTATTGCGTCGGCTGCCCCGTCAGCCGCTGCGGCCGAGCGGAACCGATGGAGCGCAATTCCTTTCCGTGTCTTCGGGCCGTCAAAGACTTCGGCCGGAATCTTGTCTGCGAGTTCGACAGCGGCTTTCAGATCGTCGGGACCAAAGTCATGAAACGTGGTGCCGTTCGTCGGCAGAGACACTAGTGGAGTCAGGAAACTTGGTGACGTGAGGGGATCGACATAGTTCACGCCCCGTCCTTCCCCGCGGGGCTCAAACCCTAAAAGTTGCATCGCGAGCACAACCTGTTGCGCACGGAAGCTACTCGGGTTGGCAGCGGCCTTGTCGAAGGCGGTGTTGACTTCGAGCAAGTGACGTTCCGATCGAAAGGTGAAGGCACTTCCCGTGATCGGTCGCTCCCTGAAACCGGCTTTGGGGAACGAGAAATCCGATTCGAGTGACCCTAACTCTTCCCCAGAGAGCGACCGCAGCGTGACACCGTCGTACTCAAGAGCACCAGTGACGCGGAGACCGCCGAGAGGAACCCGCTCGACAAAGTGAACATGGGCGCCTTCGATCAGCGATAGGAGTTTGTCGGTGAGGACTCGGGCATACGCCTCATCACCATGGTCAAGCGAACGCAGGCCGCGCAAGTAGTCGCTTCGCGTCATTCGGAGGACGAACGCCGCGTTGGCTGCCTCGGCGGAAGGGTATTCAGGACGGTTCGGCAACTTAATCTTCGCGAATGGGCACCAGATCCTGCACTTGTCAGCCCCGTAGAAGTCGTACAACACCGATGGTGGCTCGGGCTCTGGTGGTTCGGACAGCGCAATACGCATGAATCTCGTGGCCAGATCGGATGAATAGAATGGGCTTACTTCTATCTGCTCGTCCGCATATGACGCCCCGGTCTCGGTTACGTCGCTCGCGACTGTGATGGAGGCGCTCACCGACAACGGCAGCCCGTGCGCATTCGCTATGCCAACTTGGCGAACGCGCTCTGATTCGAGCCATGCCACGACGGTTGCATGGACTTCATCGCGGGTCATCGAAGGGCACTCAGCCGAACGCCACACCCGCGAAAAGCGTCTATACCTACGCGGTCGACCACCACGTGAACACGGCCATGAAGGTGTACGGCGGCGGCTTCTATCGCGCCTTGGCCGCAGCGGCGGAGCGCGCCGACGCGCCCCACCTGCTCCTGATCAAGACCGCCTTCGCGGCCGACTGGTCCCATTTCGCCGAGCTGGCAGCACGCGCCGCGCATCCCGTCGTCGCTGCGCCCCCTCATCCCGCCCCTCTCTTGTCGTGCCGGAGGTGAAAGGCGATTCTAACGTCGGCGACGTGCCACGCTGGGCGGTGAGCTCCGTGGCCAGTGATCGTCTAGAGGGTGCCGTCCTCGCGCGCGCTCGCACCCGCTTGCGTGTCGATCGGCGATGGTGTCCAAGCGACCTGCGTGGGCCGCGGATCGTGCCATAGACCCGCGGCGCGGCGGCCTCCTGCGCGAGCTTGAACCGGTCCCCGAAGCCTCCCCGTTTCGTGGCCCGGCCGTTTCCCCAGCCATCAATAGGCTCTAAGTCGTTGATTTAGAACCTACATTACGCTGGACGTTCATCAGCGCGGTTATCTGGATCGCTCTTGCTAGGCCACTCTCAGGCGCTCCACGTCCCGAAGCCAACCCATCACCTGGTTTCCAACTCAGCGCGTCAGGGACCCCACCACTCAAATACTTACCCTACCTTGCACCAGCCCGCTCCTACCGAGTGCGCGCCTTCAATAGCGCTCCCAGGCCACGCGCCACCGCTCGTCGGGATTCGACGACTTCACGATCAACTGGTTGCCGGCGAGTTCGAAAGACCGCACCAGGTCCTTGCCAATGAGACTCCGGACGATCGCGCCCTCGACGTGGTAGGTGAACGTGCGAGCACTCGGGTCGACCCGATATCGGCCGAAGGTGGCCTCGTAGCCGCCTTGCGCATACTGCACCGGCGCCGCCGCGGTCCCCGCCTGCGGAAACCGATACATGACTTGAACCGACGCGTGGCCGTCGCGCGTGAAGACGAACATCCCGACGCAATCGGGGCGGTGAATGGTGCCATCCGGGCCTGGCTCTTCAAGCCAGACCAAGCGCCATGCCCCGGTGAAACGATCGTCGGAGTCGTCGCCGACTCCTCGCTCTTGGCCGCGCGATGCCGCCGCGCTTAGGGCCAACGCGGCGGCCAGCAAGGGCACCACGCCCATCGACATCAGTTTCTTCATGCCTGGTCCTCGTCCTTCCATGCTCTGCAACCCAAGGTCGCGGATGGCGACCTCGTCAGCAGCCCCGGGAATGGAACCACACGGTCGGATCGCCGGAACGGGCATAGGCGGGAATCCAGCCGGCCGCGACGACCCGCGGCTCGACCACGTCGCAGTGGCCTGGATCGAGAATCGCGATGCGCAGCCAGAGATCATCGCCGACCTGGCGCGTCTCCAGCACGTGCACGGACCCATTCGCTGGCCTGGGCGAACGACGCGTCGCGGCAGACGGCGCCGGCGCATCGGCGACGCGACCGTCCCAGTGTTCGGTGACGTGAGTCAGTGCTTTGAGCAGCAGGGTCTCGGTTGAGCGAAAGGTGCCCGCTTCCAACGGAGAGATCCATCCGAAACGGCCGCCGCGCAGGGCAATGCGATACCAATCGCGCTCGCGTCCATATGCCACCGCGGACAGGTGAGCGTAATCGTGTTCTCGCGCCGTGATCGTCCGGATCCGTGACGCGCGCGATCACGGCGGCGGCGCCGGCCGGCCCGTCATGGACGAGAAGGGGCTGTGCCTGGAGCCGCTTCCGCGCCTCGGCCACCTCGCCCTCCGGCTCCCATACGCGGGGCAGCTCCACCAGGCCGATCATGAGTCGGCGGAGGTTTCGGGCGCGTGCGAGGCAGGACCGGCGGCGATTCTTCGGGCACACCGACGAGCGCGCCGCGCTCGTCCGGAACCCGTACCCGTTTCGTCCCTTCCGATTGGGCGAAGGCAAGAGCCGCGAATGCGAGTGCCACGATCGATTGGATCATCCAGGCAGTTTCGCACGCGACTTCACAGGGGGGTGTGTCCGGGGGTGCGGCCTCCGGTACCCTAGAGGAGGGTGAAGGCGATCTGGAAGGAGACGGTGCTGGCCGAGAGCGACGACACCGTCGTCGTCGAGGGCAATCACTATTTCCCGCGACGATCCATCCGTGAGGAGCACTTTCGGCCGAGCGCCAGCCACACCACGTGCCCGTGGAAGGGCCAGGCCAGCTACTACGATGTCGTCGTGGGCGGCGCGCTCAACCACGATGCCGCCTGGTACTACCCTGACCCGACGCCGGAGGCGGCATCCATCAAGGGCCGCGTCGCCTTCTGGAAGGGTGTACGGGTCGAGCCCTGACGAGCGGCCCTCCGTCGCCGATGTGATGGGAGCATGACCGGCATGCCATCCCCACTTCCGGCCAAAGGGCAGGGACTCTCGCTTCACCTCAATGAGACGACGACCTTGCCCTTTGCGCGTCCTGCTTCGAGGTAGGCCATCGCTTCCTTGGTCGATGCGAAGGGGAAGACTCGATCCACGACTGGACGAATGATTCCGTCATCGACGAGAGACGTGATCTCAGCCAACTGGCCGCCGTTGGCTCTCATGAAAAGAAACGAGTATTGCACTTGGCGGCGCTTCGCCTTCGTTGTAATCCCGCGGCTCAAGCCACGCATGACCGTCCTCAAGATCCATGACGCGCCGATGCTTCGCGCAAACGCTGCATCCGGTGGGCCGGAGATGGAAATGAGCTGTCCGCCGGGCTTCAGGACGCGCAGGGATTTCTCGAGCGTCACCTTGTCCAGGCTGTTCAGGACAACGTCGTAGTCACGGAGGACGTCCGCGAAGTCCTCCTTCCTGTAATCGATCACGACGTCGGCCCCGAGGCTTCGGACCAAATCCACGTTGGCCGTGCTCGTAGTCGTCGCCACTATCGCGCCGACGTGCTTCGCCAACTGAATGGCGAAGGTGCCCACGCCACCCGAGCCGGCGTGGATGAGGACTCTTTGTCCCTTCTTTAGATTCGCTCTTTCGATCAGCGCTTGCCAGGCGGTCAAGCCGACCAAGGGCAGGGAAGCCGCTTTTTCCATGGTGAGGGCTTTGGGCGTGGCCGCCACATCCTCCTCGTTGATCGCAGCGAACTCCGCGAACGCACCGATTCGTCCGTCAGCAAGCCGCGCATAGACTGCATCGCCGGGGTTGAATCGACGCACTCGAGATCCGACCCGGACCACGACCCCAGCCACGTCATGGCCCAAAATGAGCGGCAGGCGATAGCGCAGAATGAGCTTGAACTCGCCGTTTCTGATTTTCGAATCCAGAAGGTTGACACCAGCGGCGTGGACCTGGACCAATACGTCGTCCTCCCCCGGCTGCGGATCTGGCACGTCGCCGGCCCGCACGCGATCGGCGCTTCCGTAACCATCCAGGATGAATGCCTTCATCGGTGGTTGCCTCTCGACTACTTCTCCAAGACCAGGGTGGCAGGCGGCGACGCTATCAGCGTGTCGAGGCGTCGGTCCTTTCGAATCCCGGCGTCCAGCATGCTGCTTGGCGCGAATCTGCGAAGCCACCGCAGGCGGCTCGCGAGCCGACCGGCTGTGCATCGCAGCTCAGCGGTAGTCGACGAGGCCAAGGTCGCGCTCGCCTCGGCCTCGTCGACGATATGTGGATCAGTTGCTGTCGCAGGTCTCGACGTTGGCCGCCGAGTCGTAGGGCAGGCTCGCGTGAGTGACCGTGGTGACGCAGAACGTCACGCTCAACGAGCCGCCGGCCGTGCCGTTGGTGGTGATCGTGGCCACACCATTGGAGTTCGTGACGGCCGTGCGGCCGGGCTCGTTGAACGTGCCGGAGAAATCGCCCGTCACGTTCGCATTGGCCGCCGGGTTGCCGCAGTCGTCGGTGACCGAGATCGTGGCCTGGCCGCGCTTGTTCTTACCATTGCCGGACGCAGTCACCGTGATCGCGTCCACGTGCGTGGCGGTCGCGGTACACGGTGGTGGCGGCGACCCGCCCGCGTACAACAGCAGCTGCTGCTTCCAGTACCCACCCTGCTCCGTCGGGGTGAAGTTCCAGTCGAGGGTCATCTCCGGCGACCACTGCGGGCCAAAGCTCCAGGGGATCCAACCGATTCCCCTGCTCTCCAGATAGTTGACGATCTCTTCGCGGTACAGACCCGTGCCGCCCGCGTCGTTGTAGCTGCTCTCGGGGAAGGTGCCGCCGTCGACTGCGTTCTCGAACGCGAGCTCGGTGACCAGCACGGGCGCCGTGTCCTTCATGAAACCGAAGTTGTTCTCCCAAGGCAGTCCCTTGGATGGATACGGATGGGCCGAGAAGACCAGGTTCGTCCGGCGGATGGGATGGTTGATCATCGGCCAGAGCTGGTAGCCCCAGTCCAGGCCCGTCACGATGATCGGCTTGGTCGTGTCGTAGGTGCGGATGACGTCGATGATCCCCTCGTACCAGTCGCGCATGGGGATCCAATCCTCTTCGGTCACCTGCCAGCAGCTCCGGCACTTGACCGGCTCGTTGAACGGCTCGTACGCAACCACCCGCGGGTCGTTACGGTACTTCTGGGAGATCCGGGTCCAGAAGTCGACCATCTCCGCCTGGGTGGTGCGGTAGCTGGACGCGAACCAGTAGTTGTCCGGCGGATAGCCGATCACGTGCCAGTCGATGATCGCGTACATGCCGTTGTTCGCGGCCATGGTGACCGCGTTCTCGATGACCTGCATCTTGTCGCGGCCCGGCCGGCTCGGGTCGGAGTAGAAGGTGTTGTGCCACTCGCTGGGATGGATGGGCAGGCGGATCACGGTGGCGCCCCAGGCGCGCGCCTCCGCGAAGTAGGCGTTGTCGAAGTGCCCCATATAGCGGTGCATCGCCAGCGGATCCAGCGCGTTGACCCCGCGGAAGACCACTTCCTGGCCCGAGGAGTTGACCAGCTTGTTCCCGGAGACGCTGATAGTGGTGAGCTGGGCCATGACCGTCGCCGGGTTCGCCGACGCCCACAGCCCGATGCACGCCAGAAGGACCGGCACGAACGTCAGTCGAATGCGGCGAAGCGACATACCCCCCCTAACGTGGAGCCAAGAATTCCGGCAACGAAAACGCTCGTTGCGGGTCCGCGACGGGGCTCCGGCCGCCCAGGACGATGCGGAGGTCTTGTCGGCTGGCTTGCGATCACTCGACTGTATGCCGCTGCGTGGTGCAGTCAAGCATTTTCGGCAACATCGAGAGAGCGGTCCTCCACGCGCCCGACGCTGAATCGATCCCTGCCCCGTTGACAGCCCGCGATCGAGCCGATAGAAAAAAATCAAACCTCATCCAGGAGAGTGTGATGACGCCATCCCTCCGCGCCGGCCTCGTCGTGTCGACCCT
>Ga0209382_10008832_pt1 | contig 12661 bp, 11 predicted proteins | sample SoiMetdeltSBSDD5_FD_187599 | JGI IMG/M metagenome (GOLD analysis project Ga0209382, IMG submission 187599) | Bulk soil microbial communities from a Populus tree surrounding site in Tennessee, USA - Soil MetaG P. deltoides SBSDD5 (SPAdes) (version 2) | ecosystem: Environmental > Terrestrial >... | reverse complement strand
CCCACCAGGCCCAGCCGTTCACCTGGCGCAAAGGCGTCCGCTTCTACCAGCGACTCAAGGACAAGCTCGCCCTCCCGGCTCAGGAGGCGGCCTGATACGGTTTCTCATGAGCGGGACGGTCCACTAGTGCCGCCCCACGCGACATCGTTGGGAATGCTGAGTCGCCGGCATCCGTACCGCGAGCGTCAGCGAGCCGGACCCCAGGCTACCAGAGGGTCCGGCTCGCTGACGCTCGCGGTACGGATCACGATCTGCCGCGCCGGAACATCCCCGAAGTTCTCGTCTGGTCATGCACTAGGAACGGCTTGACGGAATGGGAAGCATGCCCGTCACATCGGGCCTCAGCTCTGCTGGCGTATGCGCGGATACTCAGGATGTGTGGGCAGAACCATCTGTAGAAACTCGCGTGGTGACAGCGCGGTGAACGTGAGAGATGACTGCTCGACCCGTCGCTGTAGCCGACGATCCAGTGTGATCAGGAAGTCACACTGCCCTGCGAGTGCGGAGGCCACGACGTGGGCATCCTCAAAGAAGACGCCTTCGTGCGGTTCGACTGCCTCCTCCGTGGGACTCGGCAACACGACGAACGGTATAGCCTCGACGAGCCCGCGATACCGGTAGAGAGCGTCAGCCTCACGCTTCGCGACGACGTTGCGTTCAGCTTCGATTAGGATGTCCAGTGAGACGACCGCCTGAAGGTAGCCGCGGGCGCACACCGACAGGGTGTACGACGAGCCACCCTCCGGCGAGGCAGCTGCAGCGAACAGACACGAGGCGTCGAAGAGGAGACAGGTCGTGGGCGCCAGCGTCATCGCGTCGAGTCAGCGGGTGCATCGCCTCGTTCGGCAGCGAAGAAGCTGCCCCCGGTAGCTCGGTCAAACGTGCGAGCTACGGCGAGCGCGTCCCCGTCCAGGACGTCGTCTGCGAGGAACTGTTCGATCTGCTCGTCAGGGTATTCGCGATACTTGACGTACGGACGCGTACGCGTCGCCAACAGGAGCAGCTCCAGACTGCGCCGAGGCACGCGATAACTTCGGCCCAGGCGCGAAGCATCCAGTTTGCCATCGCGAATGTAACGATAGATCGTCTCGCGATTGACCTGGAGATACTCGGCCGCTTGATCAGGAGTCATGATCTCGGGTAGATCCTCGACGCGTTGCATGAATGCTTATCCCCGGCCTGAATCCATGTGGTACGACTTGAGTCTACTCTAGACGACATGACCTTGGCGAGACCGATCGTGTCTCTGGCCGCCCTGCTCGACTAGCGGCGATCATGTTCCAGATCAGCACACTCTCGCGGTGCCCTGGCGTGCCCGGGCTCCCGAGAGCCGAATCCAGAGAGGTGCGCCGTGGCCACGTTCACGCCGGTCGATCTCTCCGCGCTCTACACGCACACCCGGGCTGACGCCTCGCCGTGGGAGGAGAAGACGGCCTGGGGCATCGCCAGGCTGCCCGGCGGCGACCAGCGGTTCTGGGGCGTGCCGTTCAGCCTTGGGAGCGCCGAGTCCGAGGCGCCAGGGCTGCTCGTGATCGGCGGCGACGGATCGCAATCGGCCGCCCGTGTCCCCCTCGATGGTGCCGCCTCCTACGTCGTGCTCGCCCACCTCTGCGATGCCCGCGCCAGGGCTACCGTCGCCGGCCAGACCGCCGACTACCCCGGCCCCGTCGTCACCGCGCCCGGCGAGCACCTCGCCGACTACGTGATCGAGTACACGGACGGCACCGAGCATCGCGTCCCGATCCGTCGACGGTTCGAGGTCAGCCAGACGATGACCAGGATGCAGAACGGGTTCATGTGCCGGCCGCACTACGACCTGACGCCGCTACCGATGCGCGGGCCGTACCCCGTCGACCTCTGGGGCCGCTTCCAGACCGGCGTCTCGTACGGGCCGCCTGGCCGCCCGACCGCGCCTCGCGACTATCTCCGGGGCCGGACCTATCCCGCTCCCGACTGGTCGATCTACGCCCTGCCGAACCCGGAGCCCGAGAAGCCGCTCCGGGCGCTCCGACTGGAGCCGACCGGCGCGACGGCGCTCGGCATCGGTGCGATCACGCTGTTCTCAGGCAAGCACCACCCCCTGCGTCACGAGCGCCTGGAGTCCGTCCGCGTCTCGCTCCCTGCCAACGCCAACAGCACCTTAGCCGCCGAGGGCGCCGAAATCGACCTCGGCGTGATCGCCAGGCGGTACGAGGCTCGACCGGTCGAAACCGATGCCTGGCTCGGCGCCGCCGTGAAGGGGCGCGGCGAGGCGCCAGACGAGCCTGTGACCTCCCTCATCCTGGACGTCGCCGGCTCCAGGGACGCCACCCTGAGCGTGCTCGGGCAGGACGTCTCGCTCGGGACGGTGTTGGAGGGCGGCTCGGCGGCCAGCGCGGACGGTCAGGTCCGGGTCGAGCTGCTGACGCCCAGCCGGGCCAGGCTGAGCTGCAAGATCGTGGACGCCGCGACCGGCCAGCCGATGCCCGCCCGCGTCCACTTCCGCGCGCCGGACGGCCGCTATTTCCCGCCGTACGGCCACCGCCACGAGGTCAACGACAACTGGTTCGAGGACTACGGCGCCGACGTCAAGCTCGGCGACACCCCGTACGCCTACGTCGACGGAACGTTCAGGGCCGAGCTGCCGGTCGGCGAGGTGTTCGTCGAGGCGTCCAGAGGGTTCGAGTACGAGCCGTTGCGCGCGAAGCTCCGCGTCGAGCCGGGCCAGTCGGACCTCGTGATCCCGCTCCAGCGCGCCGTCGATCTCCGTCGCGAGGGCTGGATCACCGCCGACACCCACGTCCACTTCATCTCGCCGGACACCGCCCGGCTGGAGGCCCAGGCCGAGGGGCTGAACGTCCTCAACCTGCTGGCCGCGCAGTGGGGCGACCTGTTCACCAACGTCGGCGACATCACCGGAGCTGTGGCCGGTGCCAGCCGCGACGATTGCGTCGTCTGGGTTGGGACCGAGAACCGGCAGCATTTTCTCGGCCACATTTCGATGCTCGGCGTTCAGGGCGAGCCGGTCTTCCCGATGTCGACCTCCGGCCCGACCGAGGGGTATTTCGGCGACACCACGGTCAGGGCGATGTCCGAGTGGGCCGACGAGTGCCGGAGCAAGGGCGGGCTGGTCGTCGTGCCGCACTTCCCCTTCCCGCACTCGGAGATCATCGCCGAGATCGTGCGCGGCCGGGTGGACGGCGTCGAGATCTGGGACTACTGGACGCCGACCATGGACTCGTTCTCGTTCCACGAGCTGTACCGGCTGCTCAACTGCGGCTACCGCGTGGCAGTCGTCGGCGGGACCGACAAGATGTCGGCGGGGATGCCGGTCGGCAACGTCCGCACCTACGCGCACACTGGCGACGACGAGCTGAGCTTCGACGCCTGGGCGCGGGCCGTGCGGGCGGGCAGGACCTACACGACCAGCGGCCCGCTGGTCCGATTCTCCGTCGAAGGGCGCCAGCCGGGCGACGAGCTGACGCTGCCGGCACGTGGCGGCACGCTCCACGTCGAGGCCGAGGTGACCTCGCTGACCGGCCCCGTGAACCGCCTGGAGATCGTGCTGAACGGCAAGGTCGTGGCGCAGGAGGAGTCGAAGCAGGGTGCCCGATCGCTGAAGCTGTCGGCTCCGGTGGCCGTGCCCGGCAGCGGCTGGCTGGCTGCCCGTTGCGTCTCGGAATCGAAGGCGTGGAGCGTCTGGCCGCAGCACATCGCCGCCCACACTTCCGCCGTCTACGTCAGGGCCGGCGGCGCCGACCTCTTCGACAACCCGACCGCCGAGTACCTGATCACGACGATGGAGGGCGGCATCGCCTGGCTGGACACGCTCGCCACCCGCGACAGCCCGGAGCGCCACGCCGCGATCCGGGCCGTCTTCGAGGAGGCCATCGCCCAGGTCCGCGCCCGGATGCGCTAACCAGCCCGAGACCCCCTGGGAGCGCGGCGATCTTCGCCGCCCCGGACGAAACGGCGAAGATCGCCGCGCTCCCAGGAGTACGCTTCTCCTGTCTCCTGTCTACTCGCTGAGCGGCACCTGCGCGGTGATCCGCCCGTTCCCCCCGACCACCCGCGTGATGTGGCCGCGCCCGGTCAGGTCCTCGGCCAGCATCACGTGGCCCGGCCCGAACCGGTAGATCGTGCCGTCGCCCAGCTCGATCTCGTTCTCGCCGGCGACGTTGATCACGTACTGGCGGCGCGGCGCCACGTGGAAGTCCGAGAAGTAGTCCGAAGGGTACGCCTTGAAGGCGATGCCGGTTGCGCCGTGCAGGTTCGCCAGCTCAGGATGATCGGCCAGGTCCATCTCCTCCATGTGCGACTCGCCATCGTCGCCGGAGTACAGCCGATGAAACGCGCCACCTGACATATCAGGCCCCTCCCTACCTACCACGTGTCAGCTTCGCTGCTGCCGATGTGCCTGGACCGCGCCGCGAGCGCCCAGCGCGCCGCACAGCGCACCCATCACCACGAAGAAGACCAGCCCGCTCACCGCGATCGCCACCTGGTCCAGCGAGCCCGAGCGGACCGCCTCGCGAACGCCCTCGTGCATCGCTGTCCGGTACATCGCGCCGCAGACGGCCGCCCCGAACGCCAGCCCGCAGGCTGCTCCCGCCCAGCCGCCGGGCCCGACCTGACCGGTCCGGCATCCGGAGAGGAACCCGGCTGAATAGAAGTACAGCCCCAGGAAGCCGAAGATGATCTCGGCTGGCAGCCGCTCGACGTTCGGGATACGCGTCGTGAACGCGATCCACACCAGGCTGCCGAGCAGTGCGGCCCCGGCGACGACGTTCACGGACTCGGGCCACGCCAGCGGCTCGCGTCGTGCGCTCCACGCCAGAACGCTCCGGACAGCTCGGGTCGCGACGCCGTCGAGCAACCGCCCCGTCCGAATCATGCGTACGCCAGTCTCGTCGTGCTCGGCATGCTGTGGTTTCTACAGCGAACGCGCGCCGACTGCAAGGTACGTGTGTGGCTTCGGCCGCGTCCGCATGCACGTTTCCCTTCGGTTGGCTCCGCTAGCCTGCACCACGGCTGCAAACGAGGGTACCATTGCCCAGGCTCAGACCGGCCTGAGCCCCGTGAGCGCCTGGTCCTCTGGAAGCATGGTGGGGATCGGCTACACCCTCACGGAGCATGCACGGCGAGGTGCACGTTGGGCCCACTACAAGGAATCCGCGTCGTCGAATTGAGCACCGGCATCGCCGGTCCGTTCGCCGGTATGCTCTTTGGCGATTACGGCGCCGAGGTCGTCAAGGTCGAGCCGCCCGGTGGCGACCCGGCCCGTGCGCTGGCCGGCTTCGCCGTCTGGAACCGCAACAAGCAGGGCGTCGTCGTCGACCCGCGCTCCGATGCCGACCGCCGGCGCCTCGGCGAGATGCTGGCCACCGCCGATCTCTGCATCTACGCCGACCCGTCGTCGCCTGGCGACGCTGCCGAGGCCAATCCGGGCCTCGTGTGCCTCTACATGCCGCCGTACGTCCCGGACGAGACGCCCTGGGCCGGCGGTGCCGAGTCCCACGAACTGCTCGCGGCCCTCAGCGGCCTCTCGAGCCGCCAGTCCTCGTTCGAGGGCGGGCCGATCCATCTGGTCTACCCGTTCGCCCTCTACGAGCAGGGAGTCTGGGCGGCGGCCTGCGCCGTCGCGGCCCTGATCGAGCGGCAAAGCTCAGGTCTCGGCCAAAAGGTCACCGTGGCCGGGATCCACGGCGCCCTGGCGTGCAGCCCGGGCGCGCTCGCGCTCGACCCGTCCCAGCCGCCGCTGCCCACCAACGTCGGCGCCGGCGGCCGGCACCCCTGCTACTCGACGTTCAAGTGCAAGGACGGTCAGTGGCTGTTCATGGCAGCGTTGACGCCCAAGTTCCAGGCCAACGCCTTCAAGGTGCTCGGGGTCGGCGACCTCTTCGCCGATCCACGGATCAACGGGCTCTCCAGTCGGCTCGTCCTGCCCGAGAATCGCGGCTGGGTCCGCGAGAAGCTCGCCAGTGCCTTCCTGACCCGCGACCGCGACGAGTGGCTCCAGGCGCTGGAGATCGGCGACTGCCCGGCCGGCCCGATGTACGACCGCGACGCCTGGCTCGACCATCCCCAGATCGAGGCAAACGGCCTGCGCGTCGAGCTGGACGATCCCGAGCGCGGACACGTCGTGATGCCCGGCCTCTGCATCGGCCTGGCGAAGACGCCCGGCACGGTCCACGCCCCGGCGCCGCGCCTCGGCGAGCACAACGCCACGGCCGGGAACTGGAAGGTCCGGAGAGACCCCACCCCCAACCCCTCCCCTCGCAGGGGAGGGGAGCCAGGCAACCCGTTCTCCCCTCCCCTCGCTGGGGAGGGGCTGGGGGTGGGGTCCGGCCGTGGTCCCCTTGCCGGCATCCGCGCCCTCAATCTCGGGACGATACTGGCCGGCCCGTACGCCGGCACCCTGCTGGCCGGGCTCGGCGCCGAGGTCGTCAAGGTCGAGTCGCCGGCCGGCGACGCCTTCCGTGAGACCGGCTTCGTCTACAACCGCGGCATGCGCGGCCTTTCGATCGACCTCAGCAAGCCGGCCGGCCAGGCAGCGTTCCACAAGGTCGTCGAGACCGCCGACGTCGTGATCGACAACTCGCGAGTCGGCGTGGCGAAGCGACTGCGGGCGGACTACGCCTCGCTCGCCGAGGTCAACCCCCGCGTCATCACCTTATCGGTCGCCGGATTCGGGGAGCACGGCCCGCTCGCCCATCGCCCAGCCTTCGATCCGGTCCTCCAGGCGATGAGCGGCATGATGACGGCCCAGGGCGGCGACAGCGACCCCGGCTTTTACACGATCCCGGTCAACGACGTCGTCGCGGCGGTCACCGTGGTGCTTGGCGTCTGCCTGGCGCTCTACCATCGCGGACAGAGCGGCGAGGGGCAGCGCACCTGGACCTCGCTCGTCGCCTCGTCGCTGACGATGCAGTCCGCCGAGCTCGTCCGCTACGAGGGCCGGACGCCGGCCCAGGTCGGCGGACGCGACTACGCCGGGCCGTCGCCAGCCGACCGGTTCTACCGCGCCGAGGATGGCTGGCTGCGCGTTCAGGCGCCGAGCCTGGCAGCCGTCGGCGAGGCGCTGGGGATCGCGCGCGAGCGCCAGGACGATCGCGAGGCCGTCGAGCAGGCGCTGACATCCTTACCGGTGACGAAGGCCGTGAAGCGCCTCAACGACGCTGGTGTGCCTGCCGTTCCGTCCCGCCTCACCACCGAGGTGGTCGCCGATCCGGCCATCTCGGCCATCGAGCTGGTCGGGGAGCACCACTTCCCGGACGGGCGGCCGTACCTGGTCCCGCACCGTTACGCCCTCTTCAGTCGCACCGAGCAGGCGCCGATCCGCGACCAGCCGGGGATCGGGCAACACAGCCGCGAGATCCTCGCCGAGGCTGGCCTCGCCGACGCCGCGATCGAGGCGCTGATCGAGCAGAAGGTCGTGGTCGAGAACCCGCCGTTCGTGGTCCAGGCGCTGGTGAACTACCGTTAATTTCTTGGAGCATGGTCGTCCCGGCCGCCCCGGTGGGACAACCCGGGGCGGCCGGGACGGCCATGCTCCCGGCGGGCGTGACCAACCTGGCCATGCCCGGACACGTCGGCTGGTTCTGCACAAGGCTACGTGAGAACGCGCTCGCGAGGTGTTGGCGATGACGACAACGGCCACGACCACCTACGGCAACCTCCAGGGCAGCGGCGATGACGGCATCGTCGTCTTTCGCGGCATCCCATACGCGCAGCCGCCCATCGGCCCATTGCGCTTCGGGCCGTCAGAGCCGCCGGAGCCCTGGTCCGGCCTCCGCGATGCCACCACCTTCAGTCCGATCCCGATGCAGGCCGCCAGCGCTGTCACTGCTGGGCTCAACCTTGCCGCCGAGCCAGCAGAGGACTGCCTGACCCTGAACGTCTGGACTCCGTCCCCGGACGATGCGCGTCGACCGGTCATGGTCTACTTCCACGGCGGCGCCTTCCTGACCGGCGCCGGCTCGATGCCGATGTACCACGGCAAGCACCTGGCCCGGCGCGGCGATGTGGTCGTCGTCACCGTCAACTACCGGCTCGGGCTCTTCGGCTACCTGCGCGGGATCGACGTCTGCGGGGACGCGCTACCCTCGACGGGGAACGAGGGGCTGCTGGACCAGCTCGCCGCCCTTCAGTGGGTCAGGCAGGAGATCGCGGCGTTCGGCGGCGACCCTGAGAACGTGACCGTCTTCGGCCAATCGGCCGGGGCGATCAGCATCAGCGCGATGCTGGCGATGCCCCGGGCGCGCGGCCTCTTCCAGAAGGCGATCCTCCAGAGCGGATCGGCACTGCTCCAGACGCCGGCCACCGCCAACGGCGTGATGGAGCGAATCCTGGCCGATGTCGGGCTGGCGCCCCGCGAGGCCGGCCGCCTGCGCGACCTTCCGGCCGCGCAGCTTCTCGAGATTCAGACCCGCGTCACGCCTCGTGCCGCCGGAGTCGCCTACCGCCCGGTCGCCGACGGCGAGGAGGTCCCGCTCGACCCGTTCGCCGCCATCGCGGCCGGGAGCGCGGCCGGCATCCCGCTCCTGGCGGGCACGACGCTGGAGGAGTGGAAGTTCTTCCGCCGCCTGGACCCTGAGCTGGACAGCTTGACCGACGACGGCCTGCTTGCCCGCCTCGCCGACTCCGGCACGGAGGTCCACGCCGGCGACAGCGTCCAGTTCGATCCGGCCGAGGCGATAACGACCTACCGGCAGTCCCGGGCCGCGCGCGGCGAGGGCACGTCCGCCCCCGATCTCTGGCAGGCGATCATGGGCGACCGCCGCTTCCGCGTGCCGGTCTCCCGTCTGGCCGAGCTCCAGGCCGCTCACACTCGGGACGTCTACGCGTACCTCTTCACCTGGCGCTCGCCTGCCTGGAACGGTCAGCTTGGCGCCGGCCACGTCGTGGAGGTGCCGTTCGTGTTCGGGACGCTCGACGCGCCCGACTCCCAGGATCTCGTGCCGCCCGGCTCGCCGACCGGCATGCTCCCGGAGCAGATGCAGGACGCCTGGATCGCGTTCGCGCGCACCGGCCGTCCGGCCTCATCACGCCTTCCGGCCTGGGAGCCGTACGCCGCGCCCCGCCGTCAGACGATGCTCCTGGGGGCCGACTGCGCCCTTGTGGACGCCCCGTATGAGGCCGAACGCCGTTTCTGGGAGACTCACACCGAGGCCGGCACCCTCCACCAGGCCGCTGTCAGAAGATGATGGCTCGCAACTCACCGCGGAGCTGATTCGTCCGACCGCTCCGGGCAGCCGCCGAGCGGCGCGGACTAGCGGCCATGGAGCGCCCCTGGAGCGTCATCGGCCTCGAACCGCTCCCTGCGCTGCGTCGAGTCCTGAGCCATTGAGGTGGTTGGTGGCAGGGATGGCGGAGTACGCGAAAGTCGGGCTGGACCTGCCAGCAGGATCACGCCAATCGCCGCCGCGCACCACAGGACGGTGAAGATCCAGGACCGTTGCGCCGCGTCCGATCCGGCGAACAGTGCAGGGATCAGCGCGGTGGCGAGGTTCGACGAGAAGTGGAACAGCACGACGATAAGCAGACTGCCACCAGTACTGTTGTAGGCCCAGGCCCACACGATGAAGAGGGCGGGGATGACCAGGAGCTCGGACCACGGGAGTAGACCGTAGAGCATCAGCGGCAGGTGCCATCCGATCCCGATCACCCCAAGCAACAGGGCGGCGACCAGGGCCGAGCGGCCGGCTTCCAGGCTCGGCTGGGCGTATCCACGCCACCCTGGCTCCTCCCATTGCCCACCGAGGACGAGGATCAGTCCCACGGTCAGGGCCAGGGCCGACCAGTCTGGGAGCTGCGCCAGGGTTGGCGAGGGAGCGCCGAGCAGTACCGTGAGCATGCCGGCGGCCACGTGTATAGCAAACGGCAGGCCGATGGCGACCGCGTACCAGCCAGAGCCGACCCGCCAGTATCCGAGACGACGCAGCAGCGCGCCTACGCCGGGCCGCCCTTCGGTGAGCGCCAGAACGATCAACACGGCGATGAACGGGCCGTGAGGAAACAACTTGCCATCAAACGGCAGCACTGGCCACCACGCCAGCGCATAGGCGAGGACGAAGAACGTTGCCAGAGGGTGGCGGCCGACCATCCGTGTAATAGGCGTGAGCATGACGATGTTTCTCATGGACGGGTCGGAGCGCCGTCGACGTACGGCTTCAACGCCGCGTAGACGGCGAAGTTGAGCGGCGTCGGCACCCTGAAGTCTCGACCCAGGCGAACCACCGTGCCCCCGAGTGAATCGAGCTCCAGACGACGGCCGTCGAGGAGATCCGTCAACAGGGAACCCTGCGTCGTGGGCGGTACTTGATCATGCAACGCCATGTGACCATCGACGCAGTCGCCTGGGATCGAAACACCGCTGGCGCGGCCAACCGCCGCCGTTTCCTCGAACACGCCACGGAGCAGGTCGCGCGTCTCCGGACAGGTGCGGATCGGCCCGGCCGTGAGCCGCGTCATCGCCATCACGCCACCGACGCCCACCTGAAGAACGAATTTCTTCCAGATTGGTACCCGTACGTTGGGAGGCACCTCGGTGCGGAAGCCGGCACCCTCCAATGTTGCCTGGCTGCGCTCGATTCGTGGGCTGGTTCCGCCGCCGAGCTCGCCCAGAGTGATCGTGTTGGGGAGCGGGGGGTGGAAGATGACGCCCGGTGCCTCAATCCGTCCACCACTCAGTAGCGTACCGCCGATCACCGCGTCCGACCCAACAACCTGGGCGATCCGTTCGGCGGCATCGATGCCGTTCTGGATCGGCAGAATCACCGTCTCGGCACCGATCATCGGGCGCATCTGCTCGGCCGCACGCTCCAGGTCATAGAGCTTGACGCCGAACACGATCAGGTCAACTGGGCCAACCTCGGCCGGATCGTCGGTCGCCAGGGCCTGGATCGTGATGTCACTCGCGCCCGGCGACTTGATGGTCAGGCCGCGACTCCGGATCGCCTTCAGGTGCGCCCCCCGCGCGACGAACGACACATCCTCGCCGGCCCGCGTGAGCAGCCCGCCGATCGCGCCCCCGAACCCCCCAGCTCCCATGATCGCGATTCGCATGGTTCCCCTCCGCCTACGTCAGATCCAGACTGGAACGGACCGATGGGTGATCTCGGCCATGGGAGCCGCTTCTCCTACGCCGTGGTCACTGGCCCACGAGGCACGGGAATTCCAGGAATGCGCATGCGAATGCGGCCGAGCGTACTCCACGTCGTAAAGTACAGCGTCTGCCAATCGGCATCATCCCAGGCCACATTGGTCGTTTGTGCCCCGGTCACGATCGTTCCAAGGTGGGTGCCGGCGGGATCGAAGATCCAGATGCCGCCGGGCCCGGTGCAGTAGACATTTCCCTCCGTGTCGACTTTCATCCCGTCGGCCACCCCAACGCGGTCATCGTGCAGGGTGGCGAACACGCGATCAGTTTCCAGTTCCAGCAGCCTGGTGGGTCCAACGTCGAAGGCACGGATGTGGCGGCGGCGGGTGTCATCCACGTAGAGAATGCGCTCGTCCGGGGAGAAGGTCAGCCCGTTGGGTGTGACAAAATCCCGCACCAGCAGGTGGATAGACCCCAGATCCGGTGCCACGCGGTAGACGCCGCAGAAATCGAGTTCAGATTCGATCCGTGCCAACCCTGGATCGGTGAAATAGATGCTGCCATCGGACTTGACGACCACGTCGTTGGGCCGATTGAGTCGCCGTCCGTGATAGTTGTAGGCGACCACGGTGAGGCTACCGTCCGGGTCTCGCCGGGTCACTCGTCGGGCGAGATGCTCGCAGGCCAGTAAGCGTCCCTGACGATCGCGCGTGAGGCCATTCGCTTCGTTGGTCGGCTCCTGATCCACGCTGACACCGCCGCCAGGGGTCCAGCGCATGCGCCGGCTCATGCCAACATCGCTGAAGTGCAGATAGCCGCCTTCGTGCCACCAGAGCGGCCCTTCGGCCGGCCCCGCCTGGCCGCCGAATCCCGTCGCCAGTTCTTCGATGTTCTGCTGTGGGTCGACGATGCGTTCCAATCCAGCGTCGTGCTGTTCAATAGGCATTGGCGGATCCTTTCTGGGCGCCGCGAGCGTGGTGGTGACTCCGCGCTCGCTAGGCGATCGGCTGTAAGGTCTCCCGGGCGGCGTTCGCCGCTCGGTGCACGCGGACCGGGATCGGTCCACCGGGCCCGGGGATCTCACGGTCCTCAACCCTGGCGACCGGCTCGGCCGGGCCGTCCAGCGACTCCAGCAGCCGGTTGAGCGTCTCACGGAAGACACTCAGTGGGATCTGGTCGAGCGGGGGCCGAGGTGGGTCCGCGGCAGCAGCCTGGGCCGCCATCTGATCGACGTACGCCTGCGCTTCCGGTTCGAGCGGCACCGTGCACTCCATCGCGGTGATCCCGCTCACTCAGCGGTAGAGGCGGACCAGCCTCACGTGTTCGCAGCCCGCGACGGATAGTTCCACCATGGCACTGTGAGGGCAGCCTGTCAAGGGCATCTGTGCATCTGGGCGACTGTCTCCTGTGTTCCCCGGGTGTGCCCGACGTGGCGACACGACGCCGAGCGTGACCCAGGGCCATCGCATTACCGCTCAGGTGCTCAATCCAGTGAGGAGTGAGCGGAGATAGCGGTCATTGAGGGCGGCGCGGAAGCGTTTGGTAGGCACGCTGCCCTTGGAGGAGCGATCCTGTCTGAGC
>Ga0209382_10008831_pt1 | contig 12662 bp, 15 predicted proteins | sample SoiMetdeltSBSDD5_FD_187599 | JGI IMG/M metagenome (GOLD analysis project Ga0209382, IMG submission 187599) | Bulk soil microbial communities from a Populus tree surrounding site in Tennessee, USA - Soil MetaG P. deltoides SBSDD5 (SPAdes) (version 2) | ecosystem: Environmental > Terrestrial >... | reverse complement strand
TGCTGAAGACCTTCGACATGGCAAGGACAGCCAACTTGAAGCGGCTATCGCGGCAGTCGAAGGAGTAACGTCGGCAGCGCAGTCAGCGTAGTTGCACCGGAAACGTCTGCCACTCATCGCCCTGGCGACGAATCGCGAGTTGGTACGTTCCTCTTGACAGCTTCGCAAGGTCCAGAGAGACGTGAAGGCTAGTTACCTGATCGCGGAGTTCAGCATTCCCTTGCGCGGCCGCATTCGCTGTCGCGCTGCCGTTTCGTATCTGGACATCGTACGGGCCCGGCTCTGATCCACTGGGCAGCAACAGTGTCACCATTACAAGGTCACGTGGTAGTTCAAGCGGTGGACGGCCGGCGGGCTGTGTTTCCCCACGGGCAACGGCATATGGTCGGAGATCGAGTTGCGCATTGACGGCTGCGGCGCCCGAATTACCTCCCCGACTCAGTAACCAGGCACCGGCACCGACCGATAGCACGAGGACCGCCGCGGCCGCCCACGCCAGGCGTCGACGCGTAGTGCCAACACGCCGTGCGGCGTCGGTTTGCTGAATGGTTCGGAGCTCCAGGTAACACGGTGAGCACTTGCCGATGTGGTCGTATGCGGGATCGCCGATCGGTAACTCACGACGAGCGAGTCGCTGCAGCAGGTTGGCGGGCGGGCATCCCTCGCGCGTCGGATTCGGATGCGCGCGTCCGAGAAGAAGGTCCATTTCGTTTTCAATTTGGAAGCCCGAAGGGTCAGGGCGCTGACCGCCGTTCGACATCGGCTATCTCAGTGTCGGGACTCGCCGCGAGCGACGAGAAAGTGAATAACGGAATGCCGTGAACGACCTGTGTTCGGCCAGTATTGTCTACTCCTTTACGCCCGCCGCCGCTCGAATCTTGCTCCTCAATCGGCTCATAACCTGGTCTACCGCGTTCACTGAGCAGCCGAGAACACGCGCAATCTCCTCGCTCGAGTACCCGCAGGCCTTCTGGTCGAACATCCACCGCTCCTCGGGTGTCATCATCGCTCGGATCTGATTGAGGGTGATGCGTTGCTCCATCTGGTCGACTGACCCATCCCAGGCGCGCAGCTGGGACACGATCGCAGAGTCGGTACCGGATTCCACGGTCCGGAAACGGACCCGCATCCCGCGGGTTCGTTCCGCCGATATCCCGACGCTCTCCAGCGCCGTCCAAGCATAGCCCCAGGGCTTCTCGAGCTCTTTTCCGGACTGCTGTTCCTTCTGCAGAAGACGGCGTGCGGCCTCCTCAGCATAGTTCTGGATCTCAGCCGTGTCCTGGAAAGCGGGGAAACGTCTCACGAACTTCGGCAGGAGACGACTGAAGATCGTGTGCAAGCGCTCGTCGAGCGGCTTGCCGTCCGGACCCAGCAGCGACAACTTCCGCAGGTTCTCCATACGACCCCCTCCGTCGAACTTTGGTAGGCAGAGAAACCCACCGTTGGGGACCGACGCCAGTGCGGGCCGCCGGAGGAGAAGAAGCAGCGCTGTCAGGTTTCGGTCCGGACCCGCGTTCTATGAGATCAGAACGCGCAATCGCGCACCGAATGATTCAGTAGAAATTCAGTAGGGCGGCATCAAGCTGGCGTGTCCTGATGCACTCACTAAAGCGCATCTTCGCCGGACGAATGGCGATTGTCAACGAGGAAGGTGGCCCATGCAGCGTTGTTGGACACGGCGTGATCCATCGTCGCGCGGCTCAGCCGTATTCCGCGCCGGACGCGCGCAGCTTATCTTCGTGACCCTCGTGCTCGTCGCGCTTCCACAAGTGCTGTTCGCGCAGTCTCCTTGGGAGCGGGCGGCGAGCAACCTCGAAAGAGCGTTCACCGGACCCTTAGCGCGTTCTCTTGCGCTCGTCGCGATCGTCGTGGGTGGGCTCACTTTTATGTTTGGCGAGATGGGTGCCAAGCGGCAGCTTGCAGGGATCGTATTCGGCGGCGGCCTGGCGCTATTCGCCGCACAGTTCCTGGTTTGGCTCTTCTGATAGCGATCGGCCTCGATCTCTGGAGTGCGTGATGCCTGACCAGCCGACCTTTCGCCCTGTGCACAAAGCGCTGCACCGGCCGCTCACCGTATGCGGCGTTGATCGGCGGTTGTTCTTCCTGGCGCTGCTGATGGGCGCAGCCACGTTCAACCTGTTCTACTCGCTCTGGGCGGGCATGTTGGTCTTCGTGGGACTCTACGGGTTCTCGCTGTGGGCCACGAGCCACGATCCGGACATGCTGCGCATCATCATGGCCTCGTCAACAGCACGCCGGCGGTACGACCCCGGGAAGCACGAGCGGTTCGACGTCGAGGTCGTGAGATGGTGAGACTCTCGCGGATTCTGCGCGACTACAGCGACGCCGGGGGCGTGAACACGCTGGTCTCGTTGTGGGGCTTCGTCGATGGCGGCACCTTCCTGACGAAATCCGGCCACGTGGGCATCGTTTATAGCCTCCGCGGTGTCGACGTCGATGGCCTCACGCACGCACAACGAAGGACGCTGACCCATCGCATCGAGGCCGCGCTACGACAGCTGGACGAACAGAGCCGCGTGTATCAGTACCTGGTCAAGCGGACCGTCGAACCGTTCGTGGCGCCGCTCTGCGCCGAGGCAGTCGCGCAGGAGGCGTTGGCTCGTCGCACGGCCTACCTCAATAACCGCCGCCGCGATCTCTACCAGCTCGCACAGTACGTGGTGCTGCTCCATGAACCGGCGCTCCGCGCCCGAACGAGCACGCGGCTCAATCAAATCCGACGCGACCCGCGCGAAGCGCTTGGACGATGGTTGTCGACGCAACGTTCGCTGACCCTACTGGAATCAGAACTGGACCACGCAATCGGGGTGCTCGAGCACAAGGCCGAGACGTTCGAGTCGCAGTTGGCTGACTTCGGACCTCAGCGGCTTGAACGGACCCACACCTTTCGGTTCTTCCGGCAACTGGTCAACTACGACCCGGCGGTGTTGGCGGCGACGACGTCGAACGCACCGGCCTCATACCTCGACTACTTCGTCGCGGACTCACCGGTCGAATGTCATCGAGACCACCTGATGGTTGGTTCACGGGCGGTGAAAGTGCTCTCGATGAAGGAGCCTCCGAGCCAGACGTTCGCCCACATCCTGGGCGACTTGCTGGCGGTACCGGGTGAATTGATCGCCTGCCTGGAGTGGCAACGGGTCGGGCAGGACCGTATGCGGCGAGAGATCCAGTCGCGGCGGCGGCACTTCTTCAACAAGCGGGTCTCGATGATCAACTACGTGACACCCGCGCCCGAAGCGAAGGGCGAAGAGATGCTGGTCGACGAATCGGCGACGGCAACCGTGAGGCAGCTCGGAGATGCCCTGACTGAGATGGAGGTAAACGGCCACGTATTCGGACGCTGTTCACTAACGGTAGTCCTCCATCACGAGGACCGACGGTCCCTCGACCATCACGTCGCGCAGGCAATGAAGGTGCTCGCCGCTCACGACGGCGCATTCTTCGACGAAACCTACAACCTGCTGAACGCCTGGCTGAGCATCGTGCCGGGAAACGGCCCGCGAAATCTCCGACGGCTCGCTCTGCTCGAAACGCACGCGGCAGATCTCAGCTTCCTGTTCGGCATCGATCAGGGGCAGGCGGGCTCCACACTCCTGACAACGCCGTTGGCCACTTTCGAGACGCCGCACAACACCCCGTTCGCGTATCACCTGCACGTTCAAGACGTCGGGCACACACTCGTCCTCGGCGCGACCGGCAGCGGGAAGAGCTTCCTTCTGAACTTCATGGTCACCAGCGCCCAGCAGTACGACCCGTTCACCATCGTCCTGGACCTGGGTCATGGCTATCGCAAGCTCGCGACCCTTCTGCATGGCGGCTACGTGGAGCTCGGTCTGCGACAGCGCAACGTGAGCATCAACCCGTTCGCCCTGGAACCGACTCCTGAGCACCTGCACTTTCTGCACGGGTTCGTCCGCGTCCTGCTCGAAGGGGAAGACAACTACCGTCTGAGTGAACACGAGGACCGGGAGGTCTACGAGGCGGTGGAGAACCTCTACGTCCTCGACCGAAGCCAGCGCAGACTCTTCACCCTGGCGAACCTCCTGCCGCGGTCCCTAATGGCACGGCTGCAGAAATGGGTCGAGGGCGGCCGGTACGCGGATCTCTTCGACAACGTTGAAGACACCCTGCGCTTCGAGCGGCTCCAGGTCTTCGATTTCGACGCCATGAGGGCGTACCCTGCTCTGATCGAGCCATTGCTGTTCTACATCCTCCACCGCGTCAATGAACGGCTGGTCGACGAGCAGGACGAGCGTACGCTGAAGCTCTGCGTGATGGACGAAGCGTGGCGGTTCATCCAGAACCCCACCCTACGCGGCTACGTGCAGGAAGCGTTGAAGACATGGCGGAAGCGGAATGCCGCCATGGTTCTTGCGACTCAGACGATCGACGACTTCGTGTCGGCGGATCTGCTGCGCACTGTGGTCGAGAGTTGCCCGACCAGGTTGTTGCTCGCGAATCCGGCGTTGGACCGTTCCCGATACGCGGAGCTGTTTCAGATGAACGAAATGGAACTGGACCTGCTCGCCGCCTTGATGCCGCGGCAGCAGATTCTGTTGAAGCGGCCAGACGTATCGAAGGTCTTGAGCCTGGCGGTGGACCCCAAGAGCTATTGGATTTACACCAACACTCCCATCGACAACGAGCGGGTCGCCACGGTGTTTCGTGAGCATGGTCTCGAGGCGGGCTTGGATCGGTTGGCGGCCTCGGCCTGATCGTTGGAGGTGTGCCATGCGGTGGAACGGTCTTCGCTTGTTAGTGCTGACGACAGCAGTAGTGACGCTCTCCGGAGCGGTGACCTGGGCCAGAGCGCAGTCTGGCGTCCGCGAGGTATCCGCGACGGACCGAGGGGTGATGCCGCTGCAGACGCGGCTGCGGTACACGACGATGGTCATCCTCCCAGAAGGCGAGGAGATCCTCGACGTTCTCTGCGGTGATCGGGATTGGTGGGTGATCAGCGCGACGCACAACATCGCTCACGTGAAGCCGGCCAAGGCTGGAGCGGAGACGAATCTAAACCTTGTGACGTCGAGCGGCACAATCTATTCGTTCATGCTGACCGAGAAGTCGAGTCCGCCAGATCTCAAAGTCTACGTTCAAGGCGACGCGACTGTGGTCGGCGGCAAAGCGAAGTACTACTCGGCGGCGCAGGTCGAAGCGCTGGAGGCACAGATCGCCGACCTTCGCGAGTCGCTGCGCGACGGTGAGCGCAAGACGGACGATACCGTCGCTGCGTACCGGCAGCAGTACCCGACGCGTCTTCAGTTTCCGTACGGCTCGCCAAAGTACGAGAAACCGTTCTTCGTCCGGTCGATGTGGCACGACGGCCAGTTCACATACGTAAAGTCGGACGCGACAGAGCTACCGGCACTCTATGAGGTGAAGGACGGCAAACCCGCGATTGTCAACTTCCAGGTTCGCGAGGGGACCTACGTCGTCCCGAAGGTTCTCGACCGCGGATATCTCGTGCTCGGCACGCAGCGCTTCACGTTCGAACAGCAGGAACGATAGCGATGGCCGAAGAGTCGGGAACGCCTGCTCCGCCGCCTGTCAGCGACCATCGCCCGGTTCCACGCGGTGTACTGCCTCGCGGTTTCCAGACCTGGCTGATGGCTGGCCTCGCGCTCGGCATCGTCCTGATCATCCTCATCGCGGGACGGCCAGAGCCGCCGGCTGCCCCAGGGCAAACGGCGCCGGCGCCATTGGCACCGAATCCCGATCGCCTGCGTGATTACCAGGAGCGTCTGCGGGCCATGGAAGCGCGCCAGACGCAGGATGGTCAGCCTGCGACGCCAGCTGCCGCGGCGCAGCAACCGGTCGTAGAACCGTCTGCGCCGAAGCCGGAGGATCCGATAGCGGCCGATCGCAAGCGTCGAGAGTACGAGAGCCTGTTTGCCAGCAGCGTAGTCCTTAGCCGGCGCCCAGATGCTGAACGTCCGGATGCTGGTGTGGGCAGCGGCGGACCTTCGATCGGTCGTGAATCAGCGAGTTCGGATCTCCCCTCGGTGCAGGAGGTCGCCGACGCGGTGGTCCGCGCGACAGGTCGGCAGAATGTTGGGGCTACGCCCGCAGCGACACAGGTCGGCGAGAGTCAAGGGTCAGCCAATAGCCGTCGGGCCAACGTGGCGAGAGCGGAGGAACGAACCCCAGACCGTACGGAGGCAATCAGCGCTGCCGGACCCCTTCATCCGCTCCTCGAGGGAACGATCGTCGACACCGTTCTGACCAACAGGCTCGATGGCAGTTCAACCGCACCGGTCAATTGCCTCGTCACGAACCCGGTCTACTCGCACAGCGGTCAGCACATTTTGATTCCGGCCGGCGCACGAATTCTGGGAGAAACGCGGCCCGTTCAGGCGCTCGGTGAAACGCGTCTCGCGGTGGCATTTCACCGGCTGCTCATGCCTGACGGCAGCACCCGGCGTCTCGACCAGTTCGTCGGCCTCAATCAGATCGGCGATTCGGGTCTGCGAGACAAAGTGAATCACCACTACTGGTCCATGTTCGGCGCGGCTGCTGCGGTCGGACTCATTAGCGGTCTGGCTCAGTGGATCGGGACGGCCGGGTTTACAGATGGCCCAGGTGATCGGACGGTCATCATCGCGGGCGGCGCGGACGCCGCCGCGCAGGCAAGCCTACAGGTTATGAGCCGGTTCCTGAATCGTCTTCCAACGATCACGATCCGGGAAGGACACCGCGTGAAGGTGTACCTGACGAGCGATCTACAGCTACCGGCTTACGTTGAGTCTCGAGCGAATCGATTCTGAGCCCGAGGAGGAATGCAATGCCACGGCGCACTTTTGCCGGAATAGTTCTTCTGGTTCTTGCGATGACGTCACCTGCCAGCGCGCAGCTCGCCGTCATCGACCCCGCCAACCTCGCGCAGGCGATTCTCATCGTTCAGCGCACGCAGCGTCACCTGGAAGAGCTTCGCGAGCAATACCGAACGATCGTCCGCATGTCCCAGGGTCTCGGGAGGATGGACCAGTACAGGACTCCACCCTTCGCGCTCTCGCGACACGATCCGGGGCGATGGAGCTACGGGCGCCCCTGGATCTCTGCGCTCAACAGCGGTGACGCGACAGGAGCTGCGTACTGGGCCACCGCATACCCGTTGGCCCCACCGAGCGCGCCCGCACGTCTGACGCCGAGTGCTCGAAGAGCGTTCGAGCGTCAGTACGCGACGGTCGAGATCTCTGATTCGGTCGCGATGATGGGCGGGCACCAGGTCGGCCTGATGCGAGGCTACTTCGGCGAGCTGCAGCGTGCGGTGCAAGCGTTGGAGGGCGACGTTCTGAACACAAGCTCGTCCTACCACGAGATGACAGCCGTTCTCGACAAAGTGGCAGCGGGCGAGCTCTTGGGGCGCCGGCAGGATATGGCAGCGAATCAGTTGCTGTCGCACGCGCTCGAACAATTGCTGGCTCGTACGAAGAGGCAGCGCGACACCGAAGCCTCGACTCTCAACATGCAGCTCGTCACGTGGCGTGATGGCGACGGCGCAAACAGAGCGTTCAGGGCCGGTATGGGTCACGCGCTGGCCACTTGGCGACAGCCGTAGATGCTCCGGTGAGGTGTTTCATGCCAAGACTTTCGACTCGGCAAAGAGCTCGTATGGAAGAACGCCGGCGCAGAACCGCGCTCTCAGTCGCCACGTGCGTCCTGGTTGGTGTAGTGGCTCTGGTCTCAAGCCGGGATGCCTCGGCGCAGCTGGTCGTTTACGACGGCGCCACCACCGCGCGGAACACGGTAACGGCGACGCTGAAAGAGTACCTGTACCAGACCCAGCTCCAACAGCGCCTCAAGATCCGCGAGATGGCGCGGCGTCTGAGCGCCCTCACCAGCTTGCGGAAGTACTCCTTGGAGGATGTGCCGCGCTGGAGAACGCACGGCGGCGAGTTCTTCTACGCACAACCGTACAACGACGCGCTCATCTTCGGCGATTCGGCTGGTGCCGCGTTCGTCGATCTAAGCCAGCCGCTCCTGTCTGACGCGAGGCTTCTCGATCGACTCGACGTCGCTGCGCGTCGTCGTATGGAGGCACGGTTGGCCACGGTGAACCTGGCCGACGCGGGGGCCATCGCGGGAACGCACGGGACCGGTCAGCTGCGCCTGCTTGGTCGGAGGAACGAACTGCAAGCAATCGACGCACTCGAGCGTGACGTCATCGATCCATCAAGCGACCAGAGTACGACGGCGGTCTTAGACAAAGTCAGCGGCGCCGCTCTGATTGGCGCCAGGCAACGTCAGGCACGCATCCAGCTCCTCGTTGGCGTGGTCGAACAGCTCCTCGTCGAGACCAAGCGGGCACGTGACACAGACATGGCGGCTCTGACGATGCAGATGGTCACGTGGCGGGACGGTCGGGCCGTGAACGAGGCATTCGTTGCCGGGTCCGGTGACGCGCTCAGGACCTGGCGGCAGCCGTAAGAACCGACGCGAAGGGGACAGCCGTGGAGCTCAATCTTCTCCCAACCATCCAGCAAGCGATCTCTTCGTTGCTGTTGACCTACGAGCCGGAGTTTCTCCGCTTCGGCAACCGCCTGTTCCTCGCGCTGGCAACCATCGTCATTGCGTGGCACGGCATACAGATGATGTTCTCGCGCGACGGGCTGAGCGACTCGTTGTTCGATTTCGCCAAGCTGCTGCTCGTGGTCTCGATTGGCTACTCGTTCATTGCCTTCTACGAATCACCGTTGCCAGGGATAGGCGTGTCGTTCAGCAACCTGATCACGGACCAGGCGTTCTACTTTCAGTCGGTTCTGGAGGCCAGAGCATTCGACAACATCTACCGTCACTTCGATGAATTGTCTGATCACTTTGTCCAGCCCGACACCTGGTCGATTCTCGCAAACCTCATCTACTGGATGCTTCTGCTGCTCCTCGCGTTCGCCAAGGCGGTGTCGATGGCCGTGATCGCATTCGGTCTGATCGCCAGCGCGGTCTGCGCGCTGCTGGGTCCGCTGTTCGTTCCGTTCTTCATCGTTCCCAAGCTCGACTGGCTGTTCTGGGGCTGGTTCAAGTCGTTCATCCAGTACTCGTTCATCCCCGTTGTCGCCATTGCGTTTCTGATGATCTTCGAGCAGTTCGTCTTCAGGTACGTGACCACCTTGCCGCCGACGATCACCCAGGCGGAATATGGAGTCTACGGACTGCAGGCAGTGGCTGTGATCATCACGTTCTGCACGGGGATCGTCCTCGTGCCGTCCCTGACGACCTCGATCTTCTCGGGTCAAGGTGGGCAGGCCGTGTTCCCCGGCCTTGGCAGGTTCATGAGGCGCTAAACGCCGCAGAGGAAGTCATGCCGAAGCGATTCTCGAACGTTCCCGAGCACCGGCGAGAGCCGCATCAGGTCGCCTGGTCGGACCTCCCGCCGTTCTATTGGAAGGCCCTTGGGATCACCCTCCTCATCGGGTTCGTGACCGGGCTGCTGTGGATCGCCTGGCGACTGTTCGAGCTTCACGTCCTGAATTGAGGGGATAAAGCTGTGGCCGGCGTCGTTGGCGACATCAACCCGAAGACGATGGAGAGTGCAAAGCGCCAGTTCGTAGAGCTGTACGGCTCGGCCCTGGTGATGAACACGTACCTCAAGATCGCGCTCGTTCTCATCTCCCTGGTTGCCCTCGGTTTGCTTGGCCTCAACTTTTACACCGCTGCCCGCTATTCACAGGTGAGGCCGCTCGTGGTTCGAATCGACGAGGTTGGCCGTGCAGAGGCGGTGCAGTATGACGCCTCCCGCTACCAGCCGCAGCCTCCCGAACTGCGGTACTTCCTCACTCAGTTCGTGGTGAAGCACTTCAGCCGTATTCGTTCCACACTTCAGCGCGAGTACGCCGAGTCGCTGTTCTTTTTGGAGCCTGCTCTCGCGGACGCGACGATCGCTCAAAACGAGCAGAGCCGCGGGCTCGAAATGTTCGTGACCAACCCGTCCGCGGACGAGGTCGAGATCCTGGTGCAGAACGTCAGCCTGAGCGAGCTGGCCAACCCGCCATTCAAGGCGGCTGTTACCTATCAGAAGGTCTACTATTCACCTGGTTCGCGAACCGAGCGTCACCGTGAAACCTACGTCGCGCAGATTGACTTCGTGCTGCGCGACCACGTGCCAAACGAGTTTGTTCGGGTCAATCCGTTGGGCCTCCAGGTCGCGTACTTCCGCGTCGATCAGGCGTTCGAGGACGGACGCCGATGATCGCAAACGCGGCGCTCCTGGCCGCCCTCACCGTGTTCCTCGTAGCCGGATGGCTTGCCGGCGAGCTGCGCTTCCTTGCGCCGTACAAGACTGTTCTCTTCCGCGAGCACGCGGCCCTCATCGGGTGGGCCGCCCTGATTCTCTTCCTGAACCTCACCGCGACCTACTACAGCGTGGCCCGCTGGCTGTTCCTGCGCGACACCGGCCGCAAGTTGCTGCACCTCGATCGGCAGCTTGCAACCGACGATGCCGTGCTCGATGACCTGCGGTCGTACCTGAAGTAGCAACGGGAGGTTCAGATGTGGCGAGACATTGATCCACGCGCTCAAGAGCGCGACCGGCCGGAGCCCGGCCGGGGAAGAGTTGGTGGGAGTACAGAGATGGAGCCCGCTGGAGCGTCGCAGGATTCGCGCGACGTGTTCACGCGGGATCTCGACTTGCCACGGGGGCCGTCGAGAGAACGCGTTCGGGCGAACAGCCGGGAGTATCGATTGTCTGGTGATGACGTCCGCGTGCTTGCCTCGGTCGGCGCGTTTCGCGTCGTGCCTGCGGCGGATCTGCGCGAGCCCAATCCGAGGACGCCAACGCGTCCCGCTCGAGATCTCGAGCGCCTTCGCGAGCTTGGTCTGGTACGCACAACGCCATATGTCGTGGGACGTACCCGTACGAACCTCGTAACGCTCACCAGTGAAGGCCGTGCCGTTCTCGAGCAAGGTCGCCGGCCAGGTGCAACCGTTGACCGCCAGCCCTTTTACGTCGGGGTTGCGAAGCCCCGCGAGTTGGCTCACGACTCGAGAGTCTACGGCGCGTATGTGAAGGCTGCAGACCGCATTGCGGAGCGCGGCGATAGGGTGCATCGGGTCGTTCTCGAGGAAGAGCTGAAACGCGAGTACCAGCGCTTCCTGCAGTCCGAGAACCTAACTCGTCGCGAGGGTGGGGAGCCGGCCGAAGGGCGTGAGCAGGCAATTGCTCGTTGGGCTCAGGAGCGTGAGCTGCCCTGCGAGGACGGGCACGTTCGACTGCCGGATGCGCGAATCGAGTACGAGGATCGGGATGGACGACGCGCTGTCGAGGACATCGAGGTCGTCACCCCTCACTATCGCGGTGCTCACGCTGCCGCAAAGGTCCGATCCGGATTCACGCGCTATCGAGCCTTCGGGGCTCGCCTTGGAGGGCTCCGAACCGTGGGACGCAGCGGGCGTAGCATCGACCCGCGCCTCGCCGAGGAGCTTCTGTCGTGACGTTCACCGAGCGTGTTCACGCGGTCGCGAAGAAGGGCTTCACCGACCGTCAAGCCGGGTTCCTGGTCACGGTCATGCTCCACTCCGGCGTCTGCATCGGGCGCCAGTACTGCACGTACGCTCGCATCGTCCGCGGTCAGAAGGTCTACGATTTCTTCGGCTCCCTGGTGACGAAGAAGTTCGCTACCTCGTACGCCGCGGCGCATCGGCGAGCGCACATTTTTCACGTCCACAGCAAGCGCCTCTATGCAGCGATTGGAGAGCCTCACAACCGCAACCGTAAGCCCGTCACGCTGGCCCGCGCAGTGGAACGCCTGATGCTGCTCGACGCCGTGCTTGCTGAACGCCGGCTTCAGTGGCTCGGAGCAGAGCGCGAGAAGGTCGAGTACTTCAGCGCGGCGACGGGTCTCAGACCTAAGGAACTGCCTCACTTGGTCTTCGGTTCCGGACTAACCAAGACCATTCGATACTTCCCGGACAAGCTACCGATCGGCATCACGAACGACGGTCGGACCCATGTGTTCACGTACCTCGTAAACCGGCCGACACCAGTCGACTTCCGTGCCTTTCTCCATCGCCATGCGGAGCTGTTGCGGGCTCTCCCCGAATGGGAACTCCGGCTCCTCGTGCCGCGGCACCTGCTCGAGGCGGTGCCGCTGTTCGAGCAGGCCGCGCGAGAGGAGTTGAGTCGCCCGCTCCGGTTGGACGATGTCGCCGAATTGCGCTGGTACTTCAGGCAGCAGGACCAGGTCGATCGCGGCGGCGCTCCTGACGACTTCCGGCGGTTTCGACGGGCCAGTCGCTCGTTCAGAGCCCCTCGGTTCCATGTGCTCTATCGGCTTTGGAAAACGAGCGGCGACGAGCCCGTGAACGCGACCGTGTCGCCCGTCCTCGAGGACAAGATCGCGCGGCGCCGCGGCCATGTGACGAGCCAGGTGTTACCTCATGTCTATGCCCATCTCACACCCCTGGTCGGCTCGGCGTAATTCGGGAGTCGCGCGAAAAGTGGGGGGAACACAGACTCGGGAGCAGTGTTCCCCCTCCTGGCGCCTTAGGGGATGGTGGGATGCACTTGAGGGCTGCAGAGGGTGGGCGAGCGAGGTGTCCTGTAGGTGGTTGATGGTGAATGGGTTGCGGACGCTGAATTCGCGCGGCGGTCTTTGCCGCGCGTGCGTCCGCGGTGGAGGAGCGACAACAGTGAAGCAGCA
>Ga0209382_10008827_pt1 | contig 12664 bp, 8 predicted proteins | sample SoiMetdeltSBSDD5_FD_187599 | JGI IMG/M metagenome (GOLD analysis project Ga0209382, IMG submission 187599) | Bulk soil microbial communities from a Populus tree surrounding site in Tennessee, USA - Soil MetaG P. deltoides SBSDD5 (SPAdes) (version 2) | ecosystem: Environmental > Terrestrial >... | reverse complement strand
GCCGCGATCCGCGTCCCGTTTAACGGTGGAAGATCCGCGAAATCGGCGTCCCGTTGAGGCACAGAGATCCGCGGAATCCGCGTCGCGTCTGACGGAGAGTGATCGGCGCGATGCGCGTCCCGTTTAACGGTGGAAGATCGCGAAATCGGCGTCCCGTTGAGGCACAGAGATCCGCGGAATCCGCGTCGCGTCTGACGGAGAGTGATCGGCGCGATCCGCGTCCCATTTAACGGTGGAAGATCCGCGAAATCCGCGTCCCGTTAAAGGAGAGAAATCCGCGAAATCCGCGTCCCGTTTAGATGGAGGAATCGGCGCGATCCGCGTCCCGTTAACGGTGGAAGATCCCCGAAATCCGCGTCCCGTAAAGTCCGCGCCCTCAAAACAATCCGCGTTTACAGGGCGACTCGGTGAAATCCGCTATGCAGGAAGTTCATCGTCTGAACCGTCAGCATGACTGTGAAATCCAGCTTGCTGCGATCTTCCGGCCACTTGAGGCGCAGGTTCAGTTCGTTCGCGCGGCTGATGATGTTTTCGATCACCTGGTCGATCGTGTATTGGTACTCGCCGGTCCATGACGCCACCATGCGGCGCACGTCGCGCCGCACACGCGCGATGAAGCGCGCGGCTTTCATGTTCGCGGCATGCTCGGGCGCGTCCGAGAACAGCTTGCGTAAATCGCGATCGTAGAAGTGCGGGTGATCGACGCCGTAGTGACGGCGCTTGCGGTCGTAGTGGGCGCGCAGCGTTTTCCTGATCGCGTGCAGCGGTTCGACGCGGCGCCTCGTCCGTACCAGGGCGGGCTTGGCGGCCAGCTCCCGCATCAGCGAGTCCATGTATTCGAGCTTCTTGAGCGCCGGCCAATCGGAGTAACGATTGCGCCAATCGGACGCCGGGTTCAGCCAGATCGCGAAGGTTTCGGCGAAGTCCTCGTCGGGATGGCTTTGCGCGTACCAGCTATCGAGGTGCAGGACGAAGCTTTTGCTATACGGCTTGGGCGTGTAGTAATCCGGATACTGCATGTACGACGGTCCGAAGATCTGCTGCCGCCGGCGTCGCTGCCGAAGCTTGTAGGCGTTGTCGATCGCGTGCCCGGCCTCGTGCCGGAGGATCTTCATGCACCAGTCGGGCGTCCCGCCCTCGACCTCCAGCATCTGGGTGCGCTCGAGCTGTGCCAGGCGGGGGTGGGCCAGGTAGAAGGGGATAGCGACCCCGGGGACCCCATCGGGCGAGAACCATTCGGCCGATAACCAGAAGTGCGGCTGGAATGCCAGGCCGCGGGCGTCGATTTCGGCCTGGAGTTCCGCCAGGCGCGGTTCCAGGGCGCTGCCCTCGATAGTAACGCCGAGCTGGGAAATCCGTAGATCCAGGAGCTTGTCGTCCGGCCACGCCGCCCATTCGTCGGGCGGGACCTGTCGCTCCACGGCCCGAGTCCGGGGCTTACGGACAAGAGGTTGGGAAGTGTCAGCCGACATCAGAACTGAGCAGTGTACGCGTTTCTACTTTTTCGCGGGCTGTGGTATACCCAAGCGCCCAGCGATTCACAACCATGCCTTCCGTCCGGGCCGAGGTCCGGTCGGACACTCCAAGGGGTGTGTATGAATCCGATCGTCCGAGTTGGGCTGGCTGCGGCCGCGGCGGTTTTCGCGTCCAGCGCTACGTTGGTCCAGGCGCAGACGCCGCAGGGTCAGTCAACGACCACGCAGACGACCACCCAGCAACCAACCGCGCAGCCGTCCACGTCGCAGCAGAAGCCCGAAGAAGCGCCCAAGTTCGAGGAAACCGTAGTCGTGAGCGCGTCAAAGGCGGAGGAAAAACTGATCGACGCGCCCGCGACGATGAGCGTCATTACGAGCAGTGTCATCGCCACGGCACCGTCGGCGAACTTCGCCGAGCTGCTGCGGACAATCCCTGGCGTCAACATCACGCAGGTCTCGGCGCGGGACATCAACGTGACGGCGCGTGCGGCAACCAGCACGCTGGCGACCGGTCAGCTGGCGTTGCTCGATGGACGCAGTCTCTACCAGGACTTCTTCGGCTTCGTGATGTGGGACTTCCTACCGGTCAATTTCGACGAGATCAAGCAAATCGAAGTGATTCGCGGCCCGGCCTCCGCGGTCTGGGGCGCGAATGCACTCACTGGCGTCGTTAACGTGATCAGCAAGACGCCTCGAGAGATCCGCGGCGCGAGCGGCTCGTTGAGCTTCGGCGGCTTCGATCGGCCGGATGACGACGCGGGATCGATGTGGTCGGTGAATGCGACGTGGGCCGACGCGCCGAACGCTCGGTGGTCGTACAAGATCTCAGGCGGCGGGTTCTCGCAGGATCCGTTCGCGCGGCCGACGGGGCAGATTCCATGCGAGCGGCCCGAGGTCTGTCTGGTGCCGACCACGAACTATCCGCCATTCGTCAACCAGGGCACGACCCAACCGAAGTTCGACGCACGCGTGGACTACGACTACGAAGACGGCAAGAAGCTGTCCTTCTCCGGAGGCCTGGCCGGCACGGACGGCATCATGCACTCCGGCATCGGTCCGTTCGATATTCGCAGCGGCAGCGTGATGGGGTACGGGAAGGCGTCGTTCTCGAAAGGCGGACTGCGCGCCGGGTTCTTCACGAACATCTTGAACGGCGACGCGGATCAGTTGCTGACGCGGGGCCTCAACGGCGCGCCCATCACGTTCAACTTCAACACCACAACCACGGACTTCGAGGCGTCGAATCTGCAAACCGTTGGCAAGCGCCACGTCTTCAGCTACGGCGGCAACCTGCGGTTCAACTCGCCGGATCTTTCGATCGCACCGAACGCCGATAACCGCACCGAGTTTGGCGTGTATGGGCAGGACGAGATCTTCCTGTCCGAAATGTTCCGGTGGGTGGTTGGCGGGCGGCTCGACTTCTTCGACTACATCGACAACGTCGTGTTCTCGCCGCGGACGACGTTCATGATCAAGCCGCACGCAACGCAGACGATCCGTGTGTCGTACAACCGCGCGTATCGTGCGCCGTCGGTGATCAACAACCACATCGATCTGATCATCTCGGAGCCGCTCGACCTTCGTCCGATCAACCCGGCCCTGCCGTTCCCGTACCTGCTGCCCGTCAGCATCGCGGGGAATCAGGACCTCAAGGAGCAGTCGCTCGATGCGTTCGAGGTGGGCTATTCGGGCGTGGTGCTTCAGGGCAAAGCGATCATTTCAGCAGCGTTCTACGTAAACAAAACAAAGAACGAAATCCTCTTCACGCAGGACGGCGTTTACACGGCGGCCGCGCCACCATCAAACTGGCCATTGCCGCCGGCCGTCATCACGCTGCTCGCGCTGCAGGGACGGTCTCTGCCGTCGCGCTTCACGTATCAAAATTTCGGCGAGAGCACCAGTCAAGGCCTCGAGCTGGGCGTCAATGGCGCCGTCAATCCGTACGTGAGCCTGTTCGCGAACTACTCGTATCAGACGGATCCGGATCCGAAGGGCGACGACTTTCCGCTGACCGAGCTCAATCTGCCGCCCAACAATCGCTTCAACGTCGGCGCGAATTTCAGCTACGGTCGGTATCTCGGCAACTTCTCCGTGAGCTACGCCGACGATGCGTTTTGGCAGGACGTGTTGAACGATCCTTATCACGGCACCACTGACGCCTACACGCTCGTCAACGCCGCGTTCGGGTTCCGCTGGGCCGACGACAAGGTGACCACGTCAATCAAGGTCGTCAACATCGGCAACTCCGACATCCAGCAGCACGTGTTCGGCGACATTACAAAGCGGCAGATTATGGGGGAGGTGAAGGTGAGGTTTGCTAGGTAATCAGTCATTGCAGATTGCAGATTGCAGATTGCAGATTGCAGATTGCAGATTGTAGATTGCAGATTGTAGATTGCAGATTGTAGGTTGCAGATTGCAGATTGCAGATTGCAGATTGCAGATTGTAGATTGCAGATTGTAGATTGCAGATTGTAGGTTGCAGATTGTAGGTTGCAGATTGCAGATTGCAGATTGTAGGTTGCAGATTGTAGGTTGCAGATTGCGGCAATCCGCAATCCGCAATCCGCAATCCGCAATCCGCAATCCGCAATCTGCAATCTGCAATCTGCAATCTGCAATTTGCAATCTACAATCTGCAATCTACAATCTGCAATGTGATCCGCTTTTTAGCCGTCGACCTCGACGGTACCCTTCTCGATAGTCACGGGCAGATTCCAGAGCGCAACCGCGCAGCGATCGCGCGCGCGGTTGCGGCTGGCGTGGAAGTTGCGATTGCCACGGGGCGGCGTTACGATTTCGCGCTGCCCATACTCGCGCAACTGCCCGTTCCGCTGACACTGATTCTCAGCAACGGTGCGATCGTCAAAGATTGCGCCGGTACGACATTGATGCGACGGCTGCTGCCGGCCGCGGCCGCGCGCGACGTGCTCGCGCGCACGCTCGCGCACCGCGCGTCCGCCGCCTTGATCTTCGACCGGCCGCGAGTTGGGCAGGTCGTGTTCGAAAAGATCGACTGGGAACACCCGCGGCATCGCCGATTCTTCGAGGCCAACCGGCCGTTTGTCAGCGAAGTCGCCCCGCTCGAGACAGCCCTCGTTGAAGATCCCGTCCAAGTGATGTTCACAGGCACCTGCGGGACGATGCGGCTGCTCTACGACAGCCTGCGGTCGAACGGTCAGAATGGGCAGGCGTACTCCGTCGCTCTCACCGAGTATCAGCACCGCGACTTCTCGTTGGTCGACATCGTGCAAGCGGGCTGTTCGAAGGGAACGGCGTTGCACGCCTGGAGTGAACGTCAAGGACTTACACAAGACCAGGTGATGGCAATCGGCGACAATCTGAACGATCTCGAGATGCTCGAGTTTGCCGGCCGGCCCGTGGTGATGGGTAACGCTGTGGCCGACCTGAAGGCGCGGGGATGGCCGGTCACCGCCACAAACGATGATGCCGGCGTCGGGGCGGCTATTGAGACGTTCCTCTTCCCCGAGGCGTCCTAGTAAAGAGATATGACGGCAATGCACGGTGGTGTGCGCATGCCGCGCTCGGAGAGCGCGCGCGGGCGCCGATCGGACGCCCCGCGAGCGGTCGCGCCGGAGTCCCCTAAAAAGAAGCTCAGCGCGTCCGCGGCTTGGCGCGAAGCGAAGCTCCTGATCCTGGCGCGGCGGGGGAGGCTGGCACTCGGGCTCGGCCTCATGCTGATTAACCGGCTGGTCGGTCTCGTTCTGCCCGCGACGTCGAAATTCCTGATTGACGACGTCATCGGCCGGCAGCGGCCGGACTTGCTGATGCCCCTGGCGCTGGCCGCCGCAGGCGCGACGGTGATTCAGGCTGGCACGTCGTTCGCGCTGTCGCAAGTCCTCGGCGTCGCTGCGCAGCGGGCCATTACCGACATGCGCCGGCGCGTCGAAGCGCACGTGGCCCGGCTGCCGGTGCGCTACTTCGATTCGACTCAATCGGGCGTCCTCATCTCGCGAATCATGTCTGATGCCGAAGGCATCAGGAACCTGGTTGGCAACGGCTTGGTGCAGCTGATCGGCAGCGTGGTCACCGCGATCGTTGCGCTCGGCATTCTGTTCTATCTGAATTGGTGGCTGACCCTGGCGACGCTTGGCGCGCTGGCGGCCTTTGGCGGTGCGATGGCGCTCGCGTTCAGCCGGCTGCGGCCGCTCTTCCGCGAACGCGGCAAGATCAACGCGGAAGTGACGGGCCGCCTGAACGAGACGCTCGGCGGGATCCGGATCGTGAAGACCTACACCGCGGAACACCGCGAAGAGCTGGTCTTCACGAAAGGCGTCCATCGCCTGTTCCGCAACGTCGCCAAATCGATCACCGGCGTCTCGGCCATCACGGCGTTCTCGACCGTGGTTGTCGGGATCATCGGCGTGATCATGATCGTCATCGGCGGCCGGGCGATTCTGTCCGGGGCGATGACGCTTGGCGACTTCATCTTCTATCTCGTCCTCACCGGCCTGATGGCCGCACCGGTCGTACAGATTGCGTCGATTGGCACGCAGATCACCGAGGCGTTCGCCGGACTCGATCGCATCCGCGAGCTGCTCGAGATGTCCACCGAGGATCAGGAGGACGCGACGAAAGAGCCGCTCGGCACGCTCGAAGGAGAAGTTGTTTTCGAGAACGTGAACTTTGAGTACACACCCGGCGTGCGGGTGCTCGATAACGTGACCTTCACCGCGCCCGCCGGTACCACGACCGCGCTCGTGGGATCGAGCGGATCGGGGAAGAGCACGCTCATCAGCCTCGTGATGGCGTTCAACCGCCCGGTCGACGGACGAATCCTCGTGGACGGTCGTGATCTCACCACGGTGCGGCTGCGCGATTACCGCTCGCAGATTGGCGTGGTGCTGCAGGACAACTTCCTGTTCGATGGACCGATTGGCGACAACATCCGCTACGGCCGGCCGGACGCGACGATCGAGCAGATTCGCACCGTCAGCCATATCGCCCATGCCGACGAGTTCATCGACGGATTCGAGAAGGGCTACGACACGATTGTCGGCGAACGCGGCGTTCGCTTGTCGGGCGGCCAGCGTCAGCGCGTCGCGATCGCCCGCGCGATTCTCGCCAATCCCCGCATTCTCGTGCTCGACGAAGCCACGTCGTCCCTCGACAGCGAGAGCGAGGCGCTGATCCAGGACGGCCTCCGCTCGCTGCGCCGCGGTCGCACGACATTTGTCATTGCCCACCGTCTCTCCACGATCCGCAGCGCCGACCAGATCCTCGTGCTCGAGCATGGGGAGATCGTCGAGCGCGGGACGCACGAGGAACTCCTTGCCCTCGGCGGCCGCTATCGCACGCTGTACGACAAACAGTACAAGCTCGAGGCTGATCGCTTCATCAATCCCGGCGAAGACCTTTCCGTTCCTTCGCAGAAACTCTAGTCTTAACCGAGGGGCTTCGCCCCTCGGACTCCCCTACACGCTCTCTCGCGCGCCGCTGCGCCGGCGCGCTCCGTTCGCGTGGGGCGCTTCGCTCGCTCGCGCCCTCTTTCGATACGCATCGCTGCTTCGCCGGAGCGTTAAGCGCGAAGCGAGAAGGCGGAAGTCTGAAGTAAACTGTCGGTTTCGTATTCTTGGACCAGCGACTCCGACTAACGACTAGCGATTCCGACTAACGACTCCGACTAACGACTGACGACTAACGACTAGCGACTCTGTTATGCAGTTCATCTACACCATGAAGGGGTTGGGGAAAGTTCACCAGCCCGACCATGTCGTCCTCAAGGACATCTGGCTGTCATTCCTACCCGGCGCGAAGATCGGCGTGCTTGGTCTGAACGGCGCGGGAAAGAGCAGCCTTCTGCGCATCATGTCCGGTGAGGATCAGAGCGTCGTCGGCGAAGCGTTTCCGGCCGAAGGGATCACCATCGGCTTCCTGCAGCAGGAACCGCGACTCGATGCCGCGAAAACCGTGCTTGGCAATGTCGAGGAAGGCGTTGCCGAAATTCGGGCGCTCCTGACGCGCTACGACGAGATCAACGCCAAGTTTGGCGAGGACCTGTCGCCCGACGAGATGGACAAGGTGCTTGCCGAGCAAGGCCGCGTGCAGGATCAGATTGAGGCGTCAAACGGCTGGGACCTCGATTCACGCCTCGAGCTCGCGATGGATGCGCTGCGCCTGCCTCCGCCCGACGCAGACGTCACGACGCTGTCGGGCGGCGAACGGCGCCGCGTTGCGCTCTGCCGACTGCTGCTGCGCTCGCCTGACCTGCTGCTGCTCGACGAGCCCACCAACCACCTCGACGCCGAATCGGTGGGGTGGCTCGAGCGATTTCTAAAGGACTATCCGGGCACGGTCGTTGCCGTAACCCACGATCGGTACTTCCTCGACAACGTCGCCGGCTGGATCCTCGAGCTCGATCGCGGTCACGGCATTCCCTGGGAAGGTAACTACTCGTCGTGGCTCGATCAGAAACAGCGGCGTCTCGAAGTTGAGGAAAAGCAGGAAACCAAGCGGCAGCGCACGCTGCAGCGTGAGCTCGAGTGGATCCGGCTGTCTCCGCGTGCCCGCCAGGCGAAGGGCAAGGCCCGCCTCAACGCCTACGAAGATCTGCTCCGCGAGGAGACCGCGCAGAAGATGGAGCAAGTCGAGATCTACATTCCGCCGGGCCCTCGCCTTGGCGACATCGTGGTTGAAGCACGAGGCGTGCGGAAAGCTTACGGCGATCTCCTCTTGATGGACGACGTGTCGTTCACGCTCCCGCGCGGTGGCATCGTCGGCGTGATCGGACCAAACGGAGCAGGGAAGACGACGCTCTTTCGGATGATCACGGGGCAGGAGCAGCCTGATGGGGGGACGTTAAGGCTCGGTGAGACGGTCAAGGTCGGCCACGTCGATCAGTCACGTGACGCTCTGAGTGCCGAGAAGACCGTGTGGGAAGAGGTTACCGGCGGCCTCGACGAAGTCGAGCTCGGGAAGCGCGCCGTCGCGTCGCGCGCCTACGTGTCGTGGTTCAACTTCAAGGGACGCGATCAACAGCGCAAGGTTGGATCGCTGTCAGGCGGTGAGCGCAACCGCGTGCACCTCGCCAAGCTGCTCAAAGGCGGCGCGAACCTGCTCCTGCTCGACGAGCCCACGAACGATCTCGACGTCGACACGCTTCGAGCCCTGGAAGAAGCGCTCCTCTCGTTCGCCGGCTGCGCCGTCGTCATCAGCCACGATCGGTGGTTCCTCGATCGCATCGCCACGCACATGCTGGCGTTTGAAGGCGACAGTAAAGTGGTGTGGTTCGAAGGAAATTATCAGGACTACGAGGCGGATCGTCATCGGCGCCTGGGCACGGCGGCCGATCAGCCACACCGCATTAAGTATCGAAAACTTACAAGGTAGAAGGCAGAAAGCAGAAAGCAGAAAGCAGAAGGCAGAAGGCAGAAGGCAGAGGCGATTTCTTGCGGCGACTGTTATTGTCGGTCCTCGTCGTGATTGCTGGCTGCGGAGGCGGCGGTCACCATCCGCAGTTTCTCTCCATCGCGACGGGCGGCACGGGCGGGGTCTACTACCCGTACGGCGGCGGCATTGCGAAGGTGCTCAACGAGAACCTGCCCGATGTGCGCGCGACGGCGGAGGTCACGGCGGCGTCGGTCGACAACTTGAAACTGATTCGCGATGGCCGCGCCGATCTGGCTTTTGCGTTAGCCGACACGCTCGCGGACGCGGTTGCCGGCCGCGGCGCGTTCGAGGGCCGCGCCGTTCCCGCCGCAAGCCTCGCCGTCCTGTACTCGAACTACACGCACCTTGTCACAACCTCGAGCAGCGGCATTGCCACGCTGGCCGATCTTCGCGGCAAAACGATCTCGACAGGCTCGCCCGGGAGCGGTACCGAAGTCATCGCCCTTCGCATTCTGCGTGCCGCGGGGCTCGATCCTGATCGCGATGTCACGCGCCAGGGACTCGGTGCGTCCGAATCGGCCGGCGCGTTGAAGGATGGGAAGATCAGTGCGTTCTTCTGGAGCGGTGGCCTTCCAACCGCCGCCGTGCAGGACCTCGCGCACAGTCCGGGCGTGTCGATCGAGCTGATTCCTACCGCGCAGCTGGTCCCGATGCTTCAGCGCGATTACGGCGATCTCTACTTTCCTCTCGAAATTCCTGCCGGCGCCTATCGCGGCGTCGCACATCCGACACCCGTCGTCGGCGTTGCCAACGTGCTCGTCGTCAACGCGTCGATGCCGGAGGCGCTCGCCTACGACATCACGCGGGTCATCTTCGAGAAGAAAGCGGATCTCGCGGCCATTCATCCCGAAGCCGCGCAACTGTCCCCCGAGCGGGCCAGCGCCGGTTCGCCAGCGCCGTATCATCCGGGCGCCATGCGTTTCTACGGCGAGAAGACGGCCGGCAAGTAACTGACATAGGTTACGCTGTCCCGGCGTGGTGACAGGCCCACCGGAGACTTCCGAAACTTCTCACGAGCGCACACTCGTTGGCTGGCAGCGGCGCATCGCGTCGGTGCTGGCGGTCGGCCTCTCCGCCTACTCGCTCTACTGGGTCCTCTTCGTCGTCCAGCCGCAGATCTATCGAGTCAGCTTTCTGCTCGTTTCGCTCGTGTTGATCTTCACCCTGTTCCCGGCGCGACGCGCGGGAACGGATCGCGTGGCAGCGATCGACTGGGTGCTGATCGTTGCGACCGTCGTCGCGCTGGCTTGGCCAATTCTGGATTTCCGCCAGTTCGTGTACCGCGCCGCGGATCCGCTCCCGATTGACCTTGCGCTTGGGGCCGTTGCGATCCTGTTGTTGCTGGAAGCCACGCGTCGATCCGTCGGGTGGATCCTGCCGGCCACGGCAATCGGATTCATTGTGTACGGGTGGGCGGGCCCGTTGTTCGATCGCATCGGCCTGCCGCTCATTGCCCACCGCGGCTACGCCCTCGACAGGCTGGTGGGGACGCTCTACATGTCCCTCGAGGGGATCTTCGGCGTTCCGCTGGATGTCGCTTCCACCTACATCATCCTGTTCACAATTTACGGGGCACTGCTCGAACGATCCGGCGCAGGAAAGTTCTTTATCGACTGGTCGATGGCGGCGATGGGGCGTTCGCGATCCGGGACGGCACCCGGCAGGACGGTGGCGCTGGCCGGCTTTCTCCTCGGCACCGTCTCGGGCAGCGGCGTCGCGACGACGGTGATGCTGGGATCGGTGTCATGGCCGCTTCTCCGTCGCGCCGGCTATCGTCCCGAAGTTGCTGGAGCGATCCTGTCCGCCGCCGGCATCGGCGCACTGATTTCGCCACCAACCCTTGGAGCCGCAGCGTTTCTCATCGCCGAGTTCCTGAAGATCTCGTACTTGCAGGTGCTTGTGATGGCGACGATTCCGACGTTGCTGTACTACTTCTCGATCGCGCTGATGATCGAAGGCGACTCGAGACGTCTGGGCACGTCGGCGTCAATGGCAACAACCGATTCTGCTCGTGCACTCGCTCGTCGGTACGGCTATCACTTCACATCGCTCGTCGCGATCGCGATCTTCATGATCGCGGGGATGTCCGCCTTCCGCGCCGTGTTCTGGGCGTCGATCGTTGCGATTGGACTGAGTTACGTACGACGTGACACCGCGTTGACCCCAGCGCGATTATGGTCGGCACTCGAGTCCGGCGCTCATGGCGTGTTGGGTGTCGCCGCCACAACGGCCACCGCCGGGATCATCGTCGGGATCGTGACGCTGACCGGACTGGGCTTGAAGGTGTCGGGGCTCATCGTCGCGATGGCTGGCGGTCAGTTGTTCCTGACGGTCGTGTATTCGGCACTCGCGGTGTGGATGCTCGGGCTCGCCGTACCGGTCACGGCGTCGTACATCATCGCGGCCGTGATGGTCGCGCCCGCGCTGGTGCGGGCTGGTGTTTCAGACGTTGCCGCGCACATGTTCATCTTCTATTACGCGGTGCTGTCGGAGGTGAGCCCGCCAACCGCCCTCTCGCCGTTTGCCGCGGCTGCTCTGACAGGCGGGAATCCGTTCCACACGATGATGCTGACGTGGAAGTACACCATGCCCGCCTTCGTGGTTCCATTCGTGTTTACGTTGTCGGCCGACGGCCCGGCAATCCTCTTGCGGGGGACGCCGTCACAGGTCCTTTGGGGCGCGTCCGCGACGGCCGCAGGTCTCGTGGCGTTTGCGGTCGCGTTCGGCGGTTGGTTACGCGGGCCAGCGTCGCCTCTCGAACGAAGCCTGGCAGGGCTGTCGGGAATCCTCATTTGCACTCTCCATCCTTGGATAGCCGCCCTAGGCCTCGTAACGGCAGGGCTGGTGTTCTTCTTGCACATCACCCGGCAGAACAGAACCCGCTGATACAGCAACTAAGCTGATATCAGCAAGTTATAGGAACGATGGCAGTCGGAACCGCCAAATTCCGGCAGCCGCAAAATGGCAAGGTGCCAATAATTGTCAGGTGACAGGTGAGCATCATGTCTTCGACACGAGTCATCAGTGATAAGAGCGAATCAGGTTTCAGCCTGATCGATTTGCTCTTCGTGATTTCGCTGATTGGATTGTTGGCCACGTTCGCGATACCAGGCTTGATGCGCGCCCGCGGCGCGGCGATGTCGGCGTCCGCGCTCGGCACCCTCAAAGTCGCCAACGGCGCCCAATTGAGTTTCGCGATCACGTGCGGCCTCGGCTTCTATTCACCTGATTTTCCGACCTTGGGTGTTGCGCCGCCGGCGTCGGTTGACGCGTTCCTCCCGCCGGAGCTGTCGGCGGGGCCGACGGTGGTGAAGAGCGGCTATTTGTTCAGCATGGCGGGAGTTCCCGTGCAGGGAGCTCCTCCGTCGTGCAACGGTCTCGGCTCCGGGTCTACGTCAACGGGATACGCGATCGTTGCTGATCCGCTCGACACCACACCGAAGGCCAAGTTTCTCGCTTCAAATGCCGACGGCGTGATCTACGAAGACACGGCGACGTTCAGCGGCACCATGCCCGAAAGCGGAGCCCCGCCATCCGGCACGCCGATTAAGTAACGCCTTCTTCCTTCTGCCTTCCTGCCTTCTGCCTTCTGCCTTTTCGTGTATCGTTCCCCTTGCAGCCCTGCTCGGGCTACTCCTGGGGGAGGGTACACAATGCACATCGTGAGGACGCGCCGCCTGGCGGCGCGCGGGGGGAAGGCTCACCGTACGGCCGGATTCGCGGCGATTCTGCTGAGCATCGCGGTTGCGGCGTCCGCGCAGAGCGCGCCAGCAGTTACG
>Ga0209382_10008826_pt1 | contig 12665 bp, 12 predicted proteins | sample SoiMetdeltSBSDD5_FD_187599 | JGI IMG/M metagenome (GOLD analysis project Ga0209382, IMG submission 187599) | Bulk soil microbial communities from a Populus tree surrounding site in Tennessee, USA - Soil MetaG P. deltoides SBSDD5 (SPAdes) (version 2) | ecosystem: Environmental > Terrestrial >... | reverse complement strand
GCCACAGTTCGTCATCTTCCACGGTGAGGTCAACCAGGACAGTGACGGACCGGTCGAGGTCTGTACACCTATCGATCCCGCGAAGGCGAGTGTGGACGGCGCGCCGACGCGACGCGAACCGGCACATCGGGAGGCGTTCGTCCGGCTGCGGAAAGCACAGGTGGAGTATCCGCAGATTCTGTCCGCATACGACGCGGTCGCGCAGTGGATAGCAAGCCAGAAGCTGTCGATGAGCGCGGCGCCGCGCGAGGTTTATTTCACCGACTTCATGGCGGCCGGTCCGAACGATGAAGTATGTGACGTGGCGTATCCGATCTGAAGCAACGAAGCGTTCTTCCCGCCGGCCGGACGACCGGCGGGAAGAACGATCGGCTACATCTGGAGCTCCTCCTCGATGGTCCGGATGCGGTGCCGGGCCATCGCGAGGTTCGCGCGGGACTTGAGCAGCGCGAGGTACAGGAACAGACCCTTGGCCCCCCGCCCGGTCAGCGGCCGGATGAGGTGGTACTGCGTGCCGAGCGTGATGAGGATGTCTTCGATCGCGTCTTTGATTTGCAGCATCTCCAGCGCGCGCATCTTGGCCCGTACGACGTCGGTGTTTCCCGCCGCCGCGACCGACAGGTCGAGTTCCTTGCTGTTGCCGAGTGTCCCCAGCGCCATCCCGCTGTTGTAGTCGACGAGTGCGACGCCGATCGCTCCATCGATCTGCATCGCTTCCTTGAGTGCGGTGTCCATGTCCATCATGGGGTTCTCCTCGAGTGTCATTGCTTGACGTCTTCGACGATTTCGCCGACCCGGGCCGCCACGGGCCGTGCCTCGTGGTGCAGGCGGCCCACGTTGAGCTCCGGACCGGCGATGACGGCGAGCAGTGCATTCGTGCCCGCGGCGAAGGTGGCCACATACCCGTTCGCCGCCCTGGTGACGGTTTCCTGGAAGTCGCCGCGGGCCACCGCTCCGGCGATCTGTTGGCCCAGCCCGAGCTGAGCGGCCGACATCGCGGCGAAGGTGTCCGGCTCCGCACCGGTCAGGTCGTGCGCGATGAGGAGGCCGTCCACGCTAGCGACCAGGACGCCGAGTACATCGGGTAGGCGTTCGCGCAACTGCCCGAGTTCGGCGAGGACGGCGGGTTCGACGCCCACGAATGTGTTCCTTTCCTTGCGGACAAGCCGCTCCAAAATCAGCGCGAGCTTCATCGCATCGCCGCCAGCCCGCTCCGGAGGCGCACGAGAACCTCCTCCGAGTAGTACTCCGACCCCGTCGACGGGGCCGGTGGGACGTCGCGTACCCGTCGACGGGGGAGTTCCCCGACGGGCGGCGGTGCCGCATCGTCGGGCGGCGGCTCCGGTACCGGTACCCGAGCCGCTGCCGGCGCGGTGCGGACCGGAACGGCCGCGCGGGCCCGGACGGTGGCGACGGACTCGGTTGCCACCGAAGGGTTTGGGCGTCCGGGCTCGACGAGGCCGGCCCGGGCCAGCCGGCGGACCTCCAGCATGATGGTGAATGCGTCTCGGCCCAGCAACCGGGCCAGGTCGACAGGACTGCGCCGACGGTCTGCGTTGGCAACCACCTCCCATTGCACTGCGGTGAGTGAGACGAAATGACCCGGCAATCGACGGACCGGCACGACGGCTGCGGTATCGATCGACGCGTCGGGCCACGCGTCGGCCAGAGCCTGCTTGCGCCGGTCTACCTCATTGCCCACCGCCCGTGGATCGAGCGGGTTGTCCAGACCAAGCGGGTGCCGCTGTCCGGACTCGAACCGCACCGTGAGCGCCGCGTCGAACAACACATGCGCGGCGTCGTACAGCGCCAGCACCGTCACGGCCTCCAGTTCGGCCACGGTGAGTAGGCCGGCGGAGACCAGCTCGGCACCGACGCGTTCCTGCGCGCGGCCCGCGACCACGGCCGCGCGCCACGCATCGCCGGGCACCCGACCGGAGGCGATGAGCAACCGATCGACGCCCGGAAGCATCGAGCATTCGGCGTACGCGATCAGGCCGTCGACGAGATACACCGCGCCACCGGGAGCGTCCATCACCCGAACGGCACCGCTCATCCCGGCGGCACACCATGGCTCCAGGGCATCCCGGAGCCGTGGTGGAGGCAGGTACCCGGACAAGCGTGTCCCTTCGCGTGGACTCGAATGTCCGTCGATCAGCCGGCGGCGAACTGCATGCCGACTACGCGCATCGTCCGCTGCGTCAGCGCGATGTTGCCGAGCATCCGGTCCAGCCACACGTACAGCGCCAGGCGATCGCCCGGCAGTATGTGCACGACGTGGTAGCCGTCGCCGGCCGTCACCACGATGTCTTCGATCCGGTCCGGTTGGCCGATCGCGGTGGACGCGGCGGTGTTCATTGCGGCGCGGACCAGTTGACCATCGTTGGCCGGTACCGGTCCGGCAGCGCATATCGCGGAGCCACTGGGATAGTCGACGAGGCTGGCGCCGAGTGCGCCTTGGACTGCCATCACTTGCCGGAGGCAATCCTCGATGTGGGACACGTCCGCTCCCTGAGAATGCTGTGCGCAGACATTCTGATCGCCGTTCGCCGCCTCCGGCCAGAGAGCGAACGGTGTGGTGCTTTCCCGCGGGGTCAGGCTACCGGGGCAGGACGAATCGTGTTCTGGTATCGGCCAGTGACGATCAGTCGCAATCGACACCCATTTGGCCCATTGCAGCGGGTACCCGTCGAGGGAGTAAGGCCCGTTCTGCAAGTTGCATCAGTTGCTCTAGAGTAACCGTTGCTGATGAGTAACCAAGTTGTGGTGAGCGATGTGCTCGACGCGCTGGGCGATCGCACCCGGCGGCTGATCGTCGAGCGGTTGCGCGGCGGCCCGCTGCCCGTGGGCGAACTGGCCGCCGGGCTTCCAGTCGGCAGACCAGCGGTCAGCAAGCACCTGCGGGTGCTGTCGGATGCCGGGCTGGTGGTCCGGGTGACTACTGCGTCGCATAGAGGTCGAACCGAAGCCGTACGCCGTCATCCGGGAACTTCAGGTCCGGGTCGACGACCGTCACGACAGCCATCCGTCCCGTGTTGGTGGACACGCACAGAAGGCCACCGGCCTCGAGCTTCTCGATCGGTACGAGCTTGGTCGACAGCTTCGCGGACGAACACGTCGACAAGCTCGGATCCGCCACGACACCGAGGTACGCCGCCTTGGCTTTGCCCTGCACGGCCAGCGACTCATCCGGTGCCGCGAACCCCCAGACGTAGGCGATGTCGCCTTTCTCGCCGTCCGCGACATTGCCGGTTTCGAGGTTCACGTACTGGGACCGGTCGAGCGTGAAAGTGCCGGAGCGGATCGGTTTCTGGGCGATCGGTATGTCGATGTGCGGTATCGGTCGTACATCAGGGTTCGTCTGATCGTCCGGGATGCTGATGTGCGGTATGGGATGGTCGAGCAGACTGTTGTGCTCCTGCTGCTCCTCGGTCGGCGTGTCGTCGCCTCCTCCTCCGAACACGAGCAAGCCCACGACCGCGAACACGATCAGCACGAGGCTGGCCGCGATGGCGTACGGCCACAGTGGACGCTTGGGCTTGTCGGACGGCCGGACGTCGAAGGCGATCCGGCCACTGAGCCGTGAGCCTTCACTGGGTTCGGTGTCCGCCGAGTACACCCGGCCCTGCAGCCAGTAGCTGCCGGCCGGTGTCCCCGCAGGCACGGTGATGCGTGCCAGATAGGAGACGGATGCACCTCCGTCGACGACCCGTTGCGGTCGATCGATGGAGAACCATGAACTGTCGGCGCCGTCGCCGGCCACCGGTACGAACACCACCCGGTCGGAAGCCGGACCCGGGTTGGTCACGGTGAAGCTGGTCGTGCCCTCGTTTCTGACGTCGAGGTCGACCCGCTCCGCCGCAGCGCTGATTATCCACTCAGTTGCCATGGGGACTCTCCTCGAGTCGGCGCGGATCTTATGTCGGTTAGGCGCGCCGATCGCGACGTCCGCTCCGTCAACTACTGGACACGAGCTACTGGGCTCGGACCACCCGGATGGCTCGCGGCAGAAAGGCTCCGGCGACCAGTCCGATGACGCCGATCAGGCCGAGGACAGCCATCGCCAGCCCGTACGAACGTTCCGGTGTGACGGTGATTCCGGCGACGAGGATGGTGCCGGCGATGGCGGTACCGAGGGTGGAGCCGAGGTTCGACACACTGCGCGACAGTCCCGATATTTCGCCCTGGAGGTCCTCGCCGAAGCTCGACTGGACGACGTTGACCGACGGGGTCAGCATGAGGCCGAGCCCCAGCCCAATGAGCAGGAGGCCGGGGGCGAAGGCCCAGGCATTGGGAAAACCGACCACCAGGGCGAGCAGCGCGCCGACGCCGGCGATCGTGACGACGAACCCGGCCACGATGAGGGTGCGCTGAGCCCATCGCTTCGCGAGGCGCTCGGCGGCGAGCGATGACACGAGTAGGCCGACCGTGGCCGCGGTGAAGATGACGCCGGTCTGGATCGCGTCGTAGCCGCGGACCACCTGCAGGTACGCCGATACGACGAACGAGGTACCCATCAGCAGCAGCCACTGGGTGTTCTGTGTGACGAGGCCGAGATTGGCGGTGCGGCTGCCGAACATGGCCGTCGACAGCAGTGGTTCTTTGCCGGTCCGCTCCTTTGCTTTGACCGATCGGAAGAACAGCGCCAGGACGAGCGCGCCCGCGACCAGTAGTACGAGCATCAGCCAACCGTTGTCGTCGGCGGCCAGGATGCCCGTGACGACGAGAATCAGGCCGACGGCCGAGAGCACCGCACCCCCGGTGTCGAACCTGCGCGTGGGATCCGGCGGTAGCGGATCCCGCAGCCCCCGACTCAGCCAGACGATCACTGCGATCACCAGTGCTTGGAAGACGAATGCCGCGCGCCAGCTGATCGCCGAGGTGATGAGACCACCGAGCAGTGGGCCGGACGCCGCGCCGACACCGCCCATGGCGCTGATCACTCCGAAGGCGCGAGCACGCGAGGTGACCTCCGTGAAAAACAACGTGGTGAGGATGTAGACCGGCGGGATCAGCAGCGCCGTCCCCACCCCTTCCAGGATCGAGTTGCCGAGAATGAGCACACCCAGCCCGGGGGAGACGGCGCTCAGCAGTGCTCCGGCACCGTACAGGAGGAGGCCGGCGGTGAAGCATCGCTTCCGGCCGTACCGGTCGGTGAGCTTGCCGCCGGGAATCATCAACGCGGCCATGACCAGAAGGAAGATGGTGATGGCTACCTGCACACCCTGCACGGTGGTATCCAGGTCGTGGCTGATGTCGTTGATCATCACGTTCATGTTGGAGCCGGCGAAGCTACAGATGAACTGAGCCAACGCCAGCGGCGCGAGGACCCTCCGCCCCGCCGCCCTAGCCTGTGTCACGGCTCAGCACCGGCTCGACCCGGTACGGGTTCATGAGGCCTCCCCACGCGGAGCGCACGTCCCCCTCAGCATTCCTCCAGAGCCGCGGTCATCGGGCCCGAATTGCCAATCTCACCCCGTGGCGGTCCGCGCTGCCTGTCGGCAATCGGGCATGTGTCTGATGTTGGCGATCTTCCGGCGTTAGCGTGCTGACGTGAAGGCGGATCCGGTACCGGCCGCATCGGCCGCGTCCTCGGCGTCCTCGCCGACGTGGACGGAGGCCCGTACGCCCGATGCCCGCGACGAGGACTCGGCGCCGCCCGTCGTCCATGAGGTGATCAGCTCGCCGGGGCAACCGCTCGACCCGAGCGCGCGGTCCTTTATGGAGCGTCGATTCGAGGTCGACTTCGGTTCGGTACGGGTGCATCGCGACAGCCGGGCAGCCGAGTCGGCCGCCTCCGTCGATGCCCTTGCCTACACCGTCGGCGAGCACGTCGTGTTCGGCTCGGGCAGCTACCGGCCCGAGACCCCCCACGGCCGCTGGCTCATCGCGCACGAACTATCCCATGTGAGCCAACAGCGCGCGGCCGCATCCGACGCCGCCTTCCCTCAGCGGCTCGCGATCGGACGGTCCGATACGCCGAGCGAGCACGCGGCTGACCGCACGGCCGACGCGGTGCTGCTCGCGGGACCGGGACTGCGTCACAACCTCGCACCCGTACCGGTGCCGACCCTGCAGCGCATCGGCGAGGGCCACGCGTTCCTCCGTTTCTTCGGCATCGAGTCTGGTGAGTTCACACCAGAGGACCTGACGGCTTACCTGACCAAGATCGCCCGTCAGCGCAAGCTGAGTAACGGCTTCCTCGACGACGACATGGCCCGAGCCATCGTCGACCGGGGCGGCGTCGGCGGCGAAGGCGGATATCGACTGACCGACGCGAGCTTCCAAGACGTCTCGTCGACGGACATCAAACGCATCCTCGTCCAGGAGATGCTGTCCGGACCCACAGACGCTCCCGACGAGCAGGCGATCGTCCGGCTGTTCGCCCAGTCGACGGGATCGCAGATCCAGCAGATTCTCGACCCCCAGCTCGGTCTGTCCATCCGGGACGTGGAGGGTGATCTGGGGGACGACGCGATCGCACAACTGTACGAGGCGATCGACGCGAAGCTGCCCGACCTGAGGAAGGGCAATCTGAAGCGAGGGAAGGGTACGGCGACGACGGATGGCTCCTGTACCGCAGGGCGTGCGCTGCTGATCGACTTCGCGCACCGGCGGGCGATCGTCCAGGTGGAACGGGTCATCCGCATGATCGACCAGTTCACTACCCAACCCGACGAGAACAAGAATGTCGGCCGGGTGCTCGGCATCTATTTCAAGGGGGCGACGCCGAGTGTCATCCAAACGATCCGCCAGAATTTCGTCGAGATTCGCGCTACCATCGACAAACTCCAATACGTTTGCCCAGCTGAACCTTTTACCGGCTTCAAGGTTACGGACAGTCAGGGTAAGGTGAAGACCTTCGAGCCCGAGCCCGGCGTCGAGGCGATCGCGCTGACCCAGACCACCGGCAATGACATGAAGGTCCTGCTGTTTCCGGACTTCTTCGCGGAGGACGCGCAGCCCCAGGCGCGGGTCGTTGTCCACGAGGCGTTCCATCATGCGAAACGGCAGGGGGACATCCCGGAGTTCTATGCCTCCGACACCGAGGGCCTCGAATTGGCCACCGCGCTGACCAACGCCGACTCCTACGGGCAGGCCGCCCGAGCGCTCGCGCAGGAGGGGTTGCAGGTCACGCTCACGGACTGCCCTCCACACGTACACGGGATGATCCTGACGGCGACGCGACAGGCGGAGATCCGGGTGGCCCGGGCCGTATCCGCCCTGGCCGGAACCATCACGGACCCGGGAGTCATTTCCCAGCTGAAACGGCATTTCAAGGTAGACCTCGCCGCTCAGAAGAATGTCGAGCACCTCGCGCGAGTGCGAGAGGTATTCGACGAAATGCAGGCCGGATTCGGTACGGAGATTCCCATCGAGTGCGAGGAGGAGTGCGGTGAGGACGATCGCACCGCCACGGCCGCGTACACGGGAGGTATCTTCTCGCCCCGGGGCGGCACCATTCACCTATGCCCGGCATGGGTAAGGGCCGAGCCCGACGACCAGACCCACACCCTCGTGCACGAGATGGCACACCGTACCGCTGGCCTCGGGTTCACCAATGACATCTATCGCAAGGCGGATTTGGCTGCGTACAACAGCTCGAAGGTCGAGCAGGCCGTGAGCAACGCCGACGCGTACGCGTCTTTCGCTCTGTCCATCTCGGCCGCGGTGGCCCGATCCACCGCGGGTGGACCACAGCAGTCCGGTACTCCGTAGCCGGTCCCTGGGTGCCGCCGCTCGAGCGCGGCGTTAGGCTCGGGTGTATGGCCAAGACGGTGGCTGACATTACGATGTCCTTGGATGGATACGTCACGGGACCGGGCGCGGATCCCGACCACGGCCTCGGGATTGGCGGCGAGCCCATCCACAACTGGGTGTTCGGCGACGACCCGGTGGACGCCGCGGTGCTCCGGGAAGCGACGGAGGCCACCGGCGCGGTCGTGATGGGTCGACGCCTTTTCGACGTCGTCGACGGCCCGCACGGCTGGGACGACTCGGTCGGCTACGGCGCGGCCGAGAACCAGGCGACGACCGGCCCGCCGATCTTCGTCGTCACGCACAATCCGCCGTCGTCGTGGCGGCTCGGTCCCCGCTTCTCCTTCGCCACGTCCCTGGCCGAAGCGGTCCATGCCGCACGGGCGGTGGCCGGCGACAAGGACGTCGTCATCATGGGCGGCGGCGACACGATCCGGCAGGCCGTCCGTGAGGGACTGACCGACGAGCTACGGATCCACCTGTCCCCGATCGTCATGGGCACCGGCACGCCGCTGTTCCGACCCGAGCCCGGAGTCGAGCCCCTGGCAATGCGCCAGGTCGACGTGCGGGTGTCATCGAACGCCACTCACCTGACTTACGAGATCGCCAAGGGCTGACCACCAGCCGCGGTCACACGTCTGGGCGGGCGCCGCGTGTGGCGCCCGCCGATGCGGCCACCACGCACAGCACCGCGATCCATTGTGTCCAAAGCAGCGACTCCTGGAGCACGATGAGGCCGATGAGGGCCGCCACCGCTGGTTCGAGGCTCATCAGGATGCCGAAGACGCGCGGTGGAATCCTGCGTAGTGCTTCCAGATCCAGCGAGTACGGGATCACCGACGACAACAGTGCCACGCCGAGCCCCGCAACCAGGACCCACGGCTGAATCAGCGCCGTACCGCTGTCGGCCACACCGAATGGCACAGCCACCATTGCCGCGACCGCCATCCCCAGAGCCAGACCGTTGCCTTCCGTGGTGTGGCGACCCAGCGCCGCGCCGACCAGGATGTACAGACCCCAGCACGTTCCCGCGGCGAGGGCGAACAGAATACCGACAAGGTTGAGGTCGCCGCGTCCCTCCATCAGCAGGACCACACCGCCTGCCGCGAGCACGGCCCACAAAGCGTCCAGCCATCGCCTCGACCCGGCCAGGGCTACCGCCAGCGGCCCGAGAAACGAGATGGTTACCGCGATCCCCAGCGGGATCCGGGCCAGTGCCAGATAGAAGCACTCGTTCATCAAGCCGAGAGTCACGCCGTAGCTGAGCACGACTGTCCACGTGCGACGGTTCATACGCAGTGAGGGCCGCCAGAACAGCATCAGCACTACCGCCGCGAAGAACAGTCGCAATGCGACTGTCCCGAAGCTGCCCACTGTGCTGAACAGGTGCTTGGCCAATGCCGAGCCCAGCTGAACGCTGACGATGCCGAGCAGTACCAGCGTCGGTGGCGGGATTGCGCCGAAGGTACGTCCGGCCAGCGCGGTCAGGGAGGATCGGGGGGACGGGCCGCGTTCAGTCCTGTCGACGTTCATGATGGGCCCACTCGTGGATCATCGACGGTCGGGCGCCGCCCGTCACGTGATTTTCCAAGACCCCCGGGAAGCCGCCCTCACAAGGCTCGCGCCGTCGCAGCGGCCGCTATGCCAGGCTGGGCCCGACGCTCGGCGTGCACCCAGACGAGGAACTCGTCGAGTTCTTCGTCTGGGCTTCAGTCTTGGCTACGCCATCGGCTTCTTGCGCAGATACTGCTGGTAGGTCGAGTGCGTATGAGAGTCTGGTCAGTTCAGTTGAAGCACGATGCGCAGAGCCTCGTCTACTGTGGACATTTCGCGTCTGGTCAGATGGCCAACGAGGTTGCCTAGGGCGTGTCTCCTGGATCTTCGATTTGGACGCCGAGTCGCCTGAGGATCTGGCGGGCCCGCCGTAGGTAGTCCTGGGTCGCGCGGTCGAAGGCGCCAGCAGGTATGGACCAACCGGTGTCTAGAGGCTCGCCGAGCCTGTGTAGTGCTGGAAGTATCGCGTCTGCCCAGCCGAACAGGCCGTGTCCTTTCATCCGTTGTTGGTACAGCGCTCGGCCGGTCTCGGTGTGCCAGTAGCGGTCGGCTTCGGGCTCGGCGCCGATGAGGCCGGCGTTGGTCAGGCGAGGTACGGCCTGGGTGAACTCGGCCTCCATCAGTATGGAGTGGTTGATGCCATCGGCCTTGGCGATGATCTGGGTCAGGGTGTAGCCGTCGTCGGGGCCGGTTCCCTCGATGGAGGAGAAGACCCAGGCGTCGGACAGGTCCCACTGCGTGGCCACAGCGGCAGGATAGGAGCGTTCTGGGGGCGACTACGGGGTGGTGTGCGCCTGCCGTCGGCGGTCGGGCTGGGCGCGAAGCCAGATGAGGATGTCGGCGATCTGTACGGTAGCCCGGTAGCGGCAGGCCAGCTTGTCGTAGCGGGTGGCCACGGCACGGAACTGTTTGCGCCGGTTCATCAGCCGCTCGATGTGGTTGCGGCCTCGGTACCGGTCGGGACGAAACGTCGGTGGCCGCCCACCACGGCGTCCCTTGCGTAGCCGGTTGGCCAGCTGATCGTCGCGTTCGGGAATGTCGTGCGGGATACCTCGACGGCGCAGCGCGGCCCGGTTGGTCCGCGACGAGTACGCCTTGTCCGCGGCCAGGGAGTCCAACCGCTTACGGGGCCGGCCGACACGGCCGGGCCGGGCCACCGCAACCTCGTCGAGCAGGCGGACCAGCTGCCGGGTGTCGGCGTCCTGGCCACGGGTCAGGTGGCTGGTCAGGTTCCGGCCCCGGCCGTCCCCGATCGTGTGAATCTTCGTGGTCCACCCGCCCCGCGACTTGCCGAGTGCTTCCCGTCGCGCTGCGTCACCGCTGCTGAGCCCCCTTTACGGGCACCCGCGGCATGCTGGTGAGCGCGGACCACGGTGGAGTCGGCATGGCCACCCCAGTCCAACTCACCGGCGGCATCGGCGTCGGCCTGCAACGTAGCCTCGATCCGCGCCCACGTGCCCTCCTCCTCCCAGCGGGCGAACCGTTTGTACAACGTCTTCCACGGCCCGTACCGCTCCGGCACGTCCCGCCATGGCACTCCGGTACGCACCCGGAACAGGATCCCGTTGACCACCTGCCGATGATCGCGCCACCGCCCACCCCGCCGCGGCGTCACATCCGGCAGCAGCGGCGCGATCCTGGCGTACTCGGCATCAGTGAGCTCGAACCGTCCACTCACGACAGACGTGATAGCGGATCTTCAATCAAAGATCCAGGAGACACGCCCTAGCTGCTCCTTCCAACCAGCGTGAAGGTCCGCTCCAACCCCCCGTCAGATCGTGATGCCAAACCGCCATGCTGCCGAATTGCACTCGGTTGTATCAAGAGCGCCGGGCAAGTGGCGCCCGGTTAGCCACCCGGTCACTGGCGTTCGGCGCCTTGGGCAGCCACGCCATCGTTGCCAGCGACGGCGGCGCAACATCTCGGCGCCCACCGCGCCCGCCTAGCTCCCGCAGTAGGTGAATCTACCTCGGTGTGGCGCCGTTGCCATTGCCGAGGAGTTTGCGCGTCTCGGTCACAATCCTGGCCGTGACCGTCGAACTGGCACGCGACTGGGTTGATTGGCTGCTCTTTTCGGTTCAATTGCTGAGTGTGATCGGCACACTTGCCGCTGCGCTATTCGCCTACGTGGCGATCAGGCACGCGAAAGCTCAGGCCGCAGATGCCCAAGCGGCGCTGGTCCGTGAGCGGCGTCTCGACTTCGAGTTGGGCGTGCTGAAGGACCTTCTGCAGACGGTAGTAAGGGCAGACCCGGAAGGAGCGCTGGCCTTGGTGACGATGCTCCCGATCGAGGATGTGCCTCTGACAGCGGCAGTTTTGGGCGTTCCTTCGACCCCAGAAGCGGAGCAGAGGCGGAGAAACCTCTACTCTTACGACGACAAGAGCACCCGCCTTGGACAGGCAGAAGTGGAGCTGGTCCAGGAGTTGCAGCTTGCAGTCGTAGCCCGCGTCCAATCCCGGCTGTCGGTGTGGGGGCCGTGACGGCAAACGCGCTCCGCCTCTCCGGGCAACCCCCGCCGCCGTTGAGCCGGGCCAGCCCACGCGGAACATCCCGCGCGGGCTCGTCCTCCGTGGGGGCTCCAGACCTTGCGCGGGGAAGAATCCACCGTGCGATGGAGGCTGGTCGAGGGCACTCGACGTGCTGCTCAACCAGACAACGGACCGCCCTATCGCCACACGGCTGCTCGCAGCCTGAGCCGCACGCGGCCCGCGCGGGCAAGAGTTACGAGTCCGCGCGGGCAACCCCGATCGGGCACGTCATCCCGTTTGGTCCGATTCCGCAGTAGCCGTTTTTATTACGTTCGAGGTACTGCTGGTGGTAGTCCTCGGCGTAGTAGAAGTCCGCCAACGGACGAATTTCGGTCGTGATGTCGCCGTACCCGGCCTTCTCGACGACCGGACCGAACGCGGACCTGGACCCTTCCGCGGCCTCGAGCTGGTCGGCGGTCGTGGTGTAGATCGCCGAGCGGTACTGCGTCCCGATGTCGTTGCCCTGGCGCATGCCCTGGGTCGGGTCGTGGTTCTCCCAGAACACCTTCAGCAGCTGCTCGTACGAGACGACGGACGGGTCGTAGACGACCTGGACGGCCTCGGTGTGCCCGGTCAACCCGGTGCAGGTCTCCTCGTACGTCGGGTTGGGCGTGATGCCTCCCGCGTAGCCGACCGCCGTGGAGTACACGCCGGGAAGCTTCCAGTACAGCCGTTCGGCACCCCAGAAGCACCCCATGCCGAACACGGCCACCTCCAGGCCCGCGGGCCACGGGCCGCGCAGGGGCGTGCCGAGGACGGCGTGCCGGGCCGGTACCGGCATCGGGGTGTCCCGTCCGGGCAGCGCCTTGTCGGGTGTTGGCAGG
>Ga0209382_10008822_pt1 | contig 12673 bp, 8 predicted proteins | sample SoiMetdeltSBSDD5_FD_187599 | JGI IMG/M metagenome (GOLD analysis project Ga0209382, IMG submission 187599) | Bulk soil microbial communities from a Populus tree surrounding site in Tennessee, USA - Soil MetaG P. deltoides SBSDD5 (SPAdes) (version 2) | ecosystem: Environmental > Terrestrial >... | reverse complement strand
GTACTGGCGGTCAGGAGCACCTGCGCGACGCCATTAGTATCTGTCGTCACCGTCACGCTCCCGCTGCTGTCTGCCCTCGCGGCGGTCGTTGGGTTGCCACGGGAGAGCGCGCTGCTAGCACTACGCACAACGGGCGACCCGGAGAGCGCTCCAGCGGTTGTGGCAAAGGTGACGGGCACACCGGCCATGGCGGCGCCAGAGCCATTGGTGGCCTGGAGGCGAATCGGGACAGCACTACGGCCATCGGCCACGACAGCCGTAGAACCATTCGTCGTGGACAGGGCTAGGTGGACGGCATTCGCATTGTTTGCCGGCGCTTCAGCGCTCCCTGACCCTGAGTTGCTGCAGCCAGTCTGGAGGGTAAGCATGCTCAAGCACAGGACGAGGAAGATCATTCTGACGACATGGGTTTGCACAGGCATGTGCCTCCCTTTCTCACTCACACAAATAGTGGCAAGTGTAGAACCACATCAGTAGCCGGGAATGACTGCAGGAACCTGCCCCTATCCCTCTCCCAGAGGGAGAGGAAAGGGAACACTGTACTGTCCAAGGCAGGCGTTCAGGAGGGGAATTGCCATACAGGCCCCTGCGGGGGCTCGTTGGAAAGTGTGAACTGTGGCAAGGTAAAGTCCTCAGAAATGTCCTGGAAGACCACCTGCACACGTTTGCCAATGGCGACATTCGCCTCAGCCTCAGGATTGAATTGATCATCCACCAGGTTGGCGATCACGCGTACGCCTTCCTGAGGAGTAGGGACACCGCGCTGCTCGTCCAGCTCGACGATCACGACCGGAAAGGGAGCAATATCGCGAAAGCCTGGCTGGATGGAATGCACGATGATTTCATAGGAATATATTGTACCCTTTCCACTGACCTCCTGCCAACCCCACTCAAGAGATTGGCACCACGGGCACCCGGCACCCGGTGGATAGCGCATGAGCCCACAGGCCGTACACTTTTTCAGTACCAGCTTGTGCTGCTTCACCGCCTCAAAATACCCGAGAAATTCGCTGTCGTTCTCCGGGACAACCAACTGCATCCCACGGTATTGTACAAAGGGCATCGCTTCTACCTCCGCATAATCAAGGCACTGCCCGTCACCGGGTTGGCCCATCCCAGATTCATCGAGATTTCCGCATCCCGCACCTGGCGACACTTCCCTTCGGCGTAATCGTAGGTATGGATGCCCTCCTGCCACTGTGGACAGGAGTCATCGGCCTGGCCCCGTAGCTGCCGCGTGTTCTCGATCACCATGTTCATGCCATGCGTATAGCCCTCGCACAGATGCCCGCCATTGGTATTGTTCGGGCGCTTGCCACCGAGTTCGATGATGCCGCTGGACACATACTCGCCACCCTCACCTTTTTTGCAGAAGCCATAGTCTTCCAGTTGCAACATGGTAGTGAACGTAAAGGCGTCGTATGAGCCAGTCAGATGAATGTCCTCTGGTGTAACACCGGCCATACCGAAGACGCGCGGTGCGGCGTACTTCCCGGCTACCGCAGTGATGGGAGCATCATTGTAGAACGTGTCGCCACGCGCCTTGGTGACACGTCCGACCACGCCCATAATGTAGATGGGGCGCTGACGCAGGTCGCGGGCGCGCTCGGCAGAGGTGACAATAATGGCAGTGGCGTTGTCCGTCTCGACACAGCAATCCAGCAGATGCAGGGGCTTGCAGATCCAGCGTGAGTTGAGCACATCTTCGACGGTGTAGCGTTTTTTATAATAGGCTTTGGGATTGTTGCTGGCGTGTTTGCTATGTGCCACCTTTACCGCCGCGACCTGGGCGCTGGTGGTGCCATATTCCATCATGTGCCGCATAAATACTGGCGCAAAGCTCTGCCCGGCGCTGACCATCCCATACGGTCGGGTGAGGAGTTGGCTGCCTCCCACTGGTGCCGCGGCTCGGCGCCCGGTGCCGCCAATACGCACTTCACTGTAGCCATTCATGGAGCGGAAGATCGCCACGGTTTCACACATGCCTACTTCGATGGCCCCGGTCGCCAGCCCAATCAGGGCTTCCGTACTGGAGCCCCCACCTGAACAGTCCATGTAGAAATCCAGGCGCATGCCCAGATCCGAGGCAACTTCGGGGCTGACGCACGAGTCACCGCCGTGATAGCTCAGCATGCCATTCACCTGGGACGCCTGGAGCCCCGCATCCCGCATGGCATTGCGCACTGCTTCCACAGCCATGGCCCGTGTGGTCCGTCCCGAATCCTTGGTATAGGCTGTCTCGCCTACACCCACAATACAATACTTGTCCGTCAATCGACCCATGCTTACCTCCGTGCCTTATGCTAACTTCTCGTAAAACTCTATGATCGGCGGCCCATCCAGTAGCGCCCGCAGGTCAATACCCATCTCGCGTAGGTGTGCGCGGTGCGCCTCCAGGGCCGCCTGATCATCATACTCTTCGTAGAGCATAAAGACACGTGGGTCTTGCATAGAGCGGTGGAAAATATATGTGTGATTGCTCGGCTCCTCCCGCACTTTTGGGACCGCAATGCTCATGATGCGCTCAAACTCCTGCTCATGCCCAGCCTTTACGGTCAACTTGGCGGTGAAAGTGAGCATCCTGCTCTCCTATGTGCCGCAGTTATTAAAGTCTGTAATGGTAAACTGCGAACTCCCCTGAAGGGTGAACGTATCGTTCACACCGATCGGTTGCGCAGTGAAAGTGTACGTGGCGCTATAGGACGGCGCTGCAATTCCGAGTTCTCCCCCTGCCTGCACATATTGGTTTTTGACACTTAAAGGGACGAAAGGCAGTGTGACCGTCACCGTCTGTCCCACAGGGATGACAATACTTTGACCCGTCGTGAAGCCAGTCAAGGGTGGGCACCCGCGTGCTGCAGCGGGACACCCACCCTGGTTGAGTGTGTACGTCACGCTATACCCGATGATCATGATGTCAAAAGCGCGGTCTGTAGACGTAGACGTAGGAAATTTATTGTTCACCAGTGTGACCTTGGCATTATGATCCCCAAACGGCTCAGGCCCCGTCACTGCTCCGCTCACGGGATCCCGGCATTGATCCCGCAGGGCGTCGACATTGGTCGTGTCTATGCCCAAGCTCGTGGGCACAATGCTTGTCACATTAAGGCAGGAGATAGCAGCCTCGCTGCCACCGCAACCACCGCTGCCCCCATCGTCACTGGGAGAAGAGCAGCTTGCCAAAAGTAATATCACTAGGAAAAGACCCTTCAGACCCTGCTGAGTCATCTGCTGACGCCTCATTGTGATATGTCTCCTCCTGTGTGAGGGTTTACCATGAGCGCGGCTGCTATCCTGAGCTTTTTGCCCTTTTCTAAAGGAATGAAAGGTATCAAAAACGTTAAAGTTAGAACTTTGCCTTGTCAAGGTAAATTTTGTAACCAGGACGATTTTCTGGCTTGCGTGTAGAGCGCTTTTCACGCATGCTTGGAGAAGGGATGAGGCAGCATTCTCATGGCGTAAGAGGGAGCATTCCATATGGCCATAGCCCAACGCGTGCGTCAGCACATGCAGGCTGCATCCTGGATACGCGGCATGTTCGAGGAGGGAATCCAACTCAAGCAGCAGTACGGCGCTGACAATGTCTACGATTTTTCCCTGGGGAACCCGGTGCTGGAGCCACCGCCCCAGTTCTATGAAGCCCTGCATCAGCTCGTGACGCATCCTCAACCCGGCATGCACCGCTACATGCCCAATGTGGGCTATCCCGAGACCCGAGCCGCTATTGCGACCCAACTGGCGCGCGAGACAGGTATGCCCTTTACGGCCAACCATATTCTTATGGTGGTTGGTGCGGCTGGCGGCTTGAACGTCGTCTTGAAGACGCTCCTCGATCCTGGTGATGAGGTGATGATTTTTGCACCTTACTTCGTGGAATACCACTTCTATGTCGAAAACCATCAGGGTGTCTCAAAAGTCGTGCCTACCGACGCGCAGTTCAACCTTGACCTCGAGGCCATTGCACACGCGCTCTCGCCACGCACCAAGATGCTCCTGATCAACTCACCGAACAATCCGTCTGGGGTAGTGTATCCGGCGGCGACGATTCAGGCACTAGGAGTGTTGTTGCAGCAGAAGCAAGCGGAGTTTGGTACACAGATCTATCTCGTCAGCGATGAACCCTATAAAAAACTCCTCTATGATGGCATGGTCTATCCTGAGGTCTACCCACACTATGCCAATAGCATTGCTGTGACCTCGCATGCCAAAGACCTGGCGCTGCCTGGCGAACGTATTGGCTATATCGCCACGCATCCAGGCTGTCCTGACGTCGAGGAACTGCAAGACGGTTTCAGTTTTGCCAACCGCACCTTAGGGTTCGTCAACGCCCCGGCTCTGATGCAGCATGTCGTCACCCAACTCCAGGGGGTGACCATTGACATGCAGCAGTACCAGCGCAAACGCGATCTCCTGTGCACGCATCTGGCCGCTATGGGCTATCAGTTCGTCAAGCCGCAAGGCGGGTTTTATCTCTTTCCACGTAGCCCTATTGCGGACGATGTGGCCTTTGTCAAGGCACTGTTGCAGCGACGCATTCTGACTGTGCCTGGGAGTGGTTTCGGTACACCAGGCTACTTTCGCATTGCCTATTGCGTCGAGGACCGGACGATTGAGGGTGCTTTGGAGGGATTTCGTACTGTGGCGAAGGAGTATGGGTTATCTTGAGGCTCTACTCGAAGCCCCTCACCACAACCCTCTCCCGGCGGGAGGGGGGAGGGTTGGGGGCTAGTGCACGCCAAGACACAGTACTGCCTACCACCGCAAGAGCGAGGCACCCCAGTTAAAACCGGTCCCAAACGCCGCGAGCAGGCACAGGTCACCCCGCTTGATGCGGCCTTCCTGGAGAGACTCGTGCAGGAGAATGGGCACGGAGGCAGCGGAGGTGTTGCCGTACTTGTGGATGTTCACGGGGACCTTCGAGGCAGGGATATTGAGGCTGTCGGCAACGGCGTCGAGGATGCGCACATTCGCCTGGTGGAACAGGAAGTGATCGACTTCGTCGATACTGATCTTATTGGCTTCTAGACACTCCCGAATGACCTCACGGAAGCGTCGGACAGCCTGCGCGAACACCGTCCGGCCTTCCATACGCGGGCGGATGCGGTCATCGTCGATCTTCTTCTTCGCCAGCGGCGGGAACGTGCTGGTGCCGAACAGCTCGGCATAGAGTTTGCCGAGCAATGTCCCATCCGTATGTAAATGGTGTGACAGGATGCCACTGGGCTCATCGTTGGTGGCCGGGACCACAATGGCAGCGCCAGCGCCGTCAGCAAAGAGGACGGACATGTCACGTCCACGGTTATTGTACAGGAATACCGAGGAAAGTATTTCTGCGCCCAGAACGAGAATGGTATGATAAGTGCCTGTCTTGATATATTGATCAGCGAGGGAGAGCGCATAGATAAACCCAGCGCAACCTTGGTTCAGACTGAAGGTCGGGGTAGAGGTAATACCCAGCTTGTTGGCCAGGACGCACGCCGGCCCTGGAAACACGTAATCCGGGACGACCGTGGTCTGAATAATCAGATCGACATCCTGCGGGGTCATGTTGACCTGCTGCAACGCGACTTGGGTCGCCGCCAGCGCCAGGTCAGCAGTACTCATTTCGGCATCGATCTTACCATCCGTGCCTGTATCATACAGCGTTCGTAGATAGGCCTCCTTATCAGGTGCACGAGCCAATTGCTGCAGCATCTTATACGTGTCAGGAATCATGCGGCGCTCTTTAATACCCGTGCGCTGCGTGATCCACTCGTCACTGGTGTCCATGGCCTGAGCCAGGAGGTCGTTCGTCACCACACAGTCCGGGACATACATGCCCGTGGTGAGAATTTTCGCTTTGCGCATCGCGTACCCATCCTCTATAGGAGATATTCATGGTTCTACGCGGGCCAAACCATAGCCCACTGTTCCCAGCGTGTCAAGTAAATGCTCACAAACGGTCCAGAAGAGCTGCAGGAGGATACATGGGAGGGGATAGGGTGGCGAGGAAACGGCGGGAACATCTCTGGAGACCTTCACCCCCTCTACAACCCTCTCCCGGCGGGAGAGGAAACGATCTTAGGGCAGATTGGTCGTACCCATGAGATAACGGTCGCACTCTCTGGCAGCACCGCGTCCCTCGTTGATGGCCCAGACCACCAGGCTCTGACCGCGCCGCATGTCGCCGGCGGCGAAGACCCCGGGCACGCTCGTAGCGTAGTGGCCATACTCAGCTTTGGCGTTCGAGCGGTCGTCGCGCTCGACACCCAGTTGTTCAAGAATTGTCTCTTCCGGACCAAGGAAACCCATGGCCAGGAGCACTAGGTCGGCCGGCCAGACTTTTTCGCTGCCCGGCAGGCGTTGCGGCACGAAGCGGCCACGCTCATCTTTGCCCCAGGCAATATTGACTGTGTGTAATTCCTTCACGTGCCCGTGCTGATCCCCGACAAATTTTTCCGTCTGGATCAGGTAAATACGGGGGTCATCACCGAAACGCGCCTTTGCCTCCTCCTGGCCGTAATCGAGGCGGTAAATGCGTGGCCACTCCGGCCAGGGATTGTCAGGCGGACGGGTGTCCGGGGGCCGTGGTAGGATCTCGAACTGCACCAGATTCTTACACTGATGCCGCAGGGAGGTGCCGACACAGTCGGTGCCGGTATCGCCACCACCAATGACGACGACGTGCTTGTCAGCAGCCGTGATGTAATTGCCATCGGCATGTCCAGAGTCGAGTGAGCTCTTGGTATTGGCGTGCAAAAACTCCATGGCAAAGTGGATGCCCTTGAGATTGCGGCCTTCGATGGGCAGGTCGCGCGGCTTGGTCGCCCCACAACACAGCACCACCGCGTCAAAATCCTCGGTGAGCTGTGTGGCTGGGATGTCGATGCCAATCGCCGTTTTGGTGACAAATTTCACGCCTTCCTGGGCCATCAGGTCGATGCGCCGCTGCACGATCGACTTGTCGAGCTTCATATTGGGAATGCCGTACATGAGCAGCCCACCAATGCGGTCGGCGCGCTCGTAGACGGTCACCCAGTGACCGGCCCGATTCAGTTGGGCCGCACAGGCTAGACCTGACGGGCCTGAACCGACCACGGCGACCCTCTTCCCCGTACGTTTTAATGGCAGCTCTGGGAGGACCCAGCCAGCGCTAAAACCTTTGTCGATGATCGAGCACTCGATGTTCTTAATGGTCACCGCCGGGTCAGTAATCCCCAGGACACACGACCCTTCACATGGCGCCGGACATACCCGACCAGTGAACTCGGGGAAATTGTTGGTCTTATGCAGACGTTCGAGGGCCTCGCGCCAGAGGCCGCGGTACACGAGATCGTTCCATTCCGGGATCAAGTTATTGATCGGGCAGCCAGAGGCCATGCCACTGATCAACGTGCCGGTGTGGCAGAATGGAATGCCACAGTCCATGCAGCGCCCAGCCTGCTCCTGGAGCTTGAGTACCGGGAAGTGATCATGGAACTCGTGCCAATCGTGTACGCGTTCGAGCGGTGAACGATCTGAAGGCAGTTCGCGTTGGTATTCCAGAAATCCGGTTGGTTTGCCCATGTCCTCCCCCTCGTTGTCTTAGTTCCCGCTGACACGGGCGGCGTCGTTCTTGTTGTCCTCAAAGGCTACCATGACGGCCTCATCTCCACTCAGACCAGCAGCCTCGGCCCGCTGCACGGCTTCGAGCATGCGTTGGTAGTCCTTGGGCATGACTTTGATGAATTTGGGTGCGAGCGCGTCCCACATGGCGAGGACGCGCCAGCCGAGTTCACTGTGGGTATATCTGGCGTGACGCTGGACCATATCTTTAACATCGGCTATTTCCCGGGGATCCTCAAGGGGCTCGAGGCTCACCGTGTCGAGATTACACCGGCTGCGGAAATCACCAACCTCGTCCAGCACGTAGGCGACCCCGCCGGACATACCGGCGGCAAAGTTGCGACCCGTGTGACCGAGCACCACCACGCGCCCACCCGTCATATACTCGCAGCCATGGTCCCCAACGGCTTCGATCACGGCTCGTACACCGCTGTTGCGGACACCGAAGCGCTCACCAGCCATGCCACGGATATACGCTTCGCCACTGGTTGCCCCATAAAACGCCACATTGCCGACAATGATGTTCTCTTCCGGCACAAAGGTCGAGCCGGCCGGGGGATAGAGAATGATCTTGCCACCCGACAGCCCTTTGCCAAAATAGTCGTTGGCATCCCCTTCCAGTTCCAGAGTGATCCCCGGGGGCACAAAAGCGCCAAAACTCTGCCCAGCCGAGCCCTGAAAGTGCAGATGAATGGTGTCTTCGGGCAAGCCCTCTGGGCCAAAACACCGCGTCAACTCACTGCCCAGAATAGTACCGACCACCCGATGCGTGTTGCGAATGGGCAGGGTTGCCTTGACGTGTTGACCTTTCTCCAGAGCTGGCTCAGCAAGGTCGAGCAGCATCTGATTATCGAGGGCGTTCTCCAGGCCATGATCCTGGAGAATCTGGCAGTACCGGCCAACCTCTGGGCCAGCCGGTGGTTGATACAGGATCGCTGAGAAATCCAGCCCCGCAGCCTTCCAGTGGTTGATGGCCCGCTGTGGCTCGATTTTATCCACACGCCCAATCATCTCGTTGACCGTGCGGAAACCCAGCCTGGCCATATGCTCCCGCATGTCCTGGGCAATGAAGTGCATGAAATTGACTACATGCGACGCGTCACCCGTAAAGCGCTTGCGCAATTCCGGGTTCTGAGTCGCTACACCCACTGGGCAGGTATCCAGATGACACACCCGCATCATGATACAACCGACGGCCACCAGTGCTGTCGTGGCAAAGCCAAACTCCTCTGCCCCGAGGAGCGCTGCCATGACCACATCGCGTCCGGTTTTGAGCTGGCCATCCGTCTCCACCGCAATGCGGCTGCGTAAATTGTTCAATACTAGCGTCTGATGCGTCTCCGCCAGCCCCAGTTCCCAGGGTAAGCCGGCATGCTTGATACTCGTCTGCGGCGAGGCGCCCGTGCCGCCGTCATGCCCACTGATGAGCACGACGTCGGCATGCCCCTTCGCCACGCCAGCCGCAATGGTACCCACGCCGACCTCTGATACCAGCTTGACGCTAATGCGCGCATGGTGGTTGGCGTTTTTGAGATCGTGGATGAGCTGCGCTAGGTCCTCGATGGAATAGATATCGTGATGTGGCGGCGGTGAGATCAGGCCCACCCCAGGCGTGGAGTGCCGTACTTTGGCAATCCAGGGATACACCTTCCGCCCTGGTAACTCGCCCCCCTCGCCCGGCTTGGCGCCTTGCGCCATCTTAATCTGCAGCTCTTTTGCCTGCGTCAGATAGTAGCTCGTGACCCCAAAGCGCCCCGAAGCCACCTGCTTAATGGCGCTGTTGCGGGAGTCGCCGTTGGTGTCAGGGATGTAGCGCGCCGGGTCTTCACCGCCTTCGCCCGTATTGCTCTTGCCACCGATGCGGTTCATGGCAATCGCCAGTGTCTCGTGTGCCTCCTTGCTGATCGAGCCATAGGACATGGCGCCTGTCTTAAAGCGTGTTATGATAGATTCAACAGGTTCCACTTCCTCGAGCGGAATCGGCTCCCTGGCGTACTTGAGCTCGAACAGGCCGCGCAGCGTCGCCCTACGTTCTGCCTGGTCATCAATCAACCGCGTATATTCCTTGAACGTGGCATAATCGTTCGTGCGACAGGCTTTTTGCAGCAGGTGGATGGTTCTGGGGTTAAACAGGTGCAGCTCGCCGTCCTTGCGGTACTGATACTGCCCATGCACATCGAGCGTATGGCCATTCACTGGAAACTCCGGAAACGCTCTGGCGTGTTGCTGCTGGGCCTCATGGGCAATTTCAGCAAGCCTAATGCCTCCGACGCGAGAGGCCGTCCAGGTGAAATACGTGTCGACCAGCTCCTGGTTGAGACCGACGGCCTCGAAGATCTGGGCGCCACAGTATGCCTGGATCGTCGAAATACCCATCTTCGCCATCACCTTCACGACGCCCTTGACGACAGCCTTGATATACCCGTATACCGCTTGCTCATACGTAATGTTGGTCAGCATCCCCTGGTCAATCATGTCGTACAGGGTTTCATAGGCCATATACGGATTGATGGCCTCGACGCCATACCCCAGCAGCAGGCAGAAGTGGTGCACTTCACGGGGTTCACCGGACTCGAGCACCAGGCTCGCGCGCGTCCGCGTACCGGTGCGTATCAGATGATGACTCAGCCCTGACGACGCTAGCAAGGCTGGAATCGGTGCATAATCACGGTCAAACGTCCGGTCGGACAGGATGAGAATATTCACACCATCCCCAATGGCCTGATCAGCGGCCTGGAAGAGACCTTCCAGCGCGCGCTCCAGCCCCACCTTGCCGTCGGCCACCTTAAATAGGATGGGCAAGGTCGCAACTTTAAACCCAGGGCGGTCGAGTTGGCGTAGCTTCTCAAGTTCCCCGTTGCGCAAAATGGGGTGCTTTAACTTGAGCTGGCGGCAGTTCGACGGCTCAGGCCGGAGCAGATTGCCCTCGGAGCCCAGCCGCATAATCGTTGAGGTAATCAATTCCTCGCGGATGGGATCAATCGGCGGATTCGTCACCTGCGCAAACAACTGCTTAAAATAGTTGTAGAGTAACTGAGGCTTGTCCGATAGTACTGCCAGTGGCGTGTCGGTCCCCATGGACCCGACGGGTTGGATACCGGTGAGGGCCATTGGGCCAATATTGACGCGTAAGTCTTCAAAACTGTACCCAAAGACCTGCTGTCGTTTGAGCGTGACACGGTGATCACTTTTGGGTTCTTCCTCAGGGACCTCAGGCAGTGTCTCGAAATCCACCAGGTTATCATACAGCCACTGCCGATACGGGCGCGCCTTGGCAACCGCCTGTTTCAACTCTTCATCGCTGATAATGCGGCCTTCCTCGGTATCGACCAGGAACATGCGCCCCGGCTGCAGCCGTTGCTTGATGAGCACGCGTTCGGGTGGCACGTCCAGCACACCCACCTCAGAGGCCATGATCACCAGATCATCTTTGGTGACGTAGTAACGCGACGGCCGCAGCCCATTGCGGTCGAGCACTGCCCCAACTCGTACGCCATCCGTGAAGGCAATGGACGCTGGGCCGTCCCAGGGCTCCATAAGGCAGCTATGGTATTCGTAGAAGGCCCGCTTCTCGTCGCTCATGCTCTCGTGGTTTTCCCACGGCTCGGGGATCATCATCATCATGGCCTGCGGCAACGAGCGCCCACTCAGAGCCAAAAATTCGAGACAGTTGTCGAATTTGGCGGAGTCACTACCGTCCTCCTGGATGATGGGGAAGAGCTTGTGCACATCGTCCCTAAACAGATCGGAGGCTAGCATTGCCTGGCGCGCGTGCATCCAGTTCTCGTTGCCCCGCAGAGTGTTGATTTCACCATTGTGAATCATGTAGCGATAGGGATGCGAACGCTCCCAGCTCGGGAAGGTATTCGTGCTGAAACGCGAGTGGATAACGGCCAGCGCGGTTTCCACCAGGGGGTCGGAGAGGTCAGGGTAGAACGTCAGGACTTGCCTGGGGGTCAGCATACCCTTATAGACCAGGGTTTTGTAGGACAAACTAGGAATATAAAAATAGTCCCCACCTGGGATCTTGGCATACCGAATGGCGTTCTCAGCCTGCCGGCGAATGATGTAGAGTTTGCGCTCAAAGGCCAGATCATCATGCAGATCAGCGCTGCGCTTGATAAACACCTGGCGGATGAACGGTTCCCGCGACTTTGCCGTCTCCCCCAGGTACAGATTATCGGTGGGCACGCTGCGCCAGCCGAGGACCTCCTGGCCTTCCCGGCGCACGATGTCTTCAAAGCGGCGTTCACACTGATGCCGCTGCTCCCGGTCGCGGGGCAAGAAGAGCATGCCGACGCCGTATTGTCCCGGCCGTGGCAACGGTAAGCCAATCCCGGCACAGGCATGCTGCAGAAACGCGTGCGGGACTTGCAGCAAGATACCAGCCCCATCACCAGTATTGTCCTCACAACCGCAGGCACCACGATGGTCCAGATTCTGCAATACTGTAAGAGCTTGCTGCACGATCTCGTGTGATTTCTCACCCTTGATGTTCACGACAAAGCCGATACCACAGGCATCGTGCTCAAAGCGGGGGTCGTAGAGGCCTTGTTTGTGGGGATAGCCAGGTATTGTCATACGCCTTGATGCCCCTTACTGGTTACGCGTGTCTCATTGCCGGGAGCAAGCTGTGGTGGTTGGTTAAGTTTTCTATTATGTGGGCCCAGGGAAGCGCTGTCAAGACGCAATATTGTCTTTACAGGAGCAAATTTTTCCTGTGCTGTATTATCTGACTTCCCCCTTCTAACGGTCGAGGTGATATGGAAAGGTTATCGCAGACCGCCTGGAGGTCTGAGGACATGGCAGCGATTGTCTGCAGCACAGCTTCTTCGGATTTTGCCTGCGGCCGAGATTGTTGTGACAGTTTACGAGGGGAAACCTACCGGCAGGCTGCTGGGAGGATATGACTCACCACAGGGCATAGCCGCGTATTACATACAATGCTCGTGACGACAAGACGGGGAAACAGAGACCATCGAGCAGAGCGGTGGGTGTAGGGAGGGAACCCTGCGAAGACAAAGTGACCAAACGTAGTGGCGCACTCTTACTGTTTCCAGAGAAAATAAAACTCGATCCTCAAGTTTTT
>Ga0209382_10008821_pt1 | contig 12673 bp, 7 predicted proteins | sample SoiMetdeltSBSDD5_FD_187599 | JGI IMG/M metagenome (GOLD analysis project Ga0209382, IMG submission 187599) | Bulk soil microbial communities from a Populus tree surrounding site in Tennessee, USA - Soil MetaG P. deltoides SBSDD5 (SPAdes) (version 2) | ecosystem: Environmental > Terrestrial >... | reverse complement strand
AGGGGTGCAAGAGTGCCGATGCCGCTCTGATGAGCGCGCTCGTGGAGAACCCGGATAACTACTATGTCAATGTCCACAATGCCGAATTTTCCAAGGGTGCAGTGCGTGGGCAGCTCACAAAATAGGATTGGGCATTCGCCGCCGGGTAGTTAGTGCGTTTGTACCCCAGAGGGTATGTGAACTCGCTTTTCGGACACCCTCTGGGGTTTTGTCAAGTTGTTGAAGCAGGGACGCTCATCAGGCAAGCGGGTGCCTCTCCCCGGTCCTACCTACCCTTTAGGCCGTCCGCTCGGTGCCCGTCACGTCGGCCCAACTCTCGAATTGTTGCTTCATCTCTTGACGGTAATCCGACGCCGACAGCAGATGCCGCCTGAGTCGGAAATGTTGGCAGACGGGGCTATCTCATTCAAAGTGTCAAGTTGGGCTATACCCTAGGTGGACGTCAGGGATATTGTTCCCGTTCTGTCAGTATAGGATTGATTTGTGCATTTCTTGACAGTTCTGCTCCAAGATTACAGAGTCTATCTTGACACATCGGGAGGGTCTTAGTCGCCGTTTTTGAGAGGGAAAAGGCCGGAACACTTTGGATAATTCCGACCGCCTTCTAGCTGGCAAAATGCTATTTTAGGCACAGCAGACAACACACGAGAGAATGCTGAAACGAGCCCTGGCTAGGAGAGCGCATGGTGGCGCGGATTTTTCTCTGTCATGCCAGCGAAGACAAGCTGCAAGACCGCGAAATCTATCAGTATCTGCTAGCCTCATGGTTCTCACCGCGGCTGGATGAAGAAGAACTTTACCTGGCTAGGATTGGGCTTTCCAGTAGTATTCGCGCAATAAAGGCATATGGTCCATTATTGCTCCGTTACTACCGGAAAGCATATCTGCACATCTTCCTAACGATTCATAAGGATAGAACTGGTTGCAAGCATCTTATGACGCTGCGCGTCCGGACAACGAGAAGTAACTTCCCTTGGGAAGTTACTTGGAAGTTTTACCAATTGGCCTAATGCATTTTATATTTGAAGAGCTCTGAGATCGTCTATAGCATCGGTTATCTCCAAAGATGATAAGACTTTAAGCCAATCGGCGAAACTTGCAACCACTTCTTGTTCACTCACGGTTCGCTCATTTCGGAATACGGTTCCGAGAATTGACCCAAATAGGGCAAAAAGGCCAACTCCAACGCCTAGAAATTTCAAAACCGTTCGTTTCACAACAATCTTGTCGCTTTCCGCTCTGTGGCGTGGGAAGTATTCTCAGGCTCGCTTCCAGCCGATTTTTGAACTATTGTCTAAACCTCCATAAATTCAAAAGCTTATGAAATTCTTGGAACTCCGAAAAAAATGGGCAAACGATAAGTGTTCACTATTACCGAACGAGTGAGTCAGCTATGAAGATTGTTGCTGTCCACGGCATTGCTCAGACATATGAGGGCTCGTCGACCCTCAAAAGCCAGTGGCTCCCAGCTTTACAGACAGGGCTAGAGGAGGCTGGTGTGCCGCTAGTCAAGGCGAGCGATCTCAAGGTAGTGGGATATGGTGCTCTGTTCCGTCCTGCTGGAACACGGGCAGGCAGTCTTCCACAGCTGGATGCTCGAGATGTACAACCAGGCTGGGAACAGGATCTTCTCGTCGAATGGTGGCGCGCCGCAGCGGCACTGTCGGAAGCATCTAGAATGGCTTCGGAGCCGGATGTGCTGGGTGAAGATCCGAGCATCCAAGGTCCAGATTTCCAGGGCAGGGCACGCACCCCTGCTGTCGTGCAACGTGCGCTACGCCAACTCGCGAAATCGAGGTTCTTTCAGGGGCTTGGGTCCGAGAGGGCACTGATCTTCGGCCTGAAGCAAGTACGGCTGTTCCTCCATGACCCCCAGATAAAGAGCGCGGTTCTCGAACGCGTGAGCCGAAAGGTGGATGTCAGCACAAGGGTCATCATCGGCCATTCACTTGGGTCAATCATTGCTTACGAAGCACTATGCACGCATCCAGAGTGGAACGTCCACACCCTGGTGACCCTTGGTTCGCCGCTCGGCATTGCGAGTTTAGTCTTCGATGCTCTGACTCCACGGCCCAAGGAGGGGGTAGCCGCATGGCCGCATGTGCAGCAGTGGTTCAACATTGCTGACGTGGGGGACATCGTCGCGCTCGAAAAGCAGCTCGCGCCTCGCTTTGGTCCTGTCGTTGATCGGCTGGTTTATAATGGATGGAAATCACACGCTGTTAAGAGATATCTGACCGCGCGTGAAACCGGCGAAGCAGTCGCCACCGGACTTGATCATTAATAGGTGCTCTATGAATCCTTCTGTGGATAACGAGCCTCGCTGGTATCTGATTGCCATCGGATCTCCTGTGTGCCCAAAGATGGGTCTGCCCAAGCTGGCCCGGGTCGAGAACGATATCCGGCGGGTCGTAGATATATTTACGGGCGAGCAGCAGGGCTACAAGCGGATACTCTCCGACCGCATTCGATTGGGAGCAACGGCGCAGAAAATTAAGAACGAAATGTCTGCTTGGTTTGCCGACCCTGGGCGAAAAGCGTCTGACTGTGTTGTGCTCTATATCGCAGGTCATGGGGATCAGCTGGGCGACAATCATTACCTGCTCACCTCCGACTCGACCGAGCGCGAGTTGTACCGCAAGGCCATCAAGACCAGTTCTCTTGTCGAGTTGTTGCTTGAGGGAGAGGGGGAGCGGCCGCAGCATATCCTCCTTATCCTCGATACCTGTTACGCTGGGCAGGGAGCGGATCAGGCTGCCGCTGCAGTCTCACAGGCCAGAAGCGCGGTAAGGAAAGGGGGGAGTGGTTTCTGGATCATTGCATCGGCTGACTCCCGGACCGAAGCCTCGGACGGCGCGTTCGTGGATGCCCTGTTAGCCGTAATGCAGGATGACGCCTGGATGCCGCAGGGAGGCAAGCAGTATCTGAGCCCACTTGATCTGCGTGATGCCATCAACGACTGGTTTGCGGAACAGAAACTGCATCAGCGGGCAGAGGCTACTGTCGTGGGGAGCAGAGAGCAGGCCATCTTCATCCGTAACCCGCGATATACGCGAGAGCTTGACGGCCTTGAGCTGAGCGATCAGGCGCACTGGGAGCCCAAGGCACGGGGCGTTGACGCTCCGGGCGCTCCGGGATGGTTCTTTACCGGACGGCGTGCGGCACTGCGAGAGTTATGCTCCTGGCTACAGCAGCCACAATCGGATCTCCTTGCGCGAGTAGTCACCGGTGCACCTGGCTCAGGGAAGTCGGCCATACTCGGATGGCTTGTCCTGACAGCGCAGGAGACCTCGCGACAAGCCGCATATCAGGCTAGGTTTCTTACGGACGATATGCTCATCCCTCCAGTGGGAGCTATTGCGGCCCGCTTCAATGCCCGTGGCGCTCGACTTCCAAGCATGACTGCCACGCTGGCCGCAATGCTGGGTTGCACCGCACGCGATCCAGTGGGTTTCATCCAGGAACTGGCCGAGCGCCAAGGACCGATCGGCATCGTTGTCGATTCACTCGATGAAGCTGCCGAGGCACCAAGCATCGAACGGGAATTGCTGAGTGGATTGGCCTCCTGCGCAGCGGTACGACTCATCGTCGGCAGCCGGCTCCGCAATGGCCACCCTCCTTTGGGAGACCAGGCAGTTGTCGTGGATCTCGACGCCCCGTGCTATTTCTCGCGCGCAGACCTAGTGGAGTATGTCTTTGCACGCCTCACTCGCCGTGATCCGCCGTCGGTCTATGTAGCGCCCATGCAGCATCCACATGCCCGAAGGCTGGCAGAGCTCGTCGCTGACCGCGCCGGGCACTCATTCCTCTATGCACGTCTGATCAGTCGCACGCTTGCGCTGGCAAAGACAGCGGTGGACACGACGGTACCAGGCTGGGAGAAGGAGGTGCAGATTCCGGCTGGTTTGCACGAGGCGTTCGACACCGACTTAGAGCGTTTTGGCAAGGACAAGCAGCGCCTGATAGACTTGCTCATCCCACTGGCATATGCACGGGGGAGGGGTCTGCCACAGAAGCATATCTGGTACACGGCCGCTTCGCACATTACGGGGCACGCATATGCCAACCGCGATCTTCGCGAGCTCAAAGCGTGCGCGAGTTACTATCTGGTGCAGGATACCGAAGCTGGCGAGGTTGTTTATCGTCTCTTTCACCAGACCTTTGCTGATTATCTCAAAGACCTCACGCGCGATGAAGAGGTCGAGCGTGCATTCGCCGTGGCCCTGCTCTCACTGCTGCCAATAGCGGCAAACGGTGTCGAACCGTGGAGCCAGGTGTCCGAGCCATACCTCCTGCATCACTTCCCTTCCCACGCTGCCGCCGCAGGCATTCTTGAAGAGCAGATCAGGAACCCTGGCTTTCTGCTGCACGTCTCACCTGAAGCGTTGCTACCTGAGCTTCCCCTCGTGATCTCTCCTGCCAGTCGTCGCATTGTCCACGCCTATCGCCGCGCCTCCTACTGGCTGCGCACGGGAGGCGAGGCCACTACAAAATACGCGTATCTGCTCTGGGGTGCGCTCCAGTTCGGGGCCCTGCAGTTGGCCAGGGCTCTCGAGACGCTCTGCCCACGCCTTCCCTGGCAGCCCCTTTGGGCCTGCTGGCATACCACGGTATCCAGTCATATTCTCACCCGTACTCCAGAGACCATTACTGCGCTGACGACACATAGCAATGAGCAAGGTAAGCCCGTGGCCATTTGTGGATACAATCACGGAGCGATTCAAATCTGGGACTTGATCACTGGCGAGATGCAAATGGAGTATCGGCCGGAAGGATTGCGTCCCAAGTTTAGCTTCATATCAACAAGTACAAATGTCCAGCATCTTGCTGCAGCAGTATGTAACGGACGGTGTATCGTGATTGCGGCCTGGAATGAGGGATCACTCCGAGTGCTGGATCAGGTAGACGGTACTGTCCTTGGCACCTACTCCTGCGAGGACAGCCTCAGTGCGATGTGTGTAGTCTCCCTGGAGCAAGAGGTTGTGCTCATGGCTGCTGACACAGATCTTGCTCTGCGTATCTGGCGCCTGCCCCAGCTTGAGTTGTTGCGCGAACGATACAACGCCACTGCCGCATCAATCTACAGTATGGTCGCAATGCACTTCGACGGCAAGCCAGCCGTCCTTTCGGGTGGAGACAGTGTTAGTAATGGAGAAAACGTTGAGCAGCACATGCTACGCATCTGGTGCCCTGAAGATCTCTCCGTTCTGTGGGAATTCGCTCCATCAATGTATGGTTCGATGTCTTCCGTGAGAGCGTTCCGAGCGGGTGGAAAGGACTGGATCTTTGGTCGCGGTATCTCCGGATATAATGTTATCATAGATATTGCGGCTGGAAAGAAGATCCAGATGGGGCAGGGGCCCGGCTCTAGATCCAGCTTTAGCGATCTTATTGCAGTGTGGGAACAGGAGGATCGCACCCTCATTATTGGAGCATACTACTCCCATCTACGTGTTCTGGAGATACAAAGCACGCACGGTAACGGAGTCAAGACTGCTACTGTCACTCGCGTGCCGGTCAATGCTGAAGTACATGGTAGTCACTGGTCGGATGTCATAGAGTTGTTGGGGCGTCCTGTGGTTGTGAGCGCTGACGGCCAGCAGCTCCGTATTTGGGATCTGCGTGAACTCCTGGAAGTCAGCACCCCCGTAACGGGTCGAAGTACGTCAGAATCATTCGACCTTAGCGATGCCATCATCACGCAAGTAACGGGCAATGAGCGCCTAGTTGCTGCTGGTGACGATTGGGGACGCGTCTGGGTGTGGGAGCAACATGGACAACTGTGCTGGACGAAGAAGATCGGAAGTGCTGCAATCAGAGGCCTGGCGTTTTCAGAACGTGAGAGCAAACCGATACTCGTGGTCGCCTCTGGTGACGGGAACTTGTTCGTCATCGACGTGGCGAATGGGAAATTGTTCGGTCCGCCGATTAAGGCTGGTGAAGATATTAGGGCTTTGACCGTCAGGAGCATTGCTGCTGATCCACTCGTATTTGTGTCGGTCAACCTTGGGGAAGAGCATTATGTCGTTCGGGTGTGGAATCTACGATCTGGTGAAGAGGTCGAAACGCGCCTAACGGGCAGAGACTCTCTCGGGACATACTCGTTACTGCGGGATGCGCCGGAAGGGTCGGAGCCATGGGCGTTGCAGCAGTGGGGTTCCTATAAGAGACGGACACTCTATTGTGTCACTGCTCTGCCACGACCACACGATACGTGGGTACTGATAGCCGGGCCTGGAGGAGAGGTGCTTGTCTTTGATTTGCAGTCGTTGAGAAAGATAAATGAATGGCGAGTCACCCATGGCACCTCGACCTATGTCACAAGTCTGGCAGTTACTGAAGACCGAAACAATGTGCTTACCTTTGCAGGAGCTGATAGCGGAGAACTGTTCTTGCATGACTCGAGCAGCAGTCAGCAGATCGACCGTATTATTCCTGCGCACCGAAGTGATGTGGCTGACCTGTGCATTGGCGCATCGCAAACAGGCACGTGTGTGATCTCCGGCGGCAGCGATGGCTTTGTCCGATTCTGGACGCTGCGGCTAGAGTCGCTCGGCGAGATCGAGGTCGAGACGCCGATCCGTAGCCTGTCCATGGCTGGGAATGATCTGTTATTCGTTGGTACGACTCGCGGTGTGATGATGCTTCGTCTGGATTGGGAGTTGCTGCTGTCATCAGCAGATAGGACTGGACCAAGGGTGGCGACCTAAACATCAAAGGGGATAAGTGACGCCACCAAGTCGAAGCCCGTCATGGATGACCTCGCGCGGTCAATGGATGACGCGAAAGAAGCAAGGTGCGTGGCCAGAAAACTCAAACGTCTCTTTTTTCCTCCGGTTGTGGCGGTTCCCCACCTCGGGCTTTCTCCTCTTGATTTCACCCCTAGGAGTATGCACATTCCATCGAATTTTGTGGTAACGCCGTGAGTTCACTCCAATTACCTTGATCTTTCAAGGCATTGCCTGCATCGTATCTCATCCGCTTACAAGGCCTGATGAGATAGGGGTGACACATGGGCAACTCCGGCAAAGCAATACGAGAAAACCGCACTATCACCGTTGATTTCCAGGACCCAGCCACCATTTGCCTTTGGACGTGGTCCGTTTGAGATCGGGCAATACCATCTCTGCCAAGGCGGGCCAGGGAATGACAAGAGCGAGCTGAATCAGCGGATGATTGGCCGCCACTTCAATGACAACAGGAGCCGCACGGCATGGGCTAAGTTTTGAAGAAAGGACGCGATCCTGCGTTCAGCGTTTTGATCGAGGAGAAATTTCATACATGGGCTTGTTTGCTATCCGTATCAGTTGTCGGTAATGATCCTTCATCATCCACAAGTTCCTTGGCGAACGCAATACACGCTTTGATATCCGCCTCGGTTAATTCCGGATAATCTTCAAACAAGGTTGTTAAATCAAGATCAACGGTAAGCCGTTCTAAAATGAGATCAACAGGGATACGTGTTCCTTTAATAACGGGTTTGCCTCCTAATAGTCCTAGTATTCGTACAATACGATCTTTGGTATATTCATTGGGATTTTTCATAATACGTGCATTATAGCATATGGAAATAATGTGTTTTGTTTATAAAATACGTGCCTGATAGATTAGGGGATGCCTCCTTGGTCTCAAAACTCAATGATTGGTGCAATATGTAGACATTGATTTGTAGACGCGGTTTTGAGACACATGATCAGCCGTAAATCCGTCGTTGGTTGTCCCTACGATGTACACCTCGTCGCATGCCACCTCCCCGCTTCAGCTCGGTGAGGGCTTGTGGGACACGATGCCTTGGCGCAACTGGGTGGTCATCTGATGGACATCATCTTTGTTGAGGTCGAGTGCTCGAGCCATTTGGGCATTAGAAAGGTTAAGACCCATGAAGTACAGACACAGCATCCAGATACGAAGCGGTTGATGATGACCGGCACAGAGGGTGTCGGTCAAATCGTCAAAGCGACAATGGCACGACTGACACCGGTAGTGTTGGCGGTCAGGCTGGGTGTTGACGTGCCCTTGCTTGGTGATCTAAGAGCTGTCGCAATGGGGACACTGCACGCCTTTTGGCCAGCGTATCCCGCGGACAGTAGCGAAACATTTGGCGTCGTAGATGAGAGATTGAATGTGTATCATGGCGCCAGTATCGCTTGTCGTATGGCCTGAAACAAGAACCCTAAACCAGTGGAATACACCGAAGGAGTCGGAGGTCACTCAACTCCCCGGAATCCATATTGAGCCTCAGCTTTTTGGCTCTGGCCAATACGAATAAAAACGTGACGACTTTTTCCGAGGAATAGACGACCGATGGAGGCGTAATTTTCATCATCCCAGATGGAACCCTCCCCGAACAGGTAAAAGCGCCCGGGTAGTGCCCTCTGGAATCGTACCGGATACATGAGACTTCAACAAATCCTGATAATCTCTACTCAAATCCTGCTGTTGACGAGGAGGTAAGTGATGGACCCGCAATCCCAGGTCACCAGGTTCTGTGTCGTGGCGCTGTTTCTGACCCTAATAAGTATGGCTTTCCTGCCAACTCTTGGCTCTACGGAGAGTGATCCGACCACTTTACAGCACCGGGGTAGCGAGCGTATTGACCATTATATCCACCACTTTCGGAAGACGGGCGACGCTGAAACATACCGCAGGGAGTTATCCCAGGCGTCCGACGAGCTAACCGCGAGTTACGAAGCGTTCTTGAATAGAGGGGATCTAGCAGCAGCGGCCTGGAGTGCGATCAGACTTGGAGATAGTCAGCGCATGCAAAATGCCTGGCAACAAGCCGTGGCTGTATATAGTCGCGCCTATGACCTTGCCAAACAGGCGAAGCATATAGCGTACCAGGCGCAGGCTCTGATGGGACAGGGTCGCGCAGAATTATATGGCTTGCGCGATTATGGTGCAGCAGCTACTCACATCGAGCAGGCGGTGTCGCTGAGTTCCCAACTTACAGACAAGAGCTTTCTCTTCAGATCTTTGGACTACCTGGCCCAACTTCAGGTGAGTCGTGGCGAGTTGGTTGCCGCCGCCGATACGCTCAATCGCGCCTTTGCCATGGCCGAGACTTTAACAGACCGGTCGCTATTGTTCTCTGGCTATCTGGATCGCGCCGAGGTGTACCAAAAGCTGGCAGAAAAGTGTGATTATCAGCGTACCTTTGCTCCATGTTACGAGGCGCTGCAGCGTGCCAAGGCTGACTATGAACAGGCGCTGGCGATCGCGCGTCAACTTGGCTACGATGGCCTGGCTGAGCAGGCCACCGGATTTTTGCGACGGCTCGAAGAGCGTCGCTCCCTGATACAAACCCAGGAACGCCTCCACAATCAGCTTATTCAGCAGAAACTCTTTCATCCGCAAAAGCCGAGCGATGTCTTGGTGCAAGAGCAATTTATTGCGGGTGGTCAGCACATCCCCGCCGAATTGATCGGCTTTATCCAGAAAGCCGGGGGGTTTTCTGGTGGCGATGCACGTAGCCTGTATGTTCAGGGATTGTCCCACGACATGCAGGGGGACAACGATGCCGCTCTGGCTTCGTACCTCAAGGCGGTGGAGATACTCGAAGTCGATCGCCGCAATCTGCGTGAGGAGAAGAGTCGAGGCACTTTCCTTGAGGACAAAATTGAGTTTTACTATACCCCAATTCTGCATTTACTCGAGCGGCGTCGTATGGCAGAGGCATTCGAACTCCTCGAACGATCCAGAGCCCGAGCCATGGCCGACTTGCTGGCCAGCAAACAATTACAACAGTCCAAACCACGCGACCGGGAGCTTTACGCCGCATCTTTGCAGATTAAAACGACCATCGCACAACTGCAAAAAGAGCTGTTTCGCCTAAGAAGCCAGGCTGATCGTGAGCAGTATGCGGCGAGCATCGCTACCATCGAGCAAAACATCCAGAGGCTTGAAGGTGAGCACAGGCGGCTGGCACAGCGCATGACCATAGAAGCTCCGAGCCTGCTGCGGTTACTGGTATCACAGCCTGTGTCCCTACAGCAGTTTCAGCAATCCATGCGGCAGGATCGCTACGAAGTGCTGCAATACCTGGTGCTCGAAAGCGCCGTCATCGTATGGCATATCGGCGGCGATACGGTGCACGTCAGATCAGTGTCTCTTCCCCGCTCCGAGGTCATCCATAAGGTTGCCCGGCTGCGCCGTAGCTTGACCGACAAAAACGTGACGTTTGATGCCCAGACAGCCAGGGAGTTGTTTCTCTTTCTGATTCAGCCAGTCCTGCAGTGGGTCAGAACCGACCACCTGGTGATCATGCCGCATGAGGATCTCAACTATATTCCCTTTCAGGTGTTACAAAATCCGGCAGATAATCGTTATCTCGGGGAACGATTGCAGATCTCGTATGCTTCCAGCGCCACGATTCTGCTAAGCCTGCAACAGGCAGGCAATATCGCCAAAGGACGGTTGCTGGCAGTTGCCGACCCGGATATCATCGAGGCTCCGGATGAGGTAGAGACAATCGCTCGTCTGTACCCTAGCACCAGCCGCGTGGTCTCCAATGTCTTGGTCAAGGAGGCAGCCCTGAAGACGTTGGTAGGAGAGTACAATCTGCTGCACCTCTCTGTCCACGGTGTATTCGATCCCCAGGAACCGCTCCTATCTCATCTCAAATTCCGAGCCGATAACCGTGATGACGGCAAGCTAACAGCCGCGGAGATATTTGGCCTGCCATTGGGCCAGGCACGTCTGGTGGTATTGAGCGCTTGTGAGACGGGACAGGTGGAAGCCACACACGCCAATGAAATTCTGGGTTTGGTACACGCTTTCCTCTATGCGGGTGCACAAAGCCTGGTGTTGTCGTCTTGGAAAGTAGACTCAGCGTCAACTGCCTTGTGGATGGAAACCTTCTATCGAGAAGTGCAAACCCAGCCCCTCAGCGTTGCAGCGCACAAGGCTCTGATGGTGGTGCAGCAACGTGCTGAATACCGCCATCCGTACTACTGGGGAGCTTTTTCGCTGATTGGAAAGTAGCCGTGACAGAGCCCTGGAACAACTTCAGCGATAAGCTCAAGGTCCTGCTAGGAAATTGGGCTACCTATAGCACTGTTTCGAGCTTTGCACTGTATCTCCTGGGTTATCTTGCCTTGCGGTTTCACCTCACTGCTATGGGTATTGGCACCGATCTTACCGTCCTCGATGAGCGCTACCTGTTTACCGGTGCCAAATTTCTGATCTATTTGGTCTCCTCTGTCCCTATTATAGTGCTGTTAACATTGGTACTGGGCCTCCCCGTGTACGTATTGTACCGTCTCGGCCTCGGCGAGCTTTGGCACAAACTCTGGATTTGGTGTACTATCCCCAGCCGGCTCGGCTTGGCGGGAATTGTCTTGTCCGTAGTGTTGATCCAGTTCGTCATGCGTCAGTGTTTTTTCTTGAGCAATTTGCTACTGGCCCCGCACCTCCCCAAACCGGCCTGGCTAGGAACACTGCTTCTGGCTCAAACCGACAGTCTGATGGCGTTATACTTTGCTGGCCTGGTTGCAGGCACCGTTTTGACTGGTGGGTTGTGCTGGCTTGCCGTACATGGTCAAGAACACACGCCATGGTCACACTTCCTGGTCAGGCTTTTAACCTTTTTGGTAGCCGTGCAGCTTTTGATGCTGCCTGTGAATTACGGGGTGCTCATTGTCGACAAAATTCTACCCAAAGTGGCCACTCTGGGCGACCAGATAGCACTTAGAGAAGGGCAACAGGCATGGCTTGTCTGGGAAGGCAAAGATGGGTTGACCTATTTACTCTGGGACAGGGAAGTGAGTAAGGACGCACAAAAGAGGCTAATCACCTTGCCGCGTACTGAAGTCAAAAAGGTCGAGATTCTCGCCTATGATCGTATTCTGCATATGCTCTTTGGCAGCAAAACCAGTGCGAATACTGCTGCGCCGGGGAGCAACAGGAGGCGTCCGTGAACGTACACGAATTGGGCTCCTGGGATATGGAGCGCGTCAAACAGCCCACCCCCATGTCGGTGTTCCTTCGTCCCCTGTGCGCTTCCTGGCTCGTCGTCTGGATGATCTTCCTGGCGGTATCCGTCGCAGCACAGACAGAGACTTTCTTAGAAAAGGTACTCCGCATCGCCGGTATTTCCGCGACTCCTAGCCAGCAAAAAGGGCCTGGAGACGAGAGAGACACCGGCGATATCTGGGTGGTCACGTTATCGCAAGGCACTCGCCAGCGGCTGACCCGAGGTGGAGGTTACCGTTCTCCTGTGTTTGCGCTGGGGGGCGAGCATATCTTGGCGCTAAAAGGCTATAATATCGTACGGATTCCCATGTTTGGCGGCGAAGCAAAGACGCTATACGCCATCCCAGGAGCTCTAAAACTGGTAGGGTCCAGTAAGGACGATCAGGATACGGTGTTGCTTCTCACTGAAGATGCTGACGATCGCCTTACGGTTGGTCTGCTCACAGTGCGCAGTGGACAGATCACCACGCTTACCTACAATAAGAAATCCAAGGACGACCAGCGTCTACTCATACACCTGAAGGGATGGGAACGGGTATATGACGGCACGACACTCTACGTCAAGGAGGAAACCAAACAGGGCATGGGTGGGCGCTGGCAGTGGACGGATGTGTATCTGAAGCGTGGGGACCAGGAGCCTATGAATCTTAGCAAGTGTGATGGCATTGTCTGCGGACAGCCGTCTCTCTCTCCTGACAGT
>Ga0209382_10008818_pt1 | contig 12674 bp, 9 predicted proteins | sample SoiMetdeltSBSDD5_FD_187599 | JGI IMG/M metagenome (GOLD analysis project Ga0209382, IMG submission 187599) | Bulk soil microbial communities from a Populus tree surrounding site in Tennessee, USA - Soil MetaG P. deltoides SBSDD5 (SPAdes) (version 2) | ecosystem: Environmental > Terrestrial >... | reverse complement strand
AGATCGTGCTCGACCGGCCCATCAAGACGCTGGGCCTGCAGCCGACCCGCGTCGCGCTGCACCCCGAGGTGATCGTGCAGGTGACGCTCAACATCGCCCGCTCCGAGGACGAGGCCGAGCGCCAGGCACGCGGCGAGGATGTGACGGTCGTCAAGGAGGAGGGCGTTGAGCTCGAGACCTTCAACCCCGATGCACTTTTCGAGGAGGAGGCCCTGGCACGGCAGCGCGGGGAGGATGAGCAGCCCGAGGTGCCCGAGGAGAAGGCCTAGCCCGTCTCGCACCACTCCCGAGAGAGGCCACCCGCGGTCGGCAATCGCCAGCACCGACCGCCGGTTCGCGATTGTCTACCCGCCCGTGCCCAAGTTGCCGCAGCAAGCAACCTTGAACCTTGCCGGTAGCATTAGCGTTCCACTTTCGTATAATGTGGGATCAACGACGTCACGCTTGGGGGAGCAGAAGGGACAGGAGTCGCAATCGCAGCTGGTGTTGCGTCATGTTCAGCTTGCTCGATATCCTATTGCGTCGCATCGTTCGCAATGGGGCCCTCACCTTCGTCGATGCGGGCGGAGCGGTGCATCGCTATGGCGATGGCCAAGGCCGCCAGGTCGCGGTGCAGATCGCCGACAAGCGCCTGGAGCGGCATCTGGTGCTCGATCCGCAGCTGGCCCTCGGCGAGGGCTACATGCAGGGGCGGCTCAAGATGATCGAGGGCCGCATTTACGATCTGCTAGCCCTCTTGCTCTCCAACATCCAGCACCAGCCCGAGCCGCGCTGGACCAGGGGCCTGGTGGTCGCCCGCTATCTGATACGGCGTCTCATGCAGTTCAATCCGTCGGGACGGGCGCAGCGCAATGTGGCGCATCACTACGACATCAACGGCGCCATCTATGACCTCTTCCTCGATCGCGACCGGCAATACTCCTGCGCTTACTTCACGGAGGGCGCCACCCTCGAGGAGGCGCAGCTCGCCAAGAAGCGCCACCTGGCCGCCAAGCTCGCCATCACGCCGGGCCAGCGCGTGCTCGATATCGGCTCGGGCTGGGGCGGGCTCGGCCTCTACCTCGCCAAGATCGCCCACTGCGACGTCACCGGCGTGACGCTCAGCAGCGAGCAACTGAAGATCTCGCAGGAGCGCGCCCTCAGAGAGGGCCTGGCCCGCGCCGCTCGCTTCGAGTTCAAGGACTACCGCAAGGTCGAGGGCCAGTTCGATCGCATCGTGTCGGTGGGCATGTTCGAGCATGTGGGCGTCAACCACTACGTGACCTTCTTCCGCAAAGTGCGCGATCTGCTTGCCGACGACGGCGCGGCGGTCATCCATACCATCGGCCGCTCCGAGCCGCCGACGGTGACCAATCCGTTCATCGCCAAGTACATCTTCCCCGGCGGCTATATCCCGGCGCTGTCGGAGATGGTGGCGGCCATCGAGCGCTCCGGCCTCATGATCAGCGACCTGGAAGTGTTGCGGCTGCACTACGCCGATACGCTGCGGGCCTGGCGCGAGCGCTTCCTCGCCAACTGGGACCACGCTGCCGGCATCCTCGATGAGCAGTTCTGCCGGATGTGGGAGTTCTATCTCGCCGGCTCCGAGACGGCCTTCCGCTACCAGAACCTGGTTGTGTTCCAGGTCCAGCTCGTCAAGCGCATCGGCGCGCTGCCGACGACCCGCGACTACATGCTGACCGACGAGCACCGTCTGCTGGAGCAGGAGCAGATCGAGGCCCGTCCGCGCATGGCGGGCGAGTAGCCGCCGCAGTGGCCGATTCGCGCACTAAAGCGATTTCTGGTCGCAATGTGCATTGCGGTGATGAGGCGTATTGACCGGCGCGGAATCGGCTAAGCCTCGCGCCATGACCGAAACCGCACGCCGCAAGCCCACCGAGGCGCCGGGTGGGGCGGCCTCGCCCGAGGCCCTGCCCTTCCGCGCCGCCCCCCACAACCTCGAGGCCGAGCAGGCTCTCCTGGGTGCCATGCTCGTCAACAACGAGGCGCACGACCGCGTCTCGAGCTTCCTGGAACCCGACCACTTCTACGATCCCCTGCACAAGCAGATCTACGAGACGGCCTCCAAGCTGATCGCCTCGGGCAAGCAGGCGACGCCGATCACGCTCAAGACGTTCTTTGAGACGGCAGAGCCGATCGATGCCGGCCTCACCGTGCCGCAGTACCTGGGACGGCTGGCCGCCAACGCCGCCACCATCATCAACGCCCGCGATTACGGCCGCACCATCCACGACCTCGCGACCCGGCGCGGGCTGATCGTGATCGGCGAGGATGTCGTCAATGCCGCCTACGACTCGCCCGTCGACTTCCCGCCCAAGGAGCAGATCGAGGAAGCCGAAACGCGCCTCTTCGCGCTGGCCGAGACCGGCAAGTACGGCCAGGGGTTTCTCAACTTCAATGCGACGCTGACCCAAGCCATCGAGATGGCGAACAATGCCTACCAGCGCGACGGCGGACTCTCCGGCCTCGCCACCGGGCTCAAGGACCTCGACGCCAAGATGGGCGGCTTGCAACCCTCCGACCTCATCATCATCGCGGGGCGGCCGGGGATGGGCAAGTCGTCGCTGGCGACCAATCTCGCTTTCCATATCGCCAGGTCGCGTGCGCGCTCGCTTGCCGAGCGCCCCGAGCTGAGGGCCGACGACCCCTCCCATGACGGGGCGGTGGTCGGCATCTTTTCGCTGGAGATGTCGGCCGAGCAGCTCGCCACGCGCATCCTCTCCGAGCAGTGCGGCATCCCCTCCGAGAAGATCCGCCGCGGCATGATCGACGAAGGCGAGTTCAAGCGCCTGGTCGAGGCGAGCCAGGAGATCGCCAGCTTGTCGCTCTACATCGACCAGACCGGCGGCATCACCATCGGCCAGCTGGCGGCGCGCGCGCGGCGCCTCAAGCGCCAGCATGGCCTGGGTCTCGTGGTGGTCGACTACCTGCAGCTGCTGGCGGGCTCCGCCAGAAGGGCCAATGAGGGGCGCGTGCAGGAGGTGGGGGAGATCACGACAGGCCTGAAGGCGCTGGCCAAGGAGCTGAATGTGCCGATTCTGGCGCTGTCCCAGCTCTCGCGGGCGGTGGAGAACCGCGAGGACAAGCGGCCGCAGCTGGCGGATTTGCGCGAGTCGGGCTCCATCGAGCAGGATGCCGATGTTGTCATGTTCGTGTACCGGGAGGAGTACTATGTTGAGCGCTCCAAGCCGGCGGAAGGCACGCTCGAGTTCCAAGACTGGCAAACAAAGATGAGCATCATCAGCGGCAAGGCCGAGGTGATCATCGGCAAGCAGCGCCACGGCCCCACCGGCACGGTGCAGCTCCAGTTCGAGGGCAGCGTCACCCGCTTCTCCGATCTGGCACGCGAGCGCTACATGCCGGAGCGGCACGAGTGACGCGAAGCGACACCACCACCCACAGCTCGGCTCGTCCCAGGGCCCCGGTGCCCTTGTCCGCGCGCGCCGTGCTCAGCGTCGACCTCGCGGCGCTGCGCGCCAACTGGGCGCGGCTGAACCAGGCCTCGGGTCGGGCGGAATGTGCCGGGGTCATCAAGGCCGACGCCTACGGCCTGGGGCTCGCGCCGATCGCCAAGGCGCTGACCAGCGAGGGCTGCAAAACCTTTTTCGTTGCCAGCATCGACGAGGGGCGAACCGCGCGGGCGGTCCAGCCCGGTGCCACCGTCTACGTGCTCGACGGTCTGCTGCCGGGAGCCGAGGCCAGTTATGCCGGCTTCGACTTGCGCCCGGTGCTCTCGAGCCTGGCCGAGGTGCGCGATTGGGCCGCCTACTCGCGCGCCCGCGGACGCCGGCTGGCGGCGGCGGTGCATGTCGACACGGGCATGAACCGGCTCGGCATGCCCGAGAGCGAGGTCGAGCAGCTGGCGGCTTCCCCGGACCTGCTCGCCGCCTTCGACCTGACGCTGGTGATGAGCCACCTGGCCTGCGCCGACCACGCCGACGATGCCATGAACGAGCGCCAGCGGCTGCGCTTCGAGGAGTTGCGGGCCAAGCTGCCGCCGGCGCCGGCGAGCCTCTCCAACTCCGGCGGCACGTTTTTGGGCGCGCGCTATCATTTCGACCTGGTGCGCCCCGGCATCGCGCTTTATGGCGGCCGCGCGCACGAGGGCGAGCCCAACCCGATGCGGACGGTGGTGCGCCTCGCCGCCCGCATCCTGCAGGTGCGCGAGGTGGCGCCGGGCGCCAGCATCGGCTACGGCGCCACCTACAAGGTGCAGGCGCCCTCGCGCATCGCCACCATTGCCGTGGGCTACGCCGATGGCTTTCTGCGCGCCTTGAGCGTGGCCACCGGCGAGGCGGGCCCCGTCGGCTACATCGGCGACTACCCGGTGCCGATCGTCGGCCGCGTGTCGATGGACTTCATTACGGCCGACGTCACCAGCGTACCGCCGGAGCTGGCGCGGCGCGGCGCCTGGGTCGAGGTAATGGGCCAGCGCGTCACCGTCGACGACCTCACCGATCGTGCCGGAACCATCGGCTACGAGCTGCTCACCCGGCTCGGCCAGCGCGTCTATCGCGTCTATGAAGGTGCGGGAGCCTGAAGGCATGGCGAGACCCGCCAAGAGCCAGTTCGTTTGCCAGAACTGCGGGGCGGTGTCGCCGCGCTGGGCCGGCAAGTGCGCCGCCTGCGGCGAATGGAATACGCTGACCGAGGAGGCCGACGTCGCCGCACCGCCGGGCTCCGGCTTGACGCGGTCGTCGAAGGGGCGCGCCGTCGAGCTCGAGACCCTGACCAAAGCCACCGACAAGATTGCGCGCATTCCCACAGGCCTTGCCGAGCTCGACCGCGTCACCGGCGGTGGCATCGTGCCGGGCTCGGCACTGCTGATCGGCGGCGAGCCCGGCATCGGCAAGTCGACGCTGCTGTTGCAGCTTGCCGCCGCCTTTGCCAGCGCCGGCCGGCGCGCCGTCTACTTCTCGGGCGAGGAGGCAGCCGCGCAGGTGCGGCTGCGGGCCGAGCGCCTCGGCCTGTCGGACGCGCCGCTGGCGCTCGCCTGCGAGACCAATGTCGGCAACATCCTCGCCACCTTGGCCGACGGCAAGCCGGCCGACCTGGTCGTGGTCGACTCCATCCAGACGCTGTGGGCCGACGCCCTCGAGGCGGCGCCCGGCACGGTCAGCCAGGTGCGCGCCGCCACGCAGTCCCTGGTGCGCTACGCCAAGGGGCAAGGCGCCGCCCTCGTGCTCGTCGGCCACGTCACCAAGGATGGACAGATCGCCGGGCCGAAGGTGATCGAGCACATGGTCGACACGGTGCTCTACTTCGAGGGCGATCGCGGACATGCCTTCCGCATCCTGCGCGCAGCCAAGAACCGGTTCGGCGCCACCGACGAGATCGGCGTGTTCGAGATGGCGTCCGAAGGCCTGCGCGAGGTCGCCAACCCCTCCGAGCTGTTCCTCGGCGATCGCCTGGCCTCGACGCCCGGATCGGCGGTGTTTGCCGGCGTCGAGGGCACGCGGCCGATCCTGGTGGAGATCCAGGCCCTGGTGGTGGCCTCGGGGCTCGGCACGCCGCGCCGGGCGGTGGTCGGCTGGGACGCCAATCGCCTGTCCATGCTGCTGGCCGTCATCGATGCGCGCTGCGGCATCAGCTTCGCCCAGCACGACGTCTATCTCAACGTCGCCGGCGGCCTGAAGATCACCGAGCCCGCGGCCGATCTCGCCGCCGCCGCAGCCCTGCTCTCGTCGATTTCCAATATTGCCCTACCGCCTGAGAGGGTTTACTTCGGAGAGATCAGTCTGTCGGGGGCGGTCAGGCCGGCCGGTCACATGCTCGTGCGTCTCAAGGAGGCCCAGAAACTGGGGTTCAAGCAAGTGCTCCTTCCGGCCGCCGGCGAGCTCGACAAGGGCGGGCTCAAGCTTGCGCTGTCGCGCGTGGCCCAAGTCAGGGACCTGGCGGAGGTACTTGGGCTATAGGGTGGGACTAGACCATGATTGCTGGGTTTTCGTATCTCGACGCCGCCCTCATTGCCATCGTCGGCATATCGGGGATCGTGGCCATGTACCGCGGGCTGACCCGCGAGGTGCTGTCGATCCTGTCGTGGGTGGCGGCCGCGGCGGCATGCGTCTATTTCGTCTTCAAGTACAAAGCGGAAGCGCAGCAGATCGCCGATCAGTTCCATGCCCCCGTGCTGGTCGCCCAGGTCGCCGTCGGCGGCATTATCTTTTTGGTTGTATTGATCATCGTTCATCTCATCACGGCGCGCATCTCCGACACGGTGCTGGACAGCCGCGTGGGTGCCATCGACCGCATCCTGGGCTTCCTGTTCGGGCTCGTGCGGGGCTTCGTGTTGGTGGTGATACCGTTCATGTTCTACGAGTCGTTCGTGGAGCGGCCGGAGCAGCAATACCCCTGGGTTCGCGATGCGGTCTCCAGGCCCTACATCAAATCGACCGGCGATTCGCTGCGCATCATGCTGCAGCGCATGGTCCCATCCACGCTGATGGGCCCGGAGCAACAGCAGGGACAGCTTTTGCAAGATCATAACAACGCCGTTGCCGGCCCCGGTGGCAAGCGCGTGCGAGTTGTCCTATATCCAGCTGGCCCCACGGCACCCAACGCCTGAGTCTCGGCGGCCGTCCGGGGAATCGTGCCGGATCGAGAGGCCGCCCATGAGAATTGCCCGCGACCAGGGTGAGGCCCCGCACGAGCCGGGCGGATGGCCGGGCGGCGACGACAGGCTGCGCGAGGAATGCGGCGTGTTCGGCGTGTTCGGCAACGAGGACGCCGCGGCGCTGACCGCGCTGGGCCTGCACGCCCTGCAGCATCGCGGCCAGGAGGCGGCCGGCATCGTCACCTACGACGGCGCCCACTTCCATTCCGAGCGCCGCCTGGGCCTCGTCGGCGACAACTTCAACAAGGCCGAGGTGATCGGCCGGCTCAAGGGCCACGTCGCGCTCGGCCACAACCGCTACTCCACCACCGGCGACACCATCCTGCGCAACGTCCAGCCGCTGTTTGCCGATCTCGACACCGGCGGCTTCGCGCTGGCCCACAACGGCAATCTCACCAACGCGCTCACCCTGCGGCGCGACCTCATCTCGTCGGGCGCCATCTGCCAGTCGACCTCCGACACCGAGGTCATCCTGCATCTGATGGCCCGCTCGCAGCGCCGGCGCATCGTCGAGCGCTTCATCGAGGCGCTGCGCCAGATCCAGGGTGCCTATGCGCTGGTCTGCCTCACCAACGACATGCTGATCGGCGCGCGTGACCCGATCGGCATCCGGCCGCTGATGCTGGGCCGACTGGGTTCCGCCTATGTGCTGGCGTCGGAGACCTGCGCGCTCGACATCGTCGGCGCCGAGCTCGTGCGCGAGATCGAGAACGGCGAGATCGTCACCATCACCGCCGAGGGGGTCGAGAGCCACCGCCCCTTCCCGCGACGCCCGGCGCGGCCCTGCATCTTCGAGTACATCTATTTCGCCCGGCCCGACTCCATCGTCGGCGGCAGCAACGTCTACGACATGCGCAAACAGATGGGCGCGCAACTCGCGCGCGAGGCGCCGACCAAGGCCGACGTGATCATCCCGATCCCCGACTCCGGCGTGCCGGCGGCCATCGGCTACGCGCAAGAGAGCGGCATTCCCTTCGAGCTCGGCATCATCCGCAACCACTACGTCGGGCGCACCTTCATCGAGCCCGAGCAGCGCATCCGCCAACTCGGCGTCAAGCTCAAGCACTCGGCGAACGCGTCAGCCGTGCGCGGCAATCGCATCGTGTTGCTCGACGACAGCGTCGTGCGCGGCACGACGTCGAGGAAGATCGTGCAGATGATGTTCGAGGCCGGCGCCCGCGAGGTGCACCTGCGCGTGTCGAGCCCGCCCATCACGCACCCGGACTTCTACGGCATCGACACCCCGCGCCCGACCGAGCTGCTGGCGGCCAACATGTCGGTGCCGCAGATGCGCGAGTTCGTCGGCGCCACCAGCCTGGCGTTCCTGTCCGTCGACGGCATCTACAAGGCGCTCGGCTACGAGCGGCGCGATCCGGTCTCCCCGCAGTTCACCGACCACTGCTTCACCGGCGACTACCCCACCGAGCTCGTCGACCGGGACGGCCCGGCGCACGGCACCCAGCTGTCGTTTCTCGCCGAGGTTAGATAGAGCGTCCCCGGTGTCGCATCTCAGTGGCTGTGGCCGGCGGCTTTCTGCAGGTCGCTGAGGGGGACGATGCGGTCGTGCAGGGGGAGGAGCTGGTCGACGGCGAGGCCCTGCTTGGTGATGTTCTCGAGCAGGCTGACGTTGAAGGGGTTGGGCGGGCTCATCGGCGCCACGTTGGGCGCCGGCGGCGTGTAGGCGTCGGCCTGGATCAGGAGCTTCTCCTTCGGCAGGTACACCATCAGCATGTCGTCGGCGTGCTGGATGCCGGCGATGTGGCGCACCTCGACCGTGCGGGTGCCGTCGCTCAGCTCGAGACGGTCGCGCACGCCCTGCACGGCGGCCTTGCGGCCCGATCGCGCGAGGTGATCGGGCCCCACCGTCGCCGGCGCCGCGACGATCTGCTCGAAGAACGCACGGCTCGCGTCCTGCGTGACGATCGTTGCGCCTTCCCCCGCGAAGGCGCGCACGCCACCGGAGTGATCGAAGTGGTGATGGCTCACGATCAGGTACTTGATGGGCTTGCCCGGCGCGAGCTTGCGGGCTTCGCCGATGACGGCCAGCGCCCGATCGTCGTTCAGCGGTCCCTCGGCGACGATCAGGTGGTCCGCCATCTCGATCACGACGCTGTGGTGCGTGCCGCCGGTCACGTACCACACGCCCTCGGCCGCCTTGGCGCTCTGCACGCGCATGTAGGGATTGCCGGCCAGCCGCACGTTGTCGGGCACCGTGATGTCGGCCGGGGCGTTGGCGCGCACCTCGGTGACGGTGAGCTCGAGCGCCGGGAAGCCGCCGTAGGTCTGGCGGATCTTGGTCGGGAACTTGACGCCGCCGAAATCACGATAGTCGGCGTAGCTCACCTGGATGGCCATGTCGCCGAGGACGGGATTGGAGAGCGTGGCTTCGACGCGCTCGACCAGGTTGGCGGCATCGAGCGACGCGGTGGCGCGAAAGCGGCCGGGAATCCCGAACGCGATCGTGCGTCCCTGCACGCCGGCGGGATTGGCCATCGCCGCCTTGATGATCCCGTGCGGCGTCGACCAGAACTGGAACTGCCGATCGCTGAGCGCGATCGGCGCGGCCACCGTGTTCTCGCCCATCACGTTCCAGGCGTGATCGCCGCTGAGGACGAACACCTGCCGGTGCTCGCCGCGCACGTAGGCCCCGCCGCCCACGGGCGGCTCGAGCGCGCGCGTGCGCATCATGTCATCGCGCAGCGAGGCCGTCTCGTAGTTGACGACGCGGCTGAAGGTGCGCACGTTGAACTGCGGCCACGGCTGGCCGGGCGTGTAGCTCTGCCCGACCTGGAAGACGACGCCGCTGCCCTGGATGGCGATGGACTTGGCCTCGCCCAGCGCCTTGGAGGCGGCCTCCAGCGTGGCCTTGGCGTCCTGAGCCTCGGCGGCGAACGGCACCAGGGAGAGGACTGCGGTCAACAGCGCGGCCAGCATTCGCATTCCGACCTCCCGAAGGTTTGGTGTGGGATCGCCCAGGGCGAGAGAGTGCACCGGGACGGGTCGGCTGTCGAGCCTCGCCCGCCGCCCTGCCAGCGCGGCGGCCGTGATTGGATGCCGGCTCGGACCCGCTTCGGCAGCACCCGCCCACAACAAGACCTGCAGCTCGGGTGACCCGCATCCGCACCGAGCAGCTCGGCAAATATCGCCAACCTAGTGAACTCCTCCAGCGCATCACGTTCCACCCGAAGCAGGCAGGTGCACATTTGCCCGGGGTTGAAGCGGCAATGTGGTTTTGACCGGCGCTGTCGGAGGCAGAGCGGACCGATCGCGGTCAGCGCGAAGCCGAAGTGAATGACCCGAAGCGGATGTTGAACGACTCCTGCCGGAGACGATCGTCCAGTGCTGGCCAGTTGGGTCCATGCCCGTCCGGTACGTCGGGTCGACCGTACCGCTAAAACTTCCAATCCAACTCTGATCGTGCCAGGCTTACGCGATGCGACCTCTTCGGTATTCCATCAATGTCACGTTGGACGGCTGCGTCGATCATCGTGCAGGTTCCACGGACGAAGAACTGCATCGTTTCTGGGCCGAGAAGCTCGCCCAGGCCGATGCCCTGCTCTTTGGCCGGGTCACCTACGAAATGATGCAGGCCGTGTGGCGGTGGCCGGCAAATGGGCTGCGGCCCGAATGGATGGCCGAGTGGATGGAACCCTTCGCCCGCACGATCGACGCCGCAAAGAAATACGTCGTGTCGAACACGCTGGAGCGGGTTGATTGGAACGCGGAGCTGGTGCGCGGAGATTTGGCTAAGTCGGTCGAGCAGCTCAAGCGGGGAGCAGGGGCAGGCAAGGGACTGTTCGTGGGAGGCGTGACGCTCCCGCTGGCATTGGCGGAGCTGGGATTGATCGATGATTACGAGTTCGTGGTGCACCCCAGGCTGGCGGGCCACGGGCCGACGTTGTTCGCGGGGCTATCGAAGTATGTCGACTTAAAGCTCGTGAGCCGACGGGAGTTCGGCTCGGGCGCGGTGGCGCTGCGGTATGCGCCCAGAACGTAGCCATCGGGCTTGTTAGCCCGACTAGGCCGCGTGGGCACCAAAGACACTGATACGTCCTTGTCCGTCGCGGCCAATCTCGCAGCGGCGCTTGAAATTCCTGCTATGCGGAGCGAGGCCGATCGAGTCTGTTTATGGCAGTGCGCCCCGAAGGCGCGAACCATCAGTGAGGGAGGGTCTCACCCGGATAATTGTCGATAGGTCCGGAAGCTGGCGAGCGGCTTGGTCGGGCAACCGGCGGGTCGGAGCCTCGCGACAAAGGTCGCCTTGGGCGGCTGAGCGATCCGGCGGGCCGTAACGTGAGTGAAGCCTGAGCAGGCCTCGATAGTGACAATGCGGATGCCGACCCTCCTGCCATTTGGGGAAGGCTGTATGAGCGGGGAAGCAATCGACATGCGCACTCGCTCGATCCGCCGGGGTAGTAGGCACGGCACGTTGGAAAGGTGGTTCGGGTAATCGGGGGAGACCCGTTGATGGCGAGGGTAGCGGCCTCAACGTCGCGCAAGGCGACGGCCATGACGGTAGTCGGACAGGGTCATAGGAGCGTCGAGGCCGGGTAATGCTGGCGGAGCAAAGGACCCTGACTTCTGGTGCGCTTTCGAAGATGGTGAGGTGAAGGTGATTGGCGATGAGCCTCGCAACACCTGAGAAGATCCGGAGCCTTCAGAGGAAGCTCTATCGCAAGGCAAAGGCGGAGCCAGCTTTCCGCTTCTACGTACTCTACGACAAGATTTGCCGCGAGGACATTCTGCGCCAGGCCTATGGGTTGGCCCGCGCCAATGCGGGTGCTCCGGGCGTGGACGGGGTGAGCTTTGCTCAGATCGAGGCGTCGGGTCTGGAGGCATGGCTGGCAGGCCTGCGCGTGGACTTAGTCGCGAAGACGTACCGGCCCGATCCGGTGCGGCGGGTGGTGATCCCAAAACCGGATGGAGGCGAGCGACCGCTCGGCATTCCGACCATCCGGGACCGGGTGATCCAGACCGCCGCCAAGCTCGTGCTGGAACCGATCTTCGAGGCCGACTTCGAGGACAGTGCGTATGGCTATCGTCCCGCTCGCGGGGCGGTGGATGCAGTCAAGGATGTGCACCGGCATCTCTGTCGGGGTTACAGCGACGTGGTAGACGCAGATTTATCGAAGTATTTCGATAACATTCCGCACCGGGATCTCATGCAGTGTGTAGCCCGGCGCATCGTCGATCGGCACGTTTTGGCCCTCATCAAGATGTGGCTCGAGGCGCCGGTCGAGGAGCGGGATGGCGACGGGAAGCGGCGGATCGGTGGCGGCAAGGGTAACAGATGCGGCACGCCGCAAGGCGGTGTCGCGAGCCCGCTGCTCGCCAACATCTATATGAACCGGTTCCTCAAGCACTGGCGTCGCAGCGGATGCAGCGAGGCGTTCCGTGCCCATGTCGTCGCCTATGCCGACGACTTCGTCATCCTCAGCCGCGGTTGTGCGGCCGAGGCGCTGGCGTGGACAAAGGCGGTGATGACCAAGCTCGGGTTGGCAATCAACGAGGCCAAGACCTCGCTGAGGAATGCCCGACAGGAGCGCTTCGATTTCCTTGGCTACTCGTTCGGACCTCACTATCCCTACAGGTGGAACGGCCAATGGTATGTGGGCGCGAGCCCGTCCAAGAAGAGCATGCAACGGCTCAAGGCGAAGGTGCGTGAGCTGCTGGTACCGAGTAACAACGAACCGTGGCAGGACGTGCGCGACACGCTGAACAGAACTCTGCGCGGCTGGTCGAACTACTTCTGTCACGGAACGCGGCGGCCAGCATTCCGCAGCATCGACTTCTACGTCCGCGAGCGTGTGCGCGCTTTCCTCGTCAGGCGGCACAAAGTGGCAGGGCGCGGCAATAACCGGTTCCCATTCGAAGTGCTGCATTGGGAGCACGGCGTGCTGTGCCTGGAACGCCTGCCATGAGTGTCACGCCGTGTACCTTGCGGTGAAGCCAGTCGGAGAGCCGGATGCCGGAGATCGGCACGTCCGGTTCGATGAGCGGGGATGGGAAACGGAGCGCTGGCCTCAGGCCCCAAGCTACCGCGCCCATCCTCGACTCTACC
>Ga0209382_10008817_pt1 | contig 12674 bp, 5 predicted proteins | sample SoiMetdeltSBSDD5_FD_187599 | JGI IMG/M metagenome (GOLD analysis project Ga0209382, IMG submission 187599) | Bulk soil microbial communities from a Populus tree surrounding site in Tennessee, USA - Soil MetaG P. deltoides SBSDD5 (SPAdes) (version 2) | ecosystem: Environmental > Terrestrial >... | reverse complement strand
GGGGTGATCCAGCGCGGCGAGGGCCTCGGCTTCGCGGCGGATGCGAGCCACGTCCTCGCGGCTGCGGGCCGACGATCGCAGCCGCTTCAGGGCCACGATCTGCGATGCCGAGCCGCCGCGGTAGGCCTTCCACACCGCGCCGGTCGAGCCCGTGCCGATCCGAGCCCACAGCTCGTAGCCACCCAGTCGTGTCACCGGCCCCCCTGGTCGTACCGGCACTCGCCGCACCAGCCCAACTAGCCCAGCAGCGGCGGCATCTCGGCCGTCTGGACCAGGACCGGCGGTCGGCGGCGATGGGCCAGCAGCCCGCGTCCCGGCGGTTGCTCGGACGCCCGGTGCGTGCCGATCACCGCTCCCTCCTGGCGGTCGCCGGACAGGATGAGGCCGGGCGTGCCGACCTCGTGGAGCCGGCCCATCAGCGGCTCGAAGGCCGACCGCGCCGCGCCCGACACGCGGCGGGCCAGCACGAGGTGGAAGCCGAGGTCCCGGCCCAGCGCCACGAACTCGACCAGGGGCAGCAGCGGGTTGCCGGTGGGCGACATGACCAGGTCGTAGTCGTCGACCACGACGTAGACCTCGCCGCCGGTCCACCAGCTGCGGTCGCGGAGCTGCTGGGCCGAGATGCCGGCGGGCGGCAGCCGGGAGGCCAGCACGTCAGCCACCCGGGACACCACCTCCGTGGCCGCCGGAGCGGCCCCGCAGTACCCGACGAGGTAGTCGGACGGCACCGCATCGAGCAGGGTCCGCCGGTAGTCGACGATCACCACCCGCGCCTGCTTGGAGCTCTGCGACGCGATCAGGCCGGTGAGGAACAGCCGGAGCAGGTTGGTCTTGCCGGTCTCGCTGTCCCCGAACACCAGGAAGTGGGGATCGGCTCCGAGCAGATCGAGGTAGGCGGGACCGAGATCCGCTTCGGCCACGCCGATCGGCACGCCGCAACCCGGGTTGGCCGGCGGCAGCTCGACGAACGGCAGCCGTATGGGGAGCAGGCGCACGGCCGGCGCGGCCGGTCCGGTCCACGCGTCGAGGACCTTGGCGACCAGGTGGTCGAGGCCGGCGGCCAGATCGGCCACCGAGGCGGCACCGTCCACCCGGGGCAGCGCCGCCTGGAAGTGCAGGGCCCCACGGCTCAGCCCCCGGCCGGGTGTGTCGGCATCGACGTTGGCCGCCGCGTGCCGGTCGATGGCCGAGTCGAGCGGGTCGTGCAGCCGCAGCTCGAGCCGGGTGCCCAGGTTGTCGAGCAGGTTCGAGCGGATCTCCAGCCACCGGTTGCTGGTCACCACGACGTGGATGCCGTAGCCGAGGCCGCGTGCGGCCAGGTCGAGCACCACCGGCTCGAGCTCCTCGAACTCCTGGCGGAACCGGGCCCAGCCGTCGATGACCAGGAACACGTCACCGAAGGGCGAGTCGTCCATCTCCCCGGCGGCCCGTCGGGCGCGCAAGCCCTGGGCGGAGTCGATGCCGGCCGAGCGGAACAGCTCCTCCCGGTAGGCCAACACCCCTTCGATCTCGACCACCAGCCGCCGGACGCGCTCGGCGTCGAGCCGGCTGGCGACCGTGCCGACGTGCGGGAGGCGGTCCAAGGCGAGCAGGGATCCGCCGCCGCAGTCCACGCAGTAGAACTGCACCTCGAGCGGCGTGTGGGTCAGCGCGAAGGCGGCGACGACCGTGCGCAGCAGCGTGCTCTTGCCCGACTGGGGCGCACCGACCACGGCGATGTTCCCCTCGCCCCCGGCCAGGTTGAGGACCAACGGCACCTTGGCCTGGTCTTCGGGCCGGTCCTGCATGCCGACCGCGACCGAGAGCGGCGCGACGCCGCCCGGGTCGGCGGGCTGCTCGATCCGGTCGAGGGGGATCACCGCTTCGAGCGGCGGCAGCCACACCTGGTGGGCCTGACGACCGGGGTCCTGCAGGCATCCCACCGCCACGTCCAGCACGGTGGGCCCCAACGGGTCCCCGGAGGTGGGAGCCGACACCCAGGCCGCCTTGAACCGCTGGAACACGGTGGCGTCGACCTTCAGGTAGCCCCCGCCGGGCTCGGCCGGGAGGTTGTAGGCGTCGTCCGCCCCGAGGACCGTCCGGCTGTCCGACGGGCTGAAGGTTCGCAGGCAGATCCGGTAGCGCAGGTGGCTCTCCAGGCCGCGCAGCCGCCCCTCGTCGAGCCGTTGCGACGCCAGCAGGAGGTGGATCCCGAGGCTGCGGCCCAGCCGGCCGACGGTGACGAAGAGCTCGCTGAACTCGGGCTTGCTGGTGAGGAGCTCGGCGAACTCGTCCACCACCACCAGGAGGCTGGGGAGCGGAGGCAGCGGCTCGCCGGCTGACCGGCGACGGTTGTAGTCCTCGGCCGAGGCCAGGTTGCCCGCCTGCTTGAGCAGCTCCTGGCGCCGGCGCTGCTCGCCGTACAGCGCGTCGCGCATCCGGTCCACCAGGGCCAGGTCGTCGGCCAGGTTGGTGATCACGCCGGCGACGTGGGGCAGGCCCGCCATGCCGGCGAAGGTGGCCCCGCCCTTGAAGTCGACGAGGACCAGGCTCAGCGCCTCCGGTGGGTGGGTGGTGACCAGGGCCAGCACCAGTGTGCGCAGCAGCTCGCTCTTGCCCGATCCGGTGGCGCTGACCACCAGCCCGTGGGGGCCCATGCCGTCGAACGCCGACTCCTTGAGGTCCAGCGCCACGGGCTCGCCGTCGTCGTCCACCCCGATCGGCACCCGCAGGTGGTCCCGCTGGGGTCGGGGCCGCCAGGTCTGGGCCCGGTCCACGCGGGCCGCGTCGGCGATGCCCAGCAGCTCGAACAACCCGACGCTGGGGATGGTGATCTCGCCCCCGTCCTCGTCGGACCACAGCGGGGGAGGAGCGCGGAGCCCCTCCGAAGCGAAGGCCGCCTGCACGGCGCTGACGACGCGCGCGAGGTCGCTCGAAGCCGGGCCGTCGAGGGCCGGGGTGGACGGACCGTCCGCTGATCCGCCCACCACCGACCCATTGCTGCCGAACGGCAGGACCGCGAGGGCCCTGCTCTCAGGGGGCGCGGTCCCCGTGACCAGCGCCACCTGCGTGGCGTGCAGCTGGCCCGGTCCGGACCGGATGTAGGCCCGGCCCCGCAGGTAGGGCGGGATCCGAGCGGCGGCCTCACTGTCGATGACGTCGATCGCGTCCGGTCCGTCCTGGACCCGGAGCGCGATCCGCAACGTGGTGTTGGCACGGATGTTGGCGCTGATCACCCCGCGCGGCCGCTGCGTGGCGAGGAGGAGGTGGAGGCCGAGGGCCCGGCCCCGCTGTGCCACGTCGACCAGGGCGTCGAGGAATCGCGGCAGCTCGTTGGCCAGCGTCGCGAACTCGTCGACCACGATGACCAGGCGGGGCAGCGGAGGGAGATCGGGATCCATCGCGCGGGCCTGGCGGTAGGCGGCCAGATCCGTGGCGCCAGCCGCCCGGAGCAGCCGTTCCCGGTGGCGGACCTCGCCCTCGACCGCCCGCTGGGCCAGCAGCGCCAGGCGCTCGTCGAGGTCGGTGACCAATCCGACCACGTGGGGGAGTGCAGCGCAGGCGTCGAAGGCCGCGCCGCCCTTGTAGTCCACGAGCAGGAAGGTCACCTCCTCGGGGCTGAGCTCGAGGGCCAGCGAGGCCACCACGGTGCGCAGCAGCTCGCTCTTCCCCGATCCCGTCGTGCCGGCCACCAGCCCGTGGGGCCCGAGCGCCGTGAGGTCGAGGCGCACGACGCCGTCGTCGCCGACCCCGATGGGCGCGGCCAGGGGAGCGCGGCCGCGGGTGGCGCGCCAGCGGCCGGCCACCGCCTCGGCGTCGAACGGATCGGTCTCCAGGAGGGACGAGAGGTGCACCTCGGACGGCAATGCCGCTCCGGGAACGGCGACCTCCGGGTCGTCGAAGCGGGCCAGCAGCCGTGCCCACCGGCGGGCCGTGGTCGGGCTGAGGCCGGTGGCCAGGAAGCTGTCGGTGGCTTCCCCCTGCTCCGGCCGCACCACCTGGCCCGCGCCGAGGCCGTCCCGGAGCTCGACGACCGTCTGGCAGGAGGCCGGCAGGTTCGCCCCGTCAGCCGCCAGGACCAGCCCCGCGACGTCGCCACCGCCCCGGGCGAGCAGCGTCCGGGCCGGAGCGTTGCGGCCGCTGATCAGCTCCTCGTCGTCGATGGCCACCAACCAGACCGGACCGTCTCGCTCGCCGTCCCCGTCGTTGGTGCCCGTGGTCCCCGTGGCCCGCGCCCGCGCCAAGCGGGCGCGGAGGAGCTCCTCGGCCTGTGCCCGATCGGTGACCACCAGCCGCCGCCCCGCGACCGGCTCGACGGCGTGGGGCAGCCACTTCACCCAGTCCCAGTCGGCGCGGCTGGAGGGCGTCGTGAGGACGGCCACCCGCAGGTCCGCGGGCCCCGCGTGGGTCGCCGCCTGGCACACGAGGCTCCGGGCCACCGCCAGCGCCGCAGCCCGGTCACCCGCCAGTCCGACCGGGCCGGCCCGGGGGTCGACCGGCACGGGGACATCGCGGAGCCGGCTCTCCCGGAGGGCTCGAGCCACGTCGGCGGGACGCTCGCCCTCGTCGAGCAGCGGCGGCTCCCACCCGAGCTCACCGGTGCCGGCGACCAGGCGGAGGAAGTCGTCGTGGCGGGGTCGCCGCTCCCACAGCCGTACGCTCGGGGCCTCGGCGCGGCGCAGCGCTTCGGCCGGGTCGACCAGGATGGCGCGGCGGCGCGCGGTCTCCGCGACACAGGCGTCGGCCAGATCGACGAGGAACTGCTGCACCGCCGTGGCCTGCGTCTTCCGGGCCCGCTTGGCCGTCTTGCGGTTGCGGCGCCGACCCTCGACCCAGTTGCCCAGCACCACCACCGGGCTGAGCAGGGCGAACAGCGCGAAGCGGATGTCGCCGAGCACCCAGACCATCACCGCGGCGAGGCCGAGAGGTGCGACGAAGGACACCAGGCTGAAGGGGGTCGCTGCCCCGCGGGTCGCTTCCACCGGGGGGACCCGCAACGGGGGTGCCGGCGGCGGAGGTGCGGGCCGGGGCGGGCGGTTGAAGCCGACCGTGCCGGCGAACCCGCCCGGGGCGCCCCGCTCCAGCGTCGGCGCCCGGTCGGCCGGAGGGATCCGCACGGTGGCCACGACCGCGCCGAGGCGGAGGGCCTCGTCGGATGCAATGGTGCTGCGCGGGCTGAGGGCGTCGTCGCCACGCCAGGTGCCGTTGTGTGAGTCGAGATCGCTGACCTGGACCTCGCTGTCGTCCGTCAGGTCGAAGCGACAGTGGACCGCGGAGACCGTGGGGTGGCGGATGACCACGTCACAGGCGGAGTCCCGGCCAACGATGGTGGTCTCCCCGGCCAACGGCCAGCTCGGCCCGGCATCGAGGCCCCCGGTGACCGCCAGGACCGGGCGCTCGGGGTCGGGAGGAGACGAGCCCGGGCTGCGGCTGGTTCGTCGGGGCCGGCAGCGTGGGGCACCGCGTCGAACCGGGATCGTGCTGACCGTGGCGCCCTCGTAGAAGCCGGCGTCGGTGAGGGGGGCACTGGCCTCGACCAGGTGGCCGTCGACCCGCAGGACTCCGCCTGCCGGCGCGCCGAGAGCCACAGCCAACTCGGCCACCGGCAGGTCTGGTTGCGCGGCGACCACTTCGACGTCCCGCTCGCCGGTTCCGTCGTCGAACACCAGGTGCATCGTCACCGCAGCGTGCGCCGCCGGCCTTACCCGAACCTGACGCGCGCGCTTCGGTGGGGACCGTAAGGATCTCGTCAGGTCGCATCCGTACCGTGCCCGGAGGCGAACGAACAGGAGGGGCCATGTCCAAGACGTTCGAGACCGATACCGCGACGATGACGACCATGGGCCAGAAGGTCCTGGACAACTCGGAGCAGATCGGCAGCGAAGTCGAGGGCCTCATCAGCCGCCTCGAGGCTGTCGACTGGAAGGGCGACGCCGCCGACAGCTTCCACGCGGTGAAGGAGGACTGGCGCCTCCAGGTCACGGCGGTCAAGCAGCAGCTGGCCGACGTCGCCCAGCGCCTCGGCGTAACCGCGAGCAACTACGACGCGGCGCACGAGTCCAGCCGCACCGGGCTGGAGCGGCTCCGCGGCCAGAACCTTCCGATCTGAGAGGAGGACGATCGACATGGTCGGCTTCATCCACGCCAACACCGGGACGATCGCGCAGGGTGCCACTGACATCGCCGGCACCATGGGCCGGATCGACGGTCTCCGCGACGACCTCGAGTCCACGGTCATCCGCCCCCTGCAGGCGCTGTGGCAGGGCGACGCCTCCGGCGCCTGGACCGAGGTCCAGACGGAGTGGAACCAGGCCTCGCAGGCCATCAACGAGCTGCTGATGCAGATCGGCCAGGCCACCAGCACGTCCGCCGAGGAGTTCCTCAACGCCGAGGTGACCAACATCTCGACGTGGACGACATGAGGTCCGGAGCCCATGGGCGACAAGACCTTCGATGTCGACCCGGCGAAGCTGCGCAGCGCCGGCACGTCGATCCGCACTGAACAGGGGACCTTCCAGCAGGCGGTACGGACGTTCAGTGACGGCGCCCACCAGCTGAGCGCCGGCCAGGGCTTCCTCGACGCCTACAACGACGTTATCCAGGACGTGCTCCGGGCCACGGCGGAGGCGATCACCGCCTTCGAGGCCCTCGGCACCAACCTGGGCGCCCGAGCCGACAGCCTGGGCATCACCGCCGACAACTACGAGCGTGCCCAGGAGGCCGCCAAGCGGCGCTACGCAGGGCTCGGTCCCTGAGAGCGGCGGGACGACGGCGATGTTGGACGGAGGGGGCACGACAGCCCCGCCGACGAGCACCACCACGACCACCGCCGCGCCGGCCGAGGAGCCGCCCCCGCCGCCGGTCTGGTCGCCCAGGGCGCTGTGGGACCCGGCGGGCGAGCCCGAGCCGTGTCGGGCGGCCGCCAAGGCCTGGCGGCGCCAAGGCGAGGCCTGCACGACCCTAGCCAACACGCTGGGCGAGGTCGGTGACCCGCTGCCCGGCTTCTGGCAGGGCGAGGCCGCCGACGGCCAGCAGCGGACCTCGGTCAACCTCATCGACGAGATCCACGAAGCGGCCAAGCAGTGCTTCGAGGTGGCCGACGGCCTGGACGACCTGGCCAACCAGATCGAGGAGTACAACGACAGCATCCACGAGCTGTGGATCGCCGTGGCCAGCATCGTGGCCGTCTCCGTGATCGGCGCCTTCTTCACCTTCGGCGCCTCGGCCGCCGCCGGCGCCGCGACGACCGCCGGCCTGGTGGCGCGGGCCACCGCGTTGGCTCGTGCGCTGCGGGCCACGCTGGCGCTGAAGAACGTGATGTTCCTGTCGCGGGTGCCCAAGTTCGTCGGCCTCGGTGCGAAGTGGGGCAAGGTGATCGAAGGGATCAGCTTCACCCCCCGGCTCGTCGCTCCCGGCTACCGGTTGGCCCGGTTCGGCGGCTTCTACCGCGGGATGGGCGAGGTGTTCGTCGGCGGGCTCCCCTTCACCTTCGCCAACAAGGCCCTGAGCGGGAACAACCCCTTCGAGCTGGGCAACTGGCGGGTCGAGGACGTGACCGCCTCGCTCGTCGGCGCCGCGTTCTTCGGCGGCGTCGGCAGTCGGCTGGTGCCCTTCCGTGGTCCCATCGCTCGCCCCGCACCAGGGACCGGAGCCCTGGGGCGACTCGGCTACACGGGCCGGCTGGGGCTCAGCGGCACCAACGGGTGGGGCCGTGGCCTGATGCTCGGGTCGATGGCCGAGCCCACCGGTCGGTTCCTGATCTACGACAACCCGTTCACCCCGAAGGAGCTGAACCAGGCGGCGTTGAACGCGGGCGGCTCCACGGGGGCGGGCTTCGGCCTCCAAGCGATCTGGACCGCGGTCAAGGGCCCGGCCACCGGGCTCGCGGGCATCGCCCGGGGCGGCGTGATCTTCGTGCCGGCGACGGGCATCGCACTCATCGGCACCCTGACCCAGGGCACCCAGATCGTGCCCCAGACGGGAACCCCGCTGTTCCCGGGCTACGTCCAGGGCCCGAACGTGCCGGGCGGCTTCCCGCAACAGGTGCCGGGTGTCCCCGCGCCGATGTCCCCGCCAGTGCCGCGGATGCTGGCGCCGGGCGAGGTTCTGAACAAGCCGACCGACGAGCCGCTCCGGGTGGTCGTGCGACCCGGCGAGACCCTGTGGGGGTTCGCGGAGCGGGTCTACGGCGACGGCCGGCAGTACAAGCGGATCTGGAAGGCCAACAACTTCCTGCTGGACGACCCGAACAACCCCGATCTGATCCATCCGGGCCAGGAGCTCCTCATCCCACCCATCCCGACGCCGCACTGATCCCGCATCCCTCGCGATCCGCACACGAAGATTTTCGCTGCCCGTGGCAGACTCTCACGATGAGTGGTAATCCTTCAGTGTAGTGACCCAGGTGCGTGCCCGGCTGGGGCGCTGGGGAACCTACCTGGTCGCGCTCGTCGTCACCGCGATGGCGGTGACGGTGGTGACCATCACCGTCGACGCACCGCCCGCCGAGGCCGGGACGTTCCCGTCCAACATCAACAACGTGCAGATCAGCCCGACCGGGCATCCCCAGGTCTGCTGGGCACCGACCGGGATCTTCAACCAGGCGAGCATCCGCCTGGAGACCTGCAACCCGAACTCCATCGATCAACGCTGGAACGTCATCACCAGCGATCAGGTACGGCTCACCGCGAACCCGTCGCTGTGCCTCGACAACTTCCACAACTCCTTCATCGCGGACGGTCGTCCGCTCAACGTCACCACGACGTGCTTCGGCGGCTCCGCCAACGCGACCTGGCCGTACCAGCTCTTCGAGAACGACCTGCGCGACACCCCGGCGGGGGCGTTCTGGAACAGCTATGGCCGGCTCTGCGCGAACGCCGCCGACAACTTCGCGCCCGGCACCTGGGTCGTCCGTTGGGACTGCACGACCTTCGACGACGACGAGAGCTGGTCGATCGGCTACGCAGACTTCGCCGTGATCGGCAACCTGGCCACAGGAGTGCCAGGCGCCACCGTGACCGCACGGCTCGACATCGAGAACGACGGACCGCAGACCGGTTACTTCCCCAGCCTCTCGGTCACCTCCGAACCGGGCTTCGCCTTCCAATCCATCAGCAAGTCGAACGAGGCGACCACCTATGGCCTCTGCCGGGTCCAGTCACCGGGCTCGGCGTCGTGCGACCGGGGCGACACCGGCTGGCGGGCGACCCCCGGTAGCAACACCGGCTCGGTGTTCCTCACCGGGCGGATCAGCTCGACCGCCACGCCGGGCACCACCTACAGCGTGTGCGGGACGAGCTCGCTCACACCGACCAACGACTACAGCGTCACGAGCACCCAGTACACGACCAACAACCGGGGATGCGCGACGGTCCGGGTCGTCGCTGTCGAGAGCGACCTGGCGATGACCACCAACGGCTCGCGGATCTCGACGACGACGGTCACGCCAGGCTCGTCGACCACCATCCCCTTCGCCATCAGCAACAACGGTCCCGCCACAGCCGGGGCACCGGTGGTCACGTTCGTCGTGCCCGCGGACTTCACGGTGACAGCGATCAATCCCGGGAGACTCGGCTGGACCTGCTCGGTCCTCAGTCGGTCCTGCACCGGACCGACCGACACGCTCGGCGCCGGTAGCAGCGTCACCTTCGGCGTCGTCGGGACGGTGGCCGCCGGGCTGCCGGCCGGCTCGACCGTCGGCAATGTCACCGCGACCTCCTCGCTGGCCCCTGGCAGCTCCCAGGACCCGACGACCAGCAACAACACGGCCATCAACACGCTCAAGGTCTCGTCCGCGGTGACGGTCGACGTGGACAAGTCCGGTGCCGCGACGGCCGATCCCGGCGACACGGTCACTTACACCGTCACGGCCGCCAACGACGGGTCGGCCGCGGTCAGCGGGATCACCGTCAGCGACAGCGTGCCCACCTCGATCAGCGGTGTCACCTGGACCTGCGTCGGAACCGGCGGGGGCACTTGCGGCCCGACCTCGGGCTCGGGCAATGCCGTGAGCACCACGGCCTCCCTCCCGGCGGGGGCGTCGGTGGCTGTCGCCATCCGCGGCACCGTCGCCAACGCCGCCGCCGGGACGACCATCACCAACACCGCGTCGGCGACGATGCCCGCCGGGGTCACCAACGGCGGTGCCGCGTCGGACTCCGTGTCCACCACCGTGTCGTCCTTCAACGACATGGCCATCTCGTCCGCCCCGATCACGCTGCCTCCCGGCGCATCGGGCACCCTGGTCGTCACGGTGACCAACAACGGCCCGGCGGACGCGCGCGGCCTCACGACCGTCGACCTCGACCCCCTCCCGAACGGGGTTACGTTCACCACCCTCCCGAGCAACTGCCAGACCTTCCCGACCCCGCCCATCCGGTGCCAGATCGGTCCGGGCAGCCTGACCAACGGGGCGACCGCGACCCTCAGCTTCCCCGTGGGACTGGACCCCGGCGCGACCGACGGAACGCCGCGGACCGGTAGCGCCCGGGTCGCGAACAGTCTCGACGACGTCGCCGGCAACAACACCACGGCCCTGACCGTCAACGTCGGGGCCGTAGCGTCGGACTTCACGGTGTCGACCGATCGGACCCCGCCCGCGACGGGCGGCTCGGTGGTCCCGGGCGAGACCGGCAACCTGGCCGTCGTGGTCACCAACCGCGGTCTCTCGACCAGCGTCTCGGCCACCACGCTGACCGTGACCGCACCCGAGGACACCACCTTCACCGCCGCCGTGCCCCCGGGCTGCACCCTCACCTCCGCGACCGTCGTCACCTGCACCGTGGCGCCGGGGGTCCCGGTCAGCGGGACCGCGCAGTTCACTCTCCAGTTCCTCACCAGCCCCGAGTCCGAGGGCAGCACCCTGAAGAGCGGGGGCACGGCAGCGGTGGCCAATCCCGACGACAGCAGCCCGGGCAACGACAGCGTCGCCTGGCGGTACACGACGGCGGCTCGGGTGGCGGACATGGCCATCGTCAAGACCGAGGCGACACCGACGGCGGTCACGCCCGGCCAGACCTTCCAGTACGCGCTGGAGGTGTCCAACGGCGGCCCGTCGCACACCCATGCCGTCGAGATCGTCGACACGCTGCCGGCCGGCGTGACCTACGTGTCCCAGTCCGGGGCGACCTCCTGTGACGTCAGCGGCCAGACGGTGAGCTGCCACATCACCGGGCACTTCCAAGCGACCAGCACCACCGTCACCCTGACCGTCCGGTTGGACGAGGGCTACACGGGCGACGGCTCGGACCTGGTGAACACCGCGACGGTCGGGTCCGGTGCCAGCGATCCGAACCCGGCGAACAACAGCTCCACCCTGCCCGGCGTCACCAACGGCGTGGGCGCAGCCTCGGCCGATCTGACGATGACCAAGGCCACCGCCGACGCGACGCCCGTCGCTCCCGGTGAGACCTTCACCTACCTCCTGGGGGTCACCAACGAGGGTCCGTCGACCGCGACCAATGTGCTCGTCACCGACCACCTGCCGGCTTCCCTTGCCTTCGTGTCGTCCAACGCCTGCTCCGGGGCTCCCCGTAGATACGGAGGCCCGGTGTTCTGTGGCCCGGTGCCGTCGCTGGCGACCACGGACGCCCCCGTGTCCTTCGCCCTGACCGTGCGGCTCAACCCCTCGTACACGGGGACGGGGAGCGATGCCGCGGTCACCAACAGCGCCACGGTCAGCTCCGCGACGACCGACCCCGACAGCACCGACAACACCGCGACCGCCGGCCTTCCCGGGGGGACCGTCGGCCCGGCCCGCGCCGACGTCGTCGTGACCAAGGAGGTGGTCACCACCGGGCCGGTCGCACCGGGAGCGAACCTCACCTACCGGATCCTGGTCGACAACGCCGGTCCGTCGACGGCGCGCGGCGTCGTAGCGACCGACACCCTCCCGAGCGGGCTCAGCTTCGTCTCGTCGGAGGACGGGTGCACCGCGGCAGGGCAGACGGTCACCTGCCCGACCATCGCGAACCTGCTGGTCGACGATCCGGCGGCGAGCTTCCAGATCACGGTACGGCTGGCGCCGTCCTATGCAGGCGACGGCTCGGACCTGACCAACTCGGCCACCGCGACCTCGACGACCCCCGATCCCCAGGCCGCCAACAACACCGCCTCGGTGCAACTGGTCGGCGGCGTCGCCAGCCCGTTGGCCGATCTCAGGATCGCCAAGTCCAGCTCCACCACCGGCACCGTCTCGCCCGGCGAGAACTTCGACTACACGCTGACCGTCGCCAACGCCGGGCCCTCGGACGCGACCGACGTCGTGGTCACCGACCAACTGCCGGCTTCGCTGTCCTTCTTCTCGTCGGCCGACGGCTGCACGGGAACGGTGGGTGCCCTCGGCGGGACGGTCACCTGCCCGACGCGGCCCGTGTTGTCAGCGGTACCAGGCAGCAACACGGTCAGCTACACCATCACCGTCACCCTGGCCGCGGCCTACGTCGGTGACGGCTCGGACGTCACCAACACCGCGGCGGTGTCCTCGGCCACCGCCGATCCGGTCCCGGGGAACAACTCGGCCGAGCTGACGGGGATACCGAGCCTGGCCGAGGGTGAGGCCGACATGACGGTGACCAAGGCGGTGGTCGGTTCGCCGTCGGTCGCGCCCGGCGAGACCTTCAGCTACACCATCACCGTCACCAACGACGGCCCGTCGTCGGCGGTCAACCCCGAGGCGGTCGATACCCTCGGCGACG
>Ga0209382_10008815_pt1 | contig 12676 bp, 11 predicted proteins | sample SoiMetdeltSBSDD5_FD_187599 | JGI IMG/M metagenome (GOLD analysis project Ga0209382, IMG submission 187599) | Bulk soil microbial communities from a Populus tree surrounding site in Tennessee, USA - Soil MetaG P. deltoides SBSDD5 (SPAdes) (version 2) | ecosystem: Environmental > Terrestrial >... | reverse complement strand
GAGCATTCTGCTGGGGCGGATGGCGCTAGAGGTCACCGACCGGCAGACCGGCGCGCTCTCGCAAATCATCCACTTGATCCACAAAGAAATGACGCACGCGCCGACCTGATTACTTGAAGGCAGATAATTAGGAAATCGCTATAAGGCGCAACCGCACAAGCGCCAGGGCAAAGATCGCCGTCATAATCAAAGCCGAGATCACGCACCAGGAACAGATGGCGCGGAGCAGAAAGATTTCAACATACGTTAAATACGCGGAGTAAAGCATCCCGGCCAGCGCGATCCCAAACACGTTCAACCCTGCCGTCTGGCGTTGAATGAGTGTGTAGGCCTCTGCTCCAAGCAGGCCCAGGATCGCCAGATACGCACCCGCGCCCAACAAGGCGACGGCTATCCCCGCGACTTCCGAATAGGCGCTGCGGTTGACCGTCTCGCACCCGGAAGTTCCCAAGCACACCAGCGGCGTTTCCGTGTAATGAACAGCCGTGAGATAAATGGAGATGCCCAAGCCCAACAAACTTAAAACCAGCATCCCCCGAACGATAAGCAACTCATTCGGTAAAGTTTTTTTTGCTTTCAATGATTTTCCTTCAAGGTATTTCAACCTCCCGCCCCCAAGGCGATTTCAATTTGATGCCGAAAATCTTCAAAGGGCAGTGCACCGAAGATCATTTGGCCGTTGAGGAAGAACGTCGGTGTACCTTGTACGCCCCGGTCACGACCCGCCTGCGTCTCGCGCAGCACGGTAGCGCGATAGCGGTTGGTATCCAGACACGTTTTGAACTTGAGCCGATCCAGTCCCAACGCCTCGGCAAAGGCCTCCAGGTGCGGCTTGTCGAACGCGCCTTGATTCTCGCCGTGCTGGTTGGCAAACAACGTGTCCATGTAGGGCCACGCTTGGCCTTGCTCGTCGGCGCATTCGGTCGCTTGCGCAGCCCGGATTGATTCTTCGCCCAGAAAAGCAAAGTAATGGTAAACAAACTTGAGCTGGCCTGTTGCTACATAGGCTTCTTCAATCTGACGGGCGGTGCCCAGCGCGAACTCCCCACAGCGCGGGCATTGAAAATCGCCGTATTCTTCAAGCACCAGTGACGCATTGGCAGCGCCGAGGGTTCTGCCTTCCGCCACATAGGGCCGCGGCGGAGAAGTTGGAATAGTGACCGTGGGCAACGGGCGTGAACCAAGCAGGATGAGGAGCAAGACACCGCCTACCGCCGCTCCCGTTGTTAGCCAGATGGAACGCGACAAACTTTGAACTCGTCGCCGCCGAATAGCTTCTCTAGGCATCGGTGTCACTCGAATTCAGGCCACATACTGGCCGAAAATCAAACACGCATTATGACCGCCGAAGCCAAAGGAGTTTGACATCACCCGGCGCACCGCTTTCTGTCGCGCCTGGTTGGGGATGTAATCCAGATCACACTCCGGGTCCGGCGTCTCGTAGTTGATCGTCGGCGGCAACTTCGCTTCTCGCAAAGCTTTGAGACACAAGACGGCTTCCAGCGCACCCGCCGCGCCGAGCAAATGCCCGGTCATGGATTTAGTCGAACTCAGGAGCAAATCGTAGGCGTACTCACCAAACACCGTCTTTACGGCCAGCGTCTCACTTTTATCGTTTAAGGGCGTGCTGGTGCCATGCGTGTTGAGATAATCAATTGCCTCCGGCTTCAGCCCAGCCTGCTGGAGCGCGAGTTGCATACAGGCCGCGGCACCCGCGCCGTTCTCTGCCGGCGCGGTGATATGATACGCATCATTGGTGAGGCCATATCCCAGGAGTTCACCCAGGATGGAAGCGCCGCGCGCACGGGCATGCGTTTCCGCTTCCAATACGACGACCGCCGAGCCTTCACCAGCGACAAAGCCATCCCGCTCTTTATCAAAGGGCCGCGAGGCCGCTTCCGGCGAGTCGTTTTGGGTGGAAAGCGCACCCAGGGCATTGAAGCCGGCCATGACGAGCGGGCGAATGGCCGCCTCCGCTCCACCCGCAATCATCACATCCGCTGCTCCCCGCCGAATGATCTCGGCTGCTTCACCAATCGCATTCGAGGCCGTTGCACAAGCGGAAGACAGGCTGAGGTTCGGACCGCGCAGGCCAAAGGTGATCGCCACCTGACTCCCGGCCGTATCCAATAACATCATCGGCACCATGAACGGGCTGACGCGCCGCGCTCCTTTTTCATAGAAAACCTGAGCTTCGGCCAGCAGTGTGCCAATGCCGCCGACGCCGCTGCCAATGAGCACGCCGATCCGATCCCGCAGATTATCGGTGATTTTTAGCGTGGCTTGTGCCAGGGCTTCCTGAACGGCGACCAAGGCAAACTGGGCATAGCGATCCAGACGACGGGCTTCTTTCCGCCCAAACAGGGCGAGGGGATCGAACTCTTTGACCTCGGCCGCAAAACGCGTTTCGTGCTCACTCGCATCAAAGAGTGTGATTGGCCCAACGCCCGATTTCCCGGCGAGGGCGGCTTCCCAGGTGGTCTGCACATCATTTCCGAGCGGGCTGACACAGCCCCAACCAGTGATGACAATCCGTTGCATGAATTCCTTCCAGTTCCTTTAGTTCCCCGCGGTTTTCCCGCCCCGGCTTCGCCGTGGGGGCCGGGGTGCGGTTCCTGAGTTCCCCTGGTTCCAGGAACCGCGGGAACTCAAGGAGCTAAAAAAATCTCTTCTGTCGCGGGTCAGTGTAGAAGCAAGCGCTGATGTTTAACAGTGACAAAAGTCACGGCGTGAGATGACTTGCTTCACTTTTTGGCTTTACCGGGTTTAGCAGAAAGCGAGGAAAGCAGGCGCTTAATTGTCGTTGGGGGCAAGCCGGAAAGCGCCGTCAGGCGAGGTATGGGGTGAGGCGCCTTTTCTTCGTTGACTTCACGAATCCCCCCATGCTATAATCGCCGCAACTTCATAACCGACTGTGACCGAGAAGAGTAGGCGGCCCAAGCTGATAGAGATGGAGGGCCTCCGGCTGAAAGCCCCTCAACCAATACCGCCGAACGTCGCTCGCGAGTCCGCCGAAGAAAGGGTGATCCTGTGTGGTCACCCACCTAGACCGGCGCGGGCCGCCCGATACAGCGAACCAAGTGCCTCCAGACTTTGTTTGGAGGCACTGAGGTGGCACCACGGAAGGAATCGTAGCCCTTTCGCCCTCAACGGCGGAGGGGTTTTATTTTTGATTGTAGATTGCTGATTGTTGATTTTTGATTGATCTTAATCAGCAATCAAAAATCAGCAATCATTAAAGATATGGCATCTAAACAACTACTGCCTGGTATCGCCCACACCCTCGCCATTGCTTCCGGCAAAGGCGGCGTGGGAAAAACGACCGTGACCGTGAACCTGGCGCTCGCGCTGCAGGCGTTGGGTGAACGAGTCGGCATCTTCGACGCGGACATCTTCGGGCCGAACGTACCGTTGATGCTCGGCGTCCATCGGCGTAAATGGGGTGGCGGCTACGTGCCCATCGTCCGGCGCAAGGAAGCCGCGGCTTACATCAAACCGCTGGAGCGCTATGGGTTGAAGATCATGTCCATGGGACTCATCATCGCCGAAGATCAAGTCATCAACCCGGAGGCCGCCGACGTGGGCAGCATTGTCGTGCAGACGCTGCGTGACGTGCAGTGGGGGCCGCTCGATTATTTGCTGATTGACCTACCGCCCTCCGCCGGTCAGCCACAGCAAGGCTTGATCCAAAATGTGGAAATGGATGGGGTCGTGATCGTGACCACCCCACAGGATTTATCGCTGCTCGATTCGTCTCGATCATTAAGAATGTACTGGCTCGCCGGCGTACCGGTGCTGGGACTCGTGGAGAACATGAGTTACTTCATCTGCCCAAACTGCGGTGAGCGGCACGAGATATTCCAGCATTCGGAACGTTGGCGACCCGAGGGATTGAAAAGTACGCCGGTACTTGCGCGCATCCCCATGACCGAGGAGATTTCCAAAGGCATTGACCAGAAGCATCCCCTCATGGCGGACTCGACTGAAAAGCCGAGCGCGCAGGCCGAGGCGTTTTTAGAAATAGCGAGAGCGGTCAAGCAAAAACTGACGAAGGACGAATGACCAAAGACGAAGGTTAAACCTTATTCGTCCTTCGTCCTTCGTCTTTCGTCCTTCATGGAGTTATCTTATGCCTGAGTCTAACCTCCCAAAGACCTACGACTTCAAAGCCACCGAGCAAAAGCTCTATCAGTGGTGGGAAGAAAATGGCTGGTTCAAGCCCATGAACGATCCCAACCAGCCGAACTTCGATCCGGCGCGGAAGCCGTTCGTCATCTCCATCCCCCCACCCAACGTGACGGGCGAATTACATTTGGGCCACGCGATGTTCGTCGCCTTGGAAGATTTGATGATTCGCTATCATCGCATGCGCGGCGAACCGACGCTCTGAGTTCCCGGCTCCGACCACGCCGGGATCGCCACACAATTGCAAGTGGAGAAAGAACTGCTGCGCACCGAGGAAGTAACGCGCGAAGAACTCGGGCGCGAGAAGTTTCTAGAGAAGACCTGGGCGTGGAAAAAGAAATACGGCGGCATCATCTACGATCAACTCCGGCGGTTGGGCGCGAGCTGCGATTGGGAACGTGAGCGCTTCACGCTCGACGAAGGCTTGAGCCGCGCGGTGCGCGAAGCCTTCGTGCGACTGTATGAAAAAGGAATGATCTATCGCGGCCCGCGCCTCATCAACTGGAGTCCCGGCCTCAAGACCGCCGTCTCCGATCTGGAAGTGGAGTACAGCGAAGAAGAAGCCACGCTGTATTACTTCAAGTATCAACTCAAAGACTCAGACGAATACATTCCAGTCGCGACCGTGCGCCCCGAGACGATCTTGGGCGATACAGCGGTGGCTGTGCATCCTGACGACGAACGCTACCAGCGCTTCATCGGACGGATGGCGCTAGTGCCGATGTTGAAACGGGAAATCCCGGTGATCGCCGACCCAGACGTGAGTCGCGAGTTTGGGACGGGCGCGTTAAAAATCACGCCCGGTCACGATCCCAAAGACTACGAAATCGCGCATCGGCACAACCTCCCCATCATCAGCATCTTTAACAAAGATGCGACACTGAACGAGAACGGTGGCCCGTATGCCGGTCAGGATCGTTTCGTCTGCCGCAAAAAGCTGTGGGCCGATATGGAAAAGGCCAAGCTCACAATCAAAACTGAGAAGTACCTGACTCAAATTCCGCGCACGCAACGCGGCGGTGAGATCGTGGAACCGATGATCTCAACGCAGTGGTTCGTGACGATCAAACCGCTGGCGGAAGCCGCGCTCCAGGCGGTGAAAAGCGGTCAAATCCGCATCGTGCCGGAGCGCTTCGAGAAGGTCTACTTCAACTGGCTCGAAAATATCAAAGATTGGTGCATCAGTCGCCAACTGTGGTGGGGACACCGCATCCCGGTGTGGTACTGTCCCCAAGGACACATGACCACCGGCCGCACCGACCCGACAAAGTGCGGGACGTGCGGCAGCATTCAATTGGAACAAGACCAAGATGTCCTCGACACCTGGTTCTCATCCGGCCTGTGGCCGTTCTCTACACTCGGCTGGCCGGAAGAAACGCCGGACTACAACTATTTTTATCCAACGACCGTGATGGAAACCGGCTACGACATTCTCTTCTTCTGGGTCGCGCGCATGATCATGTTCGGGCTGGAGTTCACGGGCCAGCCGCCGTTCCACATCGTGTACCTGCATGGCTTGGTGCGCGATGGCGAAGGCCGCAAGATGTCTAAGACAACCGGCAACGTGATTGACCCGCGGGAGGTGATGGACGATTACGGAACCGATGCGCTGCGCTTCACACTGCTCACCGCCGGGACGCCGGGCAACGACCTGAACCTGAGCTTGCAGCGGGTGGAGTCCAATCGCAACTTCGCGAACAAAATTTGGAACATGACCCGCTTCGTCACTTCCAACTTGGAAGGTGGATTTCTGGCTTACACCAGCGCGGATAAGAACTTGACTCTCGCTGACCGTTGGATTGTCTCTCGTCTTAATAAGACGATCGCCGATTGTACACGCTTGATAGATCAGTACGAGTTCGGCCAAGCCGGGACCTTGGCGTATGACTTCCTCTGGGGCGATTTCGCCGATTGGTATATTGAAGCGGCCAAAGTGCCTTTGAACGGAAAAGATCAAACGGCCCAAGCCCGGACGCGGGGCATCTTGGCGCATGTCCTCGATCAAGGTTTGCGATTACTGCATCCCTATGTTCCTTTTGTGACCGAGGCGCTGTGGCAGTATTTACCTCACGCGCCCACCGACCCACCCGCGCTCATCATCGCTCGCTGGCCGAAAGCCGGGCCGATGGATGAAACTGCTCTGACCGATTTTGAGCATCTGATGGAAATTATCCGTGCCATCCGCAACGCGCGCTCCGAGCAGAAAGTGGAACTCGGCAAGAAAATTCCGGCGACGATTGTGGCCGGCGACAAAGCCCACTGGTTGAGTGAAGAGCGCTCCTTGCTCGTTACCTTGGCGAAACTTGATGACACGCAACTTAATATCGTGGCGACGTTGCCTCAGAAGCCCAAGCAGGCTATCGCGCTGGTGATTGGCTCAACCGAGATTTACTTGCCCCTGGAGGGCCTCCTGGATTTGGGCGCGGAACGTGAGCGCCTGACGAAAGAGATGGCGGAGCTTGACCGGCAAATCGAAAAGAGCCAAAATCTGCTCGGCTCCGATTTCGCGGGCAAAGCCCCGGCCGCCGTGGTAGAAAAAGAGCGCGTGAAGCTTGGCGGACTCAGAGAGTCACGATCGAAATTAGAAGAGAGATTGAAGGCGATGTGATGAGTGAAGCGTGACGCGTGAAAAGTGGAAGGCTATAGTCCCCGAAGCGCAGCGGAGCGGGATGGAAAGTGGCAGGTTCGATGAGAAAATTTTTTCGAGTGGTAGTAGGTGGAATAGGGACAGCCGCGTTGGCGATGGTGGCCTTGCGTCTGTACACGACCACCAAATATCACGCGCAGATTTATTCCGTCGCTGACGCGCCAGCGGAGCGGATTGGCATCGTCTTCGGCGCCGGGTTGTGGCGCAACGGCGCGCCGACCCCCATCTTATATGACCGCATCGCTACCGCCGCGGAATTGTATCAGCAGGGGAAAGTCGAAAAGCTGTTGTTGAGCGGCGATAACCGCTTTGTGGATTACAACGAGCCGGAGGCGATGCGGCAGGCGGCGCTGGACTTAGGCGTACCGGATACGGCGCTCGTGCTGGACTACGCCGGACGCAGCACGTACGACACCTGTTATCGAGCGAAAGCGATCTTTGGCGTCAGCCGCGCCATCCTGGTCACGCAAACGTTCCACTTGCCGCGCGGCTTGTTGATCTGTGAAGCCTTAGGCATTCAAGCGATTGGCGTCAATGCTGATCGCCGACCCTATCCGCGCCGGGCAGCCACTTATTGGAATCTGCGCGAGGTCTTCGCCACCGCCAATGCCTGGTTGGAAGTAAACATCACTCATCCTACGCCTGTCCTGGGAGAACCCTTACCCATTCCTTAAGTCAGAAGCCAGGAGTCAGAATTCAGAAGCTCTCCTTTTTGCATTTGTCATTTTTCATTCGTCATTCGTCATTTTTCCTCCGTCCACCGTCATCCGTCCTCCGTCTACTCTTATGAACCGTCAATCCGCTTACTCCCTCGTCACCGAATTCGTCAAGAACGAAAACCTGATCAAGCACATGCTATCCGTCGAGGCCGCGATGCGCGCCTACGCCCTAAAGTTCGGCGAAGACCCGGACTACTGGGCGCTGCCCGGCCTGCTGCACGATTTCGATTGGGAGATTCACCCGACCCTCGACGAACATCCACAAAAAGGCGCGTCCATTCTGCGCGAGCGCGGCGTCCCGGAGGACATCATCCGCTGCATCCAGAGTCACGCCGAGCACACCGGCGTCCCGCGTGAGAAGCTGATGGATCGCGCGTTGTTCGCCGTAGACGAGTTGACCGGCTTAATCACCGCCTGCACGCTCGTGCGTCCCTCTAAAAGCCTGATGGATTTGACGGCGAAATCAGTCAAAGGGAAATGGAAAGATAAAGGTTTCGCCGCCGGCGTCAACCGCGCGGACATCGAACTCGGTGCGCAGGAGTTAGGCGTGGACCTCACCGAACACATCACCACCGTGATCGAAGCGATGCGAACAATTGCACCGGAGTTAGGGCTGGATGGGTCATTGGTGGCTCGGTGATTTCCGCTGTGGGCTAGGTTGAGAATGTATGAATCAAAAAGTGACGATAGACACTAGGCAGCCAGCCTTCCTAGGCTTATCCTGATAGTAGCCGATGATCACGTTGGCTGACGATAAGCCGGAGGTGAACCATGAGTCACATCATTTGGAAAGTTGTCAAAGAAATCCGTTGTCAGCGCGTCGGCGAGACGGCCGAACTGCTGGAGGAGCGAGTTTACTTTGACGATCCTTTCCCCGAAGTTGGCCTGACGTATCGGGTGCGGGCGCGCAAATGCGCGTTAGGGGTGGAGTGCAACCTCGTCGGCCATGCCTGCTGCTGGGCGCGGACCAATCCGAATTACGACCCCTTTGTTGAGTGATCGTTCTCTGACCACAAGCCAAAAGAAACCACGGATGACACAGATGACACGGATAATGAAATTTTAAAATCTGTGAAATCCGTGTCATCCGTGGTTACATTCCAGACCTACCGCCACTCCACCGGCTCGGGCTCCAGATAGACATTGATAATCTGCGCCACGCGCTCGGCCTCGTCCAGATACAAATAGAGTTCAATTTGATCCGAGCGCAGCGGCCCATGCTCGTGCGCTTGCGCCGTCAGGTGGATATATTCGCCCCCCAGCCAATCCTCGCCGAAGGCCGCCTGCTTCACTAAGACATCACTCTGGCTGGAGGCCGATGACCCTGGATAAAGCAAGTTAAACTCAGCCACGGGAATGCCTTTGAGAACAAACCCTCGGACGAGCACACGCTGATCGGTGACTTGGAGTTCAATGGAGTGCAGGCTGGGCACCGAGACGGCGCCATGCAGTAAGGGTGGCGACTTGTAGACCGCCATCCCCACCCGATCACGGTAGTAGAGCAGGCTTTCGTTTTCTAGCAAGTTGGTATTCATGGTAGGCCTCCTGGTCAAGTGACCTTGTCTAAAGTTGCCGTTATCAGTACTTCACGAAAAGGCGCTTCCTTCGACTGCGGGCCGCGCACACTGCGCGTGAGTGGAGCGCAGGCGAAGAAGCGCGGCCCTCCGCTCAGGATACTTTCGTGAGGTATTGGTTATCCCTTCGGCAAAGAATGGAGCGTCGAACTTGAGTCAAAATAAAAGGGCGCGGCCAACGTTTTCAAGTATTCCGCGCGCTCGAAAGCCGCCGGTGTCACATTGGAGAATTGACTGAGCCGGCCTCGGATTTGGGCAACCGATTCATACTCATGCTGGAGAAACCAGGCCTCCATCTCTTTGAGAATATCGGCCAGCCGCCCGACCCCGTTTTGGATCAACTCCGAAGCTAACAGAGTAACCCGCGCGCCGGCCAACAAGCCCTTCATCACATCGTTGGCAGTGTGGACGCCGGAGGTCAACGCCAGGTCGGCCGGAATATGACCATAGAGGATGGCGATCCAGCGCAGCGGCAGAAGCAGGTCGCTTGAATTGCTCAAGACCAGGCGCGGTCTCACCGCCAATCGCTCCAAATCAATATCCGGTTGATAGAAGCGATTGAACAGCACCAGCCCGCGCGCGCCGGCGCGCACCACCCGTTGGGCAACAGACGGCAGCGAACTAAAAAACGGGCTAAGTTTCACGGCGAGGGGAATCGTCACCACCCGCTTAATATCCACCAGCAGATCCGCATACCGATCCTCGACTTGCTCACCGCGCAGACTCGGATCGGTGGGGAGGAAGTACATGTTCAGTTCCAAGGCGTCCGCCCCGGCGCGTTCAATATCGCGCGCGTAATTTATCCAGCCGCCGCTGGAGACTCCATTCAAGCTCGCAATCACCGGAATAGAGAGCGCCTGCTTAGCCTGGGCGATATGTTCCAGATAGACCGTTGGGCTGGCGCGGTATTCCGGGAGATCCCAAAAATGAGCGGCGTCCTCGTCAAAACCGCCGAGGAGCCGACTCCGGCGCGGGATTGGCCGGAAACCTTCCATAGTAATTTGTTCTTCAAACAGCGAGTGCAGCACAACAGCCGCCGCGCCGGAGTCTTCCATCTGTCGCAGTAAACCGAGATCACGACACAGCGGCGAGGACGAAGGCACCAGGGGATTCTTTAGGTTCAGACCCAAGTAGGTCGTAGATAAGTCAGGCATGCTCAACCTCCAACCCCCCTCACGCTGAGATCAGAAACCCGGTTTCTGGCTAAGAAATCACAGGAGTAATCAGAAAGGCCAGAAACCGGGTTTCTTGCGAACAACTCTCTTCAGGCTTCGCCTTTCGCCAACTGCTCGTAGTGATGCCAGCGGCTTTGGATATCCTCGTGCATCAACTGAAGCAAGTGCTCACCTTCCGCCGACTGACCCGGCGCGAGCATCCGGTAGCGCGTCTCCGCCGAGAGGTAATCCTCCAACGGTACGCTCGGCGGCTTGGAGTCAAGCAAGAAGGGATTGCGGCCTTCCTTTTTCAAATCCGGGTTATAGCGATACAACGGCCAATACGCGGAGGCCACGGCTTTCTTTTGATGGTCAAGGCTGTAGCGCAAGTCATATCCGTGTTCAATGCAAGCGCCGTAAGCGATGATGAGGGATGGGCCAGGATAGGCCTCCGCTTCCACCAGCGCCCGAATGGTCTGGGCATCATTCGCGCCCAGCGCTACTTGAGCGACATAGACCTGACCAGAGCTCATAGCCAGTCGGCCTAAATCTTTCTTCGGCAGGCGCTTACCGCCCATAGCGAACTTGGCCACCGCCCCGCGCGGTGTGGACTTGGACATCTGTCCACCGGTATTGGAATACACCTCGGTGTCCAGCACCAGAATGTTCACATCGCGCCCGGAGGCCAGCACATGATCCAACCCGCCGTAACCGATGTCGTACGCCCAGCCATCACCCCCAACGATCCACACGCTCCGCTTCAAGAAAGACTCTGCGAGGCTGAGCAGGTTTTGAACGTCGTCTTTCAACGCAGGCGACCAGCCCGGCGCAGACAGCCAATTTTTCAAAGCCCGCACGCGCTCACGTTGTTCGAGAATCCCAATCTCGGACGATTGATCGGCATTCAAGAGCAAGTTCGCTAAACCATCGCCGACGTCACCGGCCAGACGCTGCAACAATTCGCGGGCAAACTCCGCCTGTTTATCCAGCGTCAGGCGGAAGCCCAACCCAAACTCGGCGTTGTCTTCAAAGAGCGAGTTCGCCCAGGCCGGGCCGCAGCCAGCCTTGTTCTGCGCCCAGGGCGTCGTCGGCAAATTGCCGCCGTAAATGGAAGAGCAGCCGGTGGCGTTGGCAATCAGCGCTCGGTCGCCAAAGAGCTGCGAGAGCAATTTGAGATAGGGCGTCTCGCCGCAGCCCGCGCACGCCCCGGAGAACTCGAACAGCGGTTGCAACAGTTGCGAGTCTTTCACCGAATTGACGTTTAGCCCACGCCGATCTACTTCCGGGAGTTTCAAGAAAAAATTCCAGTTGGCCTGCTCGGCCTCGCGCAGGGGTGCTTGGGGCGCCAGGTTGATTGCCCTCTGCCCGGTTTCGACCTTGCTTTTCACCGGACAGACCTCAAAGCACAACGCGCAACCGGTGCAGTCTTCCGGCGCGACTTGCAAGGTGTATTTCCAATCTGTGAACTCTTTCCAACGAGCCGGTGACGCTTTAAAAGTATCCGGCGCTCCGACCGAGTGACTCGTCTCGTACACTTTCTCACGGATCGCGGCATGGGGGCAGACCAAGACACATTTGCCACACTGGATGCACAGCTCCGGGTCCCAGACCGGAATCTCCGTCGCCAGATTGCGTTTCTCCCAGCGCGCCGTCCCGGTGGGAAACGTTCCGTCCACCGGCAGGGCACTCACCGGAAGCGTATCCCCAAAACCGGCAACCATCGGAGCGGTTACATTTTGAACGAACGTCGGCGCTTTCGCCGGAACCGGCAGGCGCAGCCCACGGAAGTTGGTGACCTGCTCCATCCCCTGAACTTCAAATAAGTGCGCCAGCGCTTGATCCACCGCGCTGAAGTTCTTCTGCACGACCGCCTCGCCCCGCTTGCCATAGCTCTTCTCAATGAAATGCTTTATGGCAGTGATGGCTTCGTCTTTCGGCATGATCCCACTGATGGCAAAAAAAGCAGTCTGCATGAGGGTGTTGATGCGCCCACCCAGGCCGCACTCGCGCGCCACCCGGTAAGCGTCAATGACGAAGAAGCGTAATCGCTTTTCGAGGATGTGCCGCTGGACGTGGGCGGGGAGGTGATCCCAAACATCGTCCGGCCCGTAGGGGCTGTTAAGCAAAAACGTTCCACCGGGCGCAGCCACTTTGAGCACATCGAACTTTTCCAGGAAGTTAAATTGATGGCAGGCGACAAAATTAGCAGAGGTGATCAGATAGGGGGAGTGAATCGGCTGCGGCCCGAAGCGCAGGTGCGAGGTCGTGACCGAGCCGGATTTCTTCGAGTCATAGACAAAGTAACCTTGCGCATAATTGTTCGTGCCTTCGCCAATGATCTTGATCGAATTCTTGTTGGCGCCCACCGTGCCATCGGCGCCTAGGCCATAGAACACG